>Ga0182024_10004845_pt1 | contig 30592 bp, 23 predicted proteins | sample P32metaG_FD_120480 | JGI IMG/M metagenome (GOLD analysis project Ga0182024, IMG submission 120480) | Permafrost microbial communities from Stordalen Mire, Sweden - P3-2 metaG (Illumina Assembly) | ecosystem: Environmental > Terrestrial > Soil > Wetlands > Permafrost | place: Sweden: Stordalen... | reverse complement strand
GCGGTGGGGATGGAGGTGACCGCGCCGATCCCCTGGCCGCAGCCCCAGATGTCGCGCCAGGCCTTGGCCTCCTGATTGCCGCCGGAGCCGAAGTTCATCTTGGAGGGATCGGCCTGGGGGAGGTTTTCCGGGTCGAGACCGGCGACCTCGATGCTGGGCCGCAGATAGTTGCCGTGCACGCCGGTGAAGAGGTTGGTGTAGTGGATATCCTCGCCGCCGCTCTCGACGATCATCTGCTTGTATCCGGCCACCGCGTTGGCTTCCCGCGTGGCGATGAAGGCCGAGCCGATGTAGGCGAGGTCGGCGCCCATGGCCTGGGCGGCCAGCACCGCGCCGCCGGTGGCGATGGCTCCGGAAAGGGCGATAGGCCCATCGAACCACTGCCGCAGCTCCTGGATCATGGCGAAGGGCGAGAGGCGGCTGGCGTGGCCTCCCGCCCCGGCGGCGACCGGGATCAGGCCGTCGGCCCCCTTCTCGATGGCCTTGTGGGCGAAGCGATTGGAGATGACGTCGTGGAGGACGAAGCCTCCCCAGCCGTGCACGGCGGCGTTGACGTCCTCGCGGGCCCCAAGGGAGGTGATCACCACCGGCGCCTTGTATTTGGCGCACAGCTCGACATCGGCTTCGAGGCGGTTGTTGGTCTTATGGACGATCTGGTTGACCGCGAAGGGCGCGGTGGGCGCGTGCGGGTGGGCGCGGTCCCAGGCGGCCAGCTCCTCGGTGATCCGGGCCAGCCATTCGTCGAGCTGGGAAATGGGGCGGGCGTTGAGGGAGGGAAATGAGCCGACGACGCCGGCCTTGCACTGGGCGATGACCAGATCGGGGCAGGAGACGATGAACAGCGGCGATCCGATCACCGGCAGGCGCAGGCGGTCGCGAAGCACGGGCGGCAGAGACATGACCGGTCTTCCCCGGACGAGTGAACGCCGTTCAGGTTTACCTGGCGTCGGCGGCGAGGCAAGGGGCGACGCGCTGGCGCGGGGCGGCCGGCCGACGCCCTGACTGTCACAAAACCGATACGCACCACGGCTAGGGCAACACCGATGAGCGAGGCGGGACTGTCGCTCGATTCTGGCGCTCAATTCTGGAGACCACCGATGTTGAACAAGATAATCGCGGCCTGCGCCGGCATGGCTGCGCTTGCCACATGCGCGACCACCGCGGGGGCGGCCAGCATCTCCGGCGCGGGCGCGACTTTCCCGGCCCCGGTCTACGCCAAGTGGGCGGAAGCGTATAAGGCCCAGACGGGCCTGCTCCTTAACTACCAGGCCATTGGCTCGGGCGGCGGGATCAAGCAGATCGAGGCCAAGACGGTGGACTTCGGCGCGTCGGACAAGCCCCTCAAACCCGATGTCCTGGCCGCCGATGGCCTGATGCAGTTCCCCACCGTGGTCGGCGGCGTCGTGCCGGTGGTCAACCTGCCCGGGATCGCGCCGGGCGCCCTGCGCCTGACCGGCCCGGTCCTGGCCGACATCTATCGCGGCGCGCGCGCCTATTGGGACGACCCCGTCATCAAGTCGTTCAACCCGACCGTGAAGCTGCCCCACATCAAGATCACCGTCGTCCACCGCTCGGACGGCTCGGGGACGTCTTTCCTGTTCACCAGCTATCTGTCGAACAACGCGCCGCATTGGGCCAAGGATGTGGGGGCCAACGACGCGGTCAACTGGCCGGTGGGCGTTGGCGGCAAGGGCAACGACGGCGTCGCCGCCATGGTTAAGCAGACGCCGGGATCCATCGGCTATGTGGAATACGCCTACGCCAAGCAGAACCACATGACCTATGCCGTGATGCAGAACCACGCGGGCCGTTGGGTCGCGCCCACGGCCGGGAATTTCGCCGCCGCCGCGGCAGGGGCGAGGTGGTCGGCGGCGCCGGGATACTATTTGCTGCTGCTCGATCAGCCGGGCGCCAGCTCATGGCCCATCACCGGGGCGACCTTCATCCTCATGCACCTCAAGCAGACCAACGCCCAGAACGCTCACGACGTCCTGGCCTTCTTCGACTGGGCCTATAAGAATGGCAATCCGGCCGCCGAACAGCTCGATTATGTGCCCCTGCCCGACGGCGTGAAGGCGTTGATCCGCAAGTCGTGGCTGAAGATCGTCGGACCTAACGGCCAGGCCGTGTACAAATAGCAACCGCGCCTTTCGCCCTGCGGTGGGCGGGGGCAAGCCCGAACGAGCGCCTTATCACTTTGCGTGAACCGCGAAACGCTTCGATGCATTTTCCAAACGCGCCATGTCGATAGCCTCCAGTCCAACCGTCGGTCCGTCACCTCGTCGCTCCGCGCCCCGCGGCGCGAGCTTCGAGCCGGTGTTCAAGGCCCTGTGCTTCGCGGCCGCGACCGCCCTGCTGGCGAGCCTCGGCGGGGTGCTGGTCTCCCTGGTTATCGGCGGCTGGCCGGCCCTGGCCAGGTTCGGCGTCGGATTTCTCACCACCTCCACCTGGGATCCGGTCAAGGAGGTCTACGGCGCGGCCGGCCCGATCGTCGGCACCCTGATCACCTCGGCGCTGGCCCTGGCGATATCCCTGCCCGTGGCCGGCGGGGTGGCCTTCTTCCTGGTCGAGCTGTGTCCTTCCGTTCTGCGCCGGACGATCGGCACGGCGGTGGAGCTGCTGGCCGGCATTCCCTCCATCGTCTACGGCATGTGGGGTCTCTTCGTCTTCGCGCCGTTCTTTTCCCGGCACGTCGAACTGCCGCTGATGGCCGCCGCGCCGCCGGGTTCGCTGATGGAGACCCTGGTCCAGGGCATCCCCAACGGCTCGGGCCTGCTCTCGGCGTCGATCATCCTGGCGATCATGATCCTGCCGTTCATGGCCGCCACCTTGCGTGAACTCCTGATGACCGTGCCGCCGCAGGTTCGCGAGAGCGCCTATGGCCTGGGCGCCACCATGCGCGAGGTGGTGATGACCGTCACCCTTCCCTACGTGCGGCGCGGGGCCATCGGAGCGGTGATGCTGGGCTTGGGCCGAGCCCTGGGCGAGACCATGGCGGTGACCTTCATCATCGGCAACTCGCACGATTTTCCTAAAGGGGTGTTCGACTCCGGCTCGACCATCGCCTCGACCATCGCCAATGAATTCACCGAAGCGACCAGCCCGATGCACACCGCCTCGCTGATCGCGCTGGGGCTGGTGCTGTTCCTGATCACCTTCACCGTTCTGGCGCTGGCCCGCCTTATGTTGCGCAATCAGGCGAGGCTCTAGGAGATGGCCGTTTCATCCGCCCGCATCGCCGGCCGACGCGTGGGCAACGCCGTCTTCGTCGGCGCCTGCGTCCTGGTCACGGTTCTGGCCCTGGCCGCGCTGGCGGCCATTCTCTGGTCTCTGGCAAGCCAGGGGGTCGGCGGATTGAACCTGGCGGTATTCACCAAATCCACGCCAGCGCCGGGATCCCCCGGCGGGCTCGCAAACGCCATCGTCGGCTCGATCATGCTGGGCCTGCTGGCCATGGCCATCGCGGTGGTCATCGGCATCCTGGCGGGCACCTGGCTGGCGGAGTACGCCGGCGACAGCCGCTACGGCTCGGCTGTCCGCTTTCTCAACGACGTGCTGCTCTCGGCCCCCTCGATCCTGGTAGGCCTGTTCGTCTACGAGATCCTGGTGGCCCCGTTCGGCGGGTTCTCGGGCCTAGCCGGCGGCGTGGCCCTGGCCCTGCTGGCCGCGCCGGTGATCACCCGGACCACCGAAGACGTGCTCAAGCTCCAGGCGACCGCCCTTCGCGAGGCGGGCGTGGCCCTGGGAACGCCGGTGTGGCGGGTGATCGGCAAGATTCTGTGGCGCTCGGGGGCCAGCGGCATCATCACCGGCGCCCTTCTGGCCTTCGCCCGCATCAGCGGCGAGACCGCGCCGCTGCTCTTCACCGCGCTCAACAACCAGTTCTTCAGCCTGGACATGACCAAGCCCATGGCCAACCTGCCGGTGGTCATCTTCCAGTTCGCACTCTCGGCCTATGATGACTGGCGCCGCCTGGCGTGGGCCGGCGCGCTGATCATCGCGGTCTCGGTCCTGGGCGTGACCATCATCGCCCGCATCCTATCCCAGGAGCAGAAACGCTCATGAACAGTCTCGCGCCCGACGCCTTCGACACATCGATCGTGTCGATCGCGCCCGACAGGGTCAAGCTCGACATTCAGGAACTGGATTTCTTCTATGGCAAGAACCGCGTTCTGAAGGGTGTTTCCTTGGGGGTGGCGCGCAACGCCGTCACCGCCCTGATCGGGCCGTCGGGATGCGGCAAATCCACGCTGCTGCGCTCGCTCAACCGCATGTACGCCCTCTATCCCGGCCAGCGCGCCACCGGTCGCATCCTGTTCGACGGCGAGGATATTCTCAAAGCCGGGACCGACCTCTCCATGCTTCGAGCGAAAATTGGCATGGTCTTCCAGAAGCCGACGCCGTTCCCGATGTCCATTCACGACAACGTGGCCTTCGGCGTGCGCCTTTACGAATCGCTCCGCAAGGCCGAGATGGCCGACCGGGTTGAGGACGCCCTGCGCCGCGCCGCCCTATGGGACGAGGTCAAGGACCAGCTGCACGCCTCGGGTCTGGGCCTTTCCGGTGGTCAGCAGCAGCGGCTGTGCGTGGCGCGCTGCATTGCGGTCAAGCCCGAGGTTCTACTGCTCGACGAGCCGACATCGGCCCTGGATCCGATCTCGAGCGCCAAGCTGGAGGAGACGGTGACCCAGCTCAAGGCCGACTACACCATCGTCATCGTCACCCATAACCTGGGCCAGGCCGCCCGCCTGTCGGACCACACCGGCTTCATGTACCTGGGCGAACTGGTGGAGTTCGGCGAGACCGCCGGCATGTTCACCAAACCGGTCACCAGCCGAGCCTCGGACTACATCACCGGGAGGTTCGGGTGAGGAGGATTGTGCGCCGCGAGCGCGGGACGTCCGTCGGTGAACTCTCAAAAACAACTTTGTCACAATCAACGCCTAGTTTCACTGCCGCCAGGCTAGGCGAATCGGACGCGTAAGATGGAACACACGGTCAGGGCCTACGACGAAGAGCTGGACGCGATCACCGCCGAGCTGGCGCGCATGGGCGGGCTGGCGGAGGCGGAGGTGGCCGACTCCATCCGCGCGATCACCGGGCGCGACGTCGCGTTGGCCGAGGCGGTGATCAACCGCGACGCGCGGCTCGACGCCCTCGAGATGGAAATCGAGCGCAAAGCCATCCGCCTCATCGCCCTGCGCCAGCCGGTGGCCGACGACCTGCGCCGGACGGTGGCCGCCATGAAGATCGCCAGCAATCTGGAGCGCTGCGGCGATCTGGCCAAGAACATCGCCAAGCGGGCCCTGGTGGTCACCGAGGCCGATCCGGTGACCCCCTTGAGCGCCTCCATCGAACGCATGGGCGAACTGGTGACCACGCGCCTCAAGGACGTGCTCGACGCGCTCGCCTCGCGCCAAGTCGACCGGGCCATCGGGGTCTGGATGGAAGACCACGAGGTCGACGAACACTACGACGCCATCTTCCGAGAACTCCTGACCTATATGATGGGCGATCCGCGCACGATCACCGCCTGCGCGCATCTGCTTTTCGTGGCCAAGAACCTCGAGCGAATCGGCGACCACGCCACCAATATCGCCGAAATCCTCCACTATGAGATCACCGGGGTCGAGCTCACCGACGAGCGGCCCAAGTCGGATGCGCTCACCAAGCCATGACCGCCGAACCCTCTCGCCCTCTCGTCCCCTACATCCTGGTAGTGGAGGACGAGGATTCGCTGGCCACCCTGCTGCAGTACAATCTCGAAAAGGAAGGTTACGGCGTCTCCCTGTGCGCCGACGGCGAGGAGGCCCTGATCATGATCGATGAGAAGGCGCCCGATCTGGTCATTCTCGATTGGATGTTGCCCACGGTGTCGGGCATCGAGGTCTGCCGACGCCTGCGCCAACGCACGGCGACGCGCAATCTGCCCATTGTCATGCTCACCGCCCGCGGCGAGGAGAGCGACCGCATCCGCGGCCTGGACACCGGGGCCGACGACTATGTGGTCAAGCCGTTTTCGATGAGCGAACTGACCGCTCGCATCCGCGCGGTGCTGCGCCGCATCCGCCCGGGCCTGGCCGAGGACCGCGCGCGGGCCGGGGACATCGTCATCGACCGCGCCGCCCATCGGGTGAGGCGGGCCGGCGAGGAGGTGCATCTGGGCCCCACCGAATTTCGCCTGCTCGACTATTTCATGCAGCACCCAGGCAGGGTGTTCTCGCGCGAGCAGCTCCTCGACGCGGTATGGGGCTCGGATGTCTACGTGGAGACTCGCACCGTGGATGTCCACATCGGCCGCCTACGCCGCGCCCTCGGCGGCGCGGGCGACCCCATCCGGACGGTGCGGTCGGCGGGGTATTCCCTGGACGTGTGAAGGGGCGCCGACACGCGCCGCGATTTGGCATTGTGGCGGCGGCGGCTAAATGGTGTGATCCTGGCCGAATCGTTCAGGGAGAACTCCATGCTCAAGACTATCGTCGCCCTCGCGGTCACAACCGCCCTCGTCGGCGGCTCGGCCACCGCGACCATGGCGCAGCCGGCGGCCTACCCGCCCCCGCCCGCGGTCGGACCGCCTGCGCCCGCCGCGTCCTATCATTGGCGACACCATCATCATTGGCGCCACCATCGGGTATGTCACTGGCGTTATCACCACCGGCATTGCTGGTGGCGTCGCTGGTAGCAGCGGGCCGCTGGCCCAACTCCTCGAAGGGTGAAGCCGCCCTCCCGGCTTGACCTGGGCGGACGACTGGGTTGCAAGGTGCGGGGCAACCCTTCGAAGGAAGCGGCCAGTTTGAACGCCCCCACCCTCGCTCTGGCCGCCGACTTTCCGCCTGCGGCGCGCGCCGACTGGCTGGCGCTGGTGGAGAAGACGCTCAAGGGGGCGGGATTGGCCTCCCTCGCCGGCCGTACGCCCGATGGTCTTGCCGTAGAGCCGCTCTATACGGCCGACGACGCGCCGGTCGCGGCGGCGTTTCCCACCGCGCCCCGCGACGGCGAACGCGCCTGGGATATCCGCGCCGCCATCGCCCATCCCGATCCCGCGCACGCCAACGCGCAGATCCTGGAGGCGCTGGCCGGCGGCGCGTCGTCGATATTGATCACGATCGACCCGGCCGGCGTGGAGGGTGTCGCGATCGGCTCTGGGCAGGCGCTGGAGGGCCTCTTGGAGGGGGTGGCCCTCGACATCGCCCCCATCGCCCTCGACGCGGGGTTCCTGGGAGCGGGGTGCGCAGAGTGGCTGGCGGCGGCGGCCAAGGCCTCGCCCGCGGCGGGGCCGGCCTTCCACCTCGATCCGCTGACCGCTTTCGCGGCGACGGGCGCGAGCCCTGGGCCGATCGAGAGCCATCTGATCGCCGGCGCCGGCCTCGCTGCGCGCCTGGCGGAGACCTACCCGAAGGCGAGCCTCTATCGCGCCAGCGGCCGTGTCGTTCACGAAGCGGGCGGAACGCCGGCGCAGGAGCTGGCCTTCGCCGCCGCCGCGGCCCTCTCCTACGCCAAGGCCCTGGTTCGCGCCGGCCTCGCCATAGAAGCTGCGTTCGCGCGCGTCACCCTGGGCCTTGCGGTCGACGGCGACGCCCTGGCCTCGATCGCCAAACTGCGAGCGGCCAGACTTATCTGGACGCGAATCACGGGCGCGTGCGGCGTGGCGGCGCGAGCCCGCATCGAGGCGCTCTCGTCGCGGCGCATGCTGACCCGTGCCGACCCGTGGACCAACCTGGTGCGCCTGACCGCAGCCGGTTTCGCCGCCGTCGTGGGCGGCGCGGACGCGGTTGTGCTGGGCGCCTTCACCGACGCCATCGGCCTTCCGACCGCTCAGGCGCGGCGGTTGGCGCGCAACACCTCGCTGATCCTGATGGAGGAGGCGCATCTGGGCCGCGTTGCCGATCCCATGGCCGGAACCTGGGCGGTCGAGGCCCTGACGGCGGATTTGGCCCGCGCCGCCTGGACGCGATTTACCGCCATCGAAGCGGCGGGGGGACTCGCGGAGGCCCTGCGCGCCGGCCTGATCGTCGGTCAAATCGATGAGGCGCGGGCAAACCTGAAGGCCGCTCTCGCTTGCGGAGAGACGAAGATCGTGGGCGTCACCGATTTTCCGGGCGGCGCGGTTGGAGCGGTCGCCATCGAGCCGGACGCCAAAATCTCCGCCCAGGCGCCCGATCCGCGCCTCCCCGGCCCCGACAGCCATTGCCCCGCCCTCGTCCCGATCCGTCTCGAGGCGCTGGCGGCATGAGCGGTTTCCCCAACTTCGCCGCCATGGCGTTCGATCAGGCGGTCGCGCGAGGTTTGAACGCGCCGGGCGTCACGCCCGCGGACGCCGAGGCGTGGCTCACCCCCGAAGGGATCGCCGTCAAGGGCGTCTACGCCGCGGCCGACACGGCCGACCTCGACTTCACCGCCGGCTACCCGGGACTAGCCCCGTTCGTGCGCGGCCCCTATCCGACCATGTACCTCACCAACCCGTGGACGCTTCGTCAGTACGCGGGCTTTTCCACCGCCGAGGATTCCAACGCCTTCTATCGGCGCAATCTCGCCGCCGGCCAGATGGGCCTTTCGGTGGCGTTCGATCTGGCCACGCATCGTGGCTACGATTCGGACCATCCCAGGGTGAAGGGCGACGTGGGGATGGCCGGCGTGGCGATCGACTCCATACTGGACATGCGCACCCTGTTTTCCGGCATCCCGCTGGACAAGATGAGCGTCTCGATGACCATGAACGGCGCCGTCCTGCCGGTGATGGCCCTCTATATCGTCGCCGCCGAGGAGCAGGGCGTGGCCCATGGCGCGCTGGCCGGCACCATCCAGAACGACGTGCTCAAAGAGTTCATGGTGCGCAACACCTACATCTATCCGCCGGCGCCGTCGATGCGGATCGTATCGGATATCTTCGCCTATACCGCGCGCGAGATGCCGAAGTTCAATTCGATCTCGGTGAGCGGCTATCACATGCAGGAAGCCGGCGCCTCGCTCGATCTCGAACTCGGCTACACCCTGGCCGATGGCGTCGACTATGTGCGGGCCGGCGTCGCGGCGGGAATGAGCGTGGATGCTTTCGCGCCGCGCCTGTCGTTCTTCTGGAACGCCGGCATGAACTACTTCATGGAAGTGGCCAAACAGCGCGCCGCGCGCCTGCTTTGGGCCAAGCTGATGCGCGAGCATTTCTCGCCCCAGGATCCGCGCTCGCTTTGCCTTCGCGCCCACACCCAGACCAGCGGCTGGAGCCTCGCCGCCCAGGACGTGTTCAACAATGTGGCGCGCACCACCATAGAAGCCATGGCGGCGGTGGGCGGCCAGACGCAGAGCCTGCACACCAATTCCCTGGACGAGGCTCTGGCGCTGCCCACCGACTTCTCGGCCCGTATCGCGCGCAACACGCAACTTTTCCTGCAGGCCGAAAGCGGCGCGACCAAGGTGATCGATCCTTGGGGCGGCGGCTATTACCTGGAGCGGCTGACCTATGAACTGGCCGCCCGGGCGCTCGGCCACATCGCCGAAGTCGAGGCGTTGGGGGGCATGGCCAAGGCCATCGGCGAGGGACTGCCCAAGCGCCGCATCGAGGAAGCCGCGGCGCGCACCCAGGGGCGCATCGACAGCGGCCGCCAGACCTTGGTCGGGGTGAACCGCTACGTCGCCGACCACGCCGATGACATCCCCATCCTGACCGTGGACAACTCCGCCGTGCTGGCCAGCCAGCTCGACAAGCTCGCGATCCTGAAAGCGCGGCGGGATCCGGCCGCGGTCGAGGGCGCGCTATTGGCCCTCGAGGCTGGGGCGCGCGGCAAAGCCAATCTGCTGGAACTCAGCGTGGAGGCGGCCCGCGTTCACGCCACGGTGGGCGAGATGAGCCTGGCCATGGAGCGGGCGTTCGGCCGACACAACGCACGCGCCGAGTTGGTGCATGGCGTCTACGCGGCCGAGGTCGGTCCCGCGCCCAAGGTGGCGCGCGCCAGAGCCATGGTCGCCGCCTTCGCCGAGGCGGACGGCCGGCCTCCGACCATCCTGGTGGCCAAGATGGGGCAGGACGGCCATGACCGCGGCCAGAAGGTGATCGCCACCGGGTTCGACGACCTGGGCTTTGCCGTCGATGTCGGTCCACTTTTCGCCACGCCGGCGGAGACGGCCAAGGAGGCGGTGGCGCGGGGCGTACATGTGGTGGGCGCCAGTTCCCTGGCCGCCGGCCACCTCACCCTGATTCCCGAACTTCGCGAGGAACTCCGCAAGCTCGGTCGCGGCCACATCATGATCGTGGTCGGTGGGGTGATCCCGAGCGGCGACTTCAAAGCGCTCGAGGACGCCGGCGCCCGCCTGATCTTTCCGCCCGGCACGGTCATCGCCGACGCGGCGGCGGCTATCCTGGACGAACTCAATCGCGACCTTGGCTATGCGCAGGATGGACCTGGATAGTGTCCTGAACGCTCACGCCACGCGGTCAGCGGGCGCCCGAAACCGTTGCGGCTGGCGCGGCCCCCTCTTCTATGTCTACCTCGAAGGTCTCCAGGAATCTCGACACCAGCATGTAGTAGCCGATGGTGATGGTGAGCTCCTGCAGAGCCTTGTAGCCGAGGCGTTGTTTCAGCGGATTGAAAGTGGCGTCGGAGGCGCGCACGTTGGCCACCACGTCGTCGGTGAAGGCCATCACCTCACGCTGGGCGTCGTCGAAGTCCGCCGCGTCAGGCCCTTGATGAATGGCGGCGATGAGGGCGTCGGACATCCCCAGGCGCCGGGCGATGCGCTCGTGCTGGAAGACTTCGTAGGTCGCCGCCGACAGCACCCCCACGCGCACGATGGCGATCTCACGCAGCGTCGGATCGAGGCTGGTGAAGTTGAGGATTTGCGTTCCCAGTCGGGTGAAACCGTCGATGAGTTCCCCGGCGTGGCCCATCATCGAAAAAATGTTGAGGGGCGGCAGTTTCTCATAGGCCGCCGCGGCGCGGCCTGTCGCTTTCGTGCGATCGAAATAGGGTATGCGCGCCATGGATTGGATGAACTCCCTCGCCGCCGATCGGCCCACCATAGCGGGGCGCGGCGAGGGGCTCCAGGTCGACTTGGTTTAGTTCCGCTCCCCCGCGAAGCGCTTGGCCTGGGCGACCCACGCGTCACGCGCCGCTCGGCCCAGCAATTTGAGCTCGGCGTCGACCTTGGCGAGGTCGTCCGCGGTCCACGCCGCGATCTGCGAAAATTGCGTGACGCCGCGCGCCGCCAGGGCGTCGGCGAGCTTGGGGCCGATGCCCACCAGGCGGGTCAGGTCGTCCGGTTCGGCGGGGATCACGGGGGCGGGTTTGGGCGCTCGCGGGGCTTGCGCGACGATGGCCGGGGCCGCCTGTCCGGGGTTCGGCTCGGCCACGACTTCCGGCCCGGGCGCCGGTTCGACGACCGCGAGCGCCGATGACAACGGCTTGAACGGCGTCATTGCTTCGAGATTGACCGCCTTGGTCCAGCGGGTCATCCACCACCAGGTGACCCCCACGCTCGCCGCCGCGCCGAACGCCAGCCACATGGGCGAGGCCATGCCGAGGGGGATTCTCAAGGCCTTCTCCGCCCGCTCGCGCGCCGCGCTCACCGTCTGCTCGTCAGTCAACCAAGTCATGATTGTCGCTCCTTGCGCCGGGCTTCTTGTGTGGAAGCCCCTCGAATGAATGATATTGCGCTGCAACATACCACAGAATCGCGCTCGCACATGCAATATTTTTCAAATCCAATCGCCCTTAACCGCCATGTCTTGTCACGCGTGGCGATAGTTCGTGCGGCTCTTGACGTTGGGGCGCCCCTAGCGGCCCAGCGCCGCGCCCGGCTATGGTGGAACTAACCACCGCGAACGAGAGGGCGCCGGTCGATGCTGGGACAGAAAATGCGATTTGGCGCGTTTATCGCGCCCTTTCATCCAACCGACGAGAACCCGACTCTGGCCATCGAGCGGGATCTGGAGCTCGTTCAATGGATGGACACCCTGGGCTACGAGGAGGCCTGGATCGGCGAGCACCATTCGGCCGCCTATGAGGTCATCGCCAGTCCCGAGGTGTTCATCGCCGCCGCCGCGGAGCGCACCAAACACATTCGCCTGGGAACCGGGGTGTCGTCCCTCCCCTACCACCACCCCTTCATGCTCGCCGACCGCATCAACCAACTCGATCACATGACCCGCGGCCGGGTGATGTTCGGGGTGGGACCAGGAGCCCTCTCCTCCGACGCCTTTCTCATGGGCATTCCGGTGGCCCGGCAGCGCGACATGATGGACGAAGCGCTGGAGGTGATCATCCGCCTGCTGCGTGGCGAAGAGGTGACCCACGAGAGCGACTGGTTCAGCCTGAGGAGCGCCCGCCTGCAGATGACTCCCTATTCCCGGCCGAGCGTAGAGGTCGCCGTGGCGAGCCAGATCTCCCCCACTGGGGCGCGCGCGGCGGGGCGCCACGGCGTGGGCCTGCTGTCGCTGGGCGCCACGTCCCAGGGCGGCTTCAACGCCCTGGCCTCGAACTGGGCGATCGCCGAGAGCCTGGCGAGCGACAACGGTCGGGTGATGGACCGCGCCGCCTGGCGACTGGTTGGACCCATGCACATCGCCGAGACCAAGGACCAGGCCATCGCCGATGTCCGCTTCGGCCTGGAAAAGTGGCTGTATTATTTCCGCGAGATCGCCAACCTACCCATCGTGCCCGACAGCGGAGACCGCGATCCCGTGGAGGCGTTCATGGACACCGGCATCGCGGTGATCGGCACGCCCGACGAGGCGGCGGAAAAGATCCAGGCGCTGATCGACCAGTCAGGGGGGTTTGGATGCTTCCTGTTCATGGCCCATAACTGGGCGCGGTTCGATGCTACCAAACGCTCCTACGACCTCTTCGCGCGCTACGTGGCGCCAAGGTTCCAGCAACTCAACGTCAACCGCGAGGCTTCCATGGAATGGGTGCGCGCCAACAAGAACGAGTTCACCGCCCAGGCGCGCGCGGCGGTGGGGCTGCGCATCCTCCAGCACGTCCAAGAGAAGGGCGCGGCGGAAATCAACCCCCTGATCACCGCCATGCTAGGGCTCGACGCCTCCAAGTCCGAGGCGGCGGAGTAGAGCGGTGCGCGCGGTGATCCGCCGAATGGGCGCCCTGGTGGTGGACGACATGGCGCCGCCGGCGCCGGCCGCCGGCCAGGTGCTGTGCCGCACCCTCGCGTGCGGCATCTGCGGCTCGGACCTCCACGCGCTCGACCACTACGACCGCATGATTGATCTGAGCGAACGGATCAGCGGAATCAGCCACATGAAGAAGGGCGCCGACACCGTGTTCGGCCACGAATTCTGCTGCGAGGTGATCGAGGACGGGCCGGGCGCGCCGGGACGGTTCAAGGCGGGGACCCGGGTCGTTTCCATGCCAGGCGTGGTGACGGCGAGCGGCTTCGAGACGGTGGGCTATTCCAGCCGATTGCCGGGCGGATTCGCCCAGAGCCTTGTGCTCACCGAGATGATGCTCCACGCCGTCCCCAATGGGCTGTCCTCGGCGCACGCCGCGCTCACCGAGCCCCTGGCGGTCGGCGAACACGCCGTGGCCAAGGGCGAACCGGCCGCCGATCAGGTGTTCATGGTGGTGGGCTGCGGCCCCGTCGGCCTGGCGGTGATCGCCTCGCTGAAGGCGCGGGGTCTCGGGCCGGTCATCGCCAGCGACTTTTCCCTCGAACGGCGTGAAGCGGCGCAGATCATGGGCGCCGATAGGGTGGTCGATCCGGCGCGGGTGTCGCCGCATGACTCGTGGACCGAGTTCGGCGTTTTGGGAACACGCGCCGAGGCCTTCATGGCGGCCGCCCAGGGCCGGAGCGTGAAGCGACCGTTGATCTTCGAGTGCGTCGGCGCGCCGGGCGTCGTCGACGCCCTGGCCCTGGCGGCGCCGGCGGGCACGCGGATCGTCGTGGCCGGCGTGTGCATGGAGCGCGATCACATCGAGCCCCTGGTCCTGATCACCAAGGAAATCGAGCTGCGCTATGTGCTGGGCTACACCCCCGAGGAATTCGCCGCCTCGCTTCGCAACCTCGCCGAAGGCGCGACCCGCTACTGCGACATCATCACCGGCGTGGTCGGCCTGGAGGATACGCCCGCCGCCTTCACGCGCCTGCAGAGAGACAAGCGTGAAATCAAGATCATGGTGACGCCGAACGGGTAAAGACGGAGGACTTGGAGTGATCCACCGCTCCATGACGGTCGCCTAAGTTTCCCGCACCTTGTTCAGTTTGGCGCCACATGGGCCCACGCCGCCGTCCGCGTGATCCGCATCGGCAGGGTGACGGGGCTTGCCTCGGCGAGGGTCAAGCAATAGTCACGTCCGCCGCGGGCGTCTTCCGCCAATAGAGTGAAACCCAGCCGATCCAGGAGATCGCGGACCATGGCGTTCTTGGGCGTCGGCCGGTAGTGGGCGGCGATGCGGTGGGCGCCGGCCGCCAAGGCTCGTTCACGGAGTAGCTGCAGCATGGCTTCCTCGACCTTGCGGCCCAGAACCCGGCAACTCATCAGCCAGCTGTCGACCGCCGCCTCGCGCACGCCATCGACGCCCTCGCCTACGCGAGCGATCACCACGCCGATCATGCCTAGCTCACCAAAGCGGTCGGCCAGGCGAATCTGCAGGGTGATCGCCGACGGATCAGCCTCCATGGCGGCCACCTGAGCCTCCGAGTAGCGACGCGTGGTGAGATTGAACTGGTTGGTCTTGTTGATAAGTTGAGCGATGCGTGTGCGCCCGGCCGCATCGAACGGCGCCGCCGTCAGGCGCATGTCCAGAGAGGACAGATAGTCGCCCAGATCGCGCGCCGTGGCCCTGACCCCAGCTCGGTGGGCGTCGGTGGCGTAGGTGGCGGCGCGCAGACGGTCCTCGTTGGAAAACCCCACCGCCTCGAAATAGCCGGCCTCTCCGAGCGTCCAGGCGTACCAGGCCGGATCGGCCGGCAACTCCGGCACGGCGACGCTCGGCAGGGCCGCGCGCACCTGCGCCCGCTCAGCCGGGTTGTCGTCCAGCAGCACCAGGGCGTCGAGGCCGATGTTGAGGCTCGCGGCGATGGCTTCCAGATTGCTCGGCTTATCCAGCCAGTTCGCCTGAAAGACCGCTACATCGCTCAGCTTGAGGGCCATCTCCGGATGGTTTTCGAACGCGTCGCGCGCCACCGCGTCGTCGTTTTTTGAACTGACGGCCAGGATCACGCCGCGCCTCTTGAGGTCCAGCGCCAGTTTCTGGACGGCAAGGAAGCTCTCGCCTCGCGCGCTTCCGGCCCCCAGGGTGAGCCCGGCCACGCCATCGTCGCCGACCACGCCGCCCCAGAGGGTGTTGTCGAGATCGAGCACCAGGCATTTGCGCGCCTTGCCCCGCGCCGCGCCGATGAGGCGTCCCACCCAGTCGGCGTAGATGGCGCCAAAGACGCTGGCGAAAGGCAGCTTGTAGGCGAAATACTGGACCTGGTCATACCAGCGTTCGGCCCCCACCCGCTCGGCCAAGGCCCGGGTGTCGAGGATGAGCGCGCCGCTCTCGTCGGCCAGCGCCACGATGAAGGCGTTGAGCGCCTCCACCAGCGAGCGAGGGCTGCCCGGCGCGCGGGCGTCCAGGCTGCCGAACAGGGCGGTCGGAGGGCTCGCCACAGTCGACAGTATGAGCGTGGCGGACGTGTTGGCCCTTAGCGCGTCGATGAGAGCGGTCAGCCGGCCCGTCGCCGCCGCCAAGGCGCCGGCCGGATCGTCCAAGGCCGGACGCCCGACTGCAAACCAGTCGTGATCCAGGGCCAGTAGAATGGCGTCCGCGGCGGCCTGGCGGGTTTGCGAGGCTGGATCGAGCGCCTCCTGCATAGGCTGATCGAACGGCGGCAGGATGAGTTCGAGCGCCAGGCCGTGGCGCGCGGCGGCGGCCGGCAGATGGTCGCCAATGAAGTCGAAGGTGGCGTTGGAGAGCACCACCAGGCGGAAAGGCGACAGGGGGGCCAGATCGCCACCGGCCTGGCTGATTCTGCCCATGGCTCGGGCCAGCCGGCGCGCCTGCCGCGCGTCGAGCCCGTGGCCCGCCAGCCGCGCCACCTCCGCCCCCAGCCCGTCCATGCCCCGCTCCGCGGTCAGGGCCGCGCACTGTTCGACGAAATCGGCGGGGGGCGACGTGAGCCAGGGCAGATCGGCGATGGACGGCACGGCGCTCTTGGGCCTATCGGCTCGCCAGCTTGACCTGGATCAGATCGACCAGCTCGCCCACCGACTCCGGGCGGGTGATCTCGTCGGTCTCGAAACGGATGTTGAGCGCCTCTTCGATGGCGACCATCATGCGAACATGATTGGTGCTGTCCCAATCGACCACGTCCTCGGCGACGGTGGCGTCGGTGATCACCACGCTGTCGTCCTCGACAATGTCGCGCAAAATGTCCTGCACCATGGCGCGTATGGCGTCCCGGTCCATTGAGATCACTCCCTCAACCTCGCGCCAGACGGATGTCCGGGCTTTCTTGCCAGTACAACACAGGAGACCGCCAGCTTGCGCTTGATCGCCTTTTCGAGCGAGACGCCCGACATGGGGAAGGCGGCCTTCTCGGCGACCTCGAGTCCGGCCCGCTCCACCAGTTCGACCGCATGGTCAAGGCCGTCGACCAGGAAGATGTGGTCGGGCGCCGGGCTGTTGGCCGGCACGTTCACCCACAAATGCCCCCCCGGCTTGAGATGGCGGGAAGCGGCGACCATCGCCGCCACCGGATCTTCCAGGTGCTCGAGAATCTCGCTCATGACGATGCCGTCGAAATCACCGGCCGTGGGCGCGCCGGCGGCGTCGAACAGGTTGACCAGTTCTAGACTTACCGGCCGCTCGACGCCGAGCGTGGCGAGCGCCGCGCGGGTGTTGGCTATGCTCGTCGGGCTGACGTCCCAGCCGTCGATCCGCCCCAGCCGCGACTGGCGCGCCGCGAAGTAGAGAAAGAGGCCGTGGCCTGGACCTATCTCCAGGTGCGCCGCGCCCTCGGCAAGCTTCGGCAGATAGCCGTTCACATAGGCCTCGAAGGCGTGGGCGTGGTTCGACCACAGAATGTTGGAGACCAGCAGGCCATTCATGTAGCGGTTCATGAACGGGGCGTTGGCGTAGCACTCGCGCTCAGCGTCGGCGAAGCGCGTCAGCCGGTAGGTCCCGTGGCGGCGGAAGTGCAGCTCTTCGGGCAGGACGATCGACTCGCAGAGGAAGCGATAGTCGTCGATGAGGCCGTCCATGCCCTCGGCCATTCCCGCGCCTAGGACAAGGACAATGCGGGCCAGTTCGTCGGACACCGCGACCACCGCCGCCTCGCGGCCGTCGAAGCTCTTGGCTACATAGCCAGCATGATCGGGCCAGCGCGCTATGACACGCGCGATCAGATCATTGAGATGGGGGGAGTCCTTTATGGCGTCCATAGGGCTCCTCCAGCCGGTGGCGCGAACGCCTCAGGTAGCCCCCCAACGCCGGTCAAAGCGCTGGCGCCGGCATGAAAGCGTGAACGTGGTCGGGCGCCTCGATGAGTTCGATGATGAACCGCAGAGGCGTGACGAAGAATTGAATGGGCCGGCCTCCATAGGCGATGGCGGGCTTGGGCTCGGAGACGCGCGCCGCGCCCGCGGAGGCGAAATGCGCCGCGCCGGCGGCGAGGTCCGGAACCCGATACGCCACGTGGTTGAGAATCGCCTTGCCCGACTGCAGAGCCGGATAGACCGGACTATCCTCTCCGAGCGGTTCCAGCAATTCGAAGACGACGCCGGCAAGATCGCGACCGAACTGCAGGCGCACGCCGTTGACCACGTCTTCGATGGGCGCGGTCCAGTCCTTGATGGACAGCAAGGCGCTCAAACGGTCGCGCCCCTTGTCCAGCTGTTTCACCACGACGCCCAGGTGGTCGAAACGCCACTGTCTCGCTATGGGTTCGGCCATGGCGATATGTCCAAGCGAAACCGACATACTATCCTGGCGGCAGCATGGGCGCCTCGTAAGGCGCCATGAAAACATCCACGGTCCGCCGCAACATTGTCTCCACCGAAAAGGACCGCTCGGCCCATGCCCGCGCGGCCTGGCCGACCGACCGCCGTTCCTTGGGATCCATCGCAATGAGGCCCATCAGTAAATCGACGGCCTCGTCGATGTCGGGTTTTTCGGCGCTCTTCAGCACGAAACCGGTCTTTCCGGCAATCACCGTTTCGGGGGAACCGCCCGCCGGCGTGGTGATCACTGGCGTCCCGGCCAGTTGCGCTTCTATCAGGACATTGGGCATCCCCTCATAGCGCGACAGCAAGATGAGCGCGTCCATGCGCGCCAGCCAATAGCCCACCGATCCCGACCGGCCGGTAAACAGCACGCGGTCGGAGATGCCGAGCCGGGTTGCGTATTCCTGCGCCTCCTGGCGCAGCGCCCCATCGCCGACCATAATGAAGCGCGCGTTCGCATGACGACGATGCAAGTGTTCAGCCACAGCCAGCCACTCGAGCGTCCGTTTGTTATGGTCGAGCCGCATTACTCCGCCGACCGTGAAGTCGGCCCCGGCCGTGCGATGCGCGAAGGCGTTCCACATCGCCTCGTCGCCGGGCCCAGCGTCCTCCGCCAAGCGCTCGACACCGTTGTGAATCACCGGCACGGTTCCCTTGGCCATGCCCAGCCACTCTTCGTACCGTCGCGCCGCCAGAGTGGAATTGGCGGTCATGACCACGCCCGGCGTACCCAGCAGAGCGCGATACATCGGCTCCAGCTCCAGCCGCCAGCGGTTGACCCGGTCGGTGGGCGGCAAGGTGCGGACCGACAGCACGATGCGCGGCGTCTCGGCGATCAGGGCCGCCAGCCCGGCGGCGAACACCATGCCGTCCTGCCAGATATGCACCACGTCCGGCGCCTCATAGCGCAAGAAGTCGACGAGTTGAGTCACGCCCTCCTTCATTCGGGGCGGCAGGAAGTCGATCGCCGAGCAATAGGGCCTGACGCGTGACAGGCGGATATGGCCGCCAAACGGTTCGAGGCGACTGTAGTCGGTAACCTTGACGCCCGCGGCCGTCAGCGTTTCCAAAAAGAAGTCATTGTCCTTTTTGCCGGATAAGGAACGGCAGACGACCCCCACTGGGCCGACCATCTCGTAGCCGCCGATTGGCTGGCCATCGCCGACCGCCCGCTTCATCGTCAGCACGGTCGTCACTAGTTGACGTTCGGCCCCGCCCGATCCCAACGACCCGGTCACCATCAAGGTCGATCCCAGATGGTGGCGCGCCAGCGGCGGCCGAGCGCGACGGTCGGCGAGAACGTCGGCCAGAATAGCGTTCAAGGCCTTCACCGAGAAAGGCGAGTCGTCCATCACCGCGGCAGGCGCGAAGCTCTCGAGAACCTGGATCTCGCGGGTCAGACGGGCGTGGGCGTTGGCGAACTCGTCGCTTCCACACGCCGCCAGCGCCTCCGCCATCGTGTGCTGAGCGCTCAACAGGCCGCCGCGCGCTTCCTGCAGGCGAACGAGCTGCCGCCAAGCTGAGCGGGACCGCGGGAAGAGCCGCGTCACGCGGCGGAACGCCTCTTCGGCCTCAGGAAGGAAAGCCAACTCCTCGCGGCCGAACGCCAGCGCCATGAGACCGGGCTCGTCATCGACCTTGGCGGGATCGGGGATCCGCTCACGCAGCAGCGCCTCCGCCGCCTCCTCGCCCTGCTCGCGCAGGGTCATCCGCACGCACATCCGGAACGGTTCGGGGGCATGTGGAAAGCGGTGATGGACGCCGATCCAGGCCGTCAAAGCGCGATGCGCCTCGCCGTCCTCCATAATAAGGCGCGCCGCCGTGATCTGCAGCGCTTCGGCGTCCGGATGCTGGACGATCAGCTCAAGAACCCTGGGAAGGGAAGCGCGAAATCCGCCGTCCGACCGCGCCTGGGTCAGCAGGTCGCGCGCTTCGGCTTGGGCGTCGCGCAGGGTAAAGTCGCCGGGCGCACCGTGCTCATGACCAGCGGCGACCGCATCGCTTACCGGGTCCGAGGGGTGAAGCAGTCGACGAGCGGCGTCGGCGTCGCTTCGGTCGTCAGCGGAGAGGGCTTCAAACAACCCCATGGTAGGCCTTGTACCAGTCGCAGAAGGCGCCGACGCCGGTTGTTACCGGAGTGGAGGGTCGATAGCCGGTGAGTGCCTCCAAAAGCGTGGCGTCAGCGAAGGTGCGCGACACATCGCCCGGTTGCATCGGCATGAAGTTGAACCGCGCCTTGCGGCCGAGGGACTTCTCGATCTCGGCGATGAAGTCCATCAGATTGATCGGCTCGCCCCGCCCAATATTGACTACCCTCCAGGGCGCCACCGGGCTCAACGAATCATCCCGCTTCACCGGCTTGCCCTGCTCTGGAACCACATTCACGAGCCGGGTGACGCCCTCCACAAGATCGTCGACATAGGTGAAATCCCGCTCCATTACGCCGTTGTTATACACGTCGATCGGCGCATCGTTAAGCATCCCCTGCACGAACTTGAACAGGGCCATGTCTGGGCGGCCCCAGGGTCCATAGACGCTGAAAAAGCGAAACACCGTGGTCGGGATGCCCCACAGGTGGCTGTAGGAATGCGTCATCTGCTCGGTGGCCTTCTTGGTGGCCGCATAGAGCGTCAGCGGGTGGTCCGCCCGTTCGGTTTCTACGAAAGGCATGATCTCGTTGGCCCCGTAGACGGAACTGGTGGAGGCCACCAGCAGGTGCTTCACCGCCAACATCCGCGCCGCCTCCATGACATTGAAGGTGCCTGTGAGGTTTGATTCCACATAGGCGCGGGGATTTTCCAAGCTGTAGCGTACACCCGCCTGCGCGGCCAGATGGATGATGACCTCAGGCGCGCGTTCCTCGGCTAGCCGCGCCAGGGCGGGCATGTCCTCGAGCATCAGGATGTGTTCGGAAAAGCCGTTGTGCCGTTTGAGGACGGCGTGCCGGGCCTGCTTCAATTTGACGTCGTAATAGGTCGTCATGCCATCGACGCCAACCACCTCGTGACCATCGGCGATCAGTCGCTTGGCGACATGGAAGCCGATGAACCCCGCCGTTCCGGTGACCAGGACGCGCATTCACGGAACTCCGGGATTTGGCAAAATATTCGAGCGTTGAGCCCGCGGGGCGGCCTGGGCGCCGCCTCGCCCAGCGCCGGAGCCGCCTGAGCTCAAGCGGCCGCCCGTCCGGTCGTGTCGGCCAGAACGGTGAGAATGCGCGGGTCGATGACCGTGCGCCGGGTCCTGGCCTGGACAAGGGCGTGGCCCGCGCCTCCGATCCGGTCGACCAGGCTTTGGTCGCCCAGGAAGCGAAGAATGGCGTGCGCCATGCCCTCGACATCGCCCGGGGCCACGGAAAGCCCGGTCTCGCCATCCGTAATCCAGTCTCGAGCCCAGGGGTTGTCCGCCGCCACGACCGGCGCGCCCACCGCCAGAGCCGCCTGCAACTCAAAGGCGGCCGACAGACCCGGGGTGGCGGAGCGCCGCTTGGGAAACGCGGCCACCGCGAACGCGCTAAGGTAATCAGGTGTGCGTTGGCGCACGAAGCCGGTCGGAATCAGCACGTGGTCGGCGACATCCAACTGTGCGGCGAGTTGGAGGAGGGTCTGCCCGCCCTTGCCCGATCCGCAGAAGAGGATGGCTGCATCCGGGCATGCTTGGCGAACGGCCGGGAGGGCCCGCACCAGATCGGCCAGGCCCTCGTCGTTGTCGATCGCCTCAAACACTCCGATCAGACGTTGGTCGGCCAGACCGAGTTCGCGGCGAATGTCCCTAACGCTCGCCGCCGAGGCCCGCACGAAGCTGATCGGCAGGGCGTCCTCGACGATCACCGGGTCATCCAGGAGGCCGCGCGCCTTAAGATCTCGCGCCACCGCGCCTGACCGAACGATCACCTGATCGGCGCCCCGCGCGACATCGGCGAACAGCGAATAACCGGCGCGGAAGCGTTCCGTCGCCTCCCACTCCCGTTCGATACGGTCGCCACAGGCGGGGACGCCCCCGATATCCAAGGTGAATTGCGCCCCCACCCGCCGGGCCGCCCATAGCGCCGCCGCGGCCAGCGAGGTCCCCGCCAAGGCGTGGACGTGGTTAATTCGGTGTTGTAGGAATAAAGCGGTTAAGGCACCCCCGGTTTCGGTCACGAAGCTATCGAACGCTTCCATTGGCGCGTAGCTGGCGCCCAGTCGGATCACTTCGGTGACGCCGCTCTTGCGTTTCACCGGACCTCCGTCGCCAGATTTGGGGTACTGATAGCCGGGCGCCGTCACCAGTATCGTTTCATGCCCGGCGCCCCGTGTGGCTTCGACCACGGCCTGGGCTCTGAAGGTGATCGCCTCGGCGTGTTGCGGCAGGGACTTGGGTGAGATCACGGCCAGCCGGGCCGCGCCGGCGTGAACGCCCGCCGCGGTTGTCGGAAAGCTGAGCGGGGCGGATAGCTGCCGCTGATGGGCCAGGATCGTCTCGCGCCTCGCCACGTCGGCTGGAGTTCCCATCGGTCCCTCCGCCAAGCCGGTCAAGACCGCCGCCGGCGCAGTGATCGCTCCCTGATCGAACAGGGCTAGCACCAAGGCGCGCAACCGCGATTCGCGGGGGTTGAGCGCCGCGGCTTCAACACCCAGGGCCCCGGCCCGATCCGGCTGTTCGAGGCGGACCGCCTGCGCCAATTCCACCAGGGTGCGTGCTTTCTCTTCGGTGTGGCGATCAGGCAGGCCCCGCACGTGCTCAACGGCCGCGTCCAGACCGCGAGCGGCCAAGACCTTTAGAGCCTCGTCCACATAACGAAGACGCTCGGCGACCCGCCTCTGGGCGCCCGCGGGACCGGACTGCCCTCGCCTTTCCAAATAGGCGCGGCGAAGGGCCAGCAGCCGCCGCGGAAGGCTCCGAAGCCCCTTCCACGTGCGCGCCGCCACGATCGCATCGCCGATACGATAGATAAACGTCAGGCGGATGTTGCCCAGTTGCCGCTCGGCCTCGGCGAGCATGCTACGCATTTCCACAATTTCGCGGTCGAGCCCCCGGCGGTCCTGCCGCTTTTCTTCGTTGCGGCGGAGGGCTTCGTTCAATTCGGCCCGCAACGCCTGGATCTCGACGGCGTTTGCCTCGAAGTCGGCGATCCTCGCTTCCAAGTCGGACACCGTCGCCTGCAAGGCGACGTTTTCCGCCCTCAATCTCTCCGTGGATTCGTCGCGATATGCACTGCCGCGAACCACGGACCCCCTACCGGAGACGCCTGCCCAACCGCCCTTCGTGTTTTCCATAGGATAATCGACGCCCTGCGGTCCGGCCCTCGTGGTGCGGGACACACTGTTAGACCTTGTTTAGCGGCGGCGCAAAACTGGGCTTTGGCCGAGTCGACCGGCCCCCACCCCATCCCTTTGGACAGAGGGCGTTGCGTGAGGCCGCTCAACTGCCTACTGACCCGCTGCGCTCGTCGCCGCCTAGATGGCCGCGCTCAGCCCAAGAACGAGGTGGAAGCCCCAGCTACGGCGTCGAGGGTGCGCCTGGACGTCTCGCCCCGAAGTCCGCGTGCCGCCGCCGCCACGCTTCCACATAGGCGACTCGCGCCTTCAGCCCTTCTTCTCCGATAAGGCCGCTGCTCGAAGAGCCGCTCAGCGAATGTGGCGCCCATAGTGCGACCAAGCCGACTTCCCGCGCGCGCGGCGCGGCGCGACGGCCAAAGTGGGCGTCGAAGCGGGCCAGCCACTCCGAATCGGCGCCCACCGGAACCTCGTCGAATGGTCCAAGCACGCTGAAAGCTCCCGCCCTAACCGTCGCGGTGATCGGGCTCAAGCGGACAAAAGGAAACACCCGCGGACAAATCGGACGTCCGGCGAGATCGACGCGTAAATGGCGGCACAGCGTCAACCCCTTATCTTGTCCGAGGATTCGCATCTGGCGCTCCAGGCGCTGAGGGTGCGCCCAATCGTCTGCGTCGTGGAGGGCGATGAAGGCGCCGCGCGCCGCCGCGATGCCCGTGTTGCGGGCGCCATAGGCGCCGGGGGTCCGGGCGTTGGAGAGAACCCGCAGGCGTCCGTCTCGTTTGGCGAGATCCTGCGCTTGAGCAAGCGTCGAATCGGTGGAATGGTCGTCAACCACAATCACCTCCAGGTTGCGCCACGTCTGACTGAGTAACGAGCCGGCGGCGTCGGCGAGGGTCGTGGCGGCGTCCCGGGCCGCCATCACCGCTGAAATCAGCGGACCATCCACCGCATCCGGCGGGCGGACTTCCGCGAACGCGCCCAGAACCGTGGGCCCATCCGCGATCGCCGTCAGCGGCGGGAAGAGCCCGTCGGCGGCGAATGCCTGATTGAGTGCGGTCCGGGCGCCCCGCCAGTCGCCCCGCCAGGCGGCCAGGGCGCCAGCCAAATAGCGCACCTGTTGCGACTCCTCGGCCGGTCCGAGCAGCGATTCCGCCATGTCCAAGTCGTTGGCGGCCAGGGCGCAGGCAGCGCGGTCGGCGACGGCGTCCTTTGGAAGGAGGGCCAGAGCCAGCGACGGGTCGAAGAGCGCCGCGGCTGCCGCCAAGAGCAGGCGCTCGGCCCTGGAGAGGTCAGCGCCGGCATCGTGCAAGTGTCGGGTCTGGCCAAGGTCGCCCAGCGCCGCCGCGGCGCCGACGCGCGCCAAATCGGCCGTGTGTCCACCAGCGGTGGTCCGCACGGCTTCGCCATGCATGCCAAGCCGGCTCAGCACAAGCGGATCGGCCGGCGCGGCGCGGAGCGCCGGCGTCCCCAGGCCCCGCGCCGCCGCCCGCCGAGCTGCCCACAGCCGCATACCCGGCGGGAGATCGGGCGCCAGATTTAGGAAGGCGTCTACCCAGCTCTCGTCTCGTTTGCTGCTGGCCACCTCAAGCGGTCAGGCGGCCACGAACAGTGGCTCGTCGCGAACCATGCCGACCGAAGCGAGAAGAGCCTCCAGCCCGAGGCGGCGACGGGGCCTGGGATTGGTGAACAGCACGAACCGGCCATCGGGACCCAAATCAAAGGCGAGGCGCGGGGCGTCGAAACCACTTAGGGTGAATATTTCTTCCAGCTCGCGAATCTGCCGTCTGGTCGAACGTCGAGCATAAAATCGTTGGACGTCGATGAGCACGGCGCCGAAGGCCCGAAGACCTCTTACGAAACCTTCCTGCTGTTCAGGGCTCGCCGTGCCAAGGAGGTTGGTCACCAGGGCCACGCTGGCACCCAGCTTGCCTTCCTTCCGCAACACTCTGGGAAATGTTCCCTTTTTGAACAAGGGCGCGCGCCCAGCCCCGGCCGATGACGCAGGCAAAGCCTCGGCGATCGCCGCAGCCGTCGCCAGACGGGCGCCGTTGCGCTCCACGCCCACGGCGCGCATCCCGCGCATGGCTAGGAGCGTAGAGAGGAGCCCCAGGCCACAGCCGATTTCGTAGGCGCCATTCAGCCCCGACAGGTGCCGCTCGACGAAGGCGGCGCAGAGGATTTCCGAGGGTTGCAGCAAGGTCTGCTCCAGCGCCCTGGGGCCATAGAAGCCGGTGACGCCCGCGCCCTCCGAGCCAAGTTCGGCGGCGCGCGCCATCACCACGCGGCTGGCGACCGCGTTGATTTGCCTCACGTCTGACGAATCTACTAGTTCGGGCAGGACCCAAGGCGCATCAATGAGGGCTCCAAAGCCGTCTGGACGCTCGGCGCCGCCCAGGCCACCGACGCCATCCAGCGGAACGATGTAGGCCACGGCCGGCGCCGGATCGTCGGTACGCGCCGTGCCGTTCTCATCGATCGGTGGATCGGCGATGACCGCAGAGGGCGCGGCCAGGGTATCGGGCCGCGGCGCCAGGGGCGGGGGCGCGGTCCGGGCGCCGTCGACGGCCACGAACTCCACCGTCAGACCCATGGTCGCCATCGGCGATCCAGATCTCAGCGCGAATTCGGTGACCAGATCGCGGGCCTGCGGGACCGGCGCGCCGACGATCTTGTCGAACACCTCCGCGACGTTGTGAAAGCTCACCTCGGCGCCGATGCCGTCGGCGGCCTGGAACAGGGCGCGGAGCTCCGCCTGAACGCCGGGATCGGTATGCGGCATCGGCCGACCATCGCTCACACAATAAGTCGGATGCAAGGAATGGCAGTGCGTCTTGAGATAGAGCACGCCGTCGACCACCACGCCTGCCCTGGCGTGCTCCAGGGCCGTCACCTGCGGTGTTTTGATCCGTTGCTGCACGAACGGGGAATAGGTGTCGATGGAGCACGAGCGGTGGGTGGTGGCCGAGGCCCAGATGAAGAACCGCTCCACCGCGGCTTCGCCCGCTCCGGCCGCCTGGATAGGATTGGCCTGCGGCAAATCGTAGCCCTTTGGCAGGGCCACCGGCTCGACCAGATAGGGAACCTCGATGCGGGAATCCACATGGGTGCGGCCGGCCGGCTGGGTGAAATCGCCCAGGCAGCCGTTGCGCCGAAGAATCTCGATCTCGCGCACGACGGTGCATTCGTGCGGATCCGACGCGTTCAGGGCCCAGTGACCGTGAATGAAGAACCAGCGCGCCAGCTCGACGCCGCCATCCTCGCGCAGGGTGTCGAGGCCCAGTCGGATGCAGAGTTCCAGGCGGGCGTCATCAAACGAGCGCCCGCGGGGGGTTTGCAGGTAGGCGAAGGTCTCGAGATCACGCGCCGAGTCGTTGTAGGTGAAATACTCGTGGTGAATGTGGACCTGGAGGTCGTGATCGGAGGCGACGATGGGGGCAAGAATCCCCCGGCCGATGGCCAGATCGCGCGGTGAACGCGGCACAAAACCCAGGTGATCGTCGGGGTGGGCGCGGCACAACTCGCGGTCGGCGGAGGTAAGATAGTTGACGTTGGCCTTGTAAAACAGGGACGCCTTGCGCGCGAAGTCGAGGTGGGCCGTCTTGGCCACATAGGCCTCTACGTCGTCGACGCACCGCTCCATGCCGCCGTCTCGATCGGGCACCATACGCCACGGCTCGAAGTGATCGGTGTGGAAATAGACGACAGCCCGCACCCCTCGGCGCTTGAGCACGTCCCCGATGGTCTCGCCGGACACAAAACTCTTGAAGGATTTGATGGTGAGAAATCTCCAGATGGGCCAAGGACAGGATCGGCGGCGCGCGTGAGCGCCGCCTGCCCTGATCCAGCTCGCGGCAAAGGCCTTTCGGCCTCGGCCCACAACCGAGCTTTCGCGAGGCCGACAAAACCGCTACGTAGGGGCGTCAGGTTATATTGCAGGCGCGGCGTGCTGCAAGCCGGTCGGTAGTTTGTCCGCGAAAAGCGGCGCTGATGGGCTTGTCTGGCGCGTACGTAACCGGGGTTGGTTGTATTGTTTTCGCCACCGCACCTGGATTCGGTGAGAGGTGTTGCCCCGGCCGATTCCACATGGGTCGCCGCCAGGGCGAAACCATTGGCGAATCGACGCTTTTTGCTCGTGACATTGCCATCTGGTCCCTTCGGGCGACGTCTCGCAAAACAACTGCGGTTGGCCGGCGCCGACGTGCTGCGCGTCATTCTCAATGGCGGCGACCTCGTCAGCTGGGGGCTTGCAAGCGCGCTTTGGCCCCGCGTGCCAAGGCCGCTATGGCGCTCTTGGCTGGATTGGCAGCTGTTCGAGCAATCGATCACTGACCTGGTGGTGTTCGGGGACACCGTGGCGTTCAGCGCCGAGGCTCTGGCCTGCGCGCGCGAAAACGGGGTGCGAACCTGGGTGCTCGAGAACGGCTACAATCGCCCCGATTGGGTCACTCTTGAGCCAACCGGCGTCAATGCCTACTCGTGCATGTCTCGCGACGCCCGCGCCTACCGAGATGTCGATCTCGACGAGCCAGTCGAGGAATCGCCTCACGTAGGGCTTATCACGCCGTACCACACAGTGAATATTTCCAGTTATTTCGCTGGCGTTGTTCTTGGAACCCCTCTCTTTCCGACCTATCGTTACCCCTATGCCGTTCCGCTGTGGCCGCAGATTTTCGGGCACATTCGGCGATACTGCGTGTGGCTGATGCGGCAGAACCGCTGGGACCGCGAGGCGCGCGTGATCATGGATGATACGCGACCCTTTTTTGTGGCCTGCCTGCAACGGGAGGGCGATAGCCAGCTCATCGAACATTCGGATCTGAAGACCAACGCCGCCTTCATGAGCCAGGTGATCACGAACTTCGCCAAGGGCGCGCCGCGCGACCACCGGCTCGTGTTCAAAAACCATCCCCTGGATCCGGGCGTTGAGGATCTCGCCGCCCGGTGTCATGCCATCGCCCGCAAAGCCAAGATCGCCGACCGCGTCGTCTTCCTGGAAGGGGGCCTCTTCGCGCCGCTGGCGCGCGCCTCCAAGGGCGTCGTGGCGGTCAATTCGACGGCGGCCTATGCGGCGCTCGGCTTTGGCGTGCCGGTAAAGCTGCTCGGCCGGGCGGTCTTCGACATCGACGGCTTGACCGACCCTAGACCGCTCGAGCATTTCTGGAAGGCGCCTGCGGCGCCGGACGCCGATCTGTTTGCCCGTTTCCGCCGCCGGCTCTCGGCGCGCACCCAGGTCTACGGCAGCTTTCACAACCCGAGGAACCTGAGCGGAACGGTCAAGCGCCTGGTCGAGCGGTTGGTCGAACTCGATCAATTCAAGGCGTCGGACCAAGGCGCGGATGACCCGTCAAATTGGCGCGAGGCTGACTGGGGTGAGAACGTCACGGTGTTGGCCGCCGACAAGCGAAACGCTTCGGCCATGAGGCCGGACAGCGCCGGACGATCGGTGTAGGGACCGGTGTCCGAGCCCGCCTTCCCGCCCGGTATCGTCTTGACTATGCTTGCCGCGCGCGCCCAAGACCGGTCATCTGGACGTTCGTCGCGAAAGCGATCGCGGCCGGCGAAGTTGTTGTGGGGTTAAGGTTTGAAACATTTCGCCGCTGAAAACCTGCGACTGCGCGACAGCCGCGACTTCGACGACAGTTCCAAGGCCTTTATCGCCGCCGCCGCGGCCAAGACGTTGACGGTCGGAATTCTCGGCCTTGGTTATGTGGGTCTGCCGCTCGCCGAGGCGCTGATATCGACTGGCTTTTGTGTCATCGGCTTCGACGTCAATCGGCGCAAAATCGATTCGCTCCGCGATGGCCGCTCGTACATTCGCCACATCGGCGATGCGCGCATCAAAGCGATGAACGAGACCGGGCGGCTGCTGGTGACCATCGATGTGAACCTGCTGGCCGAGGCCGACGCGTTGCTGATCTGTGTGCCCACGCCGATCAACGCCCACCGCGAGCCAGACCTGAGCTACGTGGTCAAGACCAGTGAATTGATTGCCAAGGTTCTGCGCCATGGACAGCTCATCGTCCTGGAATCAACGACGTACCCCGGCACCACCGAAGAGATCATCAAGCCGATCCTGGAAAAGACCACCGGTTTGAAGGCTGGGGTCGATTTTGCCCTGGCCTATTCCCCCGAGCGGGAAGATCCCGGCAATCTCGACTATTCCACCGAGACCATTCCCAAGGTCGTCGGAGCCGACACGCTCGCCGAGCGAGCCATGGCCCTGGCCCTCTACGGAAGTTTTACCAAGACCGTGCCGGTGTCCGATCTGCGCACCGCCGAAGCCGTCAAACTGATGGAGAATATCTTCCGGCTGATCAATATCGGTCTCGTCAACGAGCTGAAGTCGGTGTTCGGCGGCATGGGCATCGACATTTGGGAGGTGATCGACGCGGCCCGCACCAAACCGTTCGGTTTCATGCCGTTTTATCCGGGACCCGGCATCGGCGGCCACTGCATTCCCATCGATCCCTTCTACCTTACCTGGAAGGCGCGGGCCTTCGGCCTGTCGACCCGGATGATCGACCTGGCCGGCGATATCAGCGCGGCCCTGCCCCGTTCGGTGGTGGAAACGACCGCCGAAGCCATCGACCATCTGCTGCAGAAGCCTCTGTCGAGCACAAAGATTCTCATCGTCGGAATCGCCTACAAGCGCAACATCGACGACCTGAGAGAGAGCCCCGCCCTGCCCATCATGCAGATATTGACCCGCCGAGGCGCCAAGATCTCCTACCACGACCCGCATGTCGCCACGACCGAGCATGCTCACGCCGACGGCATTGGACACCTCAAGTCGGCTGCCTGGACGCACGAGGTTCTATCGACCTTCGACTGCGCGATCATCGTCACCGACCATCACGGCGTAGATTATGAATTGATGCTCGAGACGATTCCGGTGATCGTCGACACGCGCAACGCCACCGCCCGTTTCTCCGAGCGTTACGGCTACAAGATCATCAAGGCTTAAGCGGACTGGCGACGCCGTCGCGTCGGTGATCGCGCCGCTCTGGCGAGCCACCTCTCATAGAGCCGCATGGACGGCGTAACGAGATGAGGGGGCCGGATGAGCCCGCGGCGATCACCCGAAGGGGTGGCAATCTGGGGCTTGCGCCCCGTGCAAAGGCCGGGGGAGCGGACTGGCGTCACGGATGTAGTCCTGTGAGAATGCCTCCCAGAGAGGTTAACGAACTGACCGGCGGCGAGTTCCCCCGCGGCCCCTCCACAGATTCCTGCCAAACGGCGACAAGGTCGCCCGCCCTGGAGGTCTCAGGGCGGGCGGGTCTTCCAGTCCTAGTTCGGATTGGGCTTTTCGTCCTTCGATTTTTCCTGAGGTCTGGCCGCGGGGGCTGGGCGCGGCGCTGGGCGTTGCTCGGGCGCTGGGCGCGGCGCGGGACGTTGCTCG
>Ga0182024_10004844_pt1 | contig 30593 bp, 37 predicted proteins | sample P32metaG_FD_120480 | JGI IMG/M metagenome (GOLD analysis project Ga0182024, IMG submission 120480) | Permafrost microbial communities from Stordalen Mire, Sweden - P3-2 metaG (Illumina Assembly) | ecosystem: Environmental > Terrestrial > Soil > Wetlands > Permafrost | place: Sweden: Stordalen... | reverse complement strand
CCTCGCAGGAATTTGCCAAATATTGTCCGGATCACCTTAGGCCGATCGGCAAGTTTGCCGTCGCTGGATTTGCCGAGAAGCAGGCCGCTTTCGGGCTTGGTGACGAAGATTTGGATGACGAAAGGAAGAACGACGCATGACGACGATCACGGCGGCCGCCGCGCCCGCCAAGGCCAAAGGCCCGCTGGTCTGGCTCGGTATGGACCAGCAGCAGCTCGATGACGCCTACGACCAGGGAGTCTACGCCAAGAATCGCGACCGGGTCGTTGCCCGCCGCGTTGTCGCGAGCGAGCGGACGCGCGCGGTTCTAGGACCGCCGCAACGGGTTGGCTACGGCGAGAGCGAATACGAACAGCTCGACATATTTCGCAGCGCGACGCCGAACGCTCCTATCAATTTGTTCGTCCACGGCGGTGCTTGGCGCCGCAATAAAGCAGCCGATTATGCGCTCCAAGCCGAGCCCCTCACGCGCGCCGGCGCGCATGCGGTGTTTATCGACTTCATCAATGTCGATGAGGCCGGCGGCGACCTGCTGCCGATGTACGACCAAGTCTGCCGCGCCATTGCCTGGACCTGGCGCAATGCGGAAAAATTCGGCGGCGACCGCGAGCGGTTTTACATTTCGGCGCATTCGTCGGGCTCGCATCTTGCCGGATGTGCGCTGACTTTGGGCTGGCGCGAGCAAGGTTTGCCGGAAACCTTTTGCCGCGGCGCGCTGCTGGCGAGCGGCATGTACGACCTTACGCCGGTGCGGCTGTCGAAGCGCTCGGCCTACGTCAAATTCACCGACGCCATGGTCGAAAAGCTGAGTGCGCGCCGGCATCTTGACGGCCTGCATACGCCGCTCGTCGTCGCGCACGGCAGCTGCGAGACGCCGGAGTTTCAGCGCCAGACCCGCGACTTCGCCGCTCAGGTGCAAGCGGCCGGTAAGCCGGTCGAGTTCCTCGTCGGCGAAGGCTACAACCACTTCGAAATGCTGGAAACGCTGGCAAACCCTTACGGCCTGTTGGGCCGTGCAATGCTGGCGCAGATGCGATTGGCTTAAGGGGTTATGCCGCTTCCGACGTCTTATCGGTGTGGGGTTTCGTCGCTTTGCGCATCGAGGTGCGGATCAGTTCGGCGCCGCAACGTCGGCAGGCATAAACCGTGTCTTCGACGTCGGCGGAGATCGGGTGGCGGGCGGCGAAGACCATGCGTCCCGCGCAAACGGGGCAGGGCATCATCAGAGAGGGCAGACCTGACGCGGGTTGAGCCGCTTGATGGCGCATTCACTTCACCGAATCTCGAGCATGCCAACAATGACCATTTTATGAATTACTGGCTCCTTTCGTGGCGGAGTCAAGATAAATTGTGCATTGCACACACCCGCGCTGCGCTGCGGTATCTATCGACAGGTATAAGTCATTCCAGGCTCACGCGAATCCAGACAGGTGCCGCGCCACGGCGCAGCTTGCGCCAGGTGGCGAATTCGCGAAGCCCCGGTTAGGAAGCGACGACGGACGCCGAAATGCAGGGAATACGGAGCGCGGTGAGACTGGCGCGGGTGGCCGCGACCGAGCCGTCGACATCGATGCTGCGGCAAGCATCCTCGACCACAAAGACGGTAAAGTCCTCGCGGCACGCGTCCTCGGCCGAATAGCGGACGCAAAAATCGAAGGAGAGGCCGGCAAGGAAGATGCGCGTGAGGTCGCGCTCGCGCAAATAGCCGACCAGGCCGGTCGGCGTCATGCGATCGTTCTCGTAAAGCGCGGAGTAGGAATCGATCGCCGGATCCATGCCCTTGCGCAATATCAGGCCGGCATGGGGAATTTGCAGCGCCGGATGAAACGCGGCACCCGGCTTTCCTTGTACACAATGGTCGGGCCACAGCACCTGCGGGCCATAGGGCGCGGTGACGGTCTCGAACGGATGCTTACCGGGATGCGTCGAGGCGAACGACAAGTGCCTGCACGGATGCCAATCCTGCGTCAGCACGACATTGCGGAACTTTAAGGCCAGGTCGTTGACGACCGGCACGACTTCATCGCCGCGCGGCACGGCGAGCGCGCCGCCGGGACAAAAATCGTTTTGCACGTCGACTACGATCAGGACATCGCGCGCGTGCTCATGATGCAGCATCGCGCTGGCGCAAACGGCTATCGACGTCGGCGGCAAGCTTCACTAGATCGGCAGCGACCTCGACTGGATAAGAAGCGCCCGGCTTGAGCCGGGACAGATCTGCCGGCAGGCGCTCGAGTTCGCGCTTGGCATGGCGCCCGATCTCGTCAAGCGACGGCGACGGCGCGATGCGCTTCCCGTTCTTCATCATCACGCCGATAAGCGGCTCGCCGACTTTGTCATGGCTCTCCAGCGACAAGAGGTCGCCGGCCATGCGGCCACTCGCGTCGTAGCGCCGCCATACTTGCTTGCGGCCGGGCCAGGTCGCCTTGTGTTCCGAGCGCTTGCGCCGTGGCAGGCCGGCATATTCTTGCATCTTATACACGCAATCGGCGGACGGGGCGTCCGAGGATGTCGTGAGGCTGGTGCCGATGCCGATGCCGTCGATCGGCGCCTTGGCCCTGGCGAATTCCAACAATGAATTCTCATCGAGCCCGCCGCTGGCAAAAATCGTGGTGTCGGTTAGGCCGCCGGCATCGAGAATGGCGCGCACGCTTTTCGACAGCGCGATGAGGTCGCCGGAATCGAGGCGAACGCCGCGGATCGCGATGCCCGCCGCTTTGAGCCGCGGCGCCAGCGCCACGACTTTCCGCGCTGCAGCTTCGCTGTCGTAAGTGTCGAGCAACAACACGACATTGTCGGGTCGCGAGCGCGCGAAGCTCTCGAATGCCGCCACTTCGTCGTCGAACGCCTCGATGAAGGAATGCGCCATGGTGCCGTAGAGCGGGATACCGAATGCTTCGCCGGCGAGCACCGTTGCGGTGCCGGCGAAGCCCGCGATATAACTCGCCCGCGCCGCCATCAATCCCGCTTCGGCGCCGTGCGCGCGGCGCATACCGAAATCGACCAATAGCCTGTTGGGCGCGGCGAGCACGCAGCGTGCGGCTTTGGCGGCGATCAGCGACTGAAAGTGCAGGATGTTGATCAGGCGCGATTCGACGAATTGCGCCTGCGGCAGCGGCGCGGTCACGCGCAGGATCGGCTCGTTGGCGAAAAACGCGGTGCCTTCCGGCATCGCGTGCACGTCGCCGGTAAAACGGAAGTCGGCGAGGTAGTCGAGAAGATTTTGGCTGAAACGGCCGGTGCTTTTGAGCCACGACACATCCGCATCGGAAAAGCGAAGCGTCTCCAAGTAATCGAGCGCCTGCGCCAGACCCGCAGCCAGCAAAAAACCGCGACGTGGCGGCAAGGTGCGGGCGAAGAATTCGAATACTGCCGTATCGGTATCACCATGGTCCAGATAGGCCTGGACCATGGTGAGTTGATAAAGGTCCGTCAGCAGCGGACTTATTTCTTCCATCACGGCACTCCTCGCAGGCCAAGCACACGGTATCTAACGAACCCATCTAGCGAACTCGGCTACGGGATGCCGGGCTCTTTAGGTGTTCGCATTGGCCGGACCTCATCGCAGACCGCCATCCATCTTCACCAACGGCAAGAGGCATCTAATTGGCGGCCGCTTCTTTCACCCTCAGGTTGCAGGGCTGGCTATACGTGCCATTTCCAGCGGCTGGCCGGGCTGCTGCCCGATCTATTCGAACACGGTGCTCGCGACAGAATCGTCTGTGATGCCCGCAAAAATGCCTTCACCAGTCTGATCGGCCGCCATTGTTGTCGGAAGGCTGCCGCGATTATTGCAGTCACGACAACATCGACAAGTGCTGCGTTACGCTTACTGCCTTTATATGGCCTCGCCAGCACGTGATGGCTTCAGGCCAGCTTGAACAAAGCGAGCACCAGCATCACCTGTGCGATAAATCCGCCGGCGAAGGCAAGCGTGCGCAGTATCGGGATGCCGGCGGTATAGACCGCCGCATGGACAAGCCGCGACCAGAAATAGAGCTGGCAGGCCAGCGTGGTTGTCGGCGTCGCCAGGTTCACGTTCAGATCTTGCGTGGCCAAAACCAGCGGCGCGAAAATCACCAGATTTTCGACAGCGTTGCGATGCGCGGACATCAGGCGCTGCGCCCAGGGCGATTGCGGTTTGTCATTCGGGCTCGGATTCGCCATTGTCGCCATCAGACCGCGCACCATGATGCGGTCGAGAATGTACGGGACCCACATCAAACCCGTCATCGCTGTGGTCATTACCAGCCAGAACAGTTCGTGAGACATCTAGCCCTCCCGGCATCGTCAAAGACTGTGCGTGATTACAAAGTGCAGTTCCTCAACCGACGTGAAACTTATCGTTTTTCGCCTCTTCTGCATAGCTGGAACGACTAATGCGCGCGGCGCAATAGATCGACCGTGTCGATGCCACAATCAGTGGGCCCGCCCAGAGGCAACCAATCATCAGTTCGTTGTGCAGGACATGATCCCGCACGACGTGGAAAGGATAATCGGAATCGATCCATTGTTGCACAAGATCGGCTTCGAACTTCGACAGACTCTTGCTCGATACATCCGAGAAGACCGCTTGAGCGAAGCTTCGATCGGTAAAGGGCAGGACAAGATCACGAGAGACACAGTAAGCCAGATTAACATGATCGAGAAATCGGTCTCAGATTGCTTTCGAGCCCCTGTGCTTTTTCTCAAAAACGGCGGCTATGTTCGTTGGCATATTCTCCCCCTCCCGAAGGTGAGATGAGCCAAAGCAGAACAGGTTCATGTAGCCCATCAGGCGATCCAGAACGGCTTGGATGCTTCTATTTCAGCTGTGCTGCGGCACAGTCCGGCCAATAAGACCGCATCCAAGCTGCAAAGCTCGGGTCTCGAACGGGTACGGCGCCGCCATTCGCGTATGCCAAGTGTGATGCTCTGCGAGGGCAAACGGTGATGCTGATTTGATGGCCATCTTTCCCCCTCCACCAAAAAACGATTATCAAACGATAAGCTAAGTGAGAGGAAAACGATGTGATGGCGACCACAAAATGCCGATGGCTCACAAAATCGGTCAGCCGGTATTTGGCGAGTGATGCCTTATGTCATGTACCCGACATTAAACGACGATAAGGTCGCGTCCGGAGACTCTGCTTTTTGAAGAAAAGCGGCAAACGCCACGTTTTGAACCATACTGTTTTTGGTAAGCCCCCGTTGCCCCTTGGCGCATTCCGACCCGTGAAACGCCTTAGTCCCCACGCGGCGGGGCTCACAACATCGAGGGCGACGACAATGGGTGACCAGCTAAATTCCGACACGGCTGTTGAGTTTGATCCGATCCTTGCCCACGACATCCCGGACGAAGCCATAGAAGCCGCTGCAAGCGTTGATGGCACGCGGATATTCGCGCTCGTGTTTTGAACTCAAGACTGGAATTATTGCTATCCGTCGTAAGAACCCTTCCTGTTCAATTGACTACGCCCAGGTTGGCTTCCGATGTCCGGCTGGGTCACTCCGACATTTGGCCGATGTTTGCTCCATTTCCGCTATGCCGGACTGAGCGGAAATCGCCCTAGCGACAAAACTTTGCTAGTGCATTGCTATCTAATCGCAATTCGATTGCTACTCGGTCACGACCTTTCCTGAAGGTGGCCTCAAAACCGACGCCGATCGAGCAACGCTGGCTTCGTTGCAAAGGTCGGGTCTCGTGGTCTACCGGTCCTGGCTGTGGTCCCATCGCAAACTGCATGGTTACGGCGGCAAGCCTGGCTGGTGGGGGTAAAACCGGGTTCAATCCGCCGTCGAGCGGGTCAGCGGTCTCAGATTGGCCATACCAACTAAACGCGAAATAAGACCTTCAAGACAACCATTGATTGTTGATTTCGCAGAACGAACCCAATTTTACCTAATATTATCAAGGGGCGACATTACATCCCCAACAACCGCTTGGCATTACCCGACAGGATCTTGGCCTTGTCCTCGTCGCACAGCGGCACGCCTTCCATCCATTGCGTTGCCGGCGGGTTCATGACGAACGGCCAGTCGACCGCAAACAGGATATGGTCGATGCCCATTTCCATGACGCAGCACAGCAGTGCCGGATTGGAGAAATTGCCGCTGGTCGTGATGTAGAAATTACCGCAAAAAATGTCGCGGAAACTGATCGACTTTTGCCCCGGCCGCGCCAAGGCCTGATCGATGCGCCAGACCAGAAACGGCAGCGTCTCGCCGAGATGGCCGAGAATGATTTTCAGCTTCGGATGCTGCTCGAACACGCCTGAGAGCACGAGCCGTATGGCGAGCGTGGCAGTCTCGACCGTGTAACCCCAGGCCGGCCGCGCCACCATCGGGAAGTCTTTGACGTAGTCCTCGTAATAGATGCGCATGACGTCGGCGTTCGGCAGCGACGGATGCAGATAGATCGGCACGTCGAGCGCTTCGGCGCGGGCATAGATCGGCCAGAACCGCTTGTGGTCGAGGAACGTGCCGTTAGCGAGGCCGTGCAGCATGGCGCCTTTAAAGCCAAGCTTGACCGTGCGTTCGAGCTCGTCGGCGGCCGCTTCCGGGACGGCGGTGGGCAGGGCCGCAAAGGCGGCGAAACGCGGATTGCCGGCGACGACGGCATGCAGCCGGTCGTTGACGCGGCGGGCCAAGGCGGCCGCAGTCTCGGCCGGCAGTTTTTGCGTCGACGGCGCGCCGTGCGAAATCACCTGAATGTCGATGCCGGCCTCGTCCATTTCCTTGATGCGGACGGTGTCGAAATCATGCAGCCGCTTGGATTGCTCGCCGGGCCGGCCGGCCTCACCGCCCGTATAGGTCTTGGCGAGCTCCTCGTCCCAATAATGCTCTTCGATCGCGATGACCGGACAATGCGGTTTCTTAAACATCGGTCCTCCCCAGTTCGATTTTGTTAGGTTGCGGCAGGTGTTAGCAAGCCGGACGCACGAAGTCATCCGACGGTAGCAAGCCAGCGCGGGAATATTCGCAAGCGCCCCGCGGTAGAGCTGAGCGAAAGCAATGGTGACCGGCCTGTGCTCATCAGCAGGAACCATCCATGCCCGCATTAGTTGGTGACTGAACCGGCAATGACGGAGAACATCCAATGCGCCCGATAATGGCGGCAATGGTGCTGACTGCGATGTTCGGCGGCTCAAGCGCATTTGCGCAATCCAGTTCGGCCTATCCTTATTGCCTGATGACTGGGCCGGCGCAGGACTGCACTTATACTTCGATGGCGCAATGTCAGGCGTCGAAGCGCGGCAACGCCGACTTTTGCGAGCCGAATAACTGGTATTCCGGCTCTCCCGTTCGCTCCCGGCTACGCCAATAGCCGGAACGGCTACGTATCCACAGGACGCCGCACTTAGGCGACGGGATGAAGGCGATAATAATCGGCGTCCTCGGCGTTTTGCGTCCAGCTCGGGCGGCCGCGCCATTCCAAATGCCGGGAAGCCATGTCACTACCGTAGCGGACGCGGAATAACAGGGTGCGTTGCGGCCCGTTGGCATATTCATGCACCTCACCCGGCGGATGAACGACGAAGGCGCCGGGAACGACCGCAACGTTCTGCGTCGGCGTACGCATGGTGCCGCCACCTTCGAAACAGAAATAGATCTCCGTGGCGTCCGGATGACAATGATAGGGGCTGATCTGCCCCGGCTCCCAGCAGGCGACGGTGACGTCGCCGGCCTCGACCTGGCCAAGTATTTTTTCGACGTGTTTTTTTGGGTCGAACTCGGCCTCGTCCACCACGCTGAATACATGCATCGCTCATCTCCTTGGACACCGTGGCAAGGTTAGGCCAAATCCATTGGGCTTGCGACGGCCGGATTATTTGCGGGGATGCCTAAGGATAAGGCAGCACCCACGCGGTGCTTGCAATGCTGGCTTGTTTCGTCAGACGATGCTAAAAGCATGAGTCGAACTAAAATTGGTTACGGAGGGGCGTCGGAGCGAGGGCAGCTTAGCTGCCAGGAGACTGGGTATGGCCCATCTCGCCGACAAGGCTCATTTCGACAAGCACACTCTTGCGCGAGTGAATTCAGCCGTCATGCTCGTCCTCATCGGGGGCGGCCTGTTGGTTTGCGTCTTCGGCGCCGCCGTGTATGACCTCACCCGGCTGTTGTCAATCTGGTGAATCCGGCTCTATTCTGCGCCCAGATCGTCTAGCTAACTATCTGATAAAAAATCGATATTTGTTTATGGTCGCGAAAATCCCCGGTACGGCGCTCATTAAGCCTCGCAGGCGTATTATCGAGCGTTCGCTTGCGCGGGTGGGGGCAATGGGCGAACGCCGCGGATCGAGACGCAGCAAGAGCTTTCTGCGCGGCTTCGTCTATGTCAGCCGCAAGCGCGGAGCGCTGGCTTGCCTGGTCCGGGACCTGTCTGAGAACGGCTCCCGCATCATCTTTTTCCGACACTGTGACGCTGCCCGACGTGGTGAAGCTCTACATCCCGCAACGCGAGCAGACATTACGCGCGAAAGTGCAATGGCGCCGCAACGACGAGATCGGGCTCGGCTTCACCGCGACCGAACGCGTCGCAGAGGTTTCGTCCAGCCCCACGGAAGTCGTCCAGCGCGTCGCCATGCTGGAGGCCGAAATCGCCTCGCTGCGCGCGCTGCTCAAACGGCTCAAGGCCGAAAAAATCAGCCCGGCGGACGAAGCGGCAGCCTAGCGCGGCGTCGCGCTTTAATTCCGGCTCTCGCTTTCGCCGCCCCCGCCCTGATAATCTGCCTCCGACCGAAGCTTAAGGGAGAGACGTCATGGCCAAAGGCTATTGGATTGCGACCTATTTTTCGATTTCGAATCCCGATGCACTTGCCGAATATGCCAAGCTGGCGGGTCCGGCGATTGCCGCCGCGGGGGGCCGTTTCCTGGCGCGCGGCACCGCTGCCAAGGCCTACGAAAAGGGTGTCAAGCAGCGCGTCGTGGTGATTGAGTTCGACAGCGTCGACAAGGCTGCGGCCGCCCATGACAGCGCCGGCTATCAGGCCGCACTCAAAGTGCTCGGCAACGGCGCCGACCGCGATTTGCGTATCGTCGAAGGGGTGTCCTGAGCTTTCACATCCGTTTGAGCGGATGATCCCCTAGGCGCAGCTAGGAATCGAAAATCCGCTCGCCCTGCAGATCGATGATCTGTCGCGCCTTGTTGATGGTGAAAGTGACCGCATCGTCATAGGAGGCGTAGGAATCCGCGCGGATGAAGCGGCGCTCCTTGCGTTCGCCGCCGATGTCGCGCGCGATCACGCCCGCGGTCTGATAGTGGCCGTTGTTCTTGTACGGGGCGGCGCGGATGATAAAGCCCTTGTACTCGACCGGGTCTGAGACCTTTGCTACGGCCTCAGACTTGCGGCGGCCAAACAGCCTGCTGAAAAACGACATGGCAACTCGTACTCCCGCCAACCTTTGTCGCGAACCTGACGGGAGCATAGCAAATTGTCTCTTGTCGTGTGCATCGTCTGGATACGCCAAACCGCAATCGACGTGTACATTGCGGTCCCGATGGCGTTAGGCCTATCGCTGGGCTGGCAATTGACCCGGCTCATGATGAATAATGCGCCCGCGACTACACGCCGGACCGGCTCCGCGAGGAGCTGTTGTCATAACGGCGTGCTGCGCTTCGACGCCGTCAATCGTGCAGGGAGTTTGTCAAATGCCGAAAGCTTACTGGGTCACTGTTTATCGCTCGATTTCCGACCCGCGAAAACTCGAAGCCTATGCCGAGCTGGCGCCGCCCGCGGTGACGCCCTTTGGCGCCCGCTATATCGCGCGCGGCACGGCCGCCGCCGCCTTCGAATCCGGGCAGAAGGAGCGCATCGTGATTTCGGAGTTTCCGAGCCTGGAGAAGGCAATCGCTGCTTACAACAGTCCGGCCTATAAGAAAGCCCTCGATGCCCTCGGCGACGGCGCGGTGCGCGACATCCGCATCGTGGAGGGGACCGATTAACGCTTAAGCCAAGGCGGCAAGTCGGCGCGATTGCCAAATCGGCAAAGCGCCCCTATATACGCGCCATTCGCGATTTAGCCTGCCTTGCCGTCTCGCCCTGAAGGGCCTTTCTCAAGCAACGCAAAATCCGGATTGAAGACCGTGTGAATGGTTCGCACGGCCCCAAAACGCATGATGCGTTTCAAATGGAGGGCCATATGGCTCAAGGTACCGTCAAGTTTTTCAACGCCCAGAAGGGTTACGGCTTCATCGTCCAGGACGCGGGCGGCCCCGATGTGTTCGTGCACATCTCCGCCGTCGAGCGCGCTGGCATGAGCACCCTTAACGAAGGCCAGAAGGTGACCTTCGACATCGAGGCCGATCGGCGCAGCGGCAAGTCCGCCGCCACCAATCTGCAAGCGGCGTAACTGACGGCATATATGCAGCGCCGGCGTCATAATGGCGCCGGCGTTTTCGTTCAAGCTCGCCGCCGAGCATGATTCGAAAGGGCAAGTCGCGTTTCAGAATCATGCTCCAACGATACGGAGAAGAATCATGCCGAGAAAACCGGGACTGAATTCGGAATTCGTCATGTTCGACGTCCTCTATGAGGACGGGACGCAGCGCTCCAACCGCAAGGTGCCGCGCGAGCTCCTCGGCGGCATCGACGGCGACAAGCCGGCGCACGGTTTCCTGATCGAGCAGGACCGCGACATTGCGGAAAAATCCGGCCGGCCGCCAGCCAAGATCAAGAGCATCACCCGCTCGGGCGCGAAGAAGAAAGCGCGCGACGCGGAATGGAAAAAGGCCTGCTGAACGATCGCCAAGTTGCCGCGAGGATTTCAGTAGCCCACGCGCGCAAAATGCTTGCGCAGCAGGGCGACGTTGCGGCGGTTGGCGCGGAAGAACACGTCGAACGCATCGCCCGCCAGCGGCACCATGCCGACCGTGCCTTCGAGCAGGACGTTGCCCAGCATGCGCGCCAAGAGAAGCCGGGGCACGCCAAGCCGCCGCGCCTCATAGAGCAGATAAAACGACAGCATGGACGCGATGGCATCGCCGACGCCGGGCACGAGGCGAAGCAGCGACTCCACGCCGAAGCGCACATTGGTGCCCGGCAGGATGAACGCGGTGTCGAATGCGGTCGCCAGCATGTCGAGCCGGTCGAGCGCGGCGCGCCGCGACGCGGCGTCGTAGGGCTCGGCGTCTGCGGACGGGAAAGTGGCGAAACCTGCGCGCGAAAAGCTCATTCCATCGGTCCTTTTGGCCCCGCCCCACAGATGGGAAGGCAATCACGGCCCGCAAGTACCGGTGCGCTCGCAGCCGTGCCGCGCTAGTCTGCGGTTCATTCACTGCAACCGCTGGGGATCACGCCATGGCCCAGATTCAAATTATCAACCCCGACACTCTCGGCAAGCCACTCGGACAATATTCGCAATTAACGCGGGTCAAGGCGTCGGAGTTTTTGTTCATTGCCGGCCAAGTCGGCGCCAACAAGGACGGCAAGTCGCCGCCCGATTTCGACGCGCAATGCGCTCTGGTCTTCGGCAATATCGGCGCGGCGCTGGCCTCGCAGGGCGCAAGCTTCGCCAATCTTGTCGAGTTCACCACCTATCTGGTGCACTCCCAGGACATTGCAAAATTCATGGCTTACCGTACGCGCGAATTCCCGGAGCTGTTCAAGGATGTCATTTATCCGCCGAATACGCTGCTCATCATCGATCGCCTGGTGCAGGAGCAGTTTCTCATCGAAGTGAGCGCGGTCGCGGCGCTCTAGATCGCGACGCGACCGCAGCCGCCAACGACGGACGCGTCACACCGGGGGTGATGTCGATGAGGCCACACGCGGCGCGTCCCCACGCCGCCGACCGGTTCTTCGGTCTGGAACGCGACCGGCTGATAAAATCCAGTACTGCGAGAGTAAGTCGGCAAGCGGTTAGGCGAACCGTAGGGCGTAAAGCCCTGCGCCTTGGCCACACCATAATAACCGCGCGCATAAAGCGCGACGGCGCGGCTTTCGTTGCCGGCGGCTGCACGGTAGGCGCCGGCGAGATAGCGCACGGCATAGGTCATGTTGGTCTGCGGATCGAGCAAGCCTGAAGCCGAGCCGGAATAGCCCATCGCACGCGCGGTGCCGAGCCGGATCTGCATTAAACCATAATTGCCGCGGCTGACCGCGCGCGGGTTGCCGCCGCTTTCGCGCTTGATGACGCGCTCGACGAGCGACACCGGCACGCCGGCTGCGCCGGCCTGTTGGGCTACCATGCCTTCGAGCGGTGAATATTGGGCGGAGGCATTACGCTGCCAATAATTTTGTTCGAACGCGCCTGGTTCTCCTTGCCTTGCGTACCGATCGGCTTGCCTCCAATTGTTATGGGCGAACGCGCTCTGCCGCCGAGTTTCTTGCTCAGCCGCGAACGGCTCGAAGAAGCTCGAATATCCCGGAGCAAAGTTGCTGCCCTGCATCATTGACAGATGTCGCCTCGATATAAACCGATGCGCATGGGATCGTGCTAAAGCCGGCGCGGCAATGACTAAGGTTTGCAGCGTGGCCGCCGCCACCATGAGAATGCCAAACCGAAGAAGCCTGCCGGTAGAAATCGAATGACGCATCACGTGACTCCTTTTGCGCCCTCACCGGGCAAGACTTGTCACGACTGAATCCGGCCGTGCTTCGGCCGTTTGGTGATTCGTGGATGGTGATGTCGTGGCGCCGGAACAGCGCGCTCTTGCACGTCGAGACGTTGAAATAAAACGTGATTGCTTTCGCGGGGAACCAATTCGGTCCTCACCGCTGATGAATCAATCTACTCGGGAAAATTGCGCCGCGCCGTCGTTGTTGCCAGCACCACGCCGTTCGGGCTAAGCGCCTCGATGGCGAACTCGTAAGTGTGCATCTCGCCCGGCGGCGGCGAGGGACCGACAAAGCCCGAGGCGAAGGCGCCGCACGGCACCTCCGGCTGGCCACGATAACCGACCGTGCCGCCGCCGTGGTGAAACGACGGCTGGTCGAGATCCGTCATGGCGAACTGCAAGCTCACCGTACCGGCCGGTACGTCCTCGAGCTGAAAATTCGGCGACGCTTCGGGGCACCACGCGAAGGATGCGGAAAAGGCGAATGCGCTAGACACGCCGAGGACTTGCGCAAGGCCGACCACGAGCGCGGCGGCGCCCAGTGCCGCGGCACGACGGAAACGAAGGCCGGCCGACATCCCGGTTTCTCCTGATGCTGCACAGCGTCGCAACGTTAGCACGGAGCGGCTTGGTGTGCCGCTGTTAGGTCGCAAATTACCGGGCTCAGCCGTTCGCGCTTTCAGTCGGCCATTGCCGCGCCGCAGCTTCCGCGCCCGCTTCGAGGGTGAAGCGCGGGTGAAGATTTTGCCCTCGCCGCTTTAACGCTTCCGCAACGCTTGCGACGACAAAGCGGCCATCATGCTAGCCCGTGCTGCGCTTTTGGGCCTTTTGGTCCGATTGTGGCTTTGTGACGCTCATATTGCAGTGCAACGTATGAGTCGGACGCATGGAATCCATGCGTCACAGCGCCTTGCAGCCCCTCCCTCACTGAATATATCGCATTGCAGCAAATCGAAGAGAGTTCGCGTCGAGACCCCTTTTTGCGTCGACGAGCTTCGATCCGGAGAGTGATGCCATGGCCTACGCCCGTACCGCGGACGGACAATACGAATTCTTTGCCGCCCCTGAGTCGAAGCGCTGGCGCGGCCTGTTCAGACGCTTGTTCGATACGATCGTGGAGGGGCGCCAGCGCGCCGCCGAACGCGAGATCGCTGTCTACCTCGAAAGCCGCGGAAAATTCCTGACCGACTCGGCCGAGCGCGAGATCGAACGCATCCTCTCGTCATCCACGCGCATCTGACAGCGGCGTGCCCGCAGCCATCGAGCTATTCCGAAAGACAGGCCACATGACGACCATACTCCTTTCCGCGAAATATCCGACGCCCTGGCGGCGCGGACTGGCGCGCATCATCGCCACGGTGACGGGCGCCTTCGAGACCGCGTTCGAAGTGATCGATGAGGCGACCGACCAATCGGCCGCCGCGCGCCGGCGCTTCCCCACCGCCGACTAACTCTCGCGCGATGCTGCCCCCGCCGAAGCGAATGAATTCGGCTCGGCAATGCGGAGCCGGCCGCGAATCGCGGTGGCGAAGCGGCCAAACGCCGCTGCATCGCCGGGGCGCGGCGGCGCGACGCCCCAAATCGGCTTCGGCCACAGCGGATCGCCGATCCACCGCGCGACGATGTGGATGTGCAGCTGCGGCACCACGTTGCCGATCGCGGCGACGTTGAGCTTGTCACAGCCGGTGACATCTTTAAGACCACGCGACGCGCCTTGGATTTCTTCGATCAGCGGCCGGGCATCGCTACCGAGGTCGGCGATCTCGGTCGCATCGGCGCGTCGCGGCACCAGAATTAGCCATGGATAGTCGGCGTCATTGACCGCAAGCACGCGGCAGAGAGCGAGATCTCCGACCGGGGAGGTGCTGCCCTCAAGCTCAGGATGAAGCGTCCAGCCGGCTTCGGACATTTGTTATTCTTCTCTTTCCCCGATGCGGCGCTGCGCGGTGTCCAGGCAAACATACACCGAGGGAAACACCCAAAAGACTTTCTGGGCCTGTCTGTCGCCAATCAGCATGGACGATGACCGCAGGACAATGCTCTGCGTCACTTCCCCAGCTTCGGGCGCGGCAGCTCGCTCGGTTTGCCCCAACTGTCGATCCAGGCTTTGACTTCGTGCCACCGCGCGTCGAACGGTTCGCCTTCGGCTGCGAGTGGACCGCCTGCGGCGGCTTGCCCATCGCCATTGGCGGCTTGCGTCTCCATGGCCGGCTTATTGCCGACAATCGCGGCCATCAGCTCGGCGACACTGACGCCGAGTGCCGCCGCGCGCGCCTCCAACAGATCGGCGGTTTCGCCGTTGATTTCGATCTTGCGCGCCTTGATGTTCCCTTCGCCGGCCATGCGCTCGCGCTCCGCGTTACGCAAACAAAGTTCGAAAAAGTGGGAGCGCGCATCGCCCGTCCCCGACCCGGCATTCGGACCTGATTGTGTTGCGGATTTAGTCTGGAGGAGGGCCTCGGTGCGGCGAAATGCGCGCGCCTGTTCATAACTTAAGGTTGCAAATCGCTATCCCTGGTAAGGGTCTATGGGGTCATGGCCGCGGCGGCCGCGCTGCAACTGGGATTGACCGCAAGTGCGTGGGCGCAGAACTACAGCGGCGCTTATGTCGGTTCGTCCACAGCGAGCGCCGCGCCCGGCCAGCATCGGATCACGCTGAGCTTTACGCAGACCGGATCGGCGATGAGCGGCAAATATGCCACGTCGACGGGGGTGGCGGGCTGTGCGATGGCTTCCTGGCCGGCAATGTCGCGCAAATATTTTGCCGTAACACGACGCCGAGCTGCTACGGCAACTACGAGGGTCCCTACACCTTCTCACCGGCGGGCGTGACTTGGACCTATACCGGCTACGATTGCCTCGGCTACGAGCGAGGCGCCGGCAAGGCGGTCAAGATCACCGCGCACGGCAAGCGCAAAAAATAGGACCAAATTTACGTGCCCGGTGGAGCGGAACGCGGCGCTACGCTGACGGCCAAATCGTTCCTGGTTCGGAGTTTTGAGCGATCCCGGGTCTGCGACACCGCTCCGTGCCGCGCCCAGGATGATTTCGGTCAGTTATCCAAGAAGCTTCGCAGCTTCCGGCTCCGCGACGGATGCTTGAGCTTGCGCAGGGCCTTGGCCTCGATCTGGCGGATGCGCTCGCGGGTCACCGAGAACTGCTGGCCGACTTCTTCCAGCGTGTGGTCGGTGTTCATGCCGATGCCAAAGCGCATGCGCAGCACGCGCTCTTCGCGCGGCGTGAGCGAAGCGAGCACCCGCGTCGTGGTCTCGCGCAGGTTCGACTGAATCGCGGCGTCGATCGGCAGAATGGCGTTCTTGTCCTCGATGAAATCGCCGAGATGCGAATCCTCCTCGTCGCCGATGGGGGTCTCGAGTGACAGCGGCTCCTTGGCGATCTTGAGAACCTTGCGCACTTTTTCCAGCGGCATGCCGAGCTTTTCGGCGAGCTCTTCCGGGGTCGGCTCGCGGCCGATTTCGTTGAGCATCTGGCGGCTGGTGCGCACGATCTTGTTGATGGTCTCGATCATATGCACCGGGATGCGGATGGTGCGTGCCTGGTCGGCGATCGAACGGGTGATCGCCTGGCGGATCCACCACGTCGCATAGGTCGAGAACTTGTAGCCGCGGCGATATTCGAACTTATCGACCGCTTTCATCAGCCCGATATTGCCTTCCTGAATGAGATCGAGGAATTGCAGGCCGCGGTTGGTGTATTTCTTGGCGATCGAGATAACGAGCCGCAGATTGGCCTCGACCATTTCTTTCTTGGCCTGGCGCGCCTCGCGCTCGCCCTTCTGCACCATGTGGACGATCTTGCGGAACTCGCCGATTTCGAGCCCGGTCTCGGTAGCGAGCGCGTGGATATTGGTGCGTAAATCCTTGATGCGGTCCTTGTCGCGGGCGACGAAATTCTTCCAGCCTTTTTCGGAGAGCTTCGACACGCGGTTGAGCCAGCGCGGATCGAGCTCAGAACCCTGATACTGCTTCAGGAAGCTCTCGCGGATGACGCCGTGGCTTTCGGCAAGCCGCATCAGCCGGCCCTCGTGGCCGACGAGCTGCTTGTTGATGCCGTAGAGCTGCTCCACCAGGGCGTCGATGCGCGCCTGATTGAGCCGCAGCGACTTCACCTCTTGGATGATCTCATCCTTGAGCTTCTTGTATTTGCGCTCCTGATTTGGGGAGAGCTTCTCATTGACCAGCCGCCGCTCGATGTCCTGATCCTGCAGTCGGCGCAGCCGCTTGAACGCGTCGGCAATGTTGTCGAAGGTTTCGAGCACTTTCGGCTTGAGCTCGGCCTCGATGGCCGCAAGCGACATCGAGTTCTCGAGATCGTCCTCGTCGATATCGGCATCCGCGATGGCGGCCTCTTCGCCGCCTTCCTCGCCGTCGCCTCCGGGCTGCGGCTTGAAGGGGGTGGCGCCGGGCGGCGCTGAGGGCGGCGCCACCGTCTGCACTGGCTGCGGCACAAAACCGCCGTTGCCGGCCGGCATGCCGTTGGGTCCAATGCCGGCGCCGGAAGCCGGGTTGGAGCCTCCGTTGGCACCCATGGCCGCCGGATCGCCGCCCGGCGTCATTCCCGGGGCTACTTGCTTGGCGTCGGGGCCGGCATAGGTCGCTTCGAGATCGATGATGTCGCGGAGGAAGACCTTCCCCTCGTTCAACTCGTCGCGCCAGATGATGACGGCTTGGAACGACAGCGGGCTCTCGCACAGCCCGGCAATCATGGCCTCGCGGCCGGCTTCGATACGCTTGGCGATGGCGATTTCGCCCTCGCGGGAGAGCAATTCCACCGAGCCCATTTCACGCAGGTACATACGTACCGGATCATCGGTACGCTCGGTCGGCTCCTTGGCCTCGGACTTGGCGGGGGTTTTGGGCGCGACTTCGACGATCTCGCCGCCTTCGCTCTCTTCCTCCTCGGCCTCTTCGGCTTCCTCGCCGTCGGCCTCGGCCTCCTCGGTCTCTACGACGTTGATGCCCATCTCGCTCATCATCGCCAGGATGTCTTCGATCTTCTCCGAAGTGACCTCCTCGGAAGGCATCACCGCATTGAGTTGCTCATAGGTGACGTAGCCGCGCTTCTTGGCGGACTTGATCATCTTCTTGACGGCGGCGTCCGACAGGTCGAGGAGCGGCAGCGGGGCGTCCGGGGTCTCCGGGGTTTCCTTTTCCGGCCCTTCGGCATCCTTTTGCGGGGCTGACCCGTTTGGTCGCACTAGCTTGGCCTTGGTCGCGACGGGTTTGGGGGCCACGCTCTTGGTTGCCATAATCTCTTTCTCCACGGGGCGCGTCGTGCGTCCCCCTACTCTATGTCGTGAGTCTCACCCCCGAGGAGAGGGGGAGAATGCACCGGGACCACGGGGCTTTGAGCCCGGCGGTTCCTTCTTGTTGGGTCGAGGCCCTCGCCCCGGGCGGATGCTTGGGGCGGGCGGCTTCGGCCAAAAGGGCAACGCAAAGGGGCAAAACCCGTCCGCACCGCCCGAGTCGAGGCCAAATGTGGCCGAACTCGGTTAAGCTCCGACTACCCCTAACCGGGAAGGCGGCCTCTTATTCCCTCGCCGGCGGCTTGAGTCCAGCACCCGTTACCTCCTTTCCCTTTCGGGAAGCGGAAATACCGGACTACATCGACCTCGTGGCCCGACCCGACGAAGCGCCGAAACCCTCGACAAGGGCCTCGGTACCGTCGAGCGAGGACAGCCGGGCTTTGACGTCGCGCAACCGCGCGTAGTTCGCCTCGGTATTGTCCGCCCCGAGCGCGTTTTCCGCGTCTCTAAGTTCCCTAGTTAGGGAATGCCACTGCCGATGCAAGGCAACCAGCTGCTTCCAGGTCAACAAAACATCGGCCGCGCCGGCGTTCGGCCGGGCACCCCAAACCGAGAGGGTGGTGATGCTGCGATGGATGCGTTCCAGCAGATCGCCGAATCCCCGCTTGGCAAGTTCTGCCGCAAGCGCCGCGCGCTCCTCCTCGCCGTCGGGACTTTCGTCCTTGGCGAAATCTTCGGCGAAATGATGAGCGAAGACGTCGATCAGCGCGCCTTTGAGCTTCTGCGTATCGGCATGGCGGAACTCGGCGGCGGCGAGTTCTTCGAGGTGGTCGTGCAGGAGCCACGGGTGATTGACTGCCGCTTGCAGAATCAGCGCTTCGCCGCGCGGGATTGCAGCACGGTGGCCGCGATGAAGCGGACCTGTCGCCAGGCTGGCGCTCGCCGCCACATAGGTGTCGTCGCGGCCAAATGTCGACGCCGCGGAACCGGGAGCGCTACCCGACCGGGCCTTTTGATCATAGTGCTTGCCGGTCGACCCGCTATTGAAGCCAGCCTTGTTGAAGCTACCGCGGCGCGTCGAGCTTTCCGCCGGCGTGAACATACGGCGAAGCTTTTCGGAAAAATCCTGCCGGTAGTAACGGCGCACGGCCTCGTCGGCGATGGTCGACGTCACTTCGCCGACGCGCGCCTCGAAGGCGGCACGCCGTTCCGGCGTGTCGAACGGACCGGCTTCGCTCTCGCGCGCCCATAGCACTTGCGCCAGTGGACGCGCCGCGGACAGCACGTCCTCGATCGCCTCGCGCCCGGCGGATCGGGCGAGGTCATCGGGATCCTGGCCATCGGGCAGCGTCGCAAGCTTCAGACTCTTGCCTGGTTTGAGCAGCGGCAGCGCCAGATCGACCGCGCGGTAGGCCGCGCGTCTGCCGGCCTCGTCGCCGTCGAAGCACAGGATAGGTTCGTCGGCCATCCGCCACATCAGCGCCAGCTGCTCGGCGGTGAGCGCGGTGCCGAGCGGCGCCACGGTTCCCTCAAAGCCCGCCGTGACCATGGCGATGACGTCGACATAACCTTCGACCGCGATGACGCGTGCGCCGTCGTGGGCAGCCTTGCGCGCCTCTGCAATGTTGTAGAGCGTCGCGCCTTTGTGGAAGAGCGGCGTCTCCGGCGAATTGAGATATTTGGCGGAGACCTCCTTATCGAGCGCGCGGCCGCCGAAGGCGATGGCCCGGCCGCGCCAATCGCTGATCGGAAATATCACGCGATCGCGAAAGCGGTCATACGGCACCGGAATATCCTCGCCAGTGACGACAAGACCGGCTTCCGCCATGTCCTCGACGGAAATTTTCAAAGCGCCGATATGCTCCTTCAGCGCATATTGATCTGGCGCCGCATAGCCCAGGCGGAATTTGAGCTGCGTCGCCGCGTGGATGCCGCGATCGAGCAGATAACCGCGGCCGCGCGCGCCGTTGCGCGAAGCGAGCGTCGCCTCGAAATACTTGGCGGCAAGCTCGACGATGTCGTGCAGCGTCTTGCGCCGTTCCTCGTGGGCTGCGGCCTCGCGCGTCATCACCGGCAGCGGCACTCCGGCCTGTACCGCGAGCCGCTCAACGGCTTCCGGGAAGCTCACGCCCTCGGTGAGCATCAGAAAATCGAAAATGTTGCCGTTCTTGCCCGAAGAGAAGTCGAACCACATCGCCTTCTGGTCATTGACGAAGAACGACGGCGTCTTCTCCTTGTTGAACGGCGACAAGCCCTTCCACTCGCGCCCAGCTTTGCGCAATTTGACGCGCTGGCCGACGACTTCCGAAACCGGAAGCCGCGCCCGCAGTTCGTCGAGAAATTGCGGCGTGAATCGCATGGTGATTCGCCTGTCGCGCCAAGCCTAGCGCAGCCAAGGGCTAGATACATGGCGGCGCTCCGGCGCGCTTGCGGCGCACGGTCTTGTCCCGGTTATCCACAGGGCAACGGCGTATGAATGTGCTCGTGCGCTCTTACATGCAGCAAAAGCGCAAGAAACGCGCTTAACCGCTTGCCGGCGGCCCCGTCAAATTGATCGAGGCGGGTTTTGTGCCTGCCGCTCTCACCGCGCATCATGGAAAATGATGCCGACGGTGTGCCGGTGGCCGGACCGGATGCGGCTGACGCCGTGCCGCAGATTGACCCGGTAATCCCCTCGCGTGCCTCTGACCGGCCGATGATGCACGGCGAAAATCACTGCATCGCCCTGCCGGAGCGGGACGACCTCGGCCCGCGACTGCATGCGTGGCCGCTGCTCCGTAATGACGAACTCGCCGCCGTTGAAATCGCGCCCAGACTCCGACAGCAACATCGTCACCTGCAACGGGAAGGCGAGGTCGCCGTAAAGATCCTGATGCAGGCAGTTGTAGTCGCCCGGCCCGTATTGAAGCAGGAGTGGTGTCGGACGCGACTGACCGACCTTGTGGCAGCGAGCGAGAAAATCGGCATGGTTCGGCGGATGGCGCATTTCGAGCCCCATGCGCGCGTTCCAATCGTTGGCGATGGCCGCCAGCGGCGGATAGAGGGCCGTGCGCAGGACCGCGATCGGCTCCGGCAATGGATATGAGAAATATTTGTATTCGCCCTTGCCAAAACCATGCCGGCTCATGACGATGCGACTGCGAAATCCCTCGTCGCTCGCATAGCGGGCGGCAAGCTGCTCGCAGTCCGGCAGTGAAAGCAGATTTTCCAGAATTGAGCTGCCATGCTTATTCAGATCAGAGGCAACGCGGCCCCAGTCGGTGCGCACGGGAGATACGAATGTCTCTTCGCCGGCGAGGCGAATTCTGGCTCGGGTGTTCACTGCACGACCTTCCGGAGTTTGGGAAGAAGAACTGTCGCGCTTCTCGCGATGTCGCGCCACCCGATTTCTGATCTCTTCGCAGCCCGTCGCCTTGAATAGCTAGCTGATCCGATCCCCATCGGCCGTAAAGCCGAACAGCCGTTGCACCCGGTAATAGCGCGGCGAGCGCGGCTGCGTGATGCCCCATTGGTCGGAGCGGCCGGGCTTGAATTTCCAGTAGTCGGAGGGCCGCGGCTGGTAGCTATCGTCGATCTGCAGCACTTCGGCGGCATATTCCAGCGGCACCTCGTCGGGGCCGCAGAAATAGGCAAAGACGTTGTTGCCCGGCCCGTGGCGGCCGGGGCCCCATTCGATCGGATAGCCGTTGGCCTTCATGCGGCCCATGCCGCGCATGACCGAATCGAACTCCGGCATCTCGAACGCGATGTGATTGAGCGTCGGCAGATTCAACTTGCATAGCACGATCGAGCAGTGATCGGGATTGTCGCAATGCAGGAACCACAGCGGCGCATTGTCGTCGACGACGCGAAAGCCAAGCGCTTGGGTGAAAAATTTCAGCGTGCCGTCGAAATCGACTGTATTGAAGTTGACGTGCACGATTTTGCGAGGCCGGTCGGGCTGGTCCGCCGCGTCGGCATGGTCGGCGCAATCGGTGACAAAGGCGAGGTTGCGGCCGTCCGGGTCCTTGCAGGCAAAGCCGTAACCGCCTCCGGCCGTCGTCAGTTTCGTCGGCTTGCCGGGCATGGCGCCCGCAGCCGAAATCTTTTCGTGCAAGGCATCGACGCCGGCGCGATCGGCGACATCGAACGCAATGCGCTCGACCGCCGGCTGCGTACCACCACGCAGGCCGAGCACGTGATGGTAACCGCCGGTGCCGCGGAAATAACGCGCCTCATTGCTCGCCGCCACCGGCGCCAGGCACCACACGGTTTCATAGAAATGCGCCGCCTCGCCGAGATTACTGGCGATCAGTTCGACGCTGCGGACGCCGCGAATGAGGCAAGCCGGCATATCCATTTGTCTCCGTTATCGGCTCTCAGAAATTGGCACGGTCATGCGGTCAGCTCAACTCTCGCCGCGTCGCGCGCGGCAAGGCCTTTGGAGAAAGCGCCTTGCATGCGCGCAACATCGGGTGCGATGCCGGTGAGGAGCCGAAATGCTTCGACCGCCTGATATACGCACATGCCACTGCCGTTGAGCACACGCGCGCCCTTGCCAGCCGCGGCTTTGAGGAATTCGGTTTCGACCGGCGTATAGATGACGTCGGCGGCCCAATGTGCCGGCGCAAGCGCGGCCACGGGTATCGGGTTGCCGGGAAATCCGGTCATGCCGACCTGCGTGGCGTTGACGACGCCGTCGGCGGCCGCGATGTCGCGCGGAAGGTCGCTGGCCACGCGGCAGCGATCCGTGCCGTAGTGCTTGGCGACATCGGCTTGGAGCGCACTCGCGCGCGCGTCGTCAAGGTCATGGATGATGAGAACGGCAACGTCGAGGTCCATCAGCGCAAACGCGACCGCGCGCCCGGCGCCGCCAGCGCCGACCTGCACGACAGTCGCGCCCCGGGCGCTATCGGCGCCGAGGCTCGCCGCGAAGGCGTTGCGCCAGCCGCGGCGATCGAAGTTGTAACCAGTCGTACGGCCGTCCGGCGCGACTGCGATGGTGTTGACCGCGTCGACTTGCGCGGCTTCCGGGTCTACCGCATCGAGCAACGGAATAATCTCCTGCTTGAAGGGGTAGGTGACGTTGGCGCCGGCGAAGCCGGTGACTTTGATCGCATCGAGAAGCTGCGGCAGCTGCCGCCCGGGCATGCGATCGACATCCATGAGATGGTAATAGCCGTCGATGCCGGCGGCCTCGAACGCATCGGCAAACAGCGCCGGCGACAGCGAGCCCTGGATGTTTCGCCCGATCAAGCCGGCCAGAATCCTGCGCTTGGTCATCAAATTGTTGCCTGCGCAAACGCAACGGTGTCGGCTAGCCGCCGAGCAATTTCTTGACCTGCGCGCTGGCCTTGGAAAAATCCATCCGCCCAGCGAAGCGCTGCTTGAGCGCCGCCATGGCGCGGCCCATGTCTTTGAGCGTTTCGGCCTCGATGTCCTTGATCAGGGTCGAAATAGCGTGGGCCGCTTCGATATCCGACATCTGCTTTGGCAGGTAGGCGGATATGATCTCGATCTCCTCGCGCTCCTGATCGGCGAGTTCGCTGCGACCGGCCTTCTCATAGATATCAAGCGATTCGTGGCGCTGCTTGATCATCTTGCCCATGACGTCGAGAATTTCAGCGTCGCTCAGCGTCGTCCGCTCGGCGCCGCTGGTTTCCCGCTGCAGAATCGCGGCATTGATCAGGCGCAGCGTCGAAACGCGGCGCGCCTGGCCTGACTTCATCGCCTCTTTCAGGGCGCTGTTGATATCCTCGCGCAACACGGCTAAGGCCTCTCGCAATGGCACCCGTTGGGGCTTACGGGCGAGCCGCAATGATTTAGGCCCTTCGCTATGCCGACACAACCGCAGTCGTCCACAACACCGACCCGCTGGGACGAGCCCAAGCCGACGGCGCTTCTCGTGCTGGCCGACGGTACCGTGCTCGAAGGTATTGGGTTCGGCGCGACCGGCCATGCCGTCGGCGAGGTCTGTTTCAATACCGCGATGACCGGCTATGAGGAGATTCTCACCGATCCGTCCTATGCCGGCCAGATCATCACCTTCACGTTCCCCCATATCGGCAATGTCGGCACCAACGAAGAGGACATCGAGACCGTCAACCTCGCGGCGACGCCCGGCGCTCGCGGCGTCGTGCTGCATTCCGCCATCACGGCCCCGTCCAACTATCGCGCGACGCGCCATCTCGATGCCTGGCTGAAAAGCCGCGGCGTCATCGGGCTTGCCGGGCTCGATACCCGCGCGCTGACCGCGCTCATTCGCGAGAAGGGCATGCCGAACGCGGTGACCGCGCATGAGCCGTCCGGGCGCTTCGATCTCGATGCGCTCAAGCGCGAGGCCAGCGCATGGCCGGGGCTCGTCGGCATGGACCTGGTGCCGATGGTGACCAGCGGCCAGCGTTTCACCTGGGACGAGACGCCGTGGCGCTGGGGTGAAGGCTATGGCCGCCAGGACCACGCCGAATTCAACGTCGTCGCCATTGACTACGGCATCAAGCGCAACATTCTGCGTCAGCTTGCCGGCAATGCCTGCAAGGTCACCGTGGTGCCGGCGACGACATCGGCCGCCGATATTCTGGCGCTCAAGCCCGACGGCATCTTTCTGTCCAACGGGCCGGGCGATCCGGCCGCCACCGGTGAATATGCCGTTCCGGTGATCCGCACGTTGATCGGGCAAAAGCCGGTTTTCGGCATCTGCCTCGGCCATCAGATGCTGGCGCTCGCGGTCGGCGCCAAGACCATGAAAATGCATCAGGGCCATCACGGCGCCAACCATCCGGTGAAAGACCTGGTAACGGGCAAGGTCGAGATCACCTCGATGAACCACGGCTTTGCCGTCGATAGCGCGACGCTGCCAGACAACGCGGTGGAGACCCACGTCTCCTTGTTCGACGGCTCCAATTGCGGCTTGGCGCTAAAGGACCGGCCGGTATTCTCGGTACAGTACCATCCCGAAGCCTCGCCCGGCCCGCGCGACAGCCATTTATTGTTCAATCGCTTTGTCGATATGATGCGCAATGGGAAATGGCAGTAAACCGGCCGAACCGCGGGAGTTGAGTTATGAACTCTCAACCTGAACTCGCGTAGAACTCCCCGGCCAACAGGCGAGTTGATAACGTTCCCGCAATGGCCTCCGCCGCACCGATCACCCACAATTTCGCCGACGACGGTCGGATTCCGAACAATCCAACCTTGCCGCTGGTGCTCTACCGCGGCGGCATCGATCTCACCGGCTCTCCCGATCCGGAAGCCGTGATCGAAAAAACCTTCGCGGCCAACGGCTGGGGCAATATGTGGCGCAACGGGATTTATCCTTACGTCCACTATCATTCGATGATCCACGAGGCGATGGGCATCGCTCGCGGACGCGCCACCGTGCGCTTCGGCGGCGAGAACGGCGAAAAAATCGAAATCACGCCCGGCGACGTCGTCATCCTGGCCGCCGGCACCGGCCATCAGTGTCTGGCGCAGAGCCCGACTCTGGTCGTCATCGGCGCCTATCCGCCCAGCGGCCATTACAATCTCTGCCGCGGCACTAAACCCGACCACGCCAAGGCTATCCTCAGCATTCCGAAAGTGCCGCTGCCGGCCACCGATCCGGTGTTCGGATCGGACGGTCCGTTGGTTGCGCTCTGGCGCTGATTAAGCGAAATCTCAAGGCGTGATCGCGAGACGTGGCGTGCCAAGCTCGAATCTACAGCTTGATTAGCAGGACCGACCGCGATCAAATCGCGGGTCGCACCATAGAGCCAAGCTTGAAACGGCAATAGTACGTCTGCGCAGGGCAAGGTGTTGAAAACAACGGGGGGGTGCCATGAGAAAAATGACCATTATTCCGGCTGCAGCGCTGGCGCTGTTTGCGGGACCGGCGCTGGCGCAGCAAAAGACCGTCAAGATCGGCTTCATCTCGACATTCTCGGGACCCGTGGCCGCGATCGGCAACGACATGAAGAATTCGTTCGAGCTTGGGCTCGATCAGCACGGCCGCAAACTCGGCGGCCTGCCGGTCGAAGTCATCTACGCCGACGACCAGCTCAAGCCGGAAGTCGGGGTGCAGAAGACCCAGGAATTGATCGAGTCCGACCATGTCGATTTCGTCGTCGGCTATATCTGGTCGAATGTGCTGCTCGCCTCACTCAAGCCGCTGGTCGATTCCAAGACCATGACGGTAGTCACCAATGCCGGGCCTAATCAGCTGGCCGGCGAGCTCTGTTCGCCCTACGTATTTTCGACCTCCTGGCAGAACGACCAGACGCCGGCCGCGGTCGGCCGCTACATGAACGATAAAGGCGTCAAGACCGCGTTCTTGATAGGCCCGAATTATGCCGCCGGCAAAGACATGCTGGCCGGCGTGCAGACCAGCTTCAAAGGCCAGATCGTCGGCCAAGAGCTCACACGCTGGCCCGATCAGCTCGATTTCTCCGCCGAGCTGTCGAAGGCGCGCGCGGCGAAGCCCGATGCGATCTTCGCGTTCTATCCGGGCGGTGCCGGCGTGCAATTCGTCACCCAATATGTGCAGGCAGGGCTGAAGGGGCAGATTCCGCTCTACACCGCTTTTACCATCGACGACCTGTCATTGCCGCGGCTGAAAGATCTCGCGGTCGGCGTTCCCGGCGCCCAGGAATGGGTCAACGATCTGCCCAATGACGCCAACAAGAACTATGTCGCCGACTACAAGGCGAAGTACCACGCCTCGCCGTCATTCTACGGCGCGCAGACCTATGACGCCGTCGGCCTGATCGATAGCGCCATTGCCGCGGTCAGGGGTGACCTCAGCAACAAAGAAGGCATGCGCAAGGAGATGGAGAAGGCCGACTTCAAATCGGTTCGCGGCGCCTTCAAGTTCGGCAACAATCACATCCCGATCCAGAATTTCTATCTGCAGGATGCGGTGAAAAATGACGATGACTCTTATGCGCTCAAGACTGTCGCCCTGATCGTCAAGAACGACCAGGACAGATTCCACGACAAGTGCATGATGAAGTGATCGCGCGGCATTGAGTCATAACCGTCATCCTGAGGTGGCCGCGAAGCGGCCCTCGAAGGATGCGGCCGAGGCGCAGAGGCCGTCGCCCTTCGAGGCTCGCTTCGCTCGCACCTCAGGGTGACGGACCATCATGCTGTATTTCATCGAGCAGTTCCTCAACGGCATCCAGCTCGGCATGCTCCTGTTCCTGCTGGCGGCCGGATTGACCCTGATCTTCGGCATTATGGATCTGGTCAATCTGGCGCACGGCTCGCTCTATATGATCGGCGCCTATTTCGCCGCCACATTTGCGGCGTGGACCGACAGCTTTGTGCTTGGCGCTATTCTCGCGGTCGCCGCCACGCTGGTGGTTGGCATGGCGCTTGAAGTGGTCGCGATACGCCGGCTGTACGGCCGCAGTCATCTCGATCACGTGCTCGGCACGTTCGGGCTGCTGTTGTTCTTCAACGAGCTGGTGCGCCTGATCTGGGGACCGGCCGGCATGACGCTGTCGCTGCCAAGCGAGATGCTCACCGCCGTGCAGATCCTGCCGGGCCTTTACTATCCGGCCTATCGCCTGGTCATCATCGCGGTCACGCTCGTCGTCGCGGCGTTGCTCTATATGCTGGTGATGCGCACGCGGCTCGGCATGCTGATCCGGGCCGGCGCGTCGAACCGTGAGATGGTCGGCGCGCTCGGGGTCAACATCAAGCTCCTCTATACGCTGGTGTTTGGGCTCGGCGCGGCACTGGCGGGTTTCGCCGGCCTCATGCAGGCGCCGATCCTTACCGTGCAGATCGGCATGGGCGAGAACATTCTCATTCCGGCTTTCGTGGTCGTGGTGATCGGCGGCATCGGGTCGATCCGCGGCGCCTTCGTCGCCGCGTTGCTGGTCGGCGTCATCGACACGATCGGGCGCGTCTTCCTGCCCGACCTGTTGCACCATTACCTGAGCGAAAACGCTGCCGAGACGCTCGCACCGGCGCTGTCGTCGATGTCGATCTATCTACTCATGGCCGTGGTGCTGGTGGTGCGACCGGAAGGCCTGTTTCGGGCGGCAGGCCGATGAGTGAGTGGCGCAAGGATCGGCATAAGGATTGGCGCGACCAGGCGAGCCCACGCGTCGTGGTCAATGCCGCGCTCCTCATCGTCCTTGCACTGATCCCGGTTTACGCGGCGCTCGCCGGCGATCCCTTCGCCATGACGTTGTTCTCGCGCATTCTTATCATGGCGATCGCGGCGCTCAGCCTGAACCTGATCATGGGCTTCGGCGGCATGGTCAGCTTCGGCCACGCCGCTTATCTCGGCATCGGCGGTTACGCCGTCGGCGTTTTGGCCAAGGAAGGCATCGGTTCCGGTTTCGTGCAGTGGCCGGTCGCTGTCGTGGCCTCGGCGTTCTACGCGCTGGTGGTGGGCGCGCTTTGCCTGCGCACCCGCGGCGTCTACTTCATCATGATCACGCTCGCTTTCGCGCAGATGGTCTATTACGTCGCCAGCGGGCTTGATCGCTACGGCGGCGATGACGGACTGACCATCTATCATCGCAGCCAGTTCGGCGCCCTCGACCTCAACAACGCGACGCTGTTCTACTATTTGTGCTTCGCGTTGCTGCTGGCGAGCATTTATCTGGTCTGGCGCATTGTCAATTCACGCTTCGGTCTGGTGATCCAGGGTGCGCGCTCGAACGAACCGCGGATGCGCGCCATTGGCTTTCCGACGTTCCGCTATCGGCTCGTCTGTTTCACGATCGCGGGCGCGCTGTGCGGACTCGCCGGCGCCCTCCTTGCCAACCAAACGAATTTTATCAGCCCGGCGATGATGCACTGGACGCGGTCCTTCGATCTCATCGTCATGGCGGTGCTCGGCGGCATGCATGCGATGTTCGGGCCGCTGATCGGCGCGATGGCATTTCTCCTCCTGGAACAAGGCCTGTCGCATGTCACGGACTATCCGGACCTGATCCTCGGCCCGTTGCTGCTGTTTGTCGCGATCTACGTCAACGGCGGCATCGATGGACTGCTCGGAGGTGCGCGCCGTGGCTGAGGCGTTCCTTGAAATCGATGCTTTGACCAAGCGCTTCGGCGGTGTGGTGGCGTCCGACGGCATTTCGCTCGCGCTTCCGCGGGGCGAGCTGCACGCGCTTATCGGACCGAACGGCGCCGGCAAGACCACGCTGATCGGACAATTGACCGGCGAGATCGCGCCCGAAAGCGGCCGTATTCGCTTCGATGCCCGCGACGTCACGGCGCTGCCGGTCTATCGGCGCAGCCAGCTCGGGCTCGCCCGCTCGTTTCAGATCGCGTCGCTGTTTCCCGAATTCACCGCGCTCGACAATGTTGCGCTCGCCGTCCAGGCGCATGCCGGGCATTCGTTCCGCTTCTGGCGCGACGCGCGGCGGGAGCGCGAACTGCGCGAACCGGCCCGCGATGCGCTCAGTCGCGTCGGCCTCGCGCCGCGTGCCGACGTGCGGGTCACAGAACTCAGCCACGGCGAACGTCGCCAGCTCGAAATCGCCATGGCGTTGGCGACTCGGCCACGCATGCTGTTGCTCGACGAGCCGATGGCCGGCATGGGCCCGGAGGAATCCACACGGCTGGTGGAGACGCTGCGGCAACTTAAGGGCGGCATCACCATTCTTCTGGTTGAGCACGACATGGACGCGGTCTTCGCGCTGGCGGATCGCATCAGCGTCCTGGTCTATGGCCGCATTATCGCATCCGGCGAGCCAGCCGCGATCCGCGCCGATACCACGGTACGTGAGGCCTATCTCGGCGAACAGGACGAGGTCCGGCAGGAGGCCTGGAATGGCTGAGGCGCCGCTCCTCGAACTCCGCGACGTCGAGACGCGCTACGGATTAAGCCGTGTGCTGTTCGGCGTATCGCTCGCAGTTGCCCCCGGGGAAATGGTGTCGCTGATGGGCCGCAACGGCATGGGCAAGACCACGACGGTGCGCTCCATCATGGGACTCACCCCGGCGGCGGCGGGCTCGATCCGCTTCGCCGGCGGCGAAATTCGCCAACTGCCGGCTTATCGCGTGGCCAAGCTCGGCATCGGCCTAGCGCCGGAAGGGCGCCAGCTTTTTCCCAACCTCACGACGCGCGAAAATCTCGTCGCCACGGCGTCAAATCGCGGCGACGCCGCCGAGCCGTGGTCTCTCGAACGCGTCTGGGCGTTGTTTCCTCGGCTTGCCGAACGCGCCGGCAGCATGGCCAATCTGCTGTCCGGCGGCGAGCAGCAGATGTTGGCGATCGGCCGCGCGCTGATGACGAATCCGCGCTTGCTGATCCTCGACGAAGCGACCGAAGGTTTGGCGCCATTGATCCGCGACGAGATCTGGCGCTGCCTTGCAAAACTGCGTGCAGCCGGCCAATCGATTCTGCTGATCGACAAGAACGTCGGCGCCATCACGCGGATCGCGGACCGCCATTATCTCATCGAGCGCGGCCGCATCGTGTGGTCAGGCAGTTCCCGTGAGCTGGCAAGTGCGCCCGATATCGCGCATCGCTATCTTGGCGTTTGACGCCTGCGGTCAGGCGCCCGCATCAGCTCGGCTTGATGTCGGCGAACTTGATCACCTTGGCCCATTTGCCGACTTCGCCGGCGATGTATTTGCCGAATTCGGCGCGCGCCATCGGCGTCGGCACAGCTCCCAGATTGTTGAACTTTGGCTTCAACGCGGGATCGGTGAGAACGGCGTTGATCTCAGTGTGCAGCTTGTCGACGACGTCGTCGGGCGTGCCCTTGGGTGCACCGATGCCGTGCCAGATGGTGGCCTCGTAGCCCGGCACGGTCTGCGCCACGGTGGGAACGCCGGGGAGCGCGTCGGATGGCGTGGTGCTGG
>Ga0182024_10004843_pt1 | contig 30603 bp, 32 predicted proteins | sample P32metaG_FD_120480 | JGI IMG/M metagenome (GOLD analysis project Ga0182024, IMG submission 120480) | Permafrost microbial communities from Stordalen Mire, Sweden - P3-2 metaG (Illumina Assembly) | ecosystem: Environmental > Terrestrial > Soil > Wetlands > Permafrost | place: Sweden: Stordalen... | reverse complement strand
AGTGTCAGATCAGGCCGAGTGACCTGATCGCCTCGCGCTCCTCGCCCAGCTCGGCCACGGTGGCGTCGATGCGCGAGCGTGAGAAGTCATCAATATCCAGGCCCTGGACGATCTCGAACCTGCCCCCGCCGCAGGTGACCGGGAAGCTGGAGATCAAGCCCTCCTCCACACCGTAGGAGCCATCCGAGGGGATCGCCATGGATACCCAGTCGCCGTCCGGCGTCCCGAACACCCAGTCGTGGACGTGGTCGACAGCCGCGTTGGCCGCCGAAGCGGCACTGGAGGCCCCACGCGCCTCGATGATCGCCGCACCACGCTTCTGCACGGTGGGAATGAAGTCGCTCTCCAGCCAGTCCTGATCGCCCACCGCCTCGGCGGCGCCCTGACCGTCAATCTTGGCGTGGAAGATGTCCGGGTACTGGGTGGCCGAGTGGTTGCCCCAGATGGTCATGTTGGTGATTTCGCCGACCGTCGCTCCAGTCTTCTTGGCCAGCTGAGCGATGGCCCGGTTGTGATCAAGCCGGGTCATGGCGGTGAACCGCTCACGCGGAATGTCCGGTGCGTTCTGTTGGGCGATCAGGGCGTTGGTGTTGGCCGGGTTACCCACCACCAGGACCTTGATGTCCGAGGCGGCGTGCTGGTTCAGCGCCTGTCCCTGGGGCTTGAAGATGCCGCCGTTGGCCTCGAGCAGATCGCCGCGCTCCATCCCCTTGGTACGGGGGCGGGCGCCGACGAGCAGCGCGACGTTGACGCCGTCAAACGCGCGATTGGCGTCGTCGCTGATGTCGATTCCGGCCAACAGCGGAAACGCACAGTCATCAAGTTCCATCGCGGTGCCCTCGGCGGCCTTGACCGCGGCGGGGATCTCCAGCAGCGAGAGGTGGACGGAGGTGTCGGGCCCGAGCAGCTGTCCGCTGGCGATTCGGAACAGGATGGCGTAGCCGATCTGACCGGCGGCGCCGCTCACCGCCACTTTCACAGGGCTGTCAGTCACTGATTCTTCTCCAGGAGGTTGGGGGGCAGAGAAATTCCGTACACCGTGGCCATCTTCGCCTTGAGGTAGGAGACGAATGGCTCGACTTCGATCTCCCGGCCGACGACGCGCCCGAGCAGCTCTGAGGTGGTGAACTTGGAGCCGTGCCGGTGCACGTTCTCCACCAGCCAGCTCCGCAGGCCACCGAGCTCGGCGGCGGCGATCTGCTGATCGATGTCAGGAACGTCCTCGTGGACTTGACGCCACAGCTGCCCGGCGATCATGTTGCCGAGCGCGTAGGTGGAGAAGTAGCCGATCAGGCCGGCTGACCAGTGGACGTCTTGGAGCACTCCGCTCGCGTCGTCGGGAACGTCCACTCCGAGGTAGGCCTTCATGCGCGCGTTCCACGCCTCCGGGAGGTCCTCCACCGCCAGCCGTCCCTCGATCAGCTCCTGCTCGAGCTCGAAGCGCATGATGACGTGAAGCCCGTAGGTCACCTCATCCGCCTCCACCCTTATCAGTGACGGGAAGCTCCGGTTGACGGCCCGGAACAGGGTGTCGGCCGAGATCTCGGTGTCGAACGCGTTTGATACCAGCGGTGCCAGCACCTGGCTGAACGCCTCACCTCGACCGACCATGTTCTCCCACAGGCGGCTCTGAGACTCGTGGACGCCGAGTGACAGCCCGTGGCCGAGCGGCGTTCGCTGCAGCGAGGGCGCGATCCCGGCTTCATACAGCCCGTGGCCGCACTCGTGCATCGCGCCGAACAGGGCGCCGGGGAAGTAGGTCTCATCCCAGCGCGTGGTGATGCGCACGTCGGTGGAACCGAGGCTGGTGGCGAACGGGTGCACGGCGTCGTCCAGCCGCCAGCCGTGGCGGTCGAATCCCATCCGGGTCAGCACGCCCTCTATCAGTTGCCGCTGGGCGGCCACCGGGAACTCGCCGCGCAGGCATGAGTCATCCACCGTGTGGCGGGAGAGCTCGGCGATCAACGGAACGAGCTCTCCCTTCAGCTGCCCGAACAGGCGGGCCACCTCGGATGACTTCATGCCGGGCTCGTAGTCGTCGAGCAGGGCATCGTAAGCGCAGTCGAAGTCGTCGAAGCACTCGACGTACCGTTTAGCCAGCTCCAGGTTGTGCCTCAGGAAGGGAGCAAAGGCGGTGAAATCACCCCGCTGTCGCGCGTAGACCCAGGCCTCCTGACCCACCGAGGCGGCCCGGGCCAGATCGGCGGCCAGGACGGCAGGCACCTGGCGCGACTTCCTCCAGCGCCGGCTGACGAACCGGACCAGACATCGCTCGTCGGAGTCGTCGGGGATGCCGTTGAGCGAGGCGTGTGCCTGTTCGATCAGCCGACCGGTCTCATCGGAGATGAACAGCTCGTGGCGGAAGCGCTGGAGCGTGGCGAGCGTCTCGGCGCGTTGCGGTGCACCACCGGGAGGCATCATCGTCTGCTGGTCCCAGCCGAGCAGAACCGACGCGGCGCGCAGATCCTCGAGGTCGGCCAGCCGCTGGCGCAGGTGTGTCATGGGTGTATTCGTCAAGGGCATCTCCAGGCGCTATGCGACCATTGCAGCATGTTGCGACGTCGGGGGTCTATCAAGCTCATGGAGGTAGCCGGCATCCGGGTCGGTGTGGACGGCACGTGGTTCTTGATGCTGTTCCTGCTGATCTTCCTGCTGTCCGGGTCGTTCCGGAGCGCGCTGCACTCCTCCGACGGCGTCGCGTATGTGACAACCGTGGCCACGGTCCTGCTGTTCTTTGCGTCACTGATCCTCCACGAGTTCGGACACGCCATCGCCGCACGCCGTCAGGGGATCGCGGTGACCAGGATCGAGTTGTTCCTGTTCGGAGGCCTGACCGAGATGAGCCGGGATGCCCTGACGCCGGGCGAGGACTTCAAGATCGCAGCCGCCGGGCCGCTGGCCACCTTCCTGATCGTCCTGGTCTGCCTGGGGGTCGATGTGGCGATCGTCGGGACGCATCGCCTGCTGCACGCCATCGAGCTCGACGGAAGCGTGCGGATCACGCCCGTGCTGCTGTCGCTCAGCTGGCTGGTACCGATGAACGCGCTGATCCTGCTGTTCAACCTGGTTCCCGCCTTCCCCCTGGACGGCGGGCGGATCGCCCGGGCGGTCGGGTGGCGTGTGACCGGCAACCGGCTGCGGGCCACGCGAGTGGCGGCCCAGATGGGACAGGCCTTTGCGGTGCTGCTGGCCGCAGGCGGGCTGTGGCTGCTGGTGTCCTACGAGAGCCTCACGGGACTGTGGCTGATGGCGATTGCGCTCCTGCTCTGGCAGTCAGCTCGCTCGGCGCTCCTGCAGACCGCGGTGACCGCTCGGATCGAGGAGGTGCGCGTGGCCGACGTGATGGATAACCAGCCGGTCAGCATCCCGGCGAGCACCGCCGTCACCCGAGCCCTGGATGAGTTCCTACTGCGCTACGGAGCTTCGTGGCTGCCGGTCGTCGATCTGACCGGACACTTCCTCGGGATCGCTCATCGCGAGCGAGCCCAGACAGCCCAGGACGAGGGCGAGGGATGGCTCACCATCGACTCCGTGCTGGAGCGCGAGGACGCGGCGGTCATGCACGTGGACGAGGACCGGCCTCTGACCGACGTGCTGTCACTGGAATCGCTCGGACGCCTGGGCGCGGTGATGGCGGTCGACCACGAGGGCGTGCTGCGGGGTGTGATCACCGCAGACCAGGTCCGCCGCGCGCTTCAGGCGGTGTTCGCTTCCGGTCTGACCCCGTAGCCCGTTCTCGCCGCCGGCCCCGGCGTAGCCAATCTGACCGCTGCGGCGGGGCACAACGCGGCCGACAGGCCGCCTTTCATAGAATCGCCCGGCGTGCCCTCCCACGACGTTCTGATCATCGGTGCCGGCCTGGCCGGCCAGCGAGCGGCCCTGGCCGCCGCCCAGAACGGTGCCACCGTGGGGATCATCTCCAAGGTCCACCCGGTCCGCTCGCACTCGGTGGCCGCCGCCGGCGGCATCAACGCGGCGCTGAATCCCGAGGACACCTGGGAGTCACACGCCTACGACACGGTCAAGGGCTCGGACTTCCTGGGCGACCAGGACGCCATCGAGATCATGTGCCGGGCGGCGCCGGACGAGATCCTATGGCTGGAGCACGCCGGCGTCACCTTCTATCGCGACGAGTCGGGACACCTGGGCACCCGCGCGTTCGGGGGAGCTTCCGCGGCTCGGACCTACTACGTCGCCGACATCACCGGCCAGGCCATCCTCCACGTGCTCTATGAGCAGCTGATGCGCCACTCCTCGCAGCTCGATCGCTATGAGGAATGGTTTGCCACCGAACTGCTCCAGGATGACGAGGGTCGGTGCATCGGCGCCATCTGCCGCGACCTGCGCGATGGCCGCCACGAGGTGTTCAACGCCCGCTCCACGATCCTGGCCTCCGGCGGCGCCGGCCAGGCCTACCGGCCGACCACCAACGGGCTGATCGTGACCGGCGACGGAATCGCCCAGGCCTACCGCATCGGGGCGCGGCTGATGGACATGGAGATGATCCAGTACCACCCCACCACCCTGGCCGGCAACGGACTGCTGATCACCGAGGGGGCCCGTGGAGAGGGCGCTTGGCTGCTCAACGCCAAGGGCGAGCGGTTCATGGAGAAGTACGCGCCCAACAAGATGGAGCTGGCCTCCCGTGACGTCGTCTCGCGGGCCGAGCAGACCGAGATCAACGAGGGCCGCGGCTTCCCCGACGGCACCGTGGCCTTGGACATCACCAAGGTGCCGCGTAAGCGCACGCTTGAGGCCCTGCGGGAGATCGTCAACATCGGCCGCGACTTTGCCGGTGTCGACATCACCCGCGAGCCGATCCACATCCGCCCCGGCGAGCACTACATCATGGGCGGCGTCAAGACCGACGTGGACGGCCGCACCTCCATCCCCGGGCTGTATGCGGCCGGCGAGGTGGCCTGCGTCTCCGTGCACGGCGGCAACCGGCTGGGAGCCAACTCGCTGCTGGACACCCTGATCTTCGGCCGCCGGGCCGGTGAGCACGCGGCCGGGCTGGTGCGCGAGATCCCGATGCCGCAGAGCTCGCCCAACCAGATCATCGACAGCGAGCGGAAGATCCAGGAGATCATCGCCCGCCCGACCGGCGAGGGTCGCCGGGTGGCCACGATCAAGGCCGAGCTCGGCGACACGATGAACGAGTACGTGGCTGTGTTCCGGGACGCCGAGGGCCTGGACAAGGCGCTCGAGATCATCCGGCGCCTCAAGGAGGAGGCGCCCAAGGCGGCGATTGACGATCGCGGCGCGGTCTTCAACCAGGACGTGATCGCCGCCATCGAGCTCGGGTATATGTTGGATGTGGCTGAGGCGACCGTGGTGGCCGCCCAGGAGCGCAAGGAGTCCCGCGGGGCTCAGTTCCGCACCGACTACCCGGAGCGCAACGACGATGAGTGGCTCAAGCACATCGACATCTCCCGGGACGGAGACGGTGAGCCGGTGGTCTCCTACTCCCCGGTCACCATCACGCGCTGGGAACCAGTGGAAAGGACTTACTAGCGATGCCTGAGTACACGTTGCGAATACGGCGCTACGACCCGCAATCCGGCGAGGCCGCTTACTGGGACGAGCATGTGGTCGACATGCGCGAGCGCAACTCGGTGCTCGACGCCATCCTTCACGTCAGGGGCGAGACCGACGGCTCGATCGGCATCCGTTGCTCATGCCAGCAGGGCATCTGCGGATCCTGTGGCGTGCGCATGAACGGAAAGCCCGGCCTGGCCTGCAACACCCACCTGGTGGAGGCGGCCGGCCGGCGCGCGACTCTGGGCGGGTCGGACGGGGTCGAGCCCAGCGTGATCGAGGTCGAGCCGATGGGCAACATGCCGGTGATCCGCGATCTGATTGTGGACATGGACTCCGTGCACTGGCAGAAGATCCGCCGGGTCACCCCGTGGCTGATGGCCAAGCAGCCCGTGCCTGAGCGTGAGTACATCGTGCCCCACGAGAACATGGTCGATGTCACCCAGACGATGGCTTGCATCCAGTGCGGTGCCTGCGTGTCGGACTGCCTGTCCATGGAGGTCGATCCGGACTTCATCGGGCCCGCCGCTCTGGCCAAGGCCTACCGGTTCGTGGGCGATCCGCGCGATGATCAGCACGCCGAGCGCCTGTGGGACCTGAGCAAGGACCCGCACGGCATCTACGACTGCACGCACTGCTTCAACTGCGTGGAGGCCTGCCCGAAGGGCGTGGCCCCGATGGACCAGATCATGCGCCTGCGCCGCAAGGCCGGCAGCGACTTCGATTTGGAGGATCCGAACAACGGCGTGCGCCACGAGCACGCGTTCGTCAACAACATCAAGCGCAACGGCATCCTCCACGAGTCCGACCTGCTCGCCGACTCCTACGGCGGCAAGTTCCACCCTCGGGCCGTGCCCGAGCTGCTCAGTGGACTGCCCACCGCGGCGATCGGCCTGGCCCGAGGCAAGATGACCGTGGGCAAGCTGCTGCTCCACCAGCACAAGGCGCCCAAGGAGGTCAAGAGGATCTTCGAGAAGGTGGAGGGACGCAGCGAGCGGATCGAGCTGAACCTGTACATCGTCGGCGAGGACGAGACGCCGGTGGACGCGCCCGCGGAGGCCCCGCGGGGGAGCGGGGCAGCCAGCGACACCGAGAGCGAGAGCTGAGCCATGAAGGTTGCCTACTGGCCCGGCTGCGTGAGCCGCGGTTTCACCCCTGAGCTGCACGGCTCGATGGCGCAGGTGGCGCCACTGCTGGACCTGGAGCTGATCCCGCTGGACCGCGCCGCCTGTTGCGGGGCGGGCGTGATCGCCGAGCACAACCAGGAGCTGGCCGACACACTGAACGCCCGCACGTTCGCGCTGGCCCAGCAGACCGATGGCGAGCTGATGATGAACATCTGCTCCACCTGCCAGGGCGCGCAGACCGAATGTCAGGAGCGTCTGGACGCCAACACCGAGTACCGCTCCCAGATCAACGAGAACCTGTCGGATGAGGGGCTGACCTACCACTTCGATCCCGCCCGCCCGCTGAGCAACAAGAACTTCCTCTGGCTGCTGGTGGAGGAGATCGGCCTGGACACCCTGAAGGCCAAGGTCAAGCGTCCGCTCACCGACCTGAAGGTGGGTCCCTTCTACGGCTGCTATATCGTGCGCCCCACGCGGCGGCTGGGCATCGACGAGGAGAACCCGCGCGACCGCTACTTGCACATGGTGATCGAGGCGCTCGGCGGCACCATCGTCGACTACGCGGGCGTCTACAAGTGCTGCGGGTTTCCGATCATCACGATGAACAAAGAGGCCTCGCTCACCCAGGCCGGACGCAACCTGGGCGACGCCAAGGACGCCGGGGCCGACTGCCTGGTCGTGCCCTGCCCGCTGTGCCACCTGAACCTGGACCTGCAGCAGCCGGCGGCCTCCGGCGTGGTCGGGCGTGAGCTCGGCCTTCCCGTCCTGCACCTCCCCCAGCTGGTCGGCCTGGCCCTCGGCCTGTCGCCCAAGGAGCTGGGGATGGGCAAGCACGTGGTCCGCCCGACGTCGGTGATCGACTGGTCGACGTCGGTGGTCGGGGCGACGGCCGGGTCGCAGGCCGCCGCCTGAGCGTTCGCCGAACGGCCGCGGTGAAGGCGGGCGTGGCGGTCTAGGTGCTCCAGCGCGCAAATCGGGCGTCGGATCGGCGAAATGGGCGCCCGAGCACGATAAGCGTGTCCCAGCGCGCAATGTGGCGACTCCGCGTGCAGTTTGCGCGCTGGAGCACGTCGCCGGACTGACGCCAGCCCAAAAGGAAAGGGCGAGGCCTCCCGAGCCTCGCCCTGCCAGTACCCCTGTACCGTCCCGCGGAAGATTTCGTAGCCTTCCGACGCCAGACATGCTGCTCTCCCGGGCGCCGGATTACGTCCCCTCACCTGGGTGATTTTCGGGTTCGTGGGGTGAGAGGGACCTCACCCCTCAGCTCGGCCAGCTGGGCTATGGTTCGCCGCCCAGGTTGCCGACACAAGACCCCGGTAGATGTCGCCGCGAACCCCCATAAGCGTCGTCCTGGCCCGCTTCGAAGACATCGTCGGGCTGGGCCTGCGGTCCCTGATCGAGGACGACGAGCACCTGGAGCTGGTGGCCTCAGACGTCCCCCACCAAGACCTCTACAAGGTCCTGGAGCAGCACCGCCCCCGGGTGGCGATCCTCAACTTCGGCTCACTGAACAGCCCGGTGGAGGTGCGCACACTGCATCGCTCCTTCCCGACCACCCGGCTGGTGGTGCTGGCCAATCGCCCAATGCCCTCGGAATGCCGCCAGATGCTGTCGTTCGGGGCGACGGCCTGCCTGGCCAAGAACACCGAGGCGCGCGACGTCCTGCACGCCATCCATCTGGCCTCTCGCGGCCTGCACGTGCTGCCTCCCTCGACATCGGAAGCCTCGTCCATGGAGGCCACGGGGCCGGAGCTGCTGACCACGCGCGAGGCCGAGGTGATGGAGCATCTACAGGCCGGGCGCTCCAACGCCGAGATCGCCCAAGAGCTGCACGTCAGCGTGGAGACCGTACGCACGCACGCCCGCCACGTGTATCGCAAGCTCGGCGTCAAGACCCGCCGGGAGCTGCGGGGACTGCCCGCCGGAAGCTGACGCGACCCGGCGGCCCCGGAGCTGCTCCGCTCGGCCGCCGGCAGATCTGTGACCCAGACCCCGGGCCTCAGGCGACCCGGGCGGACTGCAGCAGGCCGTCCCGGATCAGCAGCTCGGCGATCTGGACGGCATTGGTGGCCGCGCCCTTGCGCAGGTTGTCGCCCACCACGAACAGTTGCAGGCCCCGGGGGTGGGTGGGGTCCCGGCGCAGCCGCCCCACGAACACCTCGTCACGACCCTCCGCCCGCAGCGGCGTCGGCACGTCCTCCAGGACCAGGCCGGGTGCCGCCTGGAGCAGCGACCGGGCGTCTTCCACGCTGAGGTCCTCGCGGGTCTCGAGGTTGACCGATTCCGAGTGCCCCACCCGCACCGGCACCCGGCCGCAGGTGACTGCCACCCGGATCGACTCGTCCTCCAGGATCTTGCCGGTCTCGAACATCATCTTGCGCTCTTCGTCGGTGTGGTCATCGCCGGCGGCGAAGTTCCCGGCCGCCCCGATCACGTTGTAAGCGATGTGATCCGGATAGACACTGGGCGCGGGCAGAGGCAGACCCTCCGAATCGGCCCGGACTTGGGCGTCGAGCTCGGCCAAGGCCTTCCGCCCGGTCCCGGACACCGACTGGTAGGTGGTGACGATCATCCGGTCGATGCCGACCGCCCGGTGGATCGGCGCCACCGCCACCATCAGCTGCATGGTGGAGCAGTTGGGGTTGGCGATCAGCTTGGGTGGGGTGGGTCCGATTCCCCGCAGGGCATGCGGGTTGACCTCCGAGACGACCAGGGGAATCGACGGGTCGCGCCGGAAGGCCGAGGAGTTGTCGATCACGGTCGCGCCCGCATCCACGAACCGCGGCGCCCACTCCCGGGAGGTGCCGGCGCCCGCGGAGAACAGCGCCACGTCGAAGCCACTCAGATCGCTCTCTTCGCCCAGCGCCTGAACCTCATGTCCGTGCAGGACGCGGCCCGCCGAGCGCTCGGTGGCGAACAGGACGACGTCCTCGTCCCACAACCCTCGCTCCTGCAGGCACGCGATCATCACCGCGCCCACCGCGCCCGTGGCGCCGACGACCGCAATGCGGGTCATCGCGGTCCCTCGTCGGGCTGGATGCCGCCCTCCCCCAGCTCGAACGCGCTGTGCAGCGCTCGCACGGCGTCGGGCACCGACTCGGAGCGGATGATGCAGGAGATCTTGATCGGCGAGGTGGAGATCATCTCGATGTTGATCTCCTTCTCGGCCAGGGTATGGAAGACCTTCGCGGCCACGCCGGGATGCGAGCGCATGCCCGCCCCCACGATCGACACCTTGCCGATCTGCCGGTCAGTCCCGATGCTCATCCCCAAATCCCCTATCACCGGGGCCAGCGCCTGCTCGGCCGCCCGGAGATCCTCACTGGGGAGCGTGAACGACACCTCGGCCGCGCGGCCTTCGCTGAGCGGCTCGTTCTGGATGATCGTGTCCACGTTGCAGTTGGCCTCGGCCAGGGCAATGAAGATGGCGGCGGCCGCTCCGGGACGGTCCGGGACGCCGATCAGCGTGATCCGAGCCTCCTCGGTGGAGTGGGTGACGGCTGTGATCAGGGGATGTTCCATGGTCTCTTCTTCTCCGACCACAACGGTACCGGGCGCGTCCTCGAAGCTCGATCGGCAGTGGATCCGCACCCCGTGCGTGCGGGCGTACTCGACGGCGCGCAACTGCAGCACCTTGGCCCCCGAGGCGGCCATCTCCAGCATCTCCTCAAACGACAACATCGGCAGCTTGCGGGCGTTCGGCACGATCCGGGGGTCGGCGCTGAACACGCCCGAGACGTCGGTGTAGATCTCGCACACCTCGGCGCCCAGCGCGGCGGCCACCGCGACCGCCGTCGTATCCGAGCCGCCCCGTCCCAGCGTGGTCACGTCGCGGCTCGTCGACACGCCCTGGAAGCCGGCCACCAGCACGATCCGGTCCTCGTCGAGCCCCTGGCGGATCCGGTCGCCCCGCACATCCAGGATCCGGGCCCTGGTGTGGGTGGTGTCGGTGACGATCCCCGCCTGCGAACCGGTGAGGCTGATCGCCTTGTGGCCCAGGTCGTTGATCGCCATCGCGCACAGCGCGCAGGAGATGCGCTCGCCGGTCGACAGCAACATGTCCATCTCCCGGGGGTCCGGGGTGGGCGAGACCTCCTCGGCGGCGGCGATCAGATCGTCGGTGGTCTTGCCGCGGGCGGACAGGACCGCCACCACGCGGTTGCCGCGTTCGCGCTGGGCCACGATCCGCTGGGCGGCGCGCTTGATCCGCTCGGCATCGGCCACGGAGGTGCCGCCGAACTTCATGACGATCGTTGGGGGGGCCATGGTCGACACCGCCGCCGGAGGTTACGCAAAGGCTGGGCCGCAGCCCCGCCTCAGAGCGCTCGACGTCCTGCAAACGCGCGGCCCAGGGTGAGCTCGTCCGCGTACTCCAGGTCGGAGCCGACCGGTAGTCCGCTCGCCAAACGGGTTACGGCGACCTCGGGCGCGAGCTCGCGCACGCCCGCCGCGATGTGCAGCGCCGTGGCCTCACCGGTGGTCGTCGAGTTGGTGGCGATCACGACCTCGCGCACACCGCCGTCCCGCACCCGGGCGTACAACTCGGTGATCTTCAGATCCTCCGGGTCGATCCCGTCGATCGGCGACAGCGCCCCGCCCAGCACGTGGTAGCGCCCGGCGAACTCGTGGGTGCGCTCGATCGAGATCACATCGACCGGCTCCTCGACCACGCAGATCAGATCGCCGTCGCGCCGCGCGTCCTGGCAGATCCGGCACAGCGGTCCCTCGGCCAGGTTGAAGCACACCTCGCAGAGGCTGACCCGCAGCTTGACCTCGCGAATCGCCTCGGCCAGTGCGAAGGCGTCCTCCTCGCTGGCGCGGAGCAGGTGGAAGGCCAGTCGCTGGGCCGTGCGTCCGCCGACCCCCGGGAGCTTTGACAGCTCCGTGATCAGCCGCTGGATGGGCGGGGCGTGCAACTAAAAGCCCGGGAGACCCAAACCACCGAGTCCGCCCGGGCCGCCGAGGCCGCCCAGGCCGCCGGTGACCGCGCCGAGCTTCTGGGCGGCCAGCTCCTGGGACTTGCGCAGACCCTCGTTGACGGCGGCCAGGACCATGTCCGAGAGCATCTCCACGTCGTCGGGGTCGACCGCCTGCGGATCGATGGTGATCGCCTTGACGACCTGGTCGCCGCTCACGGTGACGCTCACCATGCCGCCGCCCACAGTGGCCTCCACCGTCTCGCCCTTGAGCGACTCCTGGGCGGCCATCATGTCGGCCTGCATCTTCTGGACCTGCTGCATCATCTGCTGCATGTTGGGCTGGGGCACTAGTGATCCTCCGAATCGGTTTCCTGAATCTCCTGCGCGTCCAGCTCGGCCACGAACCGGGCGATCAGCTCGTCGTCGCTGAGCGTGGCGGTGGCCACCGCCGCCGGGGCGTCCTCCGAGCCATCCGCCGCGGCCAGCTCGTAGCGCAGCACGAGCGCCTGCCCGGTCACGTTGCGCAGCGCCTCGGACGCCGCGCGGCGGTAGTCGTCCTGCTCGGCCTTCTTCTTCATGAAGGCCGCCTCGGGCGAGAAGGCGACGGTCAGCTCGCGCTCGTTGACCGCCACCGGCCTCGCGCCCTGGAGCAGCGCGGCCAGCATCGCGTTGGCGCCCCGGACCGTGTCGATCACGGCAGGCCACAGCGCGGCGATCGCCTCGAGGTCTCCGCTGGCCGGCGGCGCCGGCGGGGTCTCGTCCGCTGCCGGTCTTTGGGACTCGGCAGCGGCCGGCTGCGGCGTGGCCTCCGCCGGCTCGGGGTCCTCCGGCGCCGGTTCGGGTGACGCCTGCGTGTGCACACGGGCCGGCGGAGCTGTGGCGACGCCGGCCTCCAACCTCTCAATCCTTGCCTGCAGCGCCGCCACCGACGGGTCGACCTCGGGCGCGGCGGCCTTGATCAGCACGAGCTCGAGCTGGATGCGCGGCTGGGCCCCGTTGGCGGTGGCCTCGAGCGCGGCGGAGACCAGGTCGAGGATCCGCACGGCGTCGGTCTCGCTGATCGTCGCCGCCTGCTCGGCCAGCCGCTGGTCGCGGTCGGGAGTGACCCGCATCTCGGGCGGGACCTCCCCGAGGACGCTCACGGCGAGCAGCTCGCGTCCGTGTATCTCCAGATCGCGCAGCACCTGGCCCGCGTCGCGGCCGCTGGCCGCCAGCTCGGCGGCGGCCCGCAGAGCGGCGGCCGGGTCGCGGGCGATCACCGTGTCAACGGCCCCGAACAGCTGCTCCGCATCCGCCACCCCCAGGACGGCCAGCACGTCGGCGGGCTGGATCCGCTCGGCGCCGGCGTAGGTGACGAGCTGCTCCAGGGTGCCCAGCGCGTCGCGGAACGAGCCGGTGGCGTGGCGGGCGATCAGAGCCGTGGCCCCGCCGTCGATGTCGATCGACTCTGCCGCCGCCACGCGCCGGACCACGGAAGCCACCTGCTCGGCGGTCGGGCGGCCGAAGTCGAAGCGTTGGCAGCGGTCGACCACGGTGGGCAGGACCTTCTGGGCCTCGGTGGTGGCCAGGACGAAGATGGTGCGCGGGGGCGGCTCCTCGAGGGTCTTGAGGAAGGCGTTCCAGGCCTGCTGGGAGAGCATGTGGGCCTCGTCGAGGATGTAGACCTTGTGGCGTCCGGAGATGGGGGCGTAGGCCACTTTCTCGCGCAGCTCGCGGATGTCGTCGACCGAGTTGTTGGAGGCGGCGTCCATCTCGATCACGTCGAGCGAGGTGGCGCTGGCGATCGACACGCACGAGTCGCAGGTGCCGCACGGGCTGATCGTGGGGCCGTGCTCGCAGTTCAGGCAGGCGGCCAGGATCTTGGCCATGCTCGTCTTGCCGGTGCCCCGGGAGCCCACGAACAGGTAGGCGTGGTGGACGTTGCCGCGCTCGACGGCGTGGGACAGCGTCCGGACCACGTGCTCCTGCCCCACCACGTCGGCGAACGTGCGGGGACGGTGGCGGCGGTAGAGCGAGGGGCCGGTGGACACGAGAGGAACGAGTTTAGAGGGGTCCCCGGCCTCCTCAGATAGTGGACTGTGCACCCTCCTTCGAAGCTTCCGTCCGAGGCGGTGCCGTCGCTCATGACTCCAGTCCGGCCCTCCCATCGCGCCTGCAGGTGACCGCTTAAGGCTGCTTCCTTCCGGACCTGACCTGGTTCACGGGCCTTCATCGTGATGGGACCGGACCATCGCCGCCAAAAGCGAGGCGCTGACCTCGGGCTTTGGCCCCTCGGAGAGGGAATTCAGCCCCGCTAGAGCGGATTGAGGGTTACAGGGCACCGCTACCACCCCGCCTAGCACAGTCCGCTACGGATCCTAGTCGGTGACCGTCGCCGGCGCACGTGACGGTCCATGCCCGGACTCGATGGCGATCACCCGCTATCGTGTCCGCGCTCATGGCTGTCGGGATAGTGGGGCTTGGATACGTTGGGTTGCCGCTCTTGGTCGCGTTCGCCGAGGCGGGCGAGGAGGTCATCGCCATCGACGTGGACACGGCCAAGATCGAGGCGATCGAGGCCGGCGAGTCCTACATCGAGGACATCGCCTCCGAGCGGCTGGCCGCGGTGCGTGATCAGGTGATCGCCGATAACCACTTCGCGCCGCTGGCCCGGGCCGAGGCGGTGCTGATCTGCGTTCCCACGCCGCTGACCCCCAACCGTGAGCCGGATCTCGGCCCGCTCAACGCGGCCGCCGAGTCGGTGGCCCGGGTGGTCCAGCGCGGGCAGCTGATCGTTCTGGAGTCGACCACGTACCCGGGCACCACCCGGGAGTACCTGGTCCCGATTCTGGAACGGGAATCAGGGCTGTCGGTGGGCCGCGGGCTGAACGTGGCCTTCTCGCCTGAGCGAGTCGACCCCGGACGCACCGATTACACGCTGCGCAACACACCCAAGGTGGTGGGCGGCGTGACCGACGAGTGCACCGACCGCGCGGCCGAGCTGTACGGACGCGTGTGCGACGAGATCGTTCGAGTGTCCACCCCCGAGGCGGCCGAGCTGACCAAGCTCCTGGAGAACATCTTCCGCTCGGTCAACATCGCGCTGGTCAACGAGCTGGCCATCCTGGCCCACCGGATGGGGATCGACATCTGGGAAGTGATCGATGCGGCCACCACCAAGCCCTACGGGTTCATGCGGTTCGAGCCGGGCCCGGGGATGGGTGGGCACTGCCTACCGGTCGATCCGTTCTACCTGACCTGGCGGGCCCGGGAGTTCCAGATGTCGACCGAGTTCATCGAGCTGGCCGGGAAGATCAACCAGCAGATGCCCTACCACTGCGTGGAGCGGATCGAGCTGGCCCTCAACGAAGTGAGCAAGCCGATCAAGGGCTCCAAGATCGCCATCCTGGGGGTCAGCTACAAGGGCGGGATCGGCGACATGCGCGAATCCCCGGCGCTGCACATCATGCGCGAGCTGACCGTGCGGGGCGCGGATCTCGTCTACCACGACCCGTTCGTCGATTCGCTGCCCGAGCTCGAGCTGTCCTCCATTCCCCTGGATGAGGCGATCGACGACGCAGATGCCGTGGTGCTGGTGACCGCCCACCCTGGTGTCGATCACAACACCGTGGCCCGGGAGGCGTCGCTGTTCATGGACCTGCGCGGGGCGACCCGCAGCATGCGGGACGACACGATCGTCCGCCTGTAGGCCGCTAGGAGGGCGTTGCGTCGAGCGCCGGCCCGGCCACGACGCCCCGGTCATGCAGATCGCCGATCTCGTGGGGCGATAGCCCGAGCAGGTCCGCCAGGATCTCCTCCGTGTGCTCACCCAGCAGAGGCGCCCGCTTGACCGGCACCCGCCCCAGCGGCTGGGGGTCGATCGGCGAAGCCGGGGCCAGGTAGCGCCCGACACCCGGCTGCTCTATCTCCTCGAACATCGGGTTGGCCGTGGATGCGCGCGGGTCTTCGGTGACCAGCTGCCTGAAGGTCTGATAGGGCCCCCAGGAGACGCCGGTCCCGCCGAACGCCTCGCGGATCTCGGCCAGCGTGCGGCCCTCGAACCAGGGGCGGAGGATGGCCGCGATCAGGTCGCGCGCGGCGTAGCGGCCGCTCTCGGTCTGCAGGTCGTGGCCGGTGGCCCGCTCGATGCCGGTGAACGCCTCCTGGGTGCCGGTGGCCTCGACCAGCGAGCGCCACTGCCGGGCGGTCAGGGCCACGACCATAACCCGGCGGTCATCGGCGGCGGAGAAGTCATGGCCGAAGGCGCCGTACAGGTAGTTGCCGTCCTTGCGCTGGTCATGGGAGTCGAGCTGGGCCTCGGCGATCCGCCCCAGGTTGCCCACGGTGGCAAACGCCACATCGGACAGAGCCAGGCGGATCAGCTGCCCCTGGCCGCTCAGCATCCGGTGCCGCTCGGCGGCCAGCAGGCCGGTGGCCGCCTGGCCGCCCATCACCAGGTCCCAGGAGGGCAGCACGCTGTTGAGCGGCTCGGCCAGGTTGCGCGGCCCGGTGGCCCAGGGGAAGCCGGTGGCCGGGTTGACCGTGTAGTCGACCTCGGAGGTGCCGTCGGGATTGCCGGCGAGCGCCACCATCAGCAGGTCAGCCCGCCGGGCTTGCAGGGTCTCGTAGCTGAGCCAGCCCTGGGCGGGGAAGTTGGTCAAAAAGGCGCCGGCGGCGGCGATCAGCGCGGTGACCAGCTCGCGACCCTCCGGGCCGTGGATGTCCACCTGGATCGAGCGCTTGCCCTTGTTGAGCCCGGCCCAGAACAGGCTCTGACCATTCTTGGCCAGGGGCCAGCGGCCGTAGTCGATGCCCCCGCCCATCTGGTCAAAGCGGATCACGTCGGCGCCCAGCTGGGCCAGCGTCATCCCGCCCAGCGGGGCGGCCACGAAGGCCGAGCCCTCGATCAGCCGAAAGCCCGCGAGGATCCCCTGATTCATGCCAGCACTCCGATCGGGCGCCAGTCGAGGACCTCCGTGGTCTCGCCGCCGCCGGCGCGGGTGGCGGTGGTCAGGATGCGAAATTCGACGAGGGCGGCCTTGGGGCCACCCTCTTTGGCTTCCACGCTGACCGTGCTGTGCAGCACATCGCCCTCAAACACCGGCCCCAGGTGATCGCAGGAGCGCCAGGCGGCGATCGTGACCAGGTTGGGCAGCGCCCGGGTCAGGTGCTGGAGGGCGAGCCCGATCGTGTGGCCGCCGTAGACGAGCCTCTGGTTGCGCTCCGTGGCGGTGGGGTCGCTGTGGGCGGCGGCGACGTTGAGCGACAGGCGGACGAGCTCGGGGGCACTCGTGACCGTGTCGCCGGTTTCGACGACGTAGCGCAGGCCGGGCTGCACGGCGTCGGCGTGGGCGCCCGGGACCCGCGCCCGATACAGCTCCAGGTCGAGGCCGTCCACGGAGTCGAGCAGGTGGTCGCGGTCGAGCTCGGGGCTGATCGCGTCGAGGTCGTCCCGATGGCCCGGCCGTGCATCCTCGGAGCGCATCGGGAGCATCGCGCAGCGGTGATAGTCGAGGACCGGGCGGTCGTGCTGGTCGGTGGTGAGCACCCGGAGGGCGGCCAGGCCCGTGGGGTGTCTGTTCGGGCGCGAGGCGTTGTCTCTCAAGGCCACCACCTCGGTCGTGGTGCGCAGGGTGTCGCCGATGCGCGGCCAGCGGCGCAGCTCCAGACCCCGGTAGAAGAGGTTGCCGATCACCCGTCCCGTGGCCAGCGTCGACTGGCCGATGGCCACGTCGCACACGAGTCCCGGGTGGGCCAGTGGCTCGTCGTGGCCGGAGACCTCGGCGGCCAGGTGCCGGTCAAGACACAACCGCAGACGATCTCCCAGGATCGCCTGGTGGAGGGCCTGGTGGCCCTCGGTCAGGGTCAGGCCGGGGCCCTCGGTGAACATCTGGCCCCTGTGGAGGTCCTCGTAGTACGGGCCGCCCACGTCGATCGTCATGTCCGTGGCGGTCACGCTGGATCCTGCGGGCGGAGGCCGGCTCGTTCCAGGGTTCGGACGGCGGCCAGCCGGACCGGCTCGTCGACCATCTGGCCGCCTACTCTGATCGCGCCGTCTGCCGGGGCCTGCTTTAGCGCCGCGATCACCTCCCGCGCGTGGGTTATCGCTTCCTCGTCGGGGCGGAAGGCGTGCGCGATCGGCTCCACCTGGCTCGGATGGATCGCCCACTTGCCGTCGAAGCCGAGGTCTGCCGCGCGGGTCGCGGACCCGACCAGCCCGTCCTCGTCATCGAGCTTCAGGAATGGGCCGTCGATGGCGTGGATCCCGGCTGCTCGGGCCGCCACCAGCACCCGATCCTGGGCGGCCAGCCACAGGTCGAGGTTCGCCGCCCCGGCCGGCGATCGCCCCAGCGACACGGCCAGATCGGCGTAGCCCAGGATCAGCGCCTTGACGCCGGGCGTGGCGCCCAGCTCGTCGGCGTGGGCCAGTGCCGTCGCGGTCTCCACAAGCGCCTGTACGCCGATCCCCTCCGCGCCGTCAAGGACTTTTCTGAGCTCATCCGGATGCTCGGCCTTGGGCAGGACGATTGAGTCGGGACGGGCGGCGGCGCTGGTGAGCGCGCGCAGCTCGCTCGCATGCCAGGCCGAGCCGACCGGGTTGACGCGTACCGCGGTTCGGGTGGCGGCGTTTCCCGTCGCCAGGGCGTCCAGCGTCAGCTGCAGTGCCTCGGGCTTGCGATCCGGCGCGACGGCGTCCTCCAGATCGATGACCAGTTCGTCGACGGGCAGGGCGCGCGCCCTGGCGAGCATCCGCTCGGAGCTTCCCGGGACGATCAGCGAAACCATGGCCCGGAATCTAGGGCTGCGCCGCCGCCGGGGCAACTGATTCCACCCGCCCGGGGGAGATTCGCTCGAACCACAGCGCGACAACCGCCGCATTGGCGATGATCCAGACGATCATGATGCGCCTTCGATGCCACCAGTCTCCGGCTTGATCGGATCAGACCAGGCGCGGCGCCTCGCCCTCGCGGCTCAGGGCTTCGGCGGGCCGCGACCGAAGGGGGTTTCAGGACGGACCATCCTGAATCTCGTTCGGCGCATCGGGTTGCTCCAGCTCGACAGCGTCAACGTCTTCTGCCGCTCCCACTACATGCCGGTGTTCTCCCGCCTGGGACCCTATGACCCGGCGCTGCTTGATCGGCTGGCCGGGCACGGTGGTCCGCGACGCGACCGGCGGCTCTTTGAGTACTGGGCTCACGAGGCATCGCTCGTGCCCTTCGAGCTGCATCCCCTGCTGCGCTGGCGCATGGCCCAGGTCGACGCTGCAGCCTGGGGCACGATCGCGCGCGTGGCCCGGGAGCAACCCGAGTTGGTGGAGGAAGTCCATCAGCTGGTCGCCGGCAGCGGCCCGATCAAAGCCAGCGCCACCGGCTTTACTCGCCCGCCACCGGGTCCGGACGAGATGTGGAACTGGCATCAGGGCAAGCGCGTCCTGGAGTACCTGTTCTTCACCGGCCGGGTCACGGCAGCGGGACGGGTCAACTTCGAGCGGCTCTATGACCTGCCGGAGCGGGTGCTTCCCGCGAAGGTGCTCGCCCTGCCCACCCCCAGCGAGCCCGATGCCCAGCGGGAGCTCGTTCGGATAGCCGCCCGGGCGCTCGGAGTGGCGGCGGAACCTGATCTCGGTGACTACTTCCGGCTGCCCCGGGCAGCGTCGAAGGCACGCGTGTCCGAGCTCGTACAGTCCGGGGAGCTGCGACAGGTGGAGGTCGAGGGGTGGCACCCGCCCGGTTATGTCTGGCACGAGTCGCGCTTGCCTCGTCGCATGCAAGCGCGTGCCCTCCTCTCCCCCTTCGACCCACTTGTGTGGAACCGCGACCGAGCTCTGCGCCTGTTCGGCTTTCGCTACCGGATCGAGATCTACACACCGGCGGCTGAGCGGGTGCATGGCTACTACGTGCTGCCGTTTCTGCTGGGTGATCGCCTCGTGGCCCGGGTTGACCTGAAATCGGACCGGCGCGAGGGCGTTCTGCGGGTGCGGGGCGCCTACCGAGAGGAAGACACCGACGCCGAGACGGTCGCCGCTGAGCTGGCCGAGACGCTGGAGGAGGTGGCCGCCTGGCTGGGACTGGACGCGGTGGCGGTGGAGGAGCGCGGCGATCTGGCACCGCTCCTGGCGAGCGCACTGGGTCAGCTCGCGCCCAATCCCGCCTCGGCTAGCGCCAGCCGGTAGTCCTCCCAGGTGTCGATGTCGCGCGGGACCGGCCCGTCGATGCGCACATCGGCGACGGCGTCCCCGTAGCGATCCATCAGCTTCCACACGCCCTTGTCGCCGTGCAGCTGGGCCAGCTCGGGGAAGCTGCTGCGGGCAAACGCGAACGGGTGCCCGCGACCGTCGTCATATGCGCCGGCGGCCAGTGGCGCCTGCCCCCGGCCGGCGAGCAGCCCCCGGACCGCATCGGCCGAGACGCCCGGCTGGTCGCCGAGCATCAGCACCAGCACCTCCGCGGATGCGTCGATGGCCGGGAGCGCGGCGGCGATCGAAGCGGAGCAGCCCTCGCCGAACTGGAGGTTCTCCACCACCTGCACGCCGCTCAGGTCGACGGTCTGCCGAACCCCTTCGGCGCTCCCGCCGATCACGCACAACAACTGGTCGAACGGGCAACGGCGCGCCACGTCCAGCACCCGGTCGAGCACCGTCGCCGACCCGTAGGGCAGCAGCTGCTTGGGCTGACCCAGCCGAGTGGAGCCGCCGGCCGCCAGCACGAGCCCGGTGACGCTCACGGAGCACCCCGGCCGGCCCCGCGGCCCGGCCCGAACGCCTTGGCGTAATCGACGCCGGCGACCTCGATCCCGACGTTCACCGTTCGGCACCGCCCGCACTTCACCCGGAACTTGCGGTTGACGTACTGCGGGGCGAGAGTCGCCGCCAGCACGTTGCCGCAGGTCACGCACACGTAGTCGTCCCCGTCGGTGCCGCGCACGACCGGCCGATCAGGATCCTCCTGGACGGCGGTACCGCCGTCGGGCGGCACCTCGCCCGGCTGCACCTGTCTCATCGCGACCCGGGCCATCAGCTCACAGCGCCGACAGCTTGCTGGTGAAGTTCTTGATCAACGCGTCGAGGACCGCCTTGACCACGCCCTCCCCCATCGAGGCCGCTTTGCCGTTGATCTGCGCGGAGGTGTGCACATTTCCCTCGGTGCCGTTCATCGTGAAGGTCACATCGGCGTTGGCGTAGCCCTGGCCCTGCGTCTCCCGTGACTTGATGCGGAGCACCGCCCGGTGATCGGCCGGGTTCTTCTCGATCACCTCCACCGTGCCCACGAACTTCATCGACATGGCGCCCATCGAAACGAGAATCTCCGCCTCGGCACTGTCCTCGCCCGTGCGCTCGGTGATACTGCCGCCCTGGACGGCGGGAACGATCCGGTCGAGATCGACGATCGCCGCGAACGTCTCATCGGGCGACTTCTCCAGCGTGTAGACGTGGTCAAGCTCGGTCATCTCGGCTCCTCGAATCGTTGTTAAGGATGGACGAAATTCCCCGTTCCAGCTTGGGGGATTCTCATAAGATCGGGAAATGTCAGATCAAGCCGGCACATACAGCCTCGGGCCGGAGCACGGCGCGCTGACCGTCACAACCGGGAAGACCGGTGCGGCCGCCAAGGCGGCCCACAACCTGCTGATCGAGGTCACCGGCTGGACGGGCGAGCTGACGATCGGCGATGACGAATCGCCCTCGAGCCTCTCCCTGACGGTCGATCCCACCTCCCTGCGCGTGCTGGAGGGCACCGGCGGCATCCAGCCCCTGGGCGAAGACGACAAGGACAACATCCGCCAGACGATCGACGCCGAGGTCCTCAAGCGAGAGGCCGTCGCGTTTCGGTCGACTTCGGTCACCCGGACCTCCGGCGGGTTGGCGATCGAAGGCGAGCTCCAGCTGCGCGGGGGCTCCGGGCCACTGTCGTTTGATCTGACGCTCGACGATGACAGGCGCCTCGCGGGCTCGGTCCGCTTCAAGCAAACGGACTGGGAGATGAAGCCGTACTCGGCCTTGTTCGGGACACTCAAGGTGGTCGACGAGGTCGAAGTCGGCGTCGACGTGCGCCTGCCCCAGGGCTGAGTCTCCGATCGCAAGCACTAGTCCCCGTAAACAGTCTGGGCGTCAAGGCCGCCCTCGACGCCGGGGGGCAGCTCACCGGTCCCGTGGGCGTAGAGCGCAACGTCGGCGATCGTCTGACCCTGTTTGGGGGTGGTGGGCGTGACGAACTCGCCGTGCTCCCAGCCGAGGCCGTCGGGTTGCGTGCTCAGCGCCATCCCGGCCAGAAGCCGGGCCTTGGTGAGGATCTTCCCGGTGGCACTCATGATCGCCGCGTCGGTTCCCGGCGATGGTTGGGTGTTGTAGCCGTGGCCGTCACCGAACCGGTCGAGGTCGGCAGGGACCACCTTGACGTCGAGCGGTGGTACCCCCAGCTGCTCGGCCACGAGCTCGGCGTAGTGCGACTCGCGCCCATCGGACTCGGTGGTCAGGCTGAGGACCATCTTGCCCGTCGGGTGGATGCGCAGGAACACTGCGCGGTAGGCCTCATCGGTCATCGTCTGCCTCCTCGTTCGTGACGCTCGCCGCGGCGGCCAAGCGCTGGCGCTCCTGGTGCGAGGTGAGCGCGTTGTGCTCCTCCAGATCACAGAAGCTCGACGGAGGTCCGCCGAGCGGGTGCGGCGGCACGACGGGGCGCTCACACCCCGGGTAGATACACACCTTCGGTGGCTTGGTCATTTCCTCACCCACCCGGCGATCGACTTCTCGCCACCTCCGCCCCGAGCGGAGCCGGTGCTCCAGTCCGAAGTCGTATTCCCCCGACTGGGCCCCCAGCCGCTCGGCATCGCCACCGAGCTCCCGGGGTCCGGAGTCGCCGAGGCCCATGGCTCGTCCTCGCCGGCCTCGGAGCCGGCGCGGTCTGCTCGGCGCGTCCAGGCCAGACCGGTTGCGGACGCTTCGACGCGATCCGAAGCGATCGCTTCAACCACCTCGTCGAGCGCCCGGAGCGTGTGGCCGCTGACCAGCGCCGCGCAGTACGGGAGAGCCGCCGCCATACCTCCGGCGCGCGGCGAGAACCCGGGCACGGAGGCGCGAGGGTTGACCCACACGATGCGGTGGGCGAGGCGACTCAGGCGCTCCATCTCACGCCCCACCAGCGTCGGATCGCCACGTTCCCAGCCGTCGGAGAGGATCACCACGACGGCTCCCCGCGCCATGCCCCGGCGCCCGTAGCGGTCGTTGAATTCCTTGAGCGCGGCCCCGATCCGGGTCCCGCTTGCCCAGTCCGGCGCCGCCGCGGCGGCTCGCTGCAGCGCCAGGTCCGGGCTGCGGGACCGCAGCGCCCGGGTCAGCCGGGTCAGCCGGGTGGCGAACACGAAGGCCTCGGTCCGGTTCGTGCTGGCGGAGCGGGCGCCTATCGCCGCCCCGGTTGCGCAGGTCAGGAACTGCAGGTAGGCGCGCGCGTAGGGCTCCATCGACCCCGAGATGTCACACAGCAGGACCAGCCGGCGGCGAACCAGGCGCCGGCGCCGCCGGGCCAACCGGCTGGGATCGCCGCCCGTGCGCAGACTGCCCCGCAGTGTCCGGCGCAGGTCGATCCGCTCCCCGTGGCGGTCGCGCCGGGCTCGCCGGCTTCGGCGGGGCGGCGGCGCTACGTGCAGCCGCGCCATCAGCCGGTACACATCGGTCAATTCGTCGGGCTCGAGTGAGTCGAAGCGCTTGCGGCGCAGAAGCTCCTCGTCGCTGGCCAGCATCGGCGTCGGCAGCTCCTGCTGCTGTTCGGCCTCGGGTGGCTCGGCGGCCGAGGAATCCGGTGCACTGGAAACCGCCGGCTGATCGGCGTCCCGAGTCCTCACGCCGGAGCGTTCGCTTGCCGGTGGTTCACGGTCGTCGATGGGCGGGGCCACCGAGTCCGTCCCCGCAGGGACCTCGGGATCGCTCTGGAGCGGCGCGGCGCCGAACACGGCTGCGAACACACGGTTGAAGGCGGGGATCTGGGCGCTGTCGGAGACGAACACAGCCCGAGCGGTCCAGTACAGCCGCCGTCGGCTGACCGGCCGCACGAGCGCCAGCGCGCCGGCGAACCGGGTCGATCGCTCCGAGGTAACGGGCAGCCCGGCCTCGTGCAGTCGCCGGCCCAGCGAGCCGGCCAGCGCCGGCAGATCGAGCTCCACCGTCTCCACGGTGAAGGCGGTCATGGCCGGGGACCCACCAGCTGATCAAGGCCGGCCGCGCGAACCAGATCCTGGTCCTCTGCGTACTTGAGCACCGACCCCAGCGTCTGTCCGATCGCCGGCGGGTCGAGCCGCTCTACGCCCAGCACCTCCAGTGCCGCCAGCCAGTCGATCGCCTCGGCGATGCCGGGTGGCTTCTGCACATCCGAATCTCGCATCCGCGCGACCGCCGAAGCAACCTGGACGGCCAGCGTCTCCGGCGCGCCCTTGACGCGGCGGCGGATGATCTCCACCTCCCGCTCCGGACTCGGATAGTCGATCCACTGGTACAGGCAGCGGCGCTTGACCGCGTCGTGGAGGTCGCGCGTGCGGTTCGAGGTCAAGACGATGATCGGGGGGTGGGTGGCCCGCACCGTCCCCAGCTCAGGAATCGACACGGCCGCCTCTCCGAGAAGCTCCAGCAGGAACGCCTCGAAGTCGTCATCCGCGCGATCGATCTCGTCGATCAGTAGCACGGCGGGGCGCGGGCCGGGGTGCTCCAGCGCCGCCAGCAGGGGACGGCGGATCAGGTACTCACGCGCGAACAGGTCCTGCTCGGAGAGCGTCTGTCCGCCGGCCTCGGCCATCCGGATGGCCAGCAGCTGACGCGGATAGTTCCACTCGTAGAGCGCCTCTGCCGCGTCAATTCCCTCGTAGCACTGCAGGCGGATCAGCGGCGTATCCAGCACCATGGCCAGCGAGCGGGCGGCCTCGGTCTTACCGACCCCGGCCTCGCCCTCCAGGAGCAGCGGCTGGGGCAGGCGGAGGCTGAGAAAGATCGAGGTACCCAGGCCCTCGTCGACCAGGTAGTCGACGGCGGCAAGCCGCTGGGCGAGCGTCTCCACGTCGGGGGCGAGCTGCGCCAGCTCCCCGGCCGCCTCACCGGTCGAGATGCGCGGGGTCATGCGACGGTCTGAGCATCGAAGCTGCGCCGGCAGCCCTCGCAGCAGAAGTAGACCATCTCGCCATCGCGCTGGCTGGATGGGGTGTCATCCCCCACCACGACGGTCATCCCGCAGATCGGATCGACGGCTGTCCTCGGCGCAACCCGGGCGGGCCGGGCCGCTCGCCGCTCCCCACCCTGACGGCGGACGGCGATGATCTGCGCCAGGATCGAGACGGCTATCTCCCCCGGATTGCTAGCGCCGATGTCGAATCCCGCCGGCGTGTCGATCGCCTGCAGCCGCTCGTCGGGCACGCCGTCCTGTCGCAGCTCGTCGAGGATCGCCGCCCCACGCACCTGACTGGCCACCAGCCCCACGTACTCAACCCCCGCGTCCAGCGCCGCCTTCAGGATCTCGGTCTCCGCCCGTCCGTGGGCGGCGACGACGGCGCCCAGGTCACCAGGTTGCGGAAGCTGGCCGGCCGCGTCCGGTCCGGTGGTCGTGACCACCTCCAGACCGAGCTCGGGGGCCAGCCGGCTGAGCGCCGCGGCGATCGGCGAATCGCCGGCGACCACGACGCGCGGCGCGTGGAGGAACGGCTCCAGGAACACTTCGATCGACCCTCCGGACAGGCACGGATTCTGGACCGTGACGGCCCCCTCCTGGCTATCGATCTGCCGGCCGGCGTCGAGCTCGAGGTCGCCGGTGGCCGGTGGGCCATCAGGCAGGATCCGCAGCAGCACCGGCTCGCCTGACTCGATCACCTTGAGCGAGTGGACACGCACGCTGTGCTCGGCGCAGACGCCCCCGACGAACCCCTCGATCGTGCCGTCCTCGTGGATCAGCGCGACATTGCCGGGCCGGGCACTGGTGGGATGCTCGATGCGGACGACCGTCGCCGTCACGTACGCCTCACGCCGGGCCGCGAGCTCGTCCGCCCGCCGGCTCAGCTCGGCCGGAATCATTGAGGCGGCTCCGGTCTGCCCTGCATCGCCGCCCACACACGGTCCGGGGTACAGGGCATGTCGATATGGCGGAGACTCGGGTCCTTCTGGCGCAGCGCGTCGATCACCGCGTTGACGATCGCCGGCGGCGAGCCGACGTTCGAAGACTCGCCGATGCCCTTGGCGCCGAGCGGATGATGCGGGCAGGGGGTCACCGTCTCGCCGAGCTCGAAGTCCGGGCATTCGAGCGCGGTCGGGATCAGGTAGTCCATGAACGACCCGTTCAGGCAGTTACCGCTCTCATCGAAGGTGAGCACCTCCATCAGCGCGATTCCGACGCCTTCGGCCAGGCCGCCATGGATCTGGCCGTCGACGATCATCGGGTTGATCCGCACGCCGCAGTCGTCCACGGCGATGAACCGGCGGACCTTCACCTCGGCCGTCTCGGGGTCTATGTCAACCACCGCGATGTACGCGCCGTAGGGGTAGGTCAGGTTCGGCGGGTCGTACATCACCTGGGCGTCCAGCCCGCCCTCCATGCCCTCGGGCATCGGCGCGCCGCTGTACGCGTACCGGGCGATGTCCTCGATCAAGGCGCCCTTCTCCGGGTCGCCCTTGACAAACCAGCGTCCCTTCTCCCAGCCCAGATCCTCGGGCCGGGTCTCCAGCATCGTCGCGGCGATCCGGCGCGCCTTGTCGCGCACCTTGCGGGTGACCACCGCCACCGCCCCGCCGGAGACGGGCGTCGAGCGGCTTCCGTAGGTGCCCAGCCCGTACGGGCTCTTGTCGGTGTCGCCGTGGCGGACCTGGACGTCCTCGGGCGGGATCCCCAGCTCTTCGGAGACGATCTGGGCGAACGTCGTCTCGTGGCCCTGACCCTGGGTCTGGGCACTGATCGAGACGACCGCCTGGCCCGAGGGATGAACGCGCAGGTCGGCGCCGTCGTTCATCGCCAGTCCGAGGATGTCCATGTGCTTGCGCGGGCCGGCGCCCACCCCCTCGGTGAAGAAGGAGATCCCGATCCCCATCAGCTCGCCCCGCGCCCGCTTCTCGGCCTGTTCGGAGCGGAGCTCCTCGTAGCCGGCGATCTCCATCGCCACCTTCATCGTCTTGGCGTAGTTGCCGGAGTCATACGTCCAGCCGGTGGTGGTCTCGTACGGGAACTGGTCGGGACCGATGAAGCTCCGCATCCGCAGCTCGATCGGGTCGACGCCCATCTCCACGGCCAGCGCCTCGGTCATCCGCTCCACCAGGTAGACGGCCTCGGTGACCCGGAACGAGCAGCGGTAGGCGACGCCGCCCGGAGCCTTGTTGGAGTAGATGGCCTTGACCTTGACGTGCGAGGCCTGCAGGTCGTAGGAGCCGCAGCAGATGTGGAAGAAGCCGGCCGGGAACTTGGTCGGCTGGGCGGTCGAGTCGAAGGCTCCGTGGTCGGCGAGCGCGTCGACCTTCAGGCCGGTGATCTTGCCGTCCTTGGCGCAAATCGAGGCATGCATGATGTAGTCGCGAGCAAACCCGGTCGACATTAGGTTCTCCGAGCGATCCTCTATCCACTTGACCGGCTTGCCGGTGACGATCGATCCCGCGATCGCGCACACGTAGCCCGGGTAGATGGGCACCTTGTTGCCGAAGCCGCCACCGATGTCCGCGACGATGATCCGGATCATGTGCTCAGCCAGGCCGGCCACATGCGCGTACACGGTCCGGTGCGCGTGCGGGGCCTGGTTGCCGTTGTAGAGGGTGAGCTGGCCCGTCTCGGCGTTGAAGTCGGCGACCATCCCGCACGTCTCCATCGGCGCCGGGTGGCAGCGGGGGTAAATGATGTCCTGGGTGATGACCGTGTCGGCCTGCGCGAACACGCGGTCGGTCGCCTCCTCGTCGCCCGCCTCCCAGGTCGGCGTCGCCAGGTTGTCGGTCTGCTCGGGCTTGTCGTCGCGGATCAGCGGGGCGTCGGGGTCGAGCGCCTTGCGGGCGTTGACCACGGCCGGCAGCGGCTCGTAGTCGACCACGATCAGCGGCAGCGCGTCGCGGGCGATGTACTCGTCGGTGGCGATCACGAAGGCCACCTCCTGATGCTGGAAGCGGACCTTGTCGCCGGCCAGCACGGCCTGCGTGTCATAGGAGATCGTCGGCATCCAGGCCAGCCCCAGGGTCTCCAGGTCCTTGGCCGTGACCACGCCAAGCACGCCCGGCAGGGCGAGCGCCCTGGAGGTGTCGATCGATTTGATCCTGGCGTGCGCGAACGGGCTGCGCAGGATTGCGCCGTGGAGCATCCCCGGAAGCCGCAGGTCGTCCAGGTAGTTGCCCTTGCCTCGGATGAAGCGGGCGTCCTCCTTGCGCTTCAGGCGCCCAAAGCCGATCGGCCGCTCCTGGGTCGCGCTGGGCAGGTTCTCGGTGGTGGTTGCCATCTCTACGCCTCCTGCCTGACCTGGTGGGCCGCCTCGTACTCCTCAGCCCACTGGATCGCGGCCACGATGTTCTTGTAGCCCGTGCACCTGCAGATGCCGCCGGAGATCGCGGTGCGAATCTCGTGATCGGTCAGTCGCTCGCCGCCCGTCGCCTGCGCGGCGTGCTCGTCGAGCAGCGCCCGCGCAGTCATCATCATCCCCGGTGTGCAGAAGCCGCACTGCAGCGCGTGCGTCTCGTGAAAGCCGAGCTGGACGGGGTCGAGCTGACCGTCAACCTCCAGGCCCTCCACCGTCCGCACCTCGTGGCCGTCGGCCATCACGGCCAGGGTCGTGCACGACTTCACCGCCTGGCCGTCGAGCAGCACTACACAGGCACCGCAGTTGGAGGTGTCACATCCCCAATGCGTACCCGTCAGGCCGGGGGTGTCGCGGATGAAATGCACGAGCAGCAGGCGCGGCTCCACATCCCGGGTGACCTCCTGCCCGTTGATCGTGATCGTCACTTGCATGGCGTCTACGCCTCCTGTTGCAGAGCCCGGGCGGTAGCCCGGTGTAGGGCACGTTTGGTGAGCACCTCGGCGAGGTGCCGCTTGTAGTCGACCGGGCCACGCGTGTCGGCCAGCGGCATCGCCGCCTCGGCGGCCAGCTTCCCCGCTGCCTGGAAGAGCTCCTCGGATGGCGCCTTGCCCTGGAGATGCTCGGCTGCTTCGACCGCGTCGATCGTCGTCGGGCCCGCCGCGCCGAGTCCGATGCCGGCGTCGACGTAGGTCCCGCCATCGATCCAGACCGCCGCGGACGCGGCCAGGATGGCGAAATCGCCCGCTCGTCGCTCGACCTTCTCGTGGGCGCTGCCGGCCCCTGGCCTGACCAGGAGCCGCACCTCGGTGAGGATCTCATCGGCGGCGACGGCGGTCATATACGGACCGACGTGGAACTCGTGCATCCCGATCAGCCGCTCGCCGCGCGGTCCGCGCACCATGACGGCCGCCTTGAGCGCGGCGCATACCGCACTCAGGTCCTCGCTTGGATCGGCTTGACACAAAGACCCACCGATCGTGCCTCGGTTGCGTACGGCCGGATCGGCGATCACGCGCTCGGCGTCCGCGAACACCGGGAAGTGGCGAGCCAGCAGCTCTGAGGAGAGCAGCTCGACGTGCCGGGTCATCGCGCCGATCCGGATCAGGTCGCCGTCCTGGCGGATGAACGCGAGCTCGTCCAGATCGTTGATGTCGATCAGGTACTCCGGCGTGGCCAGCCGCAGCTTCATCATCGGGATCAGGCTGTGGCCGCCGGCCAGGATCCGAGCCGAAGGACCGTGCTCGGCCAGCGCGGCGATCGCTCCGTCGACGGTGGTCGCCCGCTCGTAATCACAGGGTGCCGGTGTCTGCATCAGGCGGTCCTCTCGGGCTCGGACTCAGGGCCGGTTGTGGTTGTCGCCTGCGCCGGAGGCGTCGCCTGGGGTGGGGGCGCCTCCTGGGGTGAAGCCGCCCCGGGAGCTCCCGCGGGTGCTGGCGCGGCAGCGCTGGCCGGCATCCGCCGTCGTACTCCGGGCGTGTCGCTCGCCTCGTACTGAACCGGCGAGTCCGTCCCGATGACTGGCGACTTGGGCAGGATGCCTGGCCGCGACTGGCGGGTGTTCGGATAGAGCAGCCTGGCGTTGAGGCTGCCGTAGGCCACGTCGCGCAGGACCGGCCCCTCCGGACTGACGGCGGCCACGGGCGCCTCGCGTCCCAGACGCGCCAGCGTCAGCGTCCCCTTCGTGTAGACCTCCGAGATCCGGGGCGCAGGGGTGGTCTGGCTGTCCGGGAAGTTGCGCAGGCCTTCGGCCGCCGCGCCCGGATACAGACCTTCCAGCAGGCCCATCGCGTCGGACAGGCCGGCCTTCTTGACCAGCAGTCCCTCCAGCGCATCGACCGCCGCATCCAGCTGACCATTGATCGTCTCTACAACGCCGTTGACCGGCTCGGTCTTCTCGATCAGCCCGCCGACCCCGGCGATCGCCTCGTCCAGCCCGGCGGTGATCTGTCGCAGAGTCAGGATCGTCGGGATCAGGTACACGAGCAGTGCGACCACGATCAGGAGCACCGCCACAATCGTCACAACACCTGCTGCTGGCATCGCTCTCTCCTACGCGTCGTCGACGATCGCGTCGAGCGATCCGCCGTAGTTGGCGACATTCTCGACTGTCTGGATGGCCTGCTGCTGGGTGGTCAGCAGCAGCGGCACGGCGTCGAGGTCCCGCGAGGCGGCCCGGGCTGCCGCGGCTATCCCCTGGACGCTCGGCACGATCCCGCGGGCCGCCCCGAGCACGCCGCGCAGGAGATAGATGACGACCGGCAGGACGACGAGCAGCAGCACCACGTTCCCGATCCACCAAACGATCATCGTGGCCTCCTCTCGGCCACGACCGCCGCTTTACGGGCGATGCCCGGGATGCGCTCCAGCACGGTGTCGAACTGGGCGTTGATCGCCTGCACGGCCGGCTCGAGCGGCTGAAGATGCTCGCTCTCCACCATCTTCAGGGCGGCGTCGAGCTTGGCCAGGTTCTCCGACGCCGACAGGAGTCCGCGCCTGACCATGATCAGCGCCCCGGCCAGCACCGCGACCGT
>Ga0182024_10004842_pt1 | contig 30608 bp, 27 predicted proteins | sample P32metaG_FD_120480 | JGI IMG/M metagenome (GOLD analysis project Ga0182024, IMG submission 120480) | Permafrost microbial communities from Stordalen Mire, Sweden - P3-2 metaG (Illumina Assembly) | ecosystem: Environmental > Terrestrial > Soil > Wetlands > Permafrost | place: Sweden: Stordalen... | reverse complement strand
GTGTGCCCGAACGCCAGGAAATCGGCAGTTCGGGCATACAAGTTCCGCGAAAATACCCGCAAAAAGCTCGTCGGTGAGGATGAAGAGCCTTCGCCGAGTATCTTTTTCAGCAGCCTGCTAGGTTGAAAAGGTCCAAGGCGACCAACTGTGATCGAAGGGTCTGAGATTCGCGCTGAATGGAAATAAGGTCATTTCGGCCCGATAAAACGAACTGCAACAATGCCGCATCGAGATGAAATATTCTCTTGAGGAGCCGTTCGGCTTCATCCGTTTTGCTCTGATCTACTAGGACCGGCTCCGCTCCACCTGACAAAACTACGATCTGGGTTTGCTTTCCACATCCGCCGATGAATTCCTTGACACAGTAAATCACGTGAATAGCTAAGAGGGCACATGTCTCAAGCTCCATCGTGATTGTATGAAATCGAGACATTAAACCAGTGGCGTACGCTCGACCTGCGCCTATCGCCTCATACCCGTCATAACATGGCCTCAGCGTGGATTTACTGGTTGCCCAAATGGCTCCGCCTGAATCCTTGGCGACTCCGATTAGGAGTTGAAAATCTTGAATGTTGGGCCAGAAGGGAACAACATGCTTCCGGTAAAATTTTGTCAGGTAACGTTCCATCAAATTCGCGCTGGTATCATAGGTCCATTTCTCGCTCAGGAAGGTCGCGCTTATTAACTCCAATTTGACGGCTTGGAGATAGTCCGCATCGCCAGAACCCGCCACGGCCAGCGCACAGGGATCTCCAGGTCCGGTTCTAATGCCGGACATGATTTTTGTAGTGGCGGTCTTGATGTCGCCACGTTCGCCCCAGGATTCCTCAGTATCCGCCGCAAAAACCATTCCGCTCCGCCCAATCATTCCTAACGCTATGGTCATGTGTTGTCTCGGAGCCTTAGTATAGCCCCGATGCTTGAGCGGTGTAAATTGTTTCTCTTTGGGGAAGAATCCTAGCGATGTCAAGGGGTCGGACCCCCTGACCGATTCCAAACTGAGCCACTACCTTAAAAGTGATAGTGGCTCAGTTTGGACCTAGGGATTATTGCGACGAACGGCATTGTCTTATCCGCCGACACCGAAGAATCGTGCGGCGAAACTGAGCCACTACCACTTTCAAGGTAGTGGGTCATGACCCACTACCACTCTCAAGGTACTGGGTCAGCTTGAACGACTCATTGCGGCAATATTAAAGCGCCGCAAAAATGCAGGCCGAGCCGGCCTGTGGTAGCGAAGATTTAGGGGTCTCTGCCGGAGCGCCAAATCTCGTCGCCGTAGGTCCAGGAGAAATAGGGAGTCGCACCGCGAAGCTAACAAGGATCTTAAGCGTTTTGGGCTTTCTTCCTGCGGCTGACGACAGCAAAGAGACCGCTCAGGCCCAGCGCGAGAAGGCCGTAGAAGGCGGGCTCAGGGGTCGCAGTTAGCGTCAGTGTGACTGTACCGCTTATAGGCACGCCTGCCATGTTAATGCCGATGGAAGACGGCCCGAAGGTCACGTCGGACGCGGTTAGGCCGCTGATATTGGTGAACAAGCTAAAGTTAGCCAACGTAGCCCCGCCAGTGAACGCAAGCCCGGAGAAGACATATTCGTTGGCGGAAACACTGTTGTAAGAGTAGGGGTCGCCTGAGCCCGTATACGTGATTGAATCGGGTCCAACGGCAAAGCTGTGATCGCCACCCTCACCGTAAGCACTACAAAAGGGCACCGCAAAACCAAGAGGGCAAGAAAAAGTCGAACCGACCCCGATCGACACCGGCCCCTGGTAGAGAGTGCCTAAATTTGGGTAGTACCAATTGAGCGTCACAGGACCCGACAAATCTGCAAACGCCTTCGTCGGAAATAAGCAAAAGAGGGTTGCGGCAACTACAGCCAAACGGGCCAGCGCTGTTGTTTTAACCATGTTCCTCCAGACTATAACCAATTTGTTATCCGGAATTTGCATTTTGCTCCAGGCTCCTGGATTTTACCACTGATCCTCCTCGTGTGTTGCGGTTATTCTCGATGTATTTCTCCATCCCTTCCATCTCTTCTTAGCCACGGAAATACCGGAACTTGCCTCCTTCTTCGCCCGGTTTGATGCCCATCGCCACCAGTTCTTACCCCGCCGGTAAAGGCAGCGCCCAGATCCGCCGCAACATCGGCCCGAACACCCGCCGTGTAAGAGAGAGGCACCTTCGGCCAGGACTCTCCGGTGCCCAAGAAAGGGAGTACGCTGCTTACAAACGCGAGAAGCGCGGCTTTGCGAACGTCAGTGAGGAGACTCACTTCATAAAACCGCTCTGCCCGCTGCCGACCGAGCTTAGTTGGTCGTTCATCGGATCGTCGATCGCGAGGATTTTTCGAAGGTTTTCTGTTAGCGCGGATTGCGTCTCGGGACGCAGGAGTTTCTTCTGGTATTGCTGCTGCGGGATGTCGTGCCGGCAGAAGAAGCTGTGGAGGGCTCGGCGTTCTTGGTCGGTTCGATTGGCCGTGCCTCCGTGCCACGTATGGGCGTTCATCACGACCACCGTTCCGGCCTTCCCGGTGACCAGTAACTCCTTTGGATGGTGGGCATAAGGGTCGGATAGTTCATCCTGCGGCTTCTTGCCCCAGTTGTGCGAGCCGGGGACGACCCGCAGGGGCCCGTTTTCTTCGGTGAAATCGTCCAGCATCCAGACGCAGTTGCAGACGGCGTATCCTTTTTGATCGGGCAGCAGGCCCATGTCGACGTGCAGGGGTTGGACGCTCGCCGAGTGCGGATTGGCGGAGCGCATGTTCAGGCTGCTCAGCTTGAAGCCGTCGCCCAGGACGCTTTTGACCAGCGCCAGCATTTCATAGCGCGCGATGGCTTCGCGGAAGACTTCGCCTTTATCCACCAGGTTGGCCAGGCGGCGCGCGCCTTCCTCGGTTTTGAATTCCGATCCGGCGGCGGCGCCTTCCTGGGCGAGCAACTCGTTGACGCGCACCCGCATAGCTTCCAGCATGACGGGTCCCATGTAGTTTTCTAAGACCGTGAAGCCAGTCTCGGCTAGTTCCCTCTTGTGGTGTTCCATTTCACCTTTACTCTAACTCGGCTGTCTGTCCGCATGCTCACGCATGGCGGTTCCTTTGGAAGACAAAAAAAGAGCCCGGCGAAAGTAGTTAACTTCGCCGGGCTCCACGAGGAAAGAAGAAATACACCCGACTGACACAGCTTGCACTACAAAAAATCGTTTACCGGCGGCCGCCTCCACCATGCGACGCGCCGCCTCCTGCGCGCGATCCTCCGCCGCTAGGGGCGGAACTGTGGCTGGGAGCGGAATTGGCGCGCGGGGCGCTGCCCGATGAAGAAGGCGAAGAAGAAGTCCGGCTTTGCACCACCGACGGGTTGATGCGCACGGCCTGCGATCCGCTATTGTTGCCGTTGAAGCGCTGCCAGGCGCCTGTGTTTGCAGACGTAGACGGTGCGGCCGATCTGGTGGTGGACGGCGCGGTACGTGGCAATCCCGCGTTGGGGCCGGCCGATCCGCTGACGCCGTTACTGGTCAACCCACGCGCTCCTGCGGAGGCGCTCGAAGGACCCGCGGCCGAACGGGACATCGCCTGGCGCTGTTGGTCGAACGATACGTGACTGGCGGAACCGCTTGATTGGCGGCTGGAATAAAAGTGCGAGCTTTCGCTGGAGTGTACTCCGGCGGAACCGGCGGCCGCGTTCGAGAAATGCGTGCTCTCGCGCGAAGGAGCGATCGGCATGGAGCCGCGCACGGCTCCGGCGCGTGCCAGGTCGGAGGCTCCGGCGTGCACATAATTCGATGTATTGACCCCGGCGCGGCCGAACTGGTTCGAAGCCATGCCGGTGACTCCGTTCGATACCCGGGCGTTGCGATAGATGTTGGTGACGTTCACGTTGCGGGCGATGTTGATGGCACCGAAGCCCCGACCGTAGATTCCCGCCCCGTACCAGGGGCTGAAGCGCTCATAAGGAGCGAGCGCCACCCAGCCGACGTTGCCGAATCCGAAGCCAAAGCCGATCCCGAATCCGGGGCCGCCCCATCCGAAGAATCCGACCAGAGCGGGCCTCCAATAATAGGGACCGTAGATCGCACCCGGCCACCAGGCCCAGCCGTAGGTGCTCATATACCAGCGTCCATAGTGATACGGAGCCCATCCCCAGGGATCGCCACTGACCCAGGTCCAGCCGTAATAATCGACCCACACCCAGCGACCCACGCGGTAGGGGGCCCAGCCGGGATCGACCGTTGTGGGCACCCAGACTTGTCCATAGGCGGGATCGTTCACCCAGCGGCCGTTGTTGTCCAGTTCCTCGGTACCATTGATATCGGGATTTACGTAGCGTCCGCTGACCGATTTCTCGAGGTCGCGGTCGCGATCGAGGTTCCATTTGTCGAACTGATCCTGCGCGATGGCGGCGGTCGTCTGAAATTCGGGATTGTCGGCCGAGCCGCGCGCTTCCATCGTCTTGCCTGCGCCCAGTTTCTCGGTGCCTTTGGGAGAAGCGATTTCGGCTTCGCCCGAACGGACCGTGATTTCGCTGCTTCCATCGGGTTTAACTGTGATCCGATAAACGCCACGCTTCAATGGTCTTACGGCTATACTCGGCGTGCTGATTTCGATTTCGGCATCGTTGTCGCGGAGGACGCGGAAGATGGTGGTTCCCGTGGCGATTTGAATCTGATAGCGGTGATAGGCGAGGTCGCCCAAGCGAACCTCGGTCTGGGGCGCGAGGCGGATCATATTGAGCGCGTCAAACTGGATTTCGGCGCGAGATCCCTCGCCGGTCAGCAGGCGGTCGGTAGCGGTGAGAGGCGCGTTCACGGCGGCGGCCACAGCATCGCCGGAGTCGCCACGGCGGACCGAAACCACTCCATTCATAATGCTGATGCGCGCGACGGCCCGGTTGGGCGTGTCCGCATCGTTCGCCGTCGCTGCACCGGTGGTGTCCGGAGCAGGCGCGGGAGCTTGGCCGAGCAGAGTAATGCCCGAGAGGAGCGCCGCGAACAATGCCTGTTTCATGCCGATTGCTTTCACGGCGCTGCTTGTTGCACTTCGCACGCCAAACGATAACTCTTTGATTTTGGGCCAATTCCCGCTATCATGACGTGTTATGCCAGTGGCTGAAAACCACCAGTCTGATTGGAAACAAGCACGGCTCAAAACGTTGGGAGCGGTTGCCGCCTTGCTGGTCATCGGCGTACTTTTTCACTGGAAATTAGTGCTGACCAATCAATATACGTGGCTGGAATCGCCGGACATCGCGAATCTGACCATGCCCTGGTTTCAGTTCGAGGCAAGCGAGTGGCATCAGGGTCGGTTTCCTTTGTGGGATCCGAACAGCTGGACAGGGCAGCCGCTATTGGGCCAGGGGCAGCCGGGTGCGGCGTATCCTCCGAACTGGATCATGTTCTGGATGCCTCTCACGAGCCGGGGGTGGTTGAGGCAGGACGTATTGCATTGGTATTACGTGCTGATCCATTTCCTGGCCGCACTGACCTGCTATGCGCTGGCCAGGGAGTTGGGACGGTCGCGAGGGGCTTCGATCATAGCAGGGTGCATTTTTTCGCTGGCCGGGTATGTCGCGTATACGGACTGGCCGCAGATGCTGAACGGCGCTGTCTGGGCTCCGCTGGTCTTCCTGTATTTGTTTCGCGTAGCGAGGGGAGAAAGGGTGCTGGCCAGTTCCCTGCTCTCGGGATTCTTTCTGGGCGTCGCGTGGTTGGTGGGACATCATCAACTGCCTTTGTTCGTGAGCATCGCGGCCGCGATCCTTTGGATCGCGATCGTCGTAGGAGCCAGAAGCCGGGAGCCAGGAGCCAGAATGATCTGGATGATGGTCGCAGCGTTTGCGATCACTGCGATGACTAGCGCGTTTCAGACTTTGCCCATGGCGGAGTATGGGCGGCAGGCGGTGCGATGGGTGGGGGCCGATGAGCCGCAGCGGTTGGAAGAAACTGTTCCATATGAATTACATAAAGCTCATTCCTTAAAGGCGGTTTCGCTGCTTGGTCTGGTAATTCCAGGGATCGAGCACAACGCCTACGATTCCTATGTCGGAGGGGTGGCACTGGCGCTAGCGCTGCTCGGGATGGTGCTGGGGTGGAAGGATTTCCGGGTGCGGTGGCTGGCGGGGATGTCGCTGGGAGGGATTCTGTTTGCCCTGGGGCCGAACAGCGTGTTTCATGGGGTGTTGTACGCGGTCTTGCCGATGATCGATAAGGCTCGAGTGCCTGCGGCGGGGTCGATTGTGTTTATGCTGGGGCTCGCGCCTCTGGCAGCGTTTGGGATCGACCGGCTGGGGTTGCCGGAAAGTGGCACGGTGACGCGGCGAGCGGGGTTCATCCTCGCGGGATTCGCGGCGGTCTTGATGTTCGCTAGCTTGTTTTTTTATGCCGCGAAGGTGACTCCTGCGATTTCGGACAACCGCATGGTGATAACAGCTTTTAGCGCTGTATTGCTTGCGGCGCTGTTGGCAGGGGTGCGGTCGGGAGGGATTTCGGCGCGGGCTGGAAAGGTGGCGGCGCTCGCGCTGGTGCTGTTCGAACTGGGCAACGTCACCGATTATTGGCTACCGTCGACTGCGGATAAGACGCGCACTCAGTATCTGGCGAAAATGGCGGCGCACGCAGATCTGGCGCGATTCATCAGGGATCAAGGTGAGCCGGCGCGATTCACTTACGACGATCAGGAGATTCCCTATAACATCGGCGACTGGTATGGGATCGAGTCGTTCAACGCCTATGCGGCCAGCGTTCCTGCCAGCTTGTGGGCGCACGACGTTTTTTCGGCCCGTGTGCAGGATATTTTGGGGATCCGTTATTATTTGGGGAAAACGGCAGCGCGGCCGGACCAGCGCTTGGTGTTTCAGGGGCAGGCGGGCGTGAATGTCTTCGAGAATCCGAGAGCGTTTCCGCGGGCGTGGGCAGTGCATGGAGTGCGCAAGGTCGCCGGAGAGAAGCAGGCTCGGGATCTGCTGGCCGACCCTGGGTTCGATGCGCGGAACGAGGTATTTCTGGTTGCGGAAAATCCTCCACGGCTGGCCACATGTCGGGGAGATGACGTTTCGATGCCGCGCCATACGCCGAATTATGTTCGCATCGACGCGCAAATGCAGTGCCGGGGCATGATCATCCTGACCGACACGTGGTTCCCGGGCTGGCGGGCGACAGTGGATGGAAAACGGGCGAAAATCGAGCGTGCGTACGGCATCGTGCGGGGAGTGGTGGTCGAGCCGGGAGCGCATGTGATCGAGATGCGGTATCGGCCGGTGAGCGCGTATGCGGGCGCGGGGTTGAGTTTGTTGGCGTGTGGGATTGTGATTGGGGGGGTATTGCTGTCAAGAAGGGCCGCCTGAAAGGCCGGCTGCAACCAAAATTGGCCGCCCCACAATGTGCAACACTGAGAAGAGGTTTCGGAACTAAAGCTTTCCGCAGGTGTCCAACAGACTATGAGGTATTGGGCTTACCTGATCGCCAAACTGGTTGTCGCGGCCGGTATTGTCTGCGGATTCGGTTGGCTCATTGACCGCATGCTTCCTGCTCCCACCGCTTATATGGATGGCGGACCCTTCCCTGCCTCGCACGCCCTGATCTACAGCATTGCAATGATGTTCCAGGCCTTGTTCGCCATCGGGATGGTCTGGCTGATTGTCTGGGATCAGCGCTACCGCTGCCGCACCTGCCTGCGCCGCCTGCGCATGCCGATTCAGACAGGGTCCTGGACGCACGTTCTGCTGGGCGCTCCGCGCACCGAATACATTTGCACCTACGGACACGGTACCCTAAAGGTAGCCGAGCTTCAGATCACCGGGCGTACGCAGCCGGACTGGGAGCCTCACGAAGACATGTGGAAGGAATTGGAAGACACGACGCGACGTGGCCGTTAAGCTGCAATTTCGTAAATCCCTCTTAGTCCGCTTTCTCCTCAGTAAATGGGGAAAGGCGTTTGTTGTCTGCTCCATCCTGGGGCTGACGGCGGCAGTGGGTACCTTTACGTATTACTACGTAAAGTACGCGCGGATGATCGAGGATAAGCTGGCGGCGGGGCCTTTCGCCACTACTTCCCTGCTCTACGCGGCGCCGCGGCCGGTGATGATCGGCGACGACGGGCAGGTGAACGAAATGGCCCAGTATCTGCGCCGCTGCGGATATACCGAATCGATCACCAGCCGCGCAGGCTGGTATCACCTGCGGCCCGACGCGATTGAGATCAACCCGGGTCCGGACGCCTACGATTCGGAAGGCGCGACCATCAAAACGGAAAAGGGCAAGATCACCCAGATCATCTCCCTGCGGGACCACGCCGAGCGGACTGAGTATTATCTGGAACCGGAGTTGATGACCAATCTGTTCGACCGCGACCGCGTGAAGCGGCGAGTGGTGCGGTATGACGAGATTCCTCTGGTGATGAAGAACGCGCTGCTCTCGGCCGAGGACAAGCACTTCTTTCAGCATTACGGTTTCGATCCGGTGGGCATTGTGCGCGCGGCGTATGTCGACGTGAAGCAGGGACGCGCGGCACAGGGCGCATCCACGCTTACCCAACAGTTGGCGAAAACCTTGTGGCTGAGTCCGGAGCGGACTTTGTGGCGCAAGATTCCGGAGATCCTGATCACTCTGTATCTGGAAAACAAGCTGCCCAAAGAGAAAATTTTCGAGTATTACTCGAACTCGGTCTATCTGGGCAATGTCGGCAGCTTCAGCATCAATGGATTCGGGGAAGCGGCACAGGCTTATTTCGGTCACGACCTGAGGCAGATTACGCTGCCCGAAGCGGCTACGCTCGCGGGGCTGATCAATTCGCCGACCCACCGCAATCCTTTCTTTTATCCCGAAAAGGCCAAGGAGCGGCGCAACGTGGTGCTGAAGGCGATGCGCGAAAACGGGCAGATTTCGCAGAGGGATTACGAGGACGCGGCGGCCTCCCCCCTGGCGGCGGTGCGCGAGGCGCCGGAATCGACCGATGCGCCGTTTTTCGTCGACCTTGTCAACCAGACGCTCCAAAGCCGTTTCCAGGACCGCGACTTCCAGACCGATTCGTACCGCGTGTACACCACGCTGGATATGAATCTCCAACGCGACGCCGTAGCGGCGGTGCGGCTGGGAATCAAGGAAACCGACGACCAGTGGAAGCGGCGCAACAAGAAATACGGCACTAATGAGGAAAATCCACTGGCACAGGTCGCGCTGATCTGCTTGGACGCGGAAACGGGCGAGTTGAAGGCACTGGTGGGCGGACGCAATTACGGCGTCAGCCAACTGGACCACGCGCTTCGCCAACGCCAGCCCGGGTCGAGCTTCAAGCCGTTTGTCTACGCCGCAGCCATCAACCAGGCGCTGGAGGGCGGAAAGAACACTCTCACGCCTGCATCGACCGTGGTGGATGAACCGACCACATTCTATTTCGAAGACCAGCCGCCCTATGAACCGCACAATCACGGCGACAAGTACCAGAACGCACCCGTCACGCTGCGCTACGCACTGGCGCATTCGCTGAATGTTCCGGCGGTGAAGGTTGCGGAGATGATCGGCTACGATCGAGTGGCGAAAATGGCCAAGACGGCGGGCTTGAACCCGGGGATTAAAGCGACACCATCGATCGCGCTGGGAGCTTACGAAGTGACGCCGCTCGAAATCGCCGGGGCCTATACGGTTTTCACCAACTCGGGCGACCGTGTGAAGCCGACGTTTATCAAAACCATCCGCGATCAGCACGGCGCATCGATTTTTCAGGAGACAACGGAGCGGAAGAAGGCGCTCGATCCTCGCGTGGCTTACATTATCGAGAACATGCTGGAGGAGGTGTTGCGATCGGGCACGGGCGCCGGGGTTCACGCCATGGGCTTCAATCTTCCGGTAGAACACTCAATGGCGGGAAAAACGGGAACGTCCCTGGACGCCTGGTTCGCCGGATTCACTTCCAAGCTGATCTGCGTGGTGTGGCTCGGCTTTGACGACAATCGCGACTTCAAGCTGGAAGGAGCGCGGAGCGCGCTGCCCATCTGGGCTGAGTTCATGAAGCGGGCCCACGCGCATCGAGAGTATCGCAACGTCCACGGATTTTCGGCGCCGGACGGCGTGGTTACCGCCGACATCGACGCGGAGACGGGCCAGTTGGCGACGGCCAATTGTCCCAAGACGCGCAGTGAGGTTTTCCTGGCTGGCACACAGCCGATTGAAACCTGCTCCCTGCACGGCGGAGGGACGCAGATTACCGACTGGAATTCGGACAAGAAGTCCGACGATCCAGCAAAAAAGGGAAAAGGGTTTCTCGGCCGGCTTAAAGGTATTTTTAAATAACGCCGATGTATATGGGACGAATCCCCTGGCTGACGCCAGGGGTTATAACCCCGTCCCGTAAGAGCGGGGATCGGCAATCAGCGATCAGCGGTGGTAGAGTATTAAACAAGGTTTTAAGGAGGCCGGCCATGGTTTCCAGTCTTCTGTTCGTAACGATTTGCTTCCAGGTTCAAGGAACTAGCGGGTTCCGGCCTAACGCGCCCGATGTCAAGCCCGCCGATCCGCCCAAGCCCGTCACGGTGGAAATGCGCGGCGACATTTTCATGGCCAAGAAAATGTACCGCGAGGCCATTGAAACGTACAAGACCGGCCCGGCCGATTCGGCGGTGCTGGCCAACAAGACGGGGATCGGGTATCACCAGTTGCTCGATCTGGAAAACGCGCGCAAGTGGTATGAGCGGGCGGTCAAGTTGAAGCCCGATTACGCCGAGGCGATCAACAATCTGGGCACGATTTACTATGCCCGGAAGTCGTACCGGCGTTCGATCACGCAATATAAGAAGGCGCTGCGCATCACGCCGCAGTCGGCTTCCATCCTGAGCAACCTGGGTACTTCTTATTTCGCGCGCAAGAACTACGAACTGGCGTCGGTCACCTTTCAGGAAGCTCTCAAGCTGGACCCGGAAGTGTTTGAGCACCGCAGCTCGATGGGAATTCTGCTTCAGGAGCGGACGGTGGAGGAACGCGCGAAATATCATTACTACCTGGCGAAGACCTACGCCAAAGCGGGCGACGTCGAACACACGCTGATTTACATCCGCAAATCGCTCGAAGAAGGATTCAAAGAACGCGAAAAATTCACCAAGGACCCCGAGTTTGCCATCCTGCGGGACAACGCGGAGTTCAAGGAAATCCTGGCGGCGGAGCATAAGGTCCTCTGACCGCTGCTGAAAATCTCTGTGCGGCCGTGGAATCGCAGGCGGAACCGCCTGCGCCACCAAAACATACACTTCAAGCGGGTGGGGCAGGCGGTTTCGCCTGCCAAGTCGCCCTGCTGATATTTCTGTCCGCGTGCTCGCATACACCGCAAGCGCCTCCGCGGTACGCGTTGCTTCCGTTCGATAATCTCACCGGCGATAAATCGCTCAACTGGATCGCCCGTACCGCGCCTCGGATCGCGGCGACGGAAATTGCCGGCACCGCGCGTCCCGCCGCGACCCTGGGCGAAGCATATCTGGCGCGAGCCACTCGATTCGTGCACGGATATTTCACGGGAACCGCCGGCGCGCTGCATCTGACGGTGGAGGTGGAGGACGCGGCTACACATAAAATGGTCGCGATCGAACATTTTGACGGGCCGCTGCTCGAATCCGTCGGCACGCTGTCGAAGCGACTCGAACCGAAGGCGGAAGCGTTCGGGACCGACAAGGAAGACGCGATCGAAGCCTGGGGACGAGGGGAGTATGAGAAAGCGGTCGGAATCGATCCTTCGTTCGGAACGGCGTGGCTGGGCTGGATCGAAACACTGGCGCGCTCGGGCGATGTCGAGGGCGCGATTGCCATCGCGGGACGGGCTTTGGAACATCCGGTGAAGTCCGAAATCGACGGTTTGCGCATTGAGCTGGCGCGGGCGACATTGCAGAAGGATTCTCATGCCGAGCACGAAGCGCTGCGGAAGCTGACCGCGCGCGTCGCCGATCCGCAGCTACTGGCGAACCTGGGCGCACTGGAAACGCGGGCACGAGAATTTTCGCTGGCCGAAGGCGATTATAAGAAGCTGCTGGCCGTGGAGCCGGACAACGCCGAGGCGACCAATTTGCTTGGCTATGTTTACGGTTTTGAGGGCAAAATCGCCGATGCGGAAAAGGCGTTCGCGCAATACGGGAAGTTTCCGGGCCAGGAGGCGAATTCGTTCGATTCAATGGGCGAGGCGTATTTCATGAACGGCAAGTTCGCCGATGCGGAAAAGGCGTTCTTGAGGGCGCATGAGCTGAACGCCGCGCTGGCAGCCGGCGGCGATCTGCGAAAGGCGGCCTACGCGCACTGGCTGGCCGGAGATTTGCCGGGCGCGGACAAGCTCTTCGAACGGTATCTCGAGTTCCGCGCTAAGCTGAAAGACGCGACGCTGGAGTGGCAGCATGCGTCGTGGGAATACGCGACAGGGCGGAAAGAGCAGGCGATCGCGCGGCTCCAGAAGTCCACATTTCCGCAAAAGGACTTCGGGTTATCGCTATGGACGAAGCCGTTCAAGATGCATGTGTATGACGGCTCGCTGGAGGGAAGTTATAAGACGTCGCAGCCTTCCGCCGACGGCTTGTGGCGCACGTTCTACGCGGAAGAGTTGCTTAACCGCGGAGAAAGAGAGGAAGCGAAAAAGCTGCTTGCACTTTGGCCGCTTCCGGATTCAGGGTCGGACCAGGGTGTTGTACAGTCGATGGTGTTTCCCAAATACATCGAACTTCGCCGTATTCTGGGTTTATGAGTTTTTCGCGCCTCCTCAACGTTCACCAGAAATTCCCCGATCGCCGCGTTGCCAACATTCCCGATACGATCGAAGCGGAACTCACCACCGCCGGCTTTGGAGAGAACCTCAAGCCGGGCGCGCGCATCGCCATTGGCGTCGGCAGCCGGGGCATCGCCAACATTGCGACCATTGTGCGCTCGGTGGTCGATTACTGGAAGTCGCGCGGCTTCTCGCCGTTTCTGTTTCCGGCCATGGGCAGCCATGGCGCGGCGACGGCCGAAGGACAAGCCGACGTTCTCGCGCATTACGGCATCGTCGAATCGACCATGGGATGTCCCGTTCTGAGTTCACTGGAAGTCGAACCGCTAGGTTCGACGCCTGATGGAATAGAAGCGTTCATGGACCGGAACGCGTACAACTCCGACGGCGTGTTCCTGATCGGCCGCGTGAAGTGGCACACCGATTTCGCGGGCAAAATCGAAAGCGGCCTGTTTAAGATGATGGCCATCGGCTTGGGCAAATTCGCCGGCGCGCAGCGCTATCACACGTTCGCCTATCGGCTCGGCCTCGAGCACGTGGTCCGCAGCATCGGCCGGCAGGTTTTGAAGAGCGGAAAAATTCTCGGCGGCCTGGCGATTCTGGAAGACGCGAATCATTCCACCGGGCAGCTTACTGCCGTTCGCGTCGATCAGATGGAGCAGAAGGAAGAGGAGCTGCTGGCGCTGGTCAAATCGTGGATGGGACGGATTCCGGTGAAAGAGGTCGACATTCTGATCATCGACGAGATCGGCAAGACGTACTCGGGCGCGGGGATGGATACGAAGGTCGTCAACCGCGGCGTGAACGGCGAATATAATCCTTGGGACACCGCGCCGCGCATTCATCGGATTTTCGTGCGCGGACTGAGCAATAAGAGCTACGGCAATGGAGTCGGCTTGGGGATGGCGGATGTGATCAACGATCGGCTCTTGAAGATAATCGACTGGACGCCGACGCAGATCAATTCTCTGACAGCGTCGACACCCGCGGCGATCCGCACGCCGGCGCATTTCCCGACGGACAAAATGTGCCTGGAGAAATTCTGGCCCACGGTGGGGAAGTTCAAGCAGCAAGATGTGACCATCGCCTGGATCGCGAATTCGATGGAGCTGGCGAATTTGCGGTTAAGCGAAAATCTTCGGGCGGAGATTGACGCGAACCCGATGCTGACGGTTGAAGGCGCGGCGGAAGAGCTGGATTTCGATGAATCCGGCAATCTGCATAACTTGATGGAAGCCGCGATGGTCGGGCATTAGGAAGCTGGCCGCTTGCGAGGAGTGTCTCATCTGTCCGCATCTTACCAGGTTGCGGAAAAACTCGAAGAGATCGCTCCCTATGGTCGCGGCTCAGAATCGGCACTTCGTAAAATCAAGCGCTTACCGAGCCGCGACCGCAGGGAGCGATCGTTCGAGTGACTTTTTCCGCAGCCTGTTACGCATGGCGGTCCAGCGGAACCGCGACTGTCGGGACGCGGATGCGGAACATGGCCCTTTGGAGATGACTGGGACAGCTTACTGGGGAAGCGTCACCGCACGCAGCACGTTGTCGAGATCGTCACCGGAAAGTTCGGGAAGCACTCGGGCTAGATCGCCTTCAACGTCGACTCGCCAGCCAACAGAGATTAGCGCGACCTGAAGCCCAATTATGCTCCTAACCTCGCCTAGCTGTACAAAAAATACCTGGCCGGCCATTGAGAATTCCTGCCGCCAACGGTGGTCGTTATACTGAAAACCCTGCGTTCGATCAAGGAACTTCCGACACGCGCGGCGAATTAACGACAAATGAGTCCGAAGCATTGACTTGTCGTCAACTTCACCAAGAAGCGTCGTCAGAAATTCCCGGATTTCGAGCGCAGATTTCACGCAATGGATTGGCTCTTCGGTGCAGCAATCGTTGAAAAGCATACGGCGGTCTTCGAGATAACGGATGGCCTTCCGCGCGATATTTATCTCAGGAACAGGAGGAACCCATCCAACGCTGACCCCACAAACTCCAACGTTATTGAACCGCCCAGCGATATCTTGCCATTTTGCCATGCGTCAACTCTTATTCTATCCGCTTCTCCATCCTGACGATGGGCAATGACTCCCCATTCCCCAGCGGCACGCCGATCTCCTCAACCTCCCGATATCCCCGAGCTTTATACAACGCCACTCCGGTCAGCGTCGCGCCCATTTCGAATTTTTTGAAGCCTGCGGCCAGAGCTGCCGATTCGCAGGCTTCCAGGACTCGCGTGCCGATGCCTCGGCGCACCCATTCGGGATGCACGAAAAATGCACGGATTTTCGCCGCGTCGCACGATGGATCGAGCAGTGAATCTTCCCGGCCGGCGCAATGGTCGGCTCCGTACAGCGTTTTTCGCTTGCTCCATCCCCCGCAGGCGACGATGGTTCCCTCGACTTCGGCGACGAAATACGTCTGATCGGCGATCAGCTGCGTGTCGACGCCATAGACGGACGCCAGCGCGCCTGCCCTCTGCGATTCCGTGTAATCAGGCGCCTGCAACACCCGTACCGACGCGGCAATCAGCTCGGTCAATGCGGGAATATCTGCTGGCGCAGCCGTGCGAAGCGTTAGATTCATTAGAAACCGATCGCACGTTCGCCTGCGTCTATGGACATATTCCAAACTAACATTGTGGGGGTTGATTTACGAAAGGAGGGGGGGGTACTGCGAGGACTAAAAAACTACGCGGATGAGGAGGGAGCGGTAACTCCCTCCCCACCCGGCTGATGGTAAATATTAGCTCTGCGACGCAGCGCCCGTCATCACCGACGCGATCTTCGAGAAGATCGTGCTGATGCTGGTGGCGACACCCGGCATAATCGCGCCGGCGGCAACGGCCACGAAACCCGCCATCAGAGCGTACTCGATGAGGTCCTGACCGCGCTTATCTTTCCAAACCTGCAACTTCAAAATAAGATTCTTCATATTCCTTTGTCTCCTCTCCCTTAAGGGGGTGCGACAGGTTCCCCGCCGCTGTATAAAAGTTATCACCGCATCCCCGCCGTTAGAATCAGGCTAACAGCCTAATGAGGCGTGGTAAAACGTCTAAGGTGGCTGCTTTTTGAGCGAGTTGCCTTACCTAAGAACTACTTACCAACCCGCATAGGTGGGGTATCGCTAGTTCCCCGATGTTTGGTTTCTTATACTTATGTTTTTCAGCCGGATACCGAGCCAAACATCAACCGCGGCGACAGCAAAACCGGCTGCCCTCGGGGATGCTGCGGACTATATGCGTGGCCACGCCCCGCCGATAGCCTTTATATAGAGATCAATGACCAACTACACCCGGCTTTGGAGGGCGCTGCTGCTGGGCAGCTTCTTATTTGGTTTGAGCAACACCGCGGTGTGGAGCGGGTGGATGCACCCGCCCGAAGGATATCGGCCGCTGTTCCTGATCCGTAGCCATGACATGGCCGAATATGCGACCCATCTGCGCCTGGCCAGCGATCCTTCCTGGGTGACACGCGAGATGCACCCGCCATGGACGTTGCAGGGCGGTATCTTTACTCCCTTGATGCTCGTGCCCGGCCGCATCGGGCATTGGCTCGGCGTGAGCCCCGCATTCACTTTCCAAGCTACGTTCTTCCTGTTCGCGATCGTCGGAGCATGGGCACTGCTCTACGCGATGGATTTTTTCCTACCCACGCCCAGACAGCGCTGGTGGACGTTCGCGGCGGTGATTGCGGCAATACCTTTACTACTTCTGCCGATCCCGATCAGATCCCTGCTGCGGCTTCCGGCGGAATTCTACGCTCTGGGGATGGTGGAGTTCGCCTACAACTCGGCGGACGGTCTGTTTCGGAGCGGCCTATCCAACACCTTCACGCTGACCTGCGGTACGATCGCCATGCTGCTGGCGCTTACCTTTACCGCCAAGCGAATCGCCACCGGCAAACCCGTCTTCCGCTACCTGGCCGCGGTCACGATGTTTTTTTCCGCGCTGCTGCACCCGTTCGAGTTCATTGTTATGGTACCCGCCAGCACGTTGGCACTGCTGTGGGCCGCGAAACTCTCCGACAGGTGGCGAGAGGCCTTTGCCGACTGCGCGTGGAACGCGGGGGCGACGGTTGCCGGTCTCGCTCCCACTGTGTATCTCGCGTTCCGGTATCCCTGGATCTCGGATCTGTCCACGGTTTTCACTGAGCGGATGTACCCCACCTCGCTTCTTGCCATCTATGGGTTGCCTCTCATTCTTGTTGTGTATTGTTTGCTTCTGCGCTACCGCCCGGCATCGCCCTCGGATCGGGTGCTGCTGATCTGGTTCCTCACCACGGCGATCATCGTGTGTCTGCCCTATTGCCCCTATCCGCCGCACCTGCTCGATGGATTTGTTTATGTGACCGCGATGCTTCTGGTTCGCCTGCTTTTCGAGCACCGGCAAACGAAGGCGCTCTATCAAACCCGGCCCAAATTGGTGCTGGGATTGGGCTCCGCCGTCGTCGCGTGGTCGCTGATCGCCATGGTGAGCCTCCACGTGCAACTGTGGAAGGATGGAAGGTCCAGCACGCCCCTGCTGCTAACTGCGGTCACCAGCACGGACGAACTCGGCGCCGCGGAGTGGTTACGCGGCCATGTGTCCCGCGAGGACCTGGTTCTCGCTCCACCCGACCTGGCCCCCTGGCTGACTGCCGTCCCCATGCACGCTTTTGCCAGTCACGTCTTACGTAGCTTTACCTATGAGCGCCAGCTTCAGGAAGCGAGCGCCTTTTATGACGGCGAATCGCCGCAGTCCGCGCGAGAGCTGCTCGAAGGATACGGCGTTCATTGGGTGGTGGCGCCGAGTTCCTCCGCCGCGATCAGGTACTTTAGCGGTCCTCCGGCCACTCAGATCGGAGCCTTGCGCATATATGAGATCCCCGGCGCCCGGATGAAGCCTTACCCTGGTTTGGCCCGCTTGCTTCCGGGCGCCGAAAATACCCGCAGTTTAAGCCGCGTGGTCATGGACGCGACAACGAAACTCTCGCAAATCGGCGCGTACTTGTGGGCGCGTCTTAGCGGTAATCGACGGGCGTGATGCGTTTGCGCACAGTGTTCCTCTTCCTGATCCTGCTGATCCCCTCGGCTTACTATGCCGCTCGGAATCCCGATATGCCGGAGTTCGGCAAGCTGCACGACGACGGAATCCTGTTCGTGTCGGCCAAGAGCATCGCGACTGGCGAAGGCTTCCGCATCCTCAGCCTGCCGGAGCGCCCGGCGCAAACAAAATATCCCATCTTGTATCCGCTCTATCTTTCCCTGATCTGGCGCGTGAACGGACATTTTCCCGACAACCTCACGACCGCCCGATGGTTCAGCTGGCCGTTGCTGGCGCTCTGCCTCGCGCTGGTCTGGCTCTACTGGAGCCGTGAGGAAGATCCCCGGCCCGCCATTGTTGTGGCGATCCTCGCGATCAGCCCTTACATGATCCTTTTCGGATGCGGGCTGTTCTCCGAAATCTTCTTTTTATGCCTGCTCCTCGCCTGCTTCCTCGCCGCACGAAAGGAGGGCCTGAAAATGGCCCTCGTGGCCGGAATCCTGGCCGGACTCGCCTATCTCACGCGAACCGCCGGAATCGCACTGATTCTTTCCCTGCCGGCCTGGTACCTGATGGGTAGCGGCGGGCGTCGTGAATGGCGCCGCGCGCTGGCGTTCGCTGCCGGAATGCTTCCCTTCATCCTCGGCTGGAGCCTTTGGAGTGCCGCCCATAAACTTCCTGCCACGTCGACGACCCTCGCTTACTACACCGATTACGTGAAGTTCCAGTTCCTCAACGTGGGATTGGACAATCTGGCCGTTGTGCTCTGGAAAAATATCGACGCACTGCTGTACAGCATCGGCTCGCTGATCGTGCCGCAGGTGGTGGCTCTGCTGCCGGTGAAGATCCTTACGCAGGTGGTCGCGATCGCGATGATTTCGGGCGTCGTTCGCCTCGCGCGGCGCGGTGTTGCCGTACCTTATGCGTTGTTCGCTCTGGTTTCCTCAGGCATGCTCGTCGTCTGGCATTTCCCGCCCACGGAGCGCTTCGTGTTGCCGATCTTCCCTCTGCTCGCCGCCGGACTGGTGGTCGAACTGGAGCGCCTCGCGCAAATGCTCCGCGCCGCGTTCCGGCACAAGGATATCAGCCAGCGCGTGGTAGCCGGCGCGTTCGCGCTGATTGTCGTCGCGATCTTTGGCGGAGCGCTCTCGCTGGAGCTCTTCGTCACCTTCAAAGCCATGCCGGACCAGGCCGCGCTCGATCGCGCCCGTCTCCTGGAAACCCGCGCCACCTACGCCTGGATCGCGCAGCATCTCCCGCCCGGCGCGGGCATCCTGTCCAACGACGACCCTCCTCTGTACCTCTACACCGGACATCCCGGCAACTCCGCGCCGCTGATGCCGCGCTGGTGGTACTCGGGCGATCACGAGAAGATCGTCGGTTTTTTCAAGGACGTCGTACCCTATTGCCGCACCCGAGGCTTCGAGTACATTCTGGCGACGTCATCGGACATGAGCCGCTGGACCGGGGAGGAAGACGCGCCGGCCGTGGAACGCGCGATGCAGGATAATCCGCAACTGGAGCGGCTCTATCAAGCCCCGAGCGGCGCGACGATTTACCGCATCAAGGAGTGAGAGTGCTGTCGTTACTTTGCTGTCGAGCCCCATGCGTCAGCTTGGGGCTAGTGCGGGGCCTGGAAACAGCCCCAAGCTGACGCATGAGGCTCACGGCCGGGCAGCGTGTTTTGCGAAATGGAAAAGGTCCGGTCAGTGAACCGTCGTGACCCACTCATTATCGCGATTAACGGTTCCCACCGCGGGCATCGACGGTTTGTGGGTGTTCTTGTCTTTGTACATCCGCCGGTCCGCGTCCGCCAGTAACTGCTCGGCGTCGTTGCCGTCGATCAGGAAGTGCGAAACCCCGATGCTGACGGTCAGCAGATCTTCGTGGAACAAATCGCGGCACACCTGCGTCACCACTTCGCGGAATTGCGTGATCTTTTGCTCGACTTCGACGGGCCTTACGCCAGGCAGCAGCACCACGAACTCGTCTCCACCCATGCGCGCAACGTAATCGTATTCGCGGCAAACGGTTCTCAGCCCCGCCGCCACTTCGTGCAACACCCGGTTCCCTTCCAGATGTCCGAACCGGTCGTTCACCATCTTGAAGCCGTCCAGATCCAGCACGCACACCGCCAGCGGATTGTTCGTGCGGCGCCCTCGCGACAACTCCGAATCCAATTGCAGGAACAGCGACCGCGCGTTGGGAAGATTGGTCAGGTAATCGGTGGTGGCCGAGGATTCCGCCCTCTGGAAGCGCAGCGCATTCTCGATCGCCAGCGCGATTTTGGAACTGATCGCCAGCAGGATGCGGAGATGATCCTTGGTGAACGCATCGCCATCGGCATGGTACAGCGTCAATACGCCCAGCACGCCGTTCAAGCCCTCGAGCGGTACCGCTACCGCAGACCGCAACGTCGAAAATTTCGAAGCGTCGTTCAAATACCCCGGTTCCACCGAAGGATTCCCGTTCAGGATCGGTTTCCGATTCTCCGCCACCCAGCCCGACAATCCTTGTCCCACCGGAATCTCCAGCGCGGAGAATAACCGGAAATCGTCGCCGGTGACATAAGCCGGCGTCAGAATTTTATCCCGCCGCGTCCAGATCGCCAGGGAACAGAACGGGATAATGCGCCGCAGCCGCACCGCCAGCACGCTCAACGTTTCATCCAGGCTCAGCGAATTTCCCAGGTCCTGCGAAATCTCGAATAGCGCCTGCACTTCCTGCCGCGCCGCGGCGATTGAATTGAGGAAGTCCGCCGTTCCCTCTTTAGACCGCCGGTCCACAGGAACCTCCGCCGACGCCTCGAAGCCCGCCGCCGGCGATTCGCCTTTAACGATCTTCACATCTACCGATAGTTTATCCGTCACGCGGTCCTTCGCCTGCGCGAGTTGCTCCAGTTCCACGTAGCGCCTGGTCAGCACGTCCACCACTCTGGGATCGAACGCCCGGCCTGAATCCGCGATCACCACCTTCATCGCTTCATCCAGAGGCAGCGCTCTCCGGTATTGGCGATCCGTGGCCAGGGCGTCCAGGCAATCCACCGCTGCCAGAATGCGCGCCCCGATCGGGATGGTGTCGCCGGACATCCCGTACGGATAACCCGTTCCATCCCACTTTTCGTGATGCGCCCGCACAATCGGAACCACGGGGTAGGGGAATTTTACGCGCTCCAGAATCTCCGCACCCACCACCGGGTGAATCTTCATCTTTTCGAATTCTTCCGGCGTCAGCCGTCCGGGCTTGGAGATGATGTGCTCCGGAACCGCCAGCTTGCCGATGTCGTGCAGCAGCGCCGCCGCTTGCAGAGCGTGGCGTTCTTCCTCGTTCAGCCCCAGGTCCTTGCCCAGTTCCGTGGCGTAAACCTGCACGCGCTGCAAGTGCCCGTGCGTGGTGTGATCCTTCGCCTCAATCGCCAGCGCAAGAGCTTCAATGGTGCGCAGGTGGAGCGACGAAACTTCCTCCACATGCTTTTTCTCGTCTTCGAGGCGCTCCAGATACAACCGGTACGAGCGATAAATCAGGTAGATCACCGGCCCGGTCAGCAGCACCGTCGGGTATCCGATGTATTTGTTGGCCGATGCCAGCGCCTGCGCCACGGCCGCTCCGCCCAGGTAATAAGGAAGAGACCAGAAATAGCATTCCCGCCACACCGAGCCGAACTTCCTCTGCTCGGCGAGGGAAATCACCAGCGCCACTGGCAGCGTATTCAGGAAGAATAACGCGGAGGTCGCCACCGCCAGCCGGATCATCGGATCCACCTGATTCGCGGACATCCACGGGGAATGATAAACCTGCTCGGTGATGGCAATCGCCACCGCCATCGCCGCCGTGTTGAACACCACCTGCGCCGGCCGCGCCTTGCGGTCTTTCGCCCACAGGCACTGCACCAGCGTTACCACCGTGCCCAGCATCACCGTCTCGCTCACCGACAGATCCACCAGTCCGAACAGCACGAAAACGAAATTCAGGCTCAGCGTCCCCGGCATTCCCGGAACGCTGATGCGCATCCCCGAGGAGAAAATCGCCATCAATAGGAATCCGGCGTACTTCACCAGATCCGCCGACTCCCAGCCGGCCAGCGACGTGGCGATCACGAAACACCCCAGAATTCCAGTGATCATTACGAACAACCGAACCTTCGACGCTAGTGGCTTGAAGATCGGATCCGCGGCAGACGCGTCTGTGGCGGCAGTCCCCGTAGGCACGACTAGTGGGAGCGGGCTCATGTGTACCTCTCAGCTGTTGCACGTAGTATTCCAGCATGTGAACCACTGATTTCCCTAGTACTATCAATAATATAAGACCCGCCAAGACCTCTTGCCAGGACAATATGGCACTTCCGCGAAAATAGTTTTGCGACAAACTGTCTCAATCCCCGGGGGACTTTTCGTAGGCGACCTAGGGTATTCGGCTGAGGGTCCTATTTCCGAAATGCTGGCGAAATAGTATTGACAAATGAGTGAAGATAGCACCCACATCTTCCTGGGGATGACTGCCGTTATCGCCAGCGAAGAAATGCGGAACCTGATGTCTCTTGCCGAGCGCGTGGCCCGCTCCAACGCTACCGTCCTCATCCTCGGCGAGAGCGGCTCCGGGAAGGAAGTGCTCGCCCGCGCCATCCATCACTACTCCGCCCGCGCGCAGAAGCCCTGGGTCGACCTCAACTGCGGCGCGCTTCCCGAACACCTGATTGAAAGTGAGCTGTTCGGCTACGACCGCGGCGCATTCAGCGGCGCCAACAACAACAAGCCCGGCCTGTTCGAGCTGGCCCATCAAGGCACCATCTTCCTCGACGAAGTCGCCGAGCTCGAAATGAAAATGCAGGTCAAGCTGCTGCGCGTGCTCGACGGAGTGCCTTATTACCGGCTGGGCGGCGTGAAGAAAGTCAGCGTCGACGTTCGCATCGTGGCCGCGACCAATCAAGAGCTCGAAACCGCCGTCGCCGAAGGACGTTTTCGTTCCGATCTGTACCACCGCCTGACGCAAATCACGCTGCGTGTTCCCCCTTTGCGCAGCCGCATGGAAGACATCGCCCCTTTGGCCTGGCATTTTCTCGCGCAACACGATCCCTCACTCCTTTTTTCGCCCGCCGCAGTGGACGTCCTCACCAGGCACTCCTGGCCCGGCAATATTCGCGAGCTGCGCAATGTGGTCATCCGCGCCGCGGTGCTGGCGGTGGGGAGTGAAATTCGCGCTGAGGATCTTCCTCTGGGGCAAGCGAACGTGCCCGATAAGCCGCCCGGTTACAGCAGCCTCGAAGGCATGGAGCGTAAGATGATCTTCGACGCGCTCCATTCCACCAACGGCCATCAGCAGAAGGCCGCGGCCAAGCTCGGCATTTCGCGCCGGACGCTCAGCCGCAAGCTGAAGATTTACGACAATGGGCTCTCGGAGGCGCGGCTGTGACGATGCATGAAAAACGGCGCGAAGCCCGGCGCGAAGCATCGGGACAAGTGCGCGTCACCTTCACCGATCCCGAGCCGCTGGAGATCGACGGCAAATTGATGGATGTCAGCGCCAACGGCTTCCGCATGGCCCACGACTGCGCCTCGCTCCGTTCCGGCCAGGTGGTCGAGTTCGCGCACCCCGAAGCCAAGGGCCTCGCCCGGGTAATGTGGAACCGCATCCTCGCCGGCGGCGTGGAGAGCGGTTTTTTAGTTGTTATGCGCTAGTTCGCTGCAAATCCAGTCAGCCATGTGGCGTACGCACTCGTGCGTGCAGCGTCGAGACTCGTCTCGATGCCCGTCCCCAAAGGCATCGACACTTTCGAAGACAGCGAGCCTTCGAGCGTCTCGGTCAGCCCTCCGCGTCAGCTTGGGGCTCCGCTCAGCCGTCGAAATAGCCCCAAGCTGACGAGTCTGTGTGAAAACCGGGGTGCTGACCGCTCCTGCTGGTCGCGGCTCCGTTTATCTTGATGAATTCACAAGGCTCGAAACAGAGCCGCGACTAGCAGGAGCGGTCCAAACCTACTTTTCACACAGACTCTGACGCATGGGGCTGGATGATGGTTTTATCGCTATCGGTGCCCCGACGCTGCGCGCCGGGGGCGTGCGCCACTCTGCCAGGCGGCTCTTCTCTTGAATTAAACTCAAAGTATGAACGCAAGCGTTCGCTTCCGCACCGACCCTCCCGGCGTCGTCGAAGTCCCCGCCCGCGATCATCCGGTTGTCGTGATCCACGTCGGCCCGTCCGTCTACATCCATTGCCGCCGCGGATCCTGGTCCCATAGCGGCCTCGCCGTTCACGGCGATATCGACATCGTCCCCGCCGGCGTTCCCGGCCGTTGGGAAATGAAGGAGCGCGACAACGTTGTTCTTGTCGACGTAGAAAATCCGGGCGTTGAAATTCTCAATCGGTTCCAGATCCGAGATCGCAAACTCGAACTGCTCGGCCGAACGATGTGGAAGGAGACGCTCGCAGGGAACCCCAACGGCCGCGTCTATCTCGACTCGCTGGGCGAATCGGTCGCTGAGCACCTGCTCGAAAGTCACTCCTCCGCTTCCCCGCCCCGTCCCGCAAAAGGCGGCCTGCCCAAATTGAAGCGAGTCCTCGCCTACATCGAAGACAATCTGTCCTATGATCTTTCTTTGAAACAAATCGCTGGCATCGCCGGGCTCAGCGTTTCCCATCTAAAAACCACGTTTCGCCAATCGGTGGGATTGCCTGTTCACCAATACATAATTGAGCGCCGGGTCGACCGCGCCCAGGTTTTGCTGCGGGAAGGAAAACTCCCCGTCGCCCGCATCGCCGCTGAAACCGGGTTTGCCCACCAAAGCCACTTGGCTCATCATCTGCGCCGCGCTTTTCCGTCCGAATCTGCTCGACTCATTCACGGGGATAGCCGCACAATTGCAGATGATGATCGAAGTTCTTCTCGCTCTTAGCCTTTCCGCCGACTGGAGCCCTCGCCTGGCGGCGGATTATCTCGATAACCGGCAGAAAGAATGGTTCGCCTGGAACACCGCGCAAACTGCCGACGGGCCCTGCGTTTCCTGCCACACCGGCGTCACCTATCTTCTCGTACGACCGGAACTTAGGCGGAAACTCGGGGAAACGGAGCCGACGCGCTATGAAGCAGGATTGAAAAAAACACTCGCCGGCGTGGGGTTCAAGGAACCCCTGGCATCGCTGGCCCCTGGCGTTGAGGTCATTCATTCGGCGTTATTTTTGGGAGATTTCGAGCGAATGTGGGCGCTCCAGATCAAGGAAGGAAGAGACCAGGGCGCATGGAAATGGTTCCAGCTCGACCTGGACCCCTGGGAGCAGCCGGAATCGACCTTTTACGGAGCCACTCTGGCTGCGCTTGCCGCCCGGCAGGACCCCGGGCATCCGAAACAAATCGCGCTGCTTAGAGATTACTTGAAGCGCGAGCAAGCCGGCCAGCCCCTGCATAACCGGCTAATGCTGCTGTGGGCCATGCCGGACCTGATCACGGGCAACGTTCTCGAAGAAGCATTGAAGAAACAGCAACCGGACGGAGGCTGGTCGATTGAATCGCTAGGACCCTGGAAAAGACCATCCCGGTCCACCGGCAGCGATGCCTACGCCACCGCTTTGGTGACTTATACGCTCCTAAAAGAAAATAATCGGTCAAAAATCCGGCTGGCCGGGGCCTTAAATTGGCTGAAATCACATCAAAATGAGCAAGGATTCTGGCCATCGACATCGATGAATAAGGAATATCCACCCGATTCCATGATGTCCAAATTCATGCAGGACGCAGCCACCGGATTCGCCGCGCTGGCGTTGCTCGAAGCCGAGCGTTAGTTGCTTGCGCTGCCGCGGGTCTGTCCGTATTTGGGCACGGACAAGTATCCGGTAATCATGTCCTTACCCACTGTGTTGACCACTAGTTCGTAAAGGACGCCCTTGGTCGGGATGATCTGAATCGGCTCGTTCACGGTGCGATCTTTCTTCTCGGTAGTCTTGTCGTCGGCAATAACGGCGATCGTGAACTTGCTCTTTTTGGGGTCGGCGGCCTTCAGGACCACGCGAATGTCCCCGACCTTTTCGCCGGCCGGCTCACCCTTCTTCTTGTGCTTGTCGGTGGCGATTTTGAAATCGATGTAATTCCTCTCGCCTAATTGCTTCAGCGCAAGGAGTTCCTTACCGTTGGTGGCGATCAATCCGCTCTGGATACCCAGGTCTCCGCGGGCGCTCTTGAGATCGGCGATGGTCTTCTCGATAGCCGACTTGTTCGACGCCGTATCGGTCTTCAGCGAGCCCACTTCGTTGGTCACTTCCCCGACCTTGCTCGACGTCGCGGCCGCGACATCTTTGACCTGCGAAACCTCGGTGGTCACTTCACCGATTTTCCTGCCCTGCTCGGCTTGCACTTTTTCAAGCTTCGCGGCGAGATCATCGGCGTGCTTGGTGGCCTCGGCTTTCGCCTCACCACTCAACTGAGCGGCCTGGGCGCGATACCTCGCGACGTCCTTCTGCATGGCCTCAATGTTGCGCCTGCTGGTTTGCACCGTGACGGAAGAGGTTTCGTGAATTTTTTCGATTTCCGCGAGCAGCGATTCCTTGGTTTCCGCTACCTGGCTGCGCACTTCGCTCAACTGGTAATACAAGTAGCCTGACGCGGCGATCAACGCGACTACAGCTCCCATGAGAATCCAGACCTTGAGATCCGATCCTGCCGGCGGCGGCAGCGGGTGCGAATAGACCGGCTGCGGTTGAGGCTGTGGCGCATAGCCCTGGGGCGGATAGCCTCCGGTTGGATAGTTGGGTGGCGGATAATTCGGCGGAGGGTAGTTCGGCGGCGGATAGTTGTAGCCTTGAGGCGGCGCGGCTTGTGGAGGCTGCTGAGGTTGCGGCGGCTGAATCGGCTGAATAGGTTCGTCGTCTCTTGGCAAGAGTGATTGCATTGGTCTACCCCAGTCTATTGTAACTCAACAGCTTGGACGTTCAAACCGGTTCTTTGAGTTACATGGAATCTCGACGGGGTTTGGCGAATTCCATCACTTCCTGCTTCGGAACCCCCGGTTCGAAGCAGCGGCGGCAGCGGGCTTCGTACATTCCTGTCGCTCCCACTACAATGAGATCGTCGGATTCGACCAAACGTTGGGTATGCTTTGCAGGATTTCCGCAACGCATGCAAATGGCCAGCGTTTTGGTGATCGATTCGGCCAGGCACAGCAACTCCGGCATGGGCGAAAAAGGTCGCCCGAGATAATCCGTGTCCAACCCGGCGATGAGCACCTGTTTGCCGCTATCGGCAAGCTGGCCGGCGATATCGACCAGATCGGGGCCGAAGAAATTCGATTCGTCGACGCCGACCACCTGAGTGCGCCAGTCGAGCTTTTGCAAAATTTCCTGCGCCCCGTTGACCGCTTCCGACTTCATGCGCTGATCGCCGTGCGAGACGATTTCGTCGAGCGAATACCGGTCGTCGAGGGCGGGCTTGAAGACTTGTACGCGCTTGCGGGCAATGCGGGCGCGGCGGAGGCGGCGAATCAGTTCCTCACTCTTGCCCGAAAACATCGGGCCGCAGACAATCTCGATCCATCCGATGTGGCCGGTGACAAGTTCCATGCTAGGTCAGGAGCCAGAATAGCGCGAAACACGGATCACAGCGTAAACTGCGCCGGTGTGCCGAGGCGGCGGGCATGAATCTTGCCGCTTCGCGCCTGAATTTCCGCCAGGTCATAATTCAACTGCAAGCGCATCCAAAAGCCCGCCGAACTCCCGATGGCCTTTTCGAGCCGTACGGCCATTTCGGCGGATACGCCCGCCCTGCGGTTGATAAGACGGGAGAGCGCGGAGCGGGTCACACCCAGCGCCTTGGCGCCTTCGGTGACGTTGACGCCTAGCTCGTCGAGGCAATCCCGGATCAAGTCACCGGGATGATTGGGGCTGTTCATCGGCATAATTTAGTGATAGTCCTCCAGATTGACGTCATGTGCGGCCCCATCCTGAAAGCGGAAAGTGATGCGCCAGTTCGCCTTCACCGTCACCGAGTACGTGCCGCGCCGGCCGCCCGTCAACGGATGAAATCGAAACATTGGCAGAGCCATATCCTGCGGACTATCCGCGCCGAGAGAACCTTTTGGGCCTTCTCCACCAGATCGGGCCGGATTCCGCTCTGATCGTTCTTCTCATAAAGGCGCCGCAATCCTTTGTGCTTGATCGTCGCGCTCACGTCGTTACTCTCATAGTGTATAGCGAGGCGTCACGCTATACATGCATGCTCAGGCAAAGGCCTGCGGCGGGGTGGAGCTGCGCTCTTGCCCGAAAACATCGGGCCGCAGACAATCTCGATCCATCCGATGTGGCCGGTGACAAGTTTCATGCGGGTCAGCGCGCAAAAGAAATAATGGCCGCCGATGAACACGGATGCGAAAACGAACGCCTGCCTGTTTCGCCCCGCAGCTACTTCCTAATCCGTAGTTGATCAGGTTCCGAGGTGGGCGTGACTCGGGTCGAAGGGGTCGAAGGGGACAGTTCTGGCTGTCCCTCTGGCCCCTCTGGCCCAATATTCCCTTGACGGAATATTCTATTGGTGTCATGATTTCATTGTGGCCTGGGAAATCGAATTCACCGACGAGTTCGGAGAATGGTGGGCTGCGCTGTCGTAAGACGAGCAGGAGAGCATTCGGACTTCGGTCGTCCTGCTTAGAGAGAAAGGTCCGTCGTTAGGGGCGCCGCACACCTCGCGTATTGTCACCTCGAAATACAATCACATGCGGGAGCTCAGAATTCAGCACCAGGGGCAACCGTATCGAGTACTCTTCGCGTTCGACCCGCTGCGAATTGCGCTTCTGTTGATCGGAGGCGACAAGACTGGCGACGACCGCTGGTACCAGGTTTACGTTCCGGTTGCCGACCGCCTCTACGACGTCCATCTGAAAGAACTAAAAGATGAGGGGGAGATTTGAAAATGGCGAGAAAATTCAAAGAATTGGAAGATAAGATGAGCCCGGAGTCGAGGGCGCGGAGTGACGCCAGAGCCAAGGAACTGCTGGCGAATCTGGCTCTCGATGAACTTCGTGTCGCGCGCGAGTTGACGCAGGTGTCGCTGGCGAGGATTCTCAATGTCAGCCAGTCCGAGGTTTCTAAAATCGAGAATCGGGCGGATATGTATGTGAGCACGCTGGCGAGCTACATCGAGGCGATGGGCGGCCAGCTTGAGATTTGCGCTATTTTCCCGGATGGCAAGGTCAGAATCAACCAGTTCGAGGAACTCGCGGTCAAAAAATAGGATCTCAAGGCTAAATCGGCAGGACGACCGGAGCCGGCTGATAGCCCGCCCCCACATACCAGACTGCCTGCGATTTAGTACGAGCGCGTTATAATCGGTATCTGGAGGCTAATGAGCAAAGAAGACAGCATTGAAGTAACCGGCACTGTAGTTGAAAAATTTCCGAGCGGCCTGTTCAGCGTACAACTGGACCAGGAACGCACCGTGCTTGCGCACTTGGCGGGCAAGCTCCGCCGCAATCGTATCCGCGTGTTGGCGGGCGATCGCGTCACGCTGGAGCTTTCGCCTTACGATCTGACCAAGGGCCGCATCACCTACCGACATAAATAAATTGAAAGTCCTTTTCGTCTTCGGCACGCGTCCTGAGGCGATTAAGCTGGCGCCCGTTATTCGCTGTCTGCGCAACGATCCGCGTTTTGAAGCGCGGGTGGTGGTAACGGCGCAGCATCGCGCGATTCTCGACCAGGTTCTCCACGGCGTCTTTTCCATCGATCCCGATTACGACCTCAATGTCATGCGGCCGGGGCAGACGCTGGCAGAATCGGCGTCGAGAATACTCGCCGCGCTCGAACCGGTGCTCGATCGGGAACGGCCGCACTGCGTCATCGTGCAGGGCGACACCACCACCACATTCTGCGGCGCGTTGGCGGCGTTTTATCAGTCGATTCCCGTGGCGCATGTGGAGGCGGGCCTCCGCACGGGCGATCCGCGGCAACCTTTTCCCGAAGAGATGAACCGCGTGCTGACATCGCGGCTGGCAGCTCTGCATTTCGCGGCGACGGAACGAGCGGGCGGGAATCTGCGCCGCGAGGGCGTCGACCAGGAGAACATTTTCGTGACCGGCAACACCGGGATCGACGCGGTGTTGTCAGTGCGCGACACGCTTCCAGAGTTCGAGACCGGAGCGAAGAAAATGATCCTTGTCACGGCGCACCGGCGCGAGAGTTTCGGACCGGGCTTCGTCAGCATCTGCCGGGCCTTACGGCGTCTCGCGCAACGCACGGACGTCGAGATTGTTTATCCGGTCCACCCGAACCCAAACGTACACGACGCCGTTCACGCCCATCTGCGCAATATTCAGAATATCCGGTTGATGGAGCCGGTGGAGTATGTCGCGTTTGTCGACCTGATGCGCCGCGCTTACATCCTGCTGACCGATTCGGGAGGCGTCCAGGAAGAGGGTCCATCGCTGGGCAAACCAGTGCTGGTGATGCGCGAGAAAACCGAGCGTCCGGAAGCGGTGGAGGCGGGTACGGCGCATCTGGTGGGCACCGATGAGGAGAAAATCGTCGCCGAAACGTCCCGGCTGCTGGACGATCCGGAAGAGTATGCGAGGCGGGCGCGCATCCACAATCCGTATGGCGACGGCCACGCGAGCGCCCGTATTCGCGACGTGCTAATAAACCGCTTTTCACAAGGTTAGCGTTTTCGAGCGCATACCGCGGCAGGTTTCCCTCTCTACACTCGTGGGCGAATGAGGAATACGCCACTCTCGACGAAAATTCGACGCGAGGGCGACCTGCTGCGCGAGCTCTCGGGGCACGTCGTCGGTCAGCCGCAGGCATTGACGCAGATTGTCCCGTACGTGCAGATGCACCAGGCGGGATTAGCTCCGGAAGGCCGTCCCGTGGGAGTGTTTCTCCTGCTGGGCCCAACCGGAACC
>Ga0182024_10004841_pt1 | contig 30610 bp, 37 predicted proteins | sample P32metaG_FD_120480 | JGI IMG/M metagenome (GOLD analysis project Ga0182024, IMG submission 120480) | Permafrost microbial communities from Stordalen Mire, Sweden - P3-2 metaG (Illumina Assembly) | ecosystem: Environmental > Terrestrial > Soil > Wetlands > Permafrost | place: Sweden: Stordalen... | reverse complement strand
CTGAGTCACGGCGAAGCATCGTGGTTCATCAATGACAAGAAGAACTTCGTGGCGATGTCCGATCATCACCACGACCAACGAGTCTCGGTGACCTTCGCCGCCGGGGCCGGAGTGCAGGAATCACTTATCGACGAGGACGCGGAGCGATATTTTCGACCTCCCTACGTCGGGGTGCGCGGTTGGGTCGGCGCCTATCTGGACGGCCACGAAGAATGGAACTCACCGCAGTGGGACACTCTGGGTGACCTGATCGTCGACGCGTGGCTACTCATCGCGCCTCCCAAGATCCGCCTCTTGCTCGATCCCCAGTCCTAAGACCGGAGCATCACCCGGCGTCAGGTCGAGCGACGTTTCCCCTCGGCGACGTAGTGGCGCTCCCCGGCGGTGTCGAGCCAGACGCGCATGACGCGGTTCGTCGAAGGGTCGTTGAAGAGTTCCTCGGTTCGGCGCCAATCCGGGTTCGCCTTGTCGGCCTCGCCGTGGCGACGCAATGCAATGCTGAGGACGAAGCACACGGCCAGGACCACCAGGATTACGGCAAAGACCGGATTCATACGGTCTACTCGGACTTTCGGAAGGTGACCACCGTGCCGTAGGCGACGATCTCGGTCAGGGTGTTGCCGACCTCGGAGGAGTCGAAGCGCATCGAGATGATCCCTTCGCCCCCGATCAGTTGGGCATTCTCGATCATCCGGTCCAGGGCGTGCCGTCGGCTGTCCTCGACCAGACGGGTGTACTGCTTCACCTCACCGCCGGCGAGCGATTTGAAGCCGGCGCCGATGTTGCGGGCGATGCCCATTGACCGCACCACCACACCAAAGACCATGCCGAGGCTGTGGACGATATCGCGGTCGGGAAAGACCAGCGCGGTCGTGATGGGGAACTGAGATCCACCGGGTTCGCCGTAGTGCGGCGATTGATCTGACATGGCGTCACTCGAATCTGAAGGACCGAAAACCATTATTCGGACTCTACCGCAGGCTTTCCGAATGCCGAAAAGGGCGTGTACCGTCTCGCAATCAAGATTGCGCGACGCTGCATCGTGCCTAGCATGGTCACGAATCGAGCGCGGGAGGATGACGGATGGAACTGCGAGTGTTCACCGAACCCCAACAGGGTGCGACCTACGACGACCTGTTGCAGGTCGCCCTGGAAGCGGAGCGTCTGGGCTTCGGCGCCTTTTTCCGCTCGGACCACTACCTGCACATGGGTGCGGTTTCCGGGCTGCCGGGGCCGACGGACGCGTGGATCACCCTTGCCGGACTGGCTCGAGAGACCACCAGCATTCGACTCGGCACCTTGATGAGCGCCGCGACCTTTCGCTTGCCCGGACCATTGGCCATTTCGGTCGCGCAAGTCGACGCGATGAGCGGTGGCCGCGTCGAGCTGGGCATCGGCACCGGGTGGTTCGCCAACGAGCACGCCGCCTACGGCATCGGCTTTCCGTCACTGGGGGAGCGCTTCGAACGGCTCAGCGAACAGTTGGAGATCATTACCGGCCTCTGGGAGACGCCGCTCGGCGAAACATTCTCGTTTCCCGGCAGGCATTATCAATTGACGGACAGCCCGGCGCTGCCCAAGCCGGTGCAGAGCCCTCGACCTCCTTTGCTGATCGGTGGGGGCGGGAAAGTGCGCACCCCGCAGTTGGCCGCACGATTTGCTCAAGAGTTCAATATGCCTTTCAATAGTCTCGAGGAGACGTCGTCGCAGTTCGAGCGGGTTCGAGAGGCCTGTGAGCGTTCCGGTCGGAGCCGCGAATCAATTATCTTGTCGGCCGCGCAGGTCATTTGCGTGGGCGAGAACGAAGCGGAGATCGAGCGTCGAGCGCTGCCCATCGGTCGCGAGGTCAGCGAGCTTCGGGCGAATGGTTTGGCGGGAACGGTCGATGAAGTCGTCGCGAAGATTCAGTCATTCGCCAACGTCGGTGCGCGGAGGATGTATCTTCAAATGCTCGACCTTTCGGATCTGGATCATCTACGTCTCATCGCCGAACGAGTCATGCCTCAAGTCAAATAGTCACGATTCGCGATATGACTGCGTACGTCAATACGACGACGACAGTTTCGCTAAGGAAGTGATTGCGCTGCGATGGATCAACGAGCGACGGGCTCGAGTGAGGGCGATTGACCCTTCACACGGGTGATGGCCACCAGCAGAAAAGCAGCCACCGGAACGATGAACGGGCCGATAGTAAAGGCACCAAGTACCACGAGTAAAGCCAACAGGCCAAACACAATCCAAACGAGAACGCCGACGCCGCGCTTCTGATTGCGCCGTCGGTGCCAAAGTGCGAGTGCAACAATCACGACTCCAACGAAGGGAATCAACAGGGGAGCGAGCACTTTGAGGCCGTTTTCTTGGACGAGCGTCAGCCCAGGTCCGTTCGATGAGGAGTAGCTATTGACGAATAATCCGGCGAGAACGAGACCGAGGCTCCAAAGCGCGGCTAATCCCAACCAGAGCGCCGTCCATCCGTCGAGCGGCCGCGATTCGTTACGCACCATCGCAACAATCTATGGCGCTTTCGCGCGGTAAATGGCGTGGTCTAGTCCGTCGTGTCGACGATGAGCACTGAACAGTTCGCGCCGTGGGCCACCGAATTGGGAACGCTCCCGAGAACGCGGCGCACGCCCTTCATGCCTCGGTTCCCGACCACGATCAGGTCGGCTCCGACTTCGTCGGCTTTGGCGATCAAAATGTCCGCCGCGTCGCCCTTCGCCGAATGCAGCACCGGCTGCACGTCGTGCTTCTTGGCGATGAAGGAGAGCGTTTGGAGAAGCGCTCGGCCATCTTCTTCATTGATGACGACCTTGAACTCGTGAGTATCGGTACCGCCCAACACGGTTAATTGTTCGAAGGCCGTGACGATGTGGAGCGTGCCCTTGGACATCGCACAGATTTCGCACGCGGCCTCCACCGCGCGGCGTGCCGTCGTTGAATCATCGGCTCCTACCAGGATGACATCGAACATTCTCACTCCTCCGGTTGTTGCCTGTCACATCAAGGCGATTCCCACCTTCGCACGAAGAATAGTTGGTGGTTCCCTTTGAGCGCCCTGGTGCGATTAATCAGTTTCGGGTGAGCCGAAACATCGGTCGCCATGTCGGAAATGGTCCACGCTCTTTAGAGGCCGGCCTCTTCCAGCCACTTCCAGTGCATCCGACCGTGATCGGCGTTCGTGCCCAAGACGGCGCCCACCGTGCCGTCGGCCCAGGGTGCTCCGGGGAGGACCTCTTCGAGTTGGCCATCGCTCAGTTCGGCGAGGAGCCCCAACGTCGCACCTCGCGCCGCGGCCGTGAGCGCCACGACCTCGCTGAATGTGTCATCGTGGTGGGCGACTTGCCACTCTTCGGTCTGGGCGTGAACGATTTTCATGATTTGGTCCCGAGTACGGGGTTCACCCAGGTCGTCGTTCAACAGTCCGACTGGATTCGCGCTACCGGCGAAATGTCGTTGCACCATCGCGTTAAAACTGCCTTCGATCAGGGCTAGGTGGGCGAGGTGATCGAGAGCAGTCCACTTCTTATCGGGATCGTGCTCGCTTTGAGTGAGCGGACGCCGCAACTGTTCCTCGCTCAGTGCTTCAAACTTCGCGAGCAGCCAGTTCCGACCCTCGTTGAGCTTGGTCTCGATTTCGACTCGGTTCATGGCGCCCCCTTGGTGTTTACCGTAGAACACGGGAGAGCCGTGGCCCGGCGAGGGCAAAGTAGTTGCTTGCTGGCAAGCAACTACTGATAGACTGGTCATATGTCTGACGTCACACGAGAACCAAGTGAGAAGGAACGACAACTCGCCGAGCACCTTCGCGTCGCCCTCGGACGGCTCAATCGGAGCCTTCGTCTCACCCAGACGCAGAAGGATCTTCCCTCCAGCCAGCGCGAGGTGTTGATGGCCATCGCGCGCGCCGGATCGATGCGTCTGTCGGAACTCGCCAGGGAAGAAGGTCTGAATCCGACGATGTTGTCGCGCATCATCGCGAAACTCGAAGCGGCCGGGATGGTCACTCGCACGTGCGATCCGAAGGACGCTCGCGTCATCCATCTCGCCGCGACGCCGGAAGGTCTGGCGCTTCGCGAGACGATTCGCAGCGAGCGCAACAACGCCTTGCTTTATGCTCTCGGCCGCCTCTCGAAAGACGATAAGAACGCGTTGAGCGCCGCGACGCCGGCGCTCGAGAAAATCGTCGCCACTCTCCGGGACCGCGACGAATGAACGTCAAGGTATCGGCGCGACGAACCTTCTCGTCACTCTCCAACCACAACTATCGCAAGTTCTTCTTCGGCCAGACGACCTCGCTGATCGGCACCTGGATGCAGATGACCGCCCAGTCGTGGCTGGTCTTCACCTTGACGCACTCGGCCACGGACATCGGGTTCGTCGTGGCCCTCCAGACGCTGCCGGTCCTCCTCCTCGGCCCCTACGGGGGAGTGGTGGCCGACCGGGTCGACAAGCGACGACTGATGATCGTCTTGCAGGCGGCCATGGGTGTTCAGGCGGCGATTCTCGCGGTCCTGGCGCTGGCTCACGTCGTCACCTTCCTCGACGTCTGCATCCTGGCGATCGTGCTAGGTCTGAACAACGCCTTCGAGAACCCGTCGCGTCAGTCCTTCATGATGGAGATGGTCGGACCGAAGGACCTTCGCAACGCCGTCAGCCTGAATTCGACCATGAACAACGTGGCGCGCGCCGTCGGTCCGGCCGTCGCCGGCGTCCTCATCGCCTCCTTCGGAGAAGGATGGTGCTTCGCTATCAACGCGGTGAGCTTCGTAGCGGTCGTGGTGTCACTCATGATCATGGACCGCTCGACGCTGAGTCCCAGCGTGCGCACCGAGCGAGCGAAGGGCCAATTGCGCGAAGGCTTCCATTACATTGCCGCCACGCCACAACTCCTGTATCCACTCATCATGATGTCGCTCGTGGGCATGCTGGCCTACGAGTTCCAGGTGACGTTGCCCATCGTGGCCGGACGAGTCTTTCACGGCAGCTCCGAGGTCTATGGCGTGATGATGGCCTCGATGGGCGTAGGCGCGGTCATCGGTGGACTCTGGACCGCGTCCAAAGGAAAGACCGGCACTCGAGCGATTACCCGCGCTGCTCTTCTCTTCGGGGCATTCATCACGATGGCAGCTCTTTCACCCAAGCTCGGCATTGAGTTGTTCGCGCTCGCGCTCGTCGGCTTCGCCAGCGTTGCCTTCCTGTCCATGACGAACTCGACGCTGCAACTAGAGACCGACCCGCAGATGCGTGGTCGAGTGATGGCGCTTTGGGCGGTTGCCTTCATGGGCACGACGCCAATTGGCGGACCGCTGATTGGCTGGATCACCAGTGAAACCAGCGCCCGAGTGGGACTCGGCGTGGGGGCGGCGTCGTGCTTCGTCGCCGCAGGAATTGGTTGGCTCACGATTCGACACTTCCGGGGTAGCGATGCGAAAGCGACTTCGAACGTTGTCAACGAGACGATTGCGAGCGATCCACTCGTCGTGGACTGACTCAGCCTCTGACGATCATGAGGTCGAGGAGCGCTTCCTTAATCGCAGGTCGACTGCCGAAGACGAGTAGGAGTGCCGCCTCTCGGCTGGTGCGCTCGGCGATGTCTCCTGAGATTGCAGACTGACTGCCACGCGATACTGCTAGTACGTGAGCGGCACGCACCGCGAGTTCAGTCGCACGAGCGCGGGCGATCGCGATGTTCGTCGTGTCGTTCGCGTCGAGGTCGTCTCGGCATCGACGCAACTCATCGTCCAGTGACGTCGGACCGAGTAGTTCACAACATCGACGAGTGACACCGAGGGCGAGTGAGCCATTGACGCGCAGTCCCTCCGGTCGCTCGAGTTCCGGTACATACGGCTGGCTTCCCACGTAACAAGTGCGGGGTATAAGGAAATCCGTGAACACGAGTTGGACCGTTGAGGATGCATTCATCGCCGAAAGTTGATGACGGGTTACCGCGAGTCCTGATTTCTCGATCGCTTCGAACACAAAGCTGACAACTGTGTCGTCTGACTGGCGCGCCGTAAGGAAAAGGATGTCAACGATTCCCCAGCCGCTGACCCAAGGAGCGACACCATCGAGTCGCCATCCATCTTTCGTTTCGGTCGCCATCAAGCGCGCCGGTCCAGGAAGGAGTCCGCTGAGTGCGACACCACTTTTCAATTGTCCACTTACGACGTGCGGCAACAGTTCGCGAATTCCCTCAGGTGTTGCCGGATCAAGAAGAGCGGCGAGCAGCCTGAAATGCTGGATCCACACAAAAGTCGTCGTGAGGCACGCCGAGGAGAGATCTTCAACGATTGCACACACGGTGTCAAGATCGAGCTCAAGTCCGCCCACCGAAGTCGGAGCGAATGCCCCGTAGAGTCCACAGGCCGCCAGAGAGTCGAAGTGATGGGTTGGTATCGATGCCGAGGCGTCAATTTCTGGAGCGCTTACTCTGAGTTGATCGGCGACTTCATTAATCCGTTCCCAAATTTCGTGCGAAGAAATCACACTATGACGCTTAAGAACAGCCGTCGTAGGCTTCCGTCGTTGCGTACTGGTGAGTAAGTCAGAATCAAACGTGGCGAGATCAGATATTCGAGGAGTACCTGTGGTCTCCGAAACTTGATGCCAAATGTCGCCATACTCACTTTTACGACAATATGACTCGATTGAGGTCCGGCGACATTGTCTTGTCTCATTTCAACTGGTCACCATTTTCTGGCAATTATGAAGTGGTGGTCAGCAATTCGATAGCCCGACCTGGCTCGCGCCCTAGATCGCGCTTGCCTTTACAGCCCTGAGCTACGCATCTCATCCACCAGCCGTGCACTGAATGAGCCAGAATCATTGAAGATCCACACGACGGACACGGCTCAGCTCGACGAACCTTCTCAATTCTCGCAAGAAGGTCGTGGGAATCGATTATCTCGATTCCTAGTTGATTCGCCTCGGCCCTTGCCTGTTTGCCGAACTTTGAAAGAGTCACGTAGATGCCGGAGCGAGCTGCCAGATTTTCCCTCATGAGGGTTCCTGCGAAGTTCCGGATCTCGTTGACTCCAACGACCCACGACTCCCATCGCTTACATTGGACGATGACGCGCTCACTGTCGCGTACGAGAACCAAATCGATGTTCCCGTCGGGTCCATCACTTCGTCCAGTCTCCTCAACCTTCCAACCTTCTCTACGAAACATCTCGCCGACGAGCCACTCAAATTCTGTTGAATCGAGCAATCGAATATTGCTCGTCCAATCAAGGAGCCGCTTTCGTTCGTCTTTAATTGTTTGTCGAGCCAACCCACCCCCAGCGCCATCGCCATCACCACTCCCGTGAGGTTAAATTCGATTAGAAAGACTTTTGGGAATCCGAGCAGCAGAGGAAGAAGCAGTCCAATTCCCGGATAGAGGAAAAGCACAAGGGCAAGGATCGTCCATCCAGACACCCGATCAACCAATTCCTTGATCCTTCGCTGGAAGGAATCTTCTAGTTTTGACACCGATCTAGACACTAGAGGAAGCCACCTAATTACTGCTCCATGGCCAACGGTGCATTGTGACGAACGAGGGTTGCTGAAGTTGGTATGAATAATTTCCGCTTGGTTATGTGAACCCATCCAGATGTTTAGGTCCTCATTGGGATCGATTCCTCCCTGGAGGTGGAGATTGACCGTCAGCAATACTGATTAATTGTTTATCGGCGCTTCGCCGACCATCGATTAGACCGCAAACTGGCCGTAATCTTGAGTAATACTTCTTGCGTACAATTACTTCAAAGTGAAGGGACGTTAGAAGTGCCCCGATACATTGATCGAAATCTCCAATCCGGAGAAACCGAGACGTACCGAGGGCGACCGTCGAAAACGGCGCTCTTTATACGCCCACTGCTCTTCGGTGTCGGTTTCATAGTGGCTGATTCAATTGCACGCGCTCAATCGACTGCAAAATCGACGACAACACCGGGAGCGAACACGGCCGCTGAGGCCATATTCGCTCTGATCGCCGTGTTTTGCATTGTTGCCGCTATCGCGACGGTGATTGGTGCTTCGGTGTTCCTACGATCCGCCGAGTACGCAGTAACTGATCGACGCGTTATCGCAAAGTATGGCTTGTTTCGACGACGCACCGTCGATACATTGCTGAGGGGCGTATCCAGTGTTGTCGTGAATCAAAGCGCATTTGGTCGCATGTGTGGGTACGGGAATCTCCTCGTCCGCGGAGCCGGTGGGGATCGAAGCATCTCGTGGGTTAAGGACCCCAAGGGATTTCAATCCGCCATATTGTCGCAGCTTGACTCGGCTCGACTCCTGAAAGGGACGGCGGCGTACACGCTCAACGTCAAACCCGCTCAGGAGGTCCCGGTCACGAGCTCAGGCGAGTCGAGTTCGGTGCCCACAACAGCTGTGCCGCTACCTCCCGGTACACCGGCACATTGGGCCGCCGACCCTTTTGACCTGAACTCGGTGCGCTATTGGGATGGGAACCGCTGGACAGAACACGTTGCTCCGGCACCATAAATTCTCAGATGCCGCAGACTGAGAGGTCACCTCACCGAATAGGACTCGTTGGATGTGTCAAAACGAAAGCTAACTCTGCACTGCCCGCGAAGGACCTATACCTTTCACCGCTTTTCAAAGGCCGTCGGAGATTTGTAGAAAACACCTGTGCCGAATGGTGGATTCTTTCAGCACTCCACGGCCTCGTTCGTCCAGACGACAAACTCGAGCCTTATGACGTCGCTCTCGTGAACTCGTCTCGCCGGGAGAAGCAGTTTTGGAGTAGAGCTGTTCTCGCTGCGATTGACGACAATGTGGACGCGCGCGAGGGTGACACGTTCGAACTCCACGCGGGAGCCGATTACCGCCTTTTTGGACTCGAGGAAGGGCTAAAGGCCAGGGGATTTCTCATCGACAATCCGACGGAGGGGCTTCGTTCGGGTGAGCAGCTCGCTTTCTATTCGAGGATTGATGGAACTTTTTGAGCGGCGAAATGCGCTAGAGCAGTTTTACGAAGAAATCGCGAACCTCGAAATTGCGCAACGTGGAAAGAGAACACTGTCGGAGTGCAGCGGCCATATGGATTGGCCACGACGGGGCGTCTACTTCTTCTTCGAGGATGGGGAATTCCGCGAAGATGGCGTCACGCCGCGATTGACGAGAGTGGGAACACACGCCCTCAGACCGTCAAAGTCCACCTTGTGGGGCCGACTCTCTCAACACAAGGGCCCCGTCGGCGGATCAATGCCTGGCGGCGGCAATCATCGCGGCTCAATCTTCAGACTTCATGTGGGTACCGCCATGCTCAACACTGGAGAGTGGCCAGTCCCAATTCAGGCGAATTGGGGGAGGGGGAGTACCGCAGACGCGGCAATAAGGCAAGTGGAGCATCCGCTCGAGGTTGAAGTGAGTCGGTATATCGGAAACTTGCCCTTCTTATGGCTTGCAGTGGACGATGAGCCGAGCCTTCGAAGTGATCGAGGATTGATCGAGAATGGAGCAATATCGCTGCTCAGCAATCGCGATCGGCACGCCATCGACCCGCCATCCACTTCGTGGTTAGGCCATATGGCGGACCGAGCAGCAGTCCGAGAGTCGGGACTTTGGAACGTTAACCATGTAGATGACTTGCCAACACGTAAGTTTTTGGATTCCTTCAGCAACTACATCAAGCGATTGATGTAAGGATCATTTCGCTTTCCGTATTGGCCCTTAGCCCACTCGATACTCACTCGCGAGACTGAGGTCGTGTTTATCGAATGGAATACGAACGTGACGCTAGTCACGACTCGTAACTCCCATTAAAAAACACGGTGCTTGTTCGCGACGCTCGCACACCGGGCGCTATTTTAAGCGCTGTCTCAGTTGTGAGAGAAAACGCGAACGGCTTGTTCGTAGTGTTCGCCCAAGAGTTCGAGGGAAGGAGTCGACTCACCCTGAATTCGTAGTGCTGCTCCGTCCAGTTTTCTGTATGACGGGTACTTGGCAAGGCGAGGAGCAACCTCTATCTTCAAAGATTTCGGATTCACTGTGAGTAACTTGGCGTCAAACAAAGAGTGGTAATCCCTTCTTAATAGAAGTCCACCATCGCTCCTGTGCTCGGGACGTTTTGCGAAGCTGTAGAGGTGAGCGGCCTCAAGTGCTTGGGGAGGTTGCGAGCCGGAGAAAGCGCACTCTTCACCATAGCGACGCATCATTTCAAATCGAAATGCCCGCTGACCACGTCGGCGACGAACGACGGTTTCGACATGGCCACCAAGAATGTTGCGAACATCATCCGTAGAAAAGTCGACAGAGATGTTTACGTCCCGTCCTGAAAGTTTGTCGAGGAACGGGGTCAATAACTCTGGGTTGAGCGGTCGAATTGCATTAAAGGTACTGGTACTCGTCTGCAGTTTCGCGAGCTCACGAAAGTCAATCGGCCTTGCCGCTTCGGTCCAAGTATTCGCGTAGTAGGCACGAAAGCTCGTTACTGACTCGAATTCTTTAATTGCTTCGTTCTCTTCGAACTCGTATCCACAGCCGTGATTGTCGCACTTATATGTAGGTATCATTCTTGTTCTCCGATGGTGCCGAGCTTTTTGACAAGATGGACATCGGATCATCAATTTCGATTGGTCCGGGACAACGTCAATGTGTTCAATGATTCCCCATCCAGCGACGTCGCAATCGACGCGGATGATGACGATATCTCCCGTGTGCACCCGTCTAGATTGAGCGACATTGGAGTCATAGGAGTAATAAATGCCAACAGAGTCGTCGTAACCCTCGTTGGCTGACCACGATCGTTCGCTTTCCGACATCGATATGAAGACCCAGGCCCGTTCAGCAATGGATGTCATTGGCTCTGAGCATACGCTCGCTTAGAAATCTCATTCTCCAGAATGATTCAGCGCCTAATGAAAAATGGCTTCCAAGTGCCACGAGAGAAAGTCAGGCGAAGGCCTGTGCAAAGCCTTAGTTGGCAATCTGACGATCTGCCCTTCTCTCGTGTACAACTCATCTCCGTTGCCGAACTCTGACCGAAGTCGAGGACTTACGAGGAGTCGAAACTCTTGGTCCACGCCAATGTATCCCTTGTCGAACAAGGTATGGACATCGGATCTTAAGAGGATGCCATTGTCGACTCGATGTTCGCCCCCTTCTGCAACCGGAAGTATGTGAGCGGCCTGAAGGGTTGGAATGATCTTGTGATCTGTCACTGCGCAGCGTCGCCCATAGGCCTCTTCGACGACGGCCTTAAACCCTGCCTGACCTAAACGAGGAACAATCGTTCGTGGATTCCCGTGTGTCGGGCCAAGACTTCCGACGTTCTCCAAGATCGGATCGCTGGATTCTTCATGAGAAAAAACTTTCTGGACGATCGCGTCAATGATGGCGTCTTCGCCTGGATATTCATACGATTTTCCTTGGACGATGTTGGCCGAGAACGTCAGGGGCGCTGGAAGTAGCTCATCATCGTTTAGAAACCACGTGTCTCGAAGTAACACGCATCCAATCTCTCGATCCCCCAAGTCGTCTGCGGACTCACCGGTAATCGCGCATAATCGAACGACGAGCTCTTCGATCGAACTAACTCCATTGCCCTCACCAAAGAATTCCCAAGCCCTCGAAATATTGAGAGAGACGAAACCCTCAAAGATTGCACCACCCACGATTTGGTTCCGAGGATACCGAACCTTGAAAATAAACGGCTCGCCTGGTACAAGGACTTTGAATGCGCGAGAACCGTAGGGGCGCCAGAAGTTGACTTCGCGAATGTTGGCACGTGACGATAGGTATGTGTACCAATCGGAGTCAGTTACGCCGACGTACGCCTTCACAACTTCAAACGTAATGCAGACACTTCTTTCTCGCCCATCGCTGTATATTTTCGAATATTTCGAGGAGTATCAACTAGTCATTCCTCGATATCCCGTAGCCTCGAGAGAAGTTCTCAGTAATTCAGCAACTTTCGCATCGGTGCAGAAGATGAAGGTACCTTTCATTCCTCGGGTCATCAGCGTTCGATAAGTATTACGAATTAACCGATCTGCTCGCTCAGCGGTACCGGGCACACGATCTTTGAGGGCACTTTTGAAGCCCAGAAGTGACTTATCGTGCTTCGCTCTATTTTCAGGTTTGCTTACGAGTTGACCGTCTTCAACTTCGAGGTCCGGTCCAATAATGACGCCCATGTAGTCGCCCTCGAGGCCTTGACAAGTATGAATGCAACCAACTTCGTTGACAGAGTTTGGGGCAATCATCCAGCTAGAACCGTCTGACGTTAGATTCCACTTCATTTTGAAATCTGTGTCGGGGAAAGTGATGTCAAATTTGGTTGCGTCGTTCTTACTGATCCACTGCCAGCAATAGCCAGCGAGAAGACGGGATTGATTGTTTGACTCGTTAAGGTCGATGATCATGTCGCGGAGTTCAGATGGCGAAGCTACAAATCGAATGTCATATTCGCACGTTGACATATCGGGAAGCGTGTCGCCGGATATACCTAAGGCAGAATCGAGCCAGGTGAGGTATTCACTTGATCCCGCGCACCTAAATTGTGCGCTCAGCTCTAGTTCCTCGACTGGTGCGCCTTCATGCTGTCCCCAAAATCGAATCTCATCGAGAGTTCCAATGTCGCGCCAAGTGACGAGTTGACTCTCGTCGCAAAAGAAGACGCTCACTCGACTCGCTCTAATCAGTTCGCCGATTTGATTGTCACCGAGGTTCTTGTAGAAACCAGATTTTTCGACGAGACGATGGGCTTCATCAACTAAAAGAACATCGTACGAGTCGCGATCCAAAGTATGAAAATTGTCCGAACTCATGAATAGGTTTGAAAGTGAGGCGTTACTCATGCGTCCCCTCAGTTTCTCTTGATAGACAGCGCGGGGCGCTGCATTCTTGGTGACGTATCGAACATTCAACCCGGTACCCATAAGTGAAACCAAGGCATTGACTGCAATAACAGACTTACCCGTTCCGGGGCCACCTTTTATCAAGAGGACGAGATGTTCTCCGGTCAGCACGGATTTAACTCTCTCTCGAATTGTCTCGTAGGCAGTCTTTTGTTCATCAATGAGTGTGAATTCCTCATTACCCTCTAGCAGTGACGCCAGAACGTCTACAAGTTGCTTCGATGGACGTATTCGACTCTCCTCCATGCGTCTAATGACTTCACTTTTGTCACCAATGTCAATCTTCTCTTCTAAGAATTGTTGAAGTTCATCTCGATCTTTCTGGAGAAAGAGAGGTGCATGCGTGAGCAGATTCGCTGTCGAAATCGTTTTCATGGCCGACCCGTCAAGGCAGTTATGCAGATACGCGCATGGGTTTATTTCAATTGGTTCATCAGTAACGACTTCGTAGAAATCCTTCAGAAGACGCGAGTAGGACCAAGCTTGGTAGGACGGATGCGTTACGTCACGAACGTTGCCGCCAAGGAATGTTCTGACGTGGTCATCTAAAGAAGAGCTCGTAACACTCGTCCATTGCTTAAGTTCGACGAGAACGATTTGCGATACGCCAGACTTGTCCTTTCCGGAGACAATGAAATCGATTCGTTGCTGCCGACCATGAAGTCTGTATTCAATTGCGATCCCCGAGTCAGGTGGAATCCGAGAAGAATTTATGACGTGATACATCGCGTTTCCAAGCGAGTTTCGCCAACTTTGGTATTCGGATGACGAACGCGATATGTGGATTCCGAGCGTTAACTCGACGGCCTCTCGGACGATTTCATCGATCTGAGGTGCGTCCTGGAGAAATTGACCCTTCGTAGCAACGTAGGCCAGCATAGAAACGACGCTAATCGGTGGTTAAGGCGGCCGAAGGCAACCAGTGACTTCATTCAACTTGGGTACCATGAATTTTGGTCTTCCTGATTCTGAGTGCCGGACAAGCGCCCAACAAAATCGTCGAGGTCCCGTTTCACGACGAGCCTTCGCCGGCCGATTTTCACGCTGGAGATCGCTCCCTGCGCGATGAGACTGAATATCTGAGTTCGACCGATTCTCAACAAAAACGCTGCCCTCTCAACGCTGATCAGAAGCGCGGTGCCGTTCTCATCCAACTTCGGTGCTCGCGTCTCGCAGTTGACGGGTTTGGATGGCCCGGCCGCCGCGAACTTCACGGATTCGGTGTCAATTGGCAGTCTCATAGTGTTCCTTACAGAGGAGCGATGTCTTCGCCCTCTACGTCACGTCAATCCAGAGACGGTTACTGATACATCCTCGCGCTAGCCTTCGCTTCAATGATGGGCCAGCGACAATCACATTCATAATGTTACAAATTGACTACAACAATCGGAGGCACAAGTATGGCTAATCCAAGAGCATTTCTGAGTTTTGATTTTGACCACAACGAGACGAGCAAGACTCTGTTTGCTGGTCAAGCGGCTAAAGATTCGCCGACACCATTTGTGCTAGAGGACTGGTCATCGAAGCGGTCACTGCCTGAAGCAGAGTGGGAAAAACTCTTGGCAGGCAAGATTGCAAACTGCCACATGATGATTGTCTTGGTCGGTAAAAGCATGGGTTCCGCTAAAGGCGTCGTCGCGGAAATGGTAATTGCAAAAGACAAGAACGTTCCGTTTTTCGGTGTTTACGTTGATGGTGCCGGGACGGACAGCACCTTGCCTACGGGCTTAGCTCGTAACAGAACGATCTCTTGGACATGGCCCGGAGTTGGTAAAGCCATTGACCAGATGATGGGCGAAGGGAAGAATGCCTAACACTCGGAGAGCCTTAGTCGTTGGGATCGATGACTATCCGACCTCGCCATTGAGTGGGTGCATCAATGATGCTAAAGCGCTTAGCGGGCTTCTAATAGCGAACCACGACGGTTCTCCCAACTTTGACGTCAAGCTCACAACTTCTGATTTGACGCAGACAACGAGAGGGAGTCTGCGATCGGCTGTTCAACAATTGTTCGGCCATGACGACGCCGAGATCGCGTTGTTTTACTTCTCGGGTCACGGAACGGAGAACGATTTGGGTGGCTACCTTGTTACGCCCGATGCAGAGTTCTATGACGACGGTGTAAATCTGTCGGACGTGTTGACGTTTGCGAACGCCTCCAAGGCGAAGGAGCGAGTGATCATTCTCGACTCTTGTATGAGTGGTGCATTCGGAAGCCTCCCCGCGATCACGAGTAATGCAGCGAACCTAAATGAAGGCGTTTCCGTCCTGACTGCTTCCCGTTCCGGGCAGGTCTCGATTGAGAGTGGTGGTCGAGGAATCTTTACCGGGCTGGTCTGCGGCGCGCTCGAGGGCGGAGCCGCAGACGTTCTGGGAAACGTTACGGCCGCAGCGGTCTATGCATACGTAGAACAGGCCCTAGGTCCGTGGGATCAGCGTCCTCTTTTCAAAGCTCACCTAAGCAAGCTCGTATCGCTCCGCACGGCTCCCCCTTCGGTGCCAGTGGAAGTGATCCGACAATTTCCGGCGTGGTTCTCTACGGCATCCGCTGAATTTCAGTTAGATCCAAGCTACGAGTTCAAATCCGAAGAGCCTGATTCTGAACACGTCAAGACGTTTCAGCAAATGCAGAAGTGTCGAGATGCCAAGTTGATCGAGGCAGTCGATGCCGAATTCATGTACTTCGCTGCAATGGAGAGCAAGTCGTGTCGCTTGACTCCCCTTGGCCAGCATTATTGGCGTCTTGTCGAATCGGGGCGCTTGTAGATATGGAAGACGACAAGATCCCGAACAAGGTTGGATTCAGCGGCCACCAAGGCCTGCCTTCTGGAATTAGCGATCGAATTCGCTCTGACTTAGCCGAACGGCTGAGCGAACTCTTGCCGGTACATGGATACACCTCCCTTGCTGAGGGAAGCGATCAAATGTTTGCTCGCCTGGTCACGTCACTTGGTGGCCGCTTCTCCGTAATTATTCCATGCCACGAATATGAGGCGACATTTCGCACCCCGGAGACTCTGGATTCATACAGGACTCTTCTCAGCGGTGCTGCTTCGGCCGAAACCCTTGATTTTTCTGGACCTAGCGAGCAGGCGTTCTGGACGGCCGGGAAACGGATCGTCGAACTTTCTGATCGACTTCTTGCTGTCTGGGACGGACTTCCAGCTCGTGGTCTCGGTGGTACAGCGGACGTTGTTGGATATGCAAAGTCCGTCGGCAAGGCGGTAGAGGTGTTTTGGCCATCGGGCGCAACTCGCTGACGGCCATTACGAGATTAAGTAGCGCGGTTCTATCATCGACCGAGCTAGGAATAATCTGAACTGTAGGTTTCGTCTCATGAATGTTCGAATTTTCATTGTTCCGTTACCCGACCAAATATGGATCTCCCACGGGACAACAATTTCGTTTGACCTGGATGGAGAGGTTCCGCTTCTCAGAGGCATTCTTGTTAGCCCAACAGCAGACCGGCCTCATATTCCCGGCTCAGATTCTGGCGCCCTGTTCGCGTCGCTAAAATTCTGGCAAGTTCGCTGTCTCGAGAACCGGCGGCTTCAACGCACTCACGCAGTTCAGAAGGTTACGACAGCGATCGTTGGTGGGACGTTGCCTGAAGAATCAGACCCAGAAGAGTCAACCTTGACTGTCGTCGAAATGGTCATTCCAGAGATTACTGATGACATAGATGGGCCAACTCAATTATTCTGGAAGGGCATCCAATGTGTAATCGATGTGGTCGATGCGTACCGCGTCTCGGAAAACGCAAAGATCGCCCGATTATCCTACGAGAGACTCGAACCGTTCGTCATGACGTTCACCCGATCACTTTTCGAGCCGTACGACTGGGGCGCACCACAGTTTCTTGAACTTGAACGTCTTGCCTCTCCATTCGAGGATGAAAGTTTCCTTGACGAAGAGAGAACCTTAAATATGTTGTACCATCTTCGAAATCTAAGGGTCAATCATCCTTTTTCGGCCTGGGGTGAATTGGCACGGGACTGCGCTACCTCCTTCACAATTGATGGAGACTATCGAAGAACCGTTATCTTGCTCGGACTCTGGACAGAAACACTTGTCGCGTCCGTCCTGGCTTGCGTATTGTGGGAACCAACATTTCCGAATTCGGCTTCCGAAGATCAGTTGCGGACCGCAGCCCACGCACTCTCACTCGATCCAAAGCCAATGAGAGCGACACTCGGACAACTGCTCGGAGGGAATTGGGATCCCAATGGGATGACAGCATCTGGGACGTGGCAACAGAAGGGCGCAAAGTTGAGAAACAAAGTTGTTCACGAGGGTTATCGAGTTGGACGCGACGAAGCGGGAGAAGCGTACGCATCGTCCTTGGTCCTCGACACGTTCATTCGTGAAAGATTGATCACCCAGATCATGAAGTTTCCTCGAACTGCTGCCATGCTCATTGGACTTAAAGAACTTGAACGACGAGGAATTCTCAACCAGCGACTGCGCGAGATACTCACTCCAGAAAGATCTGACACCGAATGGGTTACGTCTTATCTAGATTGGCGTCACCACGTGAGAGCGATGGCTCAGGTTCAGTGATGATTGCACAGCAACGCCGACGATTCGGTGCACACTTTCTAGAACCTTGGTGAATCAAAGTGTCAGTAATTGACACGAAATAGAATCGTTGTGAACTTTCACGAACGTCTCGAAGCCGCATGCCATGCAAGGGGTCAAACAGCTCGGGAGTAATTCAATGCCCGCACACCTTTTTGCCGACGGATCATCCCATGTGCTACTCCGCCATCCCAGCTATAAGTGGCGCTGTCCGTACCAGTTCTCTTGATTTGGATTGGTCCGCCTCCACAGAACCAAGGAGTGCCTGATGGCGGCTGTGCTGTCACTGCTTCATCAAGTTCCAATTTTGAAGAGTCTGCAAAGGTCGTGGACAAACTTCCACTAAATTCCAAACTCGATTCCACGTACGAGCCAACGATCTCACCATGAGTCTCTTTAAGACTCATGGTGAAGGTCCAAGAATGGACGCTGCTATCTGGTTGAGTGATTGTCCCGCTCCACTTGCCCACCCAAGAGTTCGGGAAGGTGAAGGACTGGGTATTTTTTCCATCGCTTGAACGTGAATACAGAAACTCACCGGCCCCAAACACGACGATCACGGTAGTAACCACAATGGCGACTCGGCGAGAACGCAAAGTCTTCAACGGGGACTCCTTTCGTGGAACTAGTCGAGTCGGGCCGTAGCCGATCCCTTGAAGACCACACCACCACTCTGGTTCTCCGTTTCGACGTCAAAGTCAGCCACGACGACTCCGCTCTCTTCTCTGATCGCCGTGACTGTCGCCATCGTGGTCAAGGTATCGCCGGGCCAGACCTGAGAGGTGAACCGTCCGCCGAACTGCGTCAGTCGTCCATCGCCCACGTAATCGGTGAGCATCTTGCCCGTCATTCCCATTGTCAGCATTCCGTGGGCGAAGACGCTCGGGTAACCCGCGACCTGCGTGGCGAACACCTCGTCGGTGTGCAAGGGGTTGTAATCGCCCGACGCGCCGGCGTACTGGACGATTTGGGTGCGGGTCAGATTCTCGACGACCACTGCGCGGTGGCTGAGGCCCACGCTGATGTCAGACGTACGCAGCGCCACGGTCAGTCCTTCACCGTCTGTTCGGTGCGTACACCGACGCCGCGTGCGGTGACGGCGAGTTCACCGTCTTCGCCGCGGTACTCGATGATGGTTTCTTGAAAGTGCAGCAGTCCGCCTCGACGACCCTGTTTCTCCCAAGACTTGCCAGGGCGCATCGTGAGGGTCAGTACCTCGCCGACGCGCGCCGGTCGGTGGTACTCATAATGCTGCTCAGCGTGAAGGCCGGTGCCGCCGCTCGGTTTAGGGTCCGATTCCTTCGTGGTGGCGACGGGCTCGGCGTCGGATACTCTGCCGGTCGGTGTCGCGCCGGATCCGAACCAGGGCACGCCGGGATGGGGTCGCAGCGGGTAGTCGGGGTCGTACTGGGCGCTTGCTTGCACGAAGGTGGGTGGAGCGATGATGCCGCCGAACTCTGATTCGCGCGCAAAGTCCACGTCAAAGTACACCGGATTGAAGTCGCCGATGGCCCGAGCGAACATCATGACGTGACCCGCTTCAATGGGGAAGCGTGATGCTGCCATCGCAAACTCTCTTTCCTCGACGCGACCGGCCGACGTTCGTCGGTCGACCGATCAGTCCGACTCTTCCGGCCAGGGGATCACGCCGTTCATGGCCGCATTGGGCGGCGCCTGGGCCACGAGGTCGAGGACCACCGGTCCGAGTTCGGCGGGGTCCCAGCGGCCTCCTTTGTCCGTGACCGGCCCGGCGTGCCAGCCTTCGGCGACACTGAGGCGACCGCCCGCGACGTTAAAGACGCGCCCGGTGACGCTCGCCGATTCAACACTGGCGAGCCACGCCACGATCGGGGCCACGTTGTCCGGTGAGCGGGCGTCGAACTCCTCCGGCTCCGGCGACGCGGTGCCGCGCGCACGCTGCAGATTCTCGGTCATGCGCGTACGCGCCCCGGGCGCCAGCGCGTTAACGGTCACGCCGTAACGGGCGAGCTCTTTGGCGGCGATGATCGTGAAGGCGGCGATACCGGCTTTGGCGGCGCCATAGTTGGTCTGGCCGATGTTGCCGTAGATGCCCGACGAGGAACTGGTGTTGATGATTCGGGCATCGTTGACCTCGCCCGATTTCGAGCGGTCCCGCCAGTAGCCGGCCGCCCAACGGGTCGGGGCGAAAGTGCCGCGCAGATGCACCCGCACGACCGCGTCCCACTCTTCGATGCTCATGTTGACGAGCATCCGGTCTCGCAAGATTCCGGCGTTGTTGACCAACACGTCGAGGCCGCCGTAAGTGTCCAGCGCACAGTTGATCAACCGATGCGCGCCCTCAAAGTCCGACACGTCCTCGCCGTTGGCGACGGCTTCGCCGCCAAAGCCGTGAATCTCCTCGACCACCTCTTCGGCCGGTCCCGACGAAGTGCCTTCGCCGTCGACTTCCGCCCCGAGGTCGTTCACGACCACCCGCGCACCTTGGCGAGCCAACTCAATGGCGTGTCCCCGGCCAATGCCGCGCCCGGCCCCGGTCACGACGCAGACGCGTCCTTCGCAGATCTGCATCACTTCACCTTCGCGATGCCCTGGGGTCCCCGGGGCAGACCCAGAGCGCGCTCTCCGATGATGTTCTTTTGGATCTGACTGGTGCCGGAGTAGATGGTCCCGGCGCGGCTGGCGAAGAAGACGTCTTGCCATTCGTTGGTGGCGTACCCCTCACCGTCGGGGCGAATCATGGCGTCGGCGCCAACGACGTCGAGGGCGAGTTCACCGAAGGTCTTGTGATACTCGCTCCAGAAGAGCTTCGAGATCGACGCCTCGGGGCCGGGCTGTCGGCCCTCGGCCAACGACGCGAGGAGCCGCAAGCCGGCGTAGCGCATGAGTTGCACCTGGGTGAAGCACCAGGTGAGACGTTGACGGATCAGCGGGTCATTCGCTTTCCCGTTCTTGCGAGCGAGCCCGATGAGGTCCCACAACTCCTGCTCGAATCCGAGGTGAGCGGTCGTGGCGTTGCCCCCGCGCTCGAAGCCGAGCGTCGTCATGGCCGGGCCCCACCCGTTGTCGAGGCCCCCAATCACGTTGAACAGCGGGGCCCGCGCGGCGTCTAAGAAGTCCTCGCAGAATCCCGACGCGCCCGACATCTGACGCAAGGGCACCACCGTCACGCCGTTCTCTTGGGAGAAGGGCACCAAGACGTACGAGAGACCGCGATGTTTGGGCGCGTCGGGGTTGGTGCGACAGAGCACGAAGATCATGTTGGCGCTCTGCGCGCCCGAGGTCCAGGTCTTTTGACCGGTGATCACCAGTTCGTCGCCGTCGACGACGCCCTTGGTCTCGACGGCCCCGAGGTCTGAGCCGTGGTTGGGTTCGGAGTAACCCTGGCAGTACACGTCCTCACCCGACACGATCCGCGGCAAGAAGTACGCCTGCTGCTCGGGGGTGCCGTGGACCATGATGGGCGGCCCGACCAGCGTCTCACCCATGCCGCGACGTACCGCGGGCACACCCTGTCGACGGAGCTCTTCGTTGAACACCGCGAAGCGAATGGAGTCCCAACCTCGCCCTCCGAACTCCTCGGGCCACTGGGCGCAGATGAGATTGGCGTCGAGAAGTCGCTGCGCCCACTCGCGGTAGATGGGATCGGCCGTGGCCTTAAGGAGCGCCGCTCCGCTTTTCCCACCGGCCACCGGCTGCCAGCTCCAATCGGCTAACTCCTTCAAGCCAGCTGGCGCGTTACCCTCGATCCACTCGCGCATCTCTAAGCGAAACGCGGCGTACTCTTCACCCAGATCAACCTCCATGTGTTCCTCCCTCGTGGCGTGGTTGCGTCTCCGTCATACACCCGCGGCCGCGGCGGTGCCAAGAATCAGTGTGCCGGCGGCCATGAACATGCCACCCACCCCCTGGGCCAGGCTGATCTCGACGTTTGGAACCTGCGCCGACGCCTCGCGGCGCAGTTGGCGAACCGACTCTTGCACCAAGAACATGCCGTACATCCCGGTGTGGGTGTAGGACAGGCCCCCGCCATTGGTGTTCATCGGCAAGCTTCCGCCCGGCGAGGTGTGGCCCTCGGCGATGAAGGCGCCCGCCTCGCCCCGGCCGACGAAGCCGAGGTCTTCGAGCCCGTAGATCGGCAGGTGCGCGAACGCGTCGTAGACCATCAGGTGGTCGACGTCTTGTGGACCGACGCCGGCTTCGGCGAAGGCGCTCGCCGACGAGAGCCGAAAGGCCTTCGAGGTCGTGAAGTCCTCCATCATCGAGACCAGTGGCGTCTCGGCCGCTTCGCCGGTACCGAGCACGTAGACGGGGGGCTTCGGACCGGGCATCGACCGGGCGCGCTGGGCCGAGGTCACGACCAACGCACCGCCGCCGTCCGTGACGAGACAGCATTCGAGCAGGTGCATCGGATAGGCGATCAGTCGAGAGGCCAACACGTCTTCGATCGATAACGGCTCGCGGAACATCGCGCGCGGCACGTTCGCCGCCCACTTTCGCTGCGCGACCGGTACCGAGGCCAGTTGCTCGTGCGTGAGGCCGAACTCCTTCATGTAGCGCAGCACGCCCATGGGGAACATGGTCGGTGGTCCGAGGGTTCCGTAGGGCGCTTCGAATTGGCCCTGGGGCGAGGTCGGATCGGCCACGCGCGGTGGCATGCCGAGGCGCGAGCGACCGGACTCGCCGTGGGTGATGAGCACCACCTCGCAGAGTCCGGCGGTGATTGCGGCGGCGGCGTGGCGCACGTGGAGCAGGAACGAACAGCCACCCACGGTGGTGGCGTCAACATAAGTCGGGGCGATGCCCAAATAGTGCGCGACGGCAATCGGTGAGAGTCCCGCCGCGGCCACGCCGTCGATGTCGGTCATCTTCATTCCGGCGTCAGCCACGGCCAAACGGGCGGACTCGGCGTGCATCTCCAACGCCGACACGTCAGGTACGACGCCGATGCGCGTCGTCTCGGCCGCGCCGACGATGGCGCTTCCCGCCCGCACGTTCACGATTCGTTCCGCGGACGAAAGACCGGGACGCTTTGATCGCCGCGAGGTTCGAAGGCCACCTCGAGGGCCATGTCGAGCACGAGTGATTCAGGAGTCTGCTCGACGCCCACGATGTTGGTCATCATCCGCGGACCTTCCTCCAGTTCCACGACCGCGATGGCGTAGGGCACTTCGTCGGCGAAACCCGGCGCGGGGCGGTGGCTAATCAAGTAGGTGTGCAGTTGGGCACGGCCCGACGCTCTCTCCCACGACACGTCCGTCGAGAAACAGTGGGGACAACTCGGGCGCGGATAGAAGTAGGCCTGGCCGCACGCGCGGCAACGTTGAATGCGAAGCTCTCCGAGCTTGGTCCCTTCCCAGTAGTGCTCGGTCTCCGGAGTTGGCTTGGGCGCGGGCTTGTGTTGGTGGTCGTCGTTCGGCATTACGACATCTCCGACGATCCGGCAGTGTTGACGGTGATACCCAACTCGTTCAACAGATCCTGACTGTAGGCAATGCGTCCGGTGCGTGACATCGGTGCCACGCTGCACAGGGCCAAGGCGGCCTCGGCCATGACTTCGGACGGCTCGACCACTTGGCTGGGATCCCCGGTGACCAGATGGTGGAACACCGTGCCCGGTGTCGGGACGACGCGATTGGGCGCGAGCGCGTTCACCGCCACGTTGTCGGCGTACACCTCCGAGGCCAGACCGGTGGAGAATCGCTCGAGCGCGGCCTTGCACATCCCGTAGACCGCGCCGCCGCCGTGTCGAGCGGGGTCGGGCGGGAACGTGGGGTGGCGCGCCGCGCCCGAAGAGATATTGAGGATCCAACCCTCACCCTTCGCGATCATTGCGGGCAGGACCAACTGCGCCAAATGAAACGGAGCGGTGACCTCGACCTCGAACATCAACTGAAACTGTTTGGCGCCAAAACCGACGACGGGAATGAAGTAGGTGACCGCCGCATTGTTGACGAGCACGTCGATGGGTCCGACTTTCTCCACTGTCTCGGCGACGAGTCGTTCGCGTTCGCTTACTTTCGAGAGATCGGCGGCTATCGCCACCGCCGTGCCACCGGCTTGCGAGATCCTCTCCACCGTCTCGTGGATCGTGCCGGCCAACTTGCTGGCCGCGGGGTCGATGGTCCTCGCCGTGACCACCACGGTCGCGCCGCTCGCAGCGAAGCGCTCGGCGATGGCTGCGCCGATGCCCCGGCTCGCCCCGGTCACCAGCGCCACCTTGCCGCTCAGTTCACCTTCGCTCATGTCGGGTCTCCTTCACTTCGCCATATCGCGAGGGCGTCGAGTACCTCGACGTCGCCTCCGTCAACTCGTAACGGATTCACTTCGAGGGTGTCGAGGGCGTCACCGAGACCTTCGGCGAGTTGAGCGATTTGGTAGATCACCGTGACGAGCCGGTCCATGTCGACCGGGCGAGTTCCTCGAGCACCGGAGAGCAACGCGGCGCCTCGAAGTTCACTGAGCATGGTCGTGATCTCGTCGCGTGCTACGGGAAGCACGCGAAGCGCCACGTCGCCCAGTACTTCCACCCAGACTCCGCCCAGGCCGAGCGAGAGAACTTTGCCCCACGTGGGGTCGGTGACCACACCGACCAGGAGCTCGATGCCCCCGGTGAGCATCGGTCCTACGAGCACCCCGTCAAGGACCGCCTCCGGGAGCGCCGTCGCGAGCAGTTTCGCGAGGTCGTCGAAGGCGTCCATGACCTCATCGACTTCGACATTGAGACGGACTCCGCCGATGTCCGACTTGTGCGCCAGGGCCGAGGAGGCAACTTTTAGCGCCACGACGCCTCCGAACTCCTTGGCGATGGCTCTAGCTTCCACGGCCGACGTGGCCAACTGGGCGGGAGCGACCGGAATGCCGTGCGCTTCGAGTAGCCCCCTCACCAAATACTCCGGCCACACTCCTCGTGCCCCGGCAGGGACCTCAATGGTCGGTGCCGCCGGGGGCGGACCCGCCGCGAGTCGTGTATCGCGCCGGTCGTGGTAGCGCGCGCCGTGGCCGATCGCCCTCATCCCCGGCTCGATGCCGTTCACCAGATAGAGGCCCCGATCCGCCAGCAACTTTCGACTGTAGGGGGCCAGGTCCAAATAGATGAGACTTTGCAGGACTAACGGAACGGCTAGAGCTTTTCCGGCTGCGGCGACGGCGTCCATTCGCTCCTCGACCGGGGCGGGGTTCGGCGCCTCAGCGCGCGGGATGGTCGCGGAGTAGATCACCATGTCGAAGTTTCCCGCAACCTCTCGAGCGACGATCTCCAAGGACTGAAGGGTGATCATCGGGTCCATCACCACGTACCCGGTCACGTCGAGGGGGTTTTGGGGATTGGAGAACGAGGGCAGGAGCCGCTTCAACTCTTTGTCGGTCTCGGGCGGAAAATCGGGGAACTCGAGTTTCTCTTCGGACGCCAAGTCCGCCATCAAGTCACACGCGCCGCCTGACGGAGTGATCGCGGCGATACGTCGGCCGCGGATACCTGGGTGATGTCCGAGGTATCCCGCCGTGTTCAGCAACTCTTCCAAGGAGTCGACCCGAACCACGCCGAGTTGACGAAACGCGGCGTCGACCACCCGGTCATCGCCGGCCAGCGCGCCGGTGTGCGCCAGCGCCGCCTTGGCGCCCGCTTCCGTGCGACCGGTCTTCAGTGCGACGATCGGCTTGCCGGCTTCCAAAGCGAGTTCGCAGACCTCGCGGAACTCTTCGGGCTGGCGTATCGACTCTAAGAAGGCGGCGATGACCTTCGTCTGGTCATCTTCGATCAAGTAGCGCATGATGTCCGACGCCGACGTCAGCGCTTCATTGCCGGTCGAGACGAGCAGGCTCAGTCCGATGCCGCGTGCCTGCGCGCCGGCCAGGACGGCGCTCGCGAGTCCGCCGGACTGCAAGACGATGCCGACGGGACCGACTTCGAGGGGTGGCGCGATGAGCAGGCCGTAGGGCGTCAGACTTCCGGCCGCGTTGATGAACCCGTTGCCGTTCGGTCCGAGCACGGTCAACCCGCGAGTGTGGGCCAGCTCCACCAGTCGAGACTCGAGTTCGACGCCCTCGGGACCGGCTTCACCAAAACCCGCGGTGAGTATCACGACGTTGGTGATCCCGGCGTCGGCCACTTCGTTCATCACTTCCATTACCGCCGAGGTCGGGACCATGACGTAGGCGAGGTCGACCGGTCCGTCGAGCTCCTTGAGCGACTTCAACGCGGCTTGACCGTGGACCTGGTCGTGATGGGGATGGACGACGTGGACGCTCACCGCGGGGGAGTACTGGCGCAGGTTCGCGTGGGTCCAGATCGACCACGGCGAGCGATCGGTCGCTCCAATCAAGACGACCGACCTGGCACCAAAGAAGGCACCCAAGCGATCCACGACCTCACGATGCGACGCGCCTCGCACTTCCTGGTCGATTCGCACGCCCCACCCCCGTGTCGTGATGGCATGACGCCGAGCCAAAGCGTACCTCTGAGATGAAGCCTCGGCACAACCGAAGTTTCGGTGGCCTCGAAGCGAAAGCGCTCGAGCGTGAAAGTGGTTACGGTGTCCTCGGGACCGCGATGTTGCACTCATCGGTCGTCAGGGGGACTGACGTGATCTTCGCCTTTAGCGCGGAACAAGAGGAGTTACGCAAGTCGGTACGGAAGTTCCTGGAGGACAAGTCCCCCGAGACCGAAGTGCGCCGACTCATGGAAAGCGTGGGCGGCTACGACCCGGCCGTCTGGACGCAGTTGTGTGGGCAGTTGGGACTGGCGGGGTTGGCGATCCCCGAGCAGTACGGCGGCTCGGGCTATGGCTACGTGGAGCTGATCGTGGTGTTCGAGGAGATGGGCCGGGCCCTTTTGTGCGCGCCATATTTCTCTACCGTCGCTCTGGCGGCCAATCTGTTGTTAACCGTCGACGATGAGTCGGCCAAGGTTGACTACCTGCCCGGGCTGGCCAGCGGTGAGAAAATTGGCACCGTCGCGTTGGCCGAGACGACCGGCCGCTGGGACGAGACCGGGGTGACGACCGCCGCTACACAATCGGCGAGCGGCTGGTTACTCAATGGCGAGAAGAGCTTCGTGACGGACGGTCACGTGGCCGACGTGGTCTTCGTCGCCGCCCGGACCCACGCCGGGGTGTCGATTTTTGCGGTGGACAAGGGAGCCACCGGGTTCGTGGCGAGCGCTCTCGCCACGTTGGACCAAACGCGCAAGCAGGCGAAACTCACGTTTGCCCAGACGCCGGCCCGACTGATCGGCGATGAGGGCGCGGGATGGCCAGCGCTGTCCAAGATGCTCGACCTCGCCGCGGTAGCCTTGGCGGCCGAACAGGTCGGTGGGGCGCAACAGATCTTGGACGTCACGGTGCAGTACGCCAAGGACCGCGAGCAGTTCGGCCAGCCCATTGGGAGCTTCCAAGTCATCAAGCACAAGTGCGCCGACATGCTCTTGGAGGTGGAGTCCGCCCGCTCGGCGGCGTACTACGCCGGTTGGGCCGCGGCCGATGACGGCGATGATCTGCCGATCGCGGCGAGCCTCGCCAAGTCGTACTGCTCGGAGGCCTATTTCCACGCCGCCGCCGAGAGCATCCAGATCCACGGGGGCATCGGTTTCACCTGGGAGCACCCGGTCCACCTGTACTTCAAGCGGGCCAAGTCGTCCGAACTGCTCTTTGGCGACGGGTCGTATCACCGCGAACTGCTCGCTCAGCGCGTCGGGATTTAAGCGGTCAAATATTCAAGACATCTTGGTGGAGGTATGGAGATTCGAACCCCGGGCCCCTTGAATGCCCTGCAGGGAGTTGTTACCTATGGCTGATTGACGAGTGGCTGCCTCGGGCCAATTCGCGGGTTCTCTCATTTACCATCGAGAACTAGCCGCTTGTTATCAATCGGGCGTCCGATATAGAGTTCCGAGTTACTTTGAGATTAGAAGAACGATTCGCAGTCAGTGATTAAGCGTTTCGAAAGTGATGGAGACGTCACGTCGGCGAGTCCACCGAAGTGGGGGGTCAATGGGCTATTTGGATGATGGCGATCGCAGACAATTAGAGGAGAAGGCGCTGTTCGTGCGCCTGGAGACTCTTCGACTTACGCGGATCGCGGGCGCTGGCCACTACAGCGGTACCTTTTCGGCCGCGGAACTTCTTGCGACTCTCTACTATCACGAGCTCCGTTTAGATCCCGCTAATCCGAAGTGGCCCGATCGTGATCGCTTCATCTTGAGCAAAGGGCATGCCGCGATTGGGCTCTATCCCATCCTGGCGGAACTCGGATACTTCGATGCGTCCGAACTCGAGACCTATACGCGGCTCGGAAGCGCCTTCGGCGACCACCCTGATATGCGCAAGGTGCGTGGAATTGATTTCAGTTCGGGCTCCCTGGGCCACGGACTCTCGATAGGTGTGGGCATGGCACTCGGGGGACGCGTGCAGTCGAAGGATTTCCGCGTGTTCGTGATGGTTGGCGACGCCGAGCTGAACGAGGGTCAGATTTGGGAAGCGGCGATGTCCGCCGGACACTTCAAACTCGAATCGCTCATCTGCATTGTGGATCGCAACCAATTGGGTATTGACGGACGAACAGAAGACATCATGTCGGTCGAACCAATTGAAGCTCGGTTTGCTTCCTTCGGGTGGGATGTGCAACGTATCAACGGGCACGATGTCGACGAGATTGCATCTGCGTTCGACAACACGAAGAACTCGTCGCGTCATCAGCCTCACGTAATCATTGCCGACACCGTCAAGGGCAAGGGCGTGCAGCGGATGGAACTTGACTTGAACTGGCACGTGGGCAATCTCAATCCAGAGGACTACGAAGAGGTCTACGCAGAACTGATCGGGGGAGGTACTAAGTGACCTCGGAAACTGCTGCCACGACTCCCGAAGAAATGGGCGAAACCGCCCCCGGCCAAGATCAGAGCGACGTGTTTCGCGGCGTCAGTTCAGATTCTTTGGTGCGCCGTGGACGCACGGAAAGTGGCATTAGTGCACAATCCGTACCCGCCTTCGTCGCGGGAGAAGAACTCGCCGACTTGGCGGAAACTGATTCGCGAATCGTGGTTATGACCGCGGACCTCGCGTCAGCAAACCGACTCATTGACTTCAAGCTCCGTCACCCGGACCGATTCTTCAACATGGGAATCGCAGAGAAGAACATGATTTCTGCCGGAGCCGGACTCGCGTCGACGGGCCTGATGCCTTTCGTGGGCACCTTCGCTTCTTTCGCATCGCTTCTGGGCTACGAACAGATTCGTACCGACTGCGCGTACCCGGGGATGCCAGTAAGAGTGCTCGCGCATCATTCGGGCATGTCACTCGGGTACTACGGCTCAAGCCACCATGCACTGGAGGATCTCGCCGCAATGCGCGCGGTGGCTGATCTCACGGTGGCGTGCGCCGCCGATGGCAATCAGCTTCGCGCTATGTTGCGCGCGTCCCTTGACCTCAAGGGTGCGCTCTACCTTCGCCTCGGGCGTGGTAGGGATCCAGAAGTGTACGCAACGGTGCCCGAAGACTTCGAGTTCGGACGCGCGTCGACGCTTCGAGAGGGTAGCGACGCCACGGTCATCGCCACAGGTTCCCAAGTGCACGCCGCCCTCGCAGCGGCGGAATTACTGCTCGAGCGCGGTCTATCGGTCCGGGTCGTCGACATGCACACCATCAAGCCCCTTGACGTGGCCGCGGTAGTGGCGGCGGCGGCGGAGACGGCGGCCGTAATCACGGTAGAAGAACACAACATCATCGGCGGACTCGGGAGCGCCGTTGCCGAAGTGCTCGCCGACCACCGACTCGGAGTGCCCTTCTTGCGGCACGGTGTTAATGACGAATACGTGCTTATCGGGCCACCTGCGGCGCTGTACGCGCACTATCGCCTCGACGCCCCCGGCGTGTTCGACGTGGTCGAAGAGTTCTGTCGTATGAGAAGGGACGAGGTATGACGATTCAGGCTCACACCGACCCCTTACCCCCTGCATTCCATGTTGCTTTGGTGAGGTCATAGTCGTACATGAACGTTCAACTTCGCGGGAAAGACTGCGAAAGTGATCCAGTGACGTACACCGGCGTGCGCTGAAATTCGTCAGCGCAGCTTTCGGCGTAGCTACACACGATCCTTCCATCGTCGTCCCGATAGTTGGTTTAGACGTTGGCGCTCGAAGAGTTCTGTACGGACTTGACTCGACTAGCTGGACAGGGCTTCGCTAGCTTTATCACCGGACTCTCTGAGTTTGTCCATCGCTTGATGGCCCTTTTCAGCGACTGCGTGACTACCGTCGCTCACCGCTTTCGCGGCAACTTCTTTGGCTTTGTCTTTTGCCGAACGAATGGTGTCATCGGTGTGTTGTTTGGCCTTCCGCTTAGCCTTGTCAACAGACTCATTGAAATTGCGCTTTGCTTTACGTTTCAGAGAATCAGAACTTTCTTTGGCTTGGGCCCCCGTCTCGCCCGAGAATTTGGCGACCCTTCGCTTGGCCTTGTCCATGACGGCTTTCGCCCTGTTGTTCGCTTCCTCGGCAATCTTTTCCGCTCGACGTTCAGCTTTTCTCATAATCTTCTTGGCTTTTCTTTTCCTTGCCATCGCTATTCCTGCTCCTTCTCATTGTTCGTAACCAATGCTTCTCAATACTTGTGCCGAATTCAGATGAAATACTTTCTACGAATGACTTCTCGCTAAGCCAGCATTTGTCGTGAGTGTTTCGGTGGTTCACTTGCGCGGCAACTCAATGCGGCCGCGTTATGGACCATTTGCAAGTCTCCATTGCAAGGTAGCATTTCCGTCACGTCACGCCCCAGAGTCCGGTAATTTCCGCCGCCATGAACCCCCCTGTTTCGAGCCGTGCATTCAGCTGAGAGCATGCCATCGCCGCTTTGTAGCAGCCCGCTTCCCGTGCAACTCGGAGTCGTCCCCTTCGGTCGCTGTGCATGCACAAACTGGGCGATCGCCATCGACGTCGTCCAGAGTTCGTGATCTTCAAACCCTGAGCCCGTCGTTGACATTCTGAAGTGGAACCCCTTAGACACCCTGTCCAACGAAAATCAGACTGCAATCTCATAAGAGCGGTCCAACCATATGGGGTCACGCCCTGTAAAGACTCACCACCCGTGTCACAGTATGGCTCCGGGACCTATGCGACATCTTTCCTCCTTGGTTTGCCGTTCGGCATAGCCAGAGCTCCAAACTCTTTGGAGCGGTCGTGGCGTGCTTTG
>Ga0182024_10004840_pt1 | contig 30611 bp, 27 predicted proteins | sample P32metaG_FD_120480 | JGI IMG/M metagenome (GOLD analysis project Ga0182024, IMG submission 120480) | Permafrost microbial communities from Stordalen Mire, Sweden - P3-2 metaG (Illumina Assembly) | ecosystem: Environmental > Terrestrial > Soil > Wetlands > Permafrost | place: Sweden: Stordalen... | reverse complement strand
GCGCATCAATCGGCACCCGTCGTGCCCTTCCGATGTTGACGGAACGCAGTTGGCCCGAAGCGATCAGCTCGTACGTCTTGGTGCGGCCCAAGCTGAGCCTGTCTGCCGCTTCCTCCACACTCAGCAAGAGCTTCTCCATCGGCCAGATCCTCTTCCAGTTGCGTTGGACGGCGTCAGTGCCGAGTTCCTACGTGTGAAGCTCGGCATCGAGACACCGCAAAGTCTGGCGAATGAAGGCGTCGAGGTTGATCGGCGCGCAAGGGCCCAGCCGTCGCCTGTATCCAAAGCTGACCTCGGTCATCAATCTCGAGCATTGTCGTGAGGGTGAGCCACTTGTCCGAGGTTGTCAATCCCCGCCAACGGGCACCAAGTGTCACCGACGGTCAATGACGGCTAGTGGCGGCAAATGCCACCTGGGTAAACGCAACCGGGAAATTCTTGAAGATATTTGGATCCGGCACGACCAGGACAGCGGCCCCTCGACTCGGGCCCGCGGCGACGAAAATGAACGGTCGCCGCAGCACGAGCAAGCAAACGGGTGGGACGAGTGTGGCCGACTATCTACCAGCAAGTGTTACTGCCGCCTGCGATAATTGAGTATGAGCCTCGATGACTCAGGTCAGGAGACGACCACCAACGACGAAGGATCGGTTGTCATCGAGGGCGAGCGCTACCTGCTCATTCCATACGGTTCCGAGCGGACAGAAGATGGTCGAGATTGGTTCACCAGTCCCTGCCACATCTGTGACGTTCCGCCTTGCAGCCCTCATAAACCAGAGTGTCCTCTGGGTCCCGGTCGACTGGAACGCCCCAAGAACTGCCGGGACTGCGCAAAGCCCGTGGGTAACTTGCACGTTCTCGGGTGCGGCATTGAGCAGTGCCCTCGGTGCGGTGGCCAGTACGTGTCTTGTACCTGCAACGGCGATGAGGATTCACCGGACGAGGGGGATGAATCTTGATACCAATCTCGCCAGGCATCATCATGACGTGGTGACGACACCGGACGGGGATCACAGTTTACCACCTTTGTTCCTTAAGTACAGCAAAGACAATCCTGCTCAACAACCGATCAAGTGGAAGGCAGGGACGTTCTGGAAAGCCGCACTAAGTGGCCACTCCGCCTTGTTGGTAGCGCTTGAAAACGAAGCTGCCGAAAACAAAGGGAGCATTCGTCGCTCATTCATTCACGAACGTGCTGCTGGCGACCCAGTGGAACTGTTTCTCGCCGCCATGGCATGGGGATTCGGTGGGAAGGCACCTCAATGGCCAGCCCTAAAGAAAATGCTCACTCCTCCTTACCCCGAAGACGGTATTGCTGAGATCGTTGCTCAGACAAGGGGTCAAGGGGCACTAGCTGGATGGGACGCTCTTTGGAGGAGGCCACGCAGGGTTCCCGGTTTGGGAATGTCCTTCGGAACGAAGTTGGTTTATTTCGCTGGCTACCGGGCCGACATCGCCAGACCACGGCCGCTCATCCTCGATCAGTACGTCCAGAAGTCGTTGGTCGAACTCAGAAGAGCAATGCCCGAGATTGGCATCACCATGCCAAACCCAGGAAAGACGGTTCGACGTGCTCACTACATGGAGTACCTCGCACTAGCGGAGCAGTGGAGTAGTGATCCCACTTGGCAAGGTAGAGGTAGCCCCGAAGCCGTCGAGTATGCGCTATTCGATCACGGCAAGAGGATCAAGTTTCGCTCCAACAACCGTTGAATAATGAGCCTACGAGAGGTGGTGTGCACCACTCCATGAGAGTTCAACGATGCCTATCGGACCACCTCGATGCTTTTGACATCGGACGCTTACCCTTGCTTCCCTATCATGGGAGAGAAGCAGAACCACATCGCAGTGCTCAGCCACGTCTCCGTGATCTGAGAGATCGGCAAGTTTTGCACGCCCATCGACCCGAAAATCCACATTGGGGGAGAGGTTCGAAAGGGCAACGATGGGAACGTCGAGCCTGCGTGCAAGCGTTTTCAGCCCCAGAGCCTTGTGTTCATCACTGCGAGCCGAGATGCTCTGCAGTCGGTCAACCACGACCAGGGATAGGCCATCGGTCTTGGCCATGTGCTTGGAACGTTTGGCTATGTCGTTGAGCGTAGGGAACGGATCGTCGATGAGGACGATCTTCGAATCTTTCAATGCAGCAACGGCATCGCCAAGTGTGCCCCACGAAGAGTCGGCGGGATTGGCCAATGACCTTCGGAGATCAAGCTGTGCTTGGATTGCCACCAGACGTTCGGCGATATCAATCGCACTCCGCTCCATGGTGAAAACCAAGACCGGTGTTTTGAGGTCTACCCCCACATGCTGCCCGATCCCCAGGGCGAAGCTCATCTTTCCAACGGACGGTCCTCCGGCGACGACGGTCAGGCTCGAAGGTTGGAGACCACCAAGAAGAGCGTCGAGGCTTTGATAGCCGGTCGTTAGGCCGCTCACGCCCCCCGGAGTGGAAGACCGAGCCCCGATGCGGTCGAGCGTCTGGCCAAGCACCTGACTGAGGGGTTGCGCGCAAGCGCCGTCGCGACCCTCGACACGTCCGGCTGCGTTCATGGGTGCGAACCCTATCTGTCGGCTGTAACGGTGCTACGAGTGGATCACGTGGCCAACCGACAAATGGTATTCGGCGATCGCCCGGCGCAGGATCGAGAAGTGCTCCCGGCGCACCTCGTCCGCGTCCTCGGGAGACAGGCGCTGCGAGAGGTCCGTCGAGCCCACCACGAGGGGACCTTCAGCGGAGCCGATGGCGAAGTGAGCTACGAGGGCGTCTTCGGCGACGCCGATGACCCGCACTGTCCTGGTGGAAGTGGGCAGCCGCCACCTCTTGCGGTGTTCCCGCCGTTTCGCTCCCTTGTGAGCCGGATCTGGGTGTCGACTGAATCGCTCCGTTCCAAGGAGGGTACGCGGGGGTGTCTCTACCGCTCGTTGACGTGGCCGTGAGCGTGAAGAGAACTGCCTACGTGTTTGGCTGGAGGGCCAGATCTGCTCCCGCGTAGTGCTCGTCGAGCACGTTGCCTCCATCGGAGTGGAGTGACTCGACGGATTCGGCCGTCAAGGGCCGGATGGTTCGTTCCGCGGTGTCCGCTACCCCAACCACTGACCGGTCACGCAGCGCCAAGAGCACGACAGTCACGGGCCGCCACAGTACTGACAGCGGTGGTCTCGTGGGTACGGGGTGCGTCACCTGGCCAGCGTCGGACCGACTCGACAGGGCCGCCCGACCAGCTGCATCACCCCCCGGCTGCTATGTCCCCCACAAGATCGTCGATGAAGCACTCCTCGTAGACCGCCACGCCGCTCTCGGCCATGACCTGCGCAAGGCCAGGCTCCCAGGGCGTCCCGACCAGCCGCTCCACCCGAAGCGGAGTCTGTGATCCGCCGGCATCCAGGCCCTTGCAGTAGTCGGTTGCCCCCATCCGCCATGCCGCCGCCCCGGGCGATGACGCCAGGATCGCCGCAACGTGGCGCAGCCCGGCATCATCGAAGTCGGCGCGCACCTGCAGCCGCCAGCCGGCCCTCTCCAGCCGGGCCAGCGCGCCCACCTCGACGTCAGAGGGCGTTCCCGACGTGCAGACCACGCGTGCCCCGGGCACCCCGGCAGCTGCGCCCAGTACGGACGGGTTCTCGGTCACGAACAAGGCCCTGCCACCGCCCTCGGACCACTTGCAAGAGGTGAGCACCCGTGGGGGCAGAGTCACTGGCACCCCGGGGGGCACCACCCAACCCACGGGCGCGATCCCCACCATGCTCAAGCCCCCGGTGATGTCGTCGTAGGTCACCCCGACTGCTGCCCATGCATCCCTTGGACGTCCGTCGCCAGGCACCCGCCCCGTCGCACTGAGCACCGCCAGAACGAGACCCCCGACGACAGACCCCGCATCGAGGCTGTGGGGATCGCCAGTGGCTTGGTGTGCCAGGAGCCGGCGGTCGACGGGCTCCTCCTCCGGACCCGGGAGTGCCCCAAGGACCGCTCCTGCCTGGTCGATCACCCCCAGGTCCACTCCTAAGAGCCGGCCGACCCACCCCGCCCGCCGCAAGGTGGCCCACGCCTCGTCCGCGGCCGCCTCGCTCCACTCCTCGGCCAAGCGTCCCCGGACTGCCGCTTCAGCCGCCTCCCGCGCCTCTCGGGCTCGGGCCTGCTGAGCCAGCGGCCGCCCGAGCACGTGCGCCGCGGCTGCACCCGGGCTCAGCGGCGCGATCTGCTGCGCCATCTTGGCCAGGTCCACCCGCCGCCGCTGCCCTGCCGCCAGCCGGCTCCCGACGAGCCCGGACGCCGCCGCCCGCTCGGCGACCGAGCCGGGCACCTTGACGTCGAGGGTCCCACTGACGAGGGAGACATCCCCACGCCGGTCACCGGCCGCGCCGAGCTGCTCGAAGAGCCAGCGCAACTCCGGCGCAGCGAGCACCTCGAGTCGCTCAGCCGCCCCCTCGCTCTGGCAGCTCCCGTCGCAGGTGCTACAGCTCATCGGAGCCCGGGCCCGGTCCGCCGGTGCCAATCACGTCACCGGGCAGCGGCTCGAGGCCCCGGATCAACATCGGAAACGCGACCACCGTCCCGTCGGGGCCGGCCTCGAGATCGTGTGCGTCGACGCCGTCCCAGGCCCCCGGGGCACCGTCCCACAGGTACGACGTGGCGATCAGGTCCAAGTCCAGCTCGGCGATATACCGGGCGATCCCCTCGCGACCCAGCTCGTCGACTTCAGCGGGCACCTCGTCGAGTGCGGCGAGCCTCGGGGCACTCTCCCCGAACTTGTCGTAGGCCGCGGCCACCGCACCGAGCATCGGAGCGAGCACGACCAGGCGACGCTCGCCACCTGACAGCCCGGTCCGGCTGGTCCAGGTCCTCGGTTCCTGGTCCGGCCGGGTGACCTCGTAGTTGACGTCCACCCACGCCCGAACGTCGACGGCGTTGCGGACCCGCTCGGTCATGTCTTCGCCCTCGGACGCCCCGATGAGCTGACCGAGCGCGGTCCCGACCTTCTCCTTGGCCTCCCGTTCGAGCAGCGCCTCCCCGCTCCTGCAGCACAGCTCGTACACGGTGCGCGCCGCCGGCGCGAGGTCGCTGCAGACGCTGAGCCGGACGGCCACCCCCACGCCCGAGGACGCCGCCGCCGTCTTCATCTTGCGGTTGACCTCCTTGACCCAGTCGTGCAGCGAGACCCAAGCCTGGGCGACCGCCGCTGGCAGCTGCCCGACGACGAAGTCCTCCAGTGCTTTCTCGTCCGCAGCCGCCAACGCCTTCCCGGCCTCCTCGGCCAGGCTCCGGGCGTGGCGGGCCCCGGCCACAGGCGTGTAGCTGACATCACGGTGGGTGAGCATGAAGGTGTCGAGCACGGGGTGGTCCACGCCCGGGTCGAGTGACCACACCCCGGCCACGGCAGCCTTGGCTTCGTCGGCCCGCTGCCGGAGCGTCCCCCGGGCCGAGCGCGCCTGGGAACTGATGGCTCCGCGCACCTGCTCGAGGAGCGCAGCGCCGCCGCCCTCGAGCTCACCGGCCCCCGCACCTTCGCCCTCAGCACCGACCAGCGACACCCCGTCGTCCAAGACGGCCTCGGCCACCCCGGGGACCTCGAGCAGCTGGCGCAGCTTGCGGAGCGCCTCGTCGGCCTCCGGAAGGCTCGCGTTGACCTGGTCCTCGGCGGCGTCGAGCTTCCCCGCCAGTCCGGCGGCGGTCTCACCAGCTGCTCGCTCGGCACCAAGCGCGCCTTCGAGCTCGAGCGCCAGAGCCTCGAGGCGTGTGGTCACCTCTCGGTGTCGCTCAAGGACACTTTCCACACTGGCCCCAGCCGCAGCTACCAGCTCGGCGTGCTTGGCCGCGATCTCCTTGGCTCTCGACGCGGCTCGCTGCGACCTCCCACAGGCCTCGTCGAAGTCTGTGGCTTCGCACTGGCGACTCGACTCCTCGGCGAGCGCCTCCATCCGCCGGCCGAGTACCCCGAGTAGCTCAGCCGATCGCTCCAGCCGCCCGGCGGCTGCACGGCTCGACTGGGTCTTGGCCTGCAAGGCTTCGACGTCGCCGGCCAGACCAGCTGCCCGGACGCCAGCTACCCATTGTCGCTGCTCCTCGGCTGCCTTGAGCGAGAGGCCCTCAGCCACATCCTCAGCCGCCGCCACTGCCTCTTCGGCCTCGCGTGCCGCCTCCACTGCAGCGCTTCGCGCCGCCTCGGCATGGCGCAGCGCCGAAGTGCTGGGGAAACGCTTGAGCGCCGAGCGGAACGCCGCGGCCTGGTCGCGCTGCCTCGCGGCCTCGTCCTCGAGATCCGCTGCCTGCCCCTCGAGCGCGTCCGCCTGCCCCTCGAGCGCCTCGGCATGGCGCAGCGCCGCCTCGCGGCGCTGCCGGGCCCCGATGTACTGGGCTCGAGGGCGCACCTCGTCCCGGGTCACATCCACCAACCCGCGGAGCATCCCGGCCCGAAACGACCCGTCCCGGCCGATGGCAACCAGCCCCCCTCCGGCCAGCTCCCCGCCGGTCAGCTCGTCCTTCTCGACGCTTTGAACCAGGGCGATCTGCCTGAGCACTCCCTCGGCCACGTCTCCGAGCGGGTGGCCAGGCTCGGCCGCAAGCAGCTCGCTCAGGTTCCCCGCGACATCGGTTCCCCGGGCCGCCACGCTCCAGGCCGAGGTCACTGCCCCGGACTCTTCGAGCTCGGCACCTAGCACCCCGGCGGCCGCAAGGGTGGCTTCGACGATCTCACGGGTCCTCTCATCGACCCCGTCAACCCAGGAAACGGCCGCGCCGAACGCGGCCTCGTCGTCGCCGGGCCCGGCCCAGTCTGGCCGAGGGAACGCCAGCAGAACCTCGTGGTCTCGGTAACGCGCCGCCTCGGTCCGCTTCCCGGTGGCCTCGCTGTGGAGGCGCTCCACCTCCCGGCCCAGCTCTCGGGCGCGGGTGGTCGCCGCCGACGTGTTCTCGTGCGCCCAGGTAGCGACCATCTCGGCGATGTCGTCGACCCCGGCCAGCGCCCCGGCCGCCTCGGACCACCCCAGATCAGCGATGTCCTCGGCTCCGAAGGGAACGGTCTCGGCCAACTCCTCGCTAACACGACCAACGTGGGGGCCCCGTCCGAGCTCGCGGTGCCAGGCCTCGATCTTCCCGCGCAACGCGAGCGCCGCCGCCCCGGCCCCCTCGCTCCGGACTCGGGCTCGGCCCCCCAGCTCCTCGGCGCTCCTGGCCAGTCGCGCTGCCTCTTGGGTTGCTTTGTCGGCCTCCTGGCGGGCCTGGTCGACGCTCTGATGGGCAGCTACGAGCGTGGCGGCCACACCGGCGACCCGTGCTTCCTCGGTACCGAGCCGCTCCCAGGTGGACTGCACAAGGTCAAGTGCCCCGGCTTCGACCTCCACCCTCAGCACATCCCCGCCGTCGATCTCGCGGCTTCCGGCCCGGAGCACCCCCCGAGCATCCTCCCGCCAGGAGAGGATCGGTGCCCCGGGCGCCTCGGGGGCCACCTGTGCCACCTCGCCGGCGAGCCGTGCGAAGTCCTCGGCCAGATCCTGGGCCCCGGTTCTGGCTGCCGCCACCCATCGCGCCGAGCTTTCGACTGCCGCGACGAGAGTCCGCCACTCGGCCTCTGCCTCGTTCTCGCGCGCCTCCAACGTCACCGCGAGGTCTTGCAGGCGCCCGGCGTTCTTGTAGCCCTCGCTCTGCTCGATGGCCTTGAGCGTGCCAGCGAGGGTGGTGTGCTCGTCGCCGAGGCGCGATCGCGCCGCTTCGGCCTCCCGGGCCCGGGCAACGGCCCCCTGGTGCCGCCTCGTCAGGTCGTCGCGGACCTTCGTGCGCTGGTTGACGGCGTCGGCAGCCTGCTGGGCATCTTCCGTCACCTGACCGACAACCTCGACACAATGCCCGCGCCACACCCGGACGAAGTCCTCGAGAACATCTGCCGCTGCCTTGTCGTGCTCGAACGCCTGCCGGGTGGCGTCCGAGGCGGCCAGTGCCTCGCCCGTCGCCTCCACGACTCCGGCGTCAACGCTGGGCAGTGATTCCCGCAAGGCGGCGGCGGCCTCTCGGGGCGAGACGGCGCCGAGCACGGCCGGGTTGCGCACCGCCCGGATGCGCGTCGCCAGCTGCAGCAGCTCTCCAGGGGTGGACCCGAACATCCGCGACGCGAGATCCCGGACGTAGTCCTCCCCCTTGTCGAACACCATGCCGCCGGCCTCCCCAACAGCCAGCTTGAAGTCCTCCATGCCGAGCGGCACCCGCCCCACGCCCCACAGGGCAAGGTCCTGAAGGGGCACGCCGGGTACGAAGAAGGGCGCGACGCTCACCTGCGGGGTCGCCCCCTCGCTGAAGGTGACACGCGCGCCGTAGCTGACAACCTCCTGGCCCCACTCGGACTCCTCGGGCGCAGCAAAGCTCATCCACAGGTACCCGACCCGGCGCTTCGACGTGGCACCCTCGCGCATGAGAGCCGACAACGTGGTGGCCCGAGCCTTGCCCGCGGCGAGCCGGCCCCCGTTCATGTCGAGCAGGAAGGGCCACAGCGCTTCGAGCGCGGTGGTCTTCCCGGTGCCATTGGGACCCCGCAACAAGAGGCGCCCCGAGACGGCTGGCAACTCGAGGTCGCCGAACCTCCAGATGTTGCTCAGCCCCGCACCGACGAACCGCCAGCGCCCGCCGAACCTCTCCCTCCTACCCGCCGGCGCGGGGGGAGCTTCCGGGCCGAGCACGCTCAGGATCTTTCCGGGCATGGTCGTCATCGCAGTACCCCTTCGCCATTTCCCCTGGCCTCCGCAAAGGCCGCCGCCCCCGCCCCGCCGGCGCGCCAGCGGGCGACAGCGGGGGAGAAGTACCACCGCCCGCCAGTCAGGCGGACCAAGTCGTGCCCTTGGAGAAGAGCCAGCACCTCCTCAAAGAGACGGGCCGCCGGGTCCCTGGCGAGCTCGCTGCGCCACCCTCCCTTGCCCGCACCCTGCACCGCGGCGAGCCTCGTGAGTTCTGTGGCCACGTCAGTGTCCACCACGCTGCGCCACCCCGCCCACTCACCCATCCCGGCCACCCCGCTCTTGAGGGCGTAGGCGCACACCAGCCAGGACGCGTGGGCGACCGTGCCCGTGCCGGGGAACGGCCCGGGACCGAGCTCGGCGGGGTACCGGAAGGCGTCGTCGGGAACGACGAACGCGGCGCCCTCGCTGCGGCGCTCGAGGTGCAGGCCGAACGCCTTCGCCAAGGGCCCACCGTCATCGCCGCGCACTCGACGGCTCATCCAGTCGGCCTCGGCGTCGTCCAGATCCCGCACGTGCACCACGGTGTCATCGACCAGGCGCCGCCGCATTCGCCTGGCCGCATCGGTCTCCCGCGTGACCCCCTCCAGCCATCCCTCAGGGTCGACGCTCGGGTCGACCGGGGCGAAGTTGGCGATGACGTGCTGGAGTCGCGTGTGGTGCACCTCGAGCAGCACCGGGGCGTTCTCGTCCCGGACGTAGCCGTCCAGGCTGCCGTCCAACTCCTCGATGATCCCCCGATCGCTCAGCATCCGCAGTGCACCGACAACGGCCCGCCGCTCCCGGATGTCGCCAGTCGACTCGATCCCCGCCTCACCGGCCGCGGCCCTCGCCGCCGTGACCAGCTGCCCGAGCGCCACTCGCCGCCCCATTGACTCCGCCCCCGCCACCAACAAGAAGAACCACTGGCAGGTCAGAGGCGACTGACCCGACGCCACATGCGCCTCGAGGCGCTGCGGCGGGCTCTTGCGCAACCTCACGAACCCGCTCTCGACATGCACGACCCAGCCCAGCCGGCCGAAGGCATCGCGGATCGCTCCGAGGTTGCGCCGCACCGCGGCGATGGCGGCGTCGTCGCGCCCGGCGTACAACCAGGGACGCACCATCAACAGGCGCAGCATGGCCGCCGTCTCGATACTGGCTTCGGGCGCCCAGGCCTTTCGCCCGGACCGGGCCACGGACTCGTTGACGCTGGCCCTCTCCCCGGCGGCCCCTTCGGACTCCTCGTGGCCGGCGTCCACGATGCCGAAGGCCTCGACCACTTGGTCCCCGCGGCTCATGCCACGACCTCTGCCCGCCCGCCCGCAGCCCCCTCGAGAGCCCCGATGACGCAAACCTCTACTCGCTCGTCGTTGTCGACGACCGCTCCGACCGATTCCCCGGGCCGGTGGAAGAAGGCCACACGCCCGGGGGTCCACACCTTGAACCTTCCTGCGGCAACCGCCGGACAGTCCCCGATGGTCGCTACCCGGATGAGCGTGCATGCCAGCCCGTCGCACACGGCCCGCCGCACCCCCCGTACCGCCGGCCCGCGCACTGTCGCCATCAGCGACTGCATCGCCACCCGGGCCGCGTTGTCTGAGAGGACCAGGCCCGGCCGAGCACAAAGGACCTCGGTCACCGCCACCGCATGCGCCGCCGCCCGAGCCTCCCGGGCGGCGGCAACCGCCTCCTTGGCCTCGGCATCATCACGCGCCGCCGCCGGCCTGCCCCGAGCCCCACCCCGCCCGGTCAGCACCAGCATGTCGGGGACTTCGACTTGCGGCCCGCTCTCCCAAGAGGGAGTCCGCACGAGGTCCTCGTCGTCTGCGGCCCGCCAGAGCTTCCGCCACGAGTGGTCCCCGAGCGCCGCACACGTGATGGCCTGCGCGAATTCGGGGTCGCTGCACGCCGAGGCCAGCTGGAGCGCCCGGGCCCGGCTCGTGGCCGCACCGGTCGACGTGTGGAGGCGGCGCAGGTTGGCATGCATGCCCGGCAGCGCCCGAACCAGCCGCATCGCGAACAGAGCCGCCCGGCCCCGGGAAGGGTCGAACCAGGCCAAAAGCCCCTCCCAATCCTCCAGTCGCCCGCCCCTGGCTGCGCGCAGCGTGCCGCGCTCGATCAGGACCCGGGCATCGGACGCGGCCACCGCTTCAGCAGCGAGCGTGGTGAAGCGGGGCGAGAGCCTGGCCAGCAGGCCGGCAGCCAGGGCCGAGCCGTTGGCGAGCTCGCCGGCCACCCGGGTGGCGTAGTCGACGAGGAGCTGGCGCAATTCGGCCGTGCTCTCCCCGTCGAGGTCGTAACGGTCCACAAGACCGGTGAGCGCGTCCTCGGCACCCACCAGCGCGGCATCGATGTCGTCGTGGTTGACGAACACGATGCCGATGGCTTCGGGCACGTTCTCGGCTGTCCTTTCCGCCAGGGATTCGAGCGCCTTGACCACCCGGTTGAGCCCCGCCAGCGGGATTTCTCGCACCGCTGGGGTGCCGGCCAAGACGCCCCGATAGAAGCGGTGCACCTGGCGTCCGACAGCGGTGGCCGTGTAGCGCCAGTTCCGCGACAGCAAGTCGCTGTGACGCCGGACCCGAGACGTGTCAGTGGTGGCATGCGCCGCCCCCCAGTCGCGCAGGCTGTCGAGACGAGCTTCGACGAGCTCTGCCGCGAGGGGCCGGTCAGCCTCGCGCAACGCCCGGGCGACATCGGCCGGCGAGAGATCGGTGACCGAGGCCTCGAGCACGTCCATCACCGCGATGTAGTCCTCGGCCTCGCCGGCAAGCAGGTAGGAGAGCGCCCGCCGGGAGTCCCCAGTGCTCTCAGCGCCCGAAGGCACCGGATCCTCGGGGTCAAATGCGGGTTCTGGCGCGTCGGGGCCGGGCTCTCGCACCCCGCCGACGGTGACCGGGCCCCCGTCTGGCGCAATCGACCTCCGGCCGGCGCGCTCCACCTCTGCCTCCAGATCCGGCCCCGGCCGATGCCTGATGGCTCCAGCCGGCGCCGGCATCGCCGCAATCGTGGGCTAGCGCTGCCCACGTGCTTCATCGTACCGACCAGGTGTGACATCCCTGAGGGCTCGAGCCTGTCCCGCCACCCTGACCAGGGAGAACGCGCCGGGCATCCCGGCGACTCAGGAGCTCAGCCGACGAGACAGCTCAGCCGACGAGACAGCTCAGGCGGCAACCCTGATCAGGCCGACGGTGTCGAGCCCGACTTCGAGCAGAACCTCGACGGCCTCGGCCACTGCCGTGGCGGGCGAAAGCGGCCGACCTTCCATCTCAGCTTCGATGACGCGCATGGTGGCGCCCCCGATCAGGTCCTCCGTGATCGCCCAGCCGGCCTCGATGGCGGTGTCGCAAATCGACGGCTGCACACGGTCGAAGGCCTCCGACGCCTTCTGGAAGGTCTCGACGATGCTCCTGCCCCCCTCGGTGTCCGGTGCGGTGATCGAGATGCAGCCGTCGCTGAACTCGAGAAATCCCTCGCCCCCCGGGGCGCCAACTGGAGCAGGTGACGTGTCCATGGCGCCCACGGTGGAATCCCGGCCCGCCGCTGCACTCGCCCGGAAAGCTGCACTCGCCCTGGGAATCGTCTTAGGACCCTGTCGCACCCACCTCCTACACTGCCCTCGTGCTCTGGCGCTGGGGCAGCTGAGTGGGCCGGTCCTCGAGAGAAAAGGCACAACGCCGGGCGACGAGGCCCCGGCCCGAGGTGCGCCGACCACTCGAGCACCTCAGTTCCTACAAGGGTGCCTGCGAGCAGATCTTCGGGCCAGCCTGCTGGGACCGGATCGACGCAGCGATGGCAGAAGGTCGAGGCACGAGGTGGCCCGCTTGGTGTCCCATCCCCGCTGGCGCTCTCTACGCCATGGTACTGGCCACGGCGGCGTCCAAGGAGGAGGCGCACCGCTTCGACAACTTGGTCCCGATGCTCCATTGCCTCGCTCTCTGGCGCTACGGGCAGGGCGTGTACCGCTTCGACGACGCGCTCGCCACCGAACTGCTCGACACACCCCTCGACGCCGCCATTCCCTCCGAGGTTCTCTCCCGACTCCCCGAGTGGTGTGGATTCATCGTTGCCCCGGGCTGCGACGGATGGCCCGACACCTACGACGGGTTCTTCGCCATGGTCAGCTGGAACGCCGACCTGAGCCGCCGGGAGCTGCGCCTCGTCTTCTTGCCGAGCCAGCCCGACGTGCCCCAGATCTCGATCATCCCGCTCAACTTCGAAACCCTGGGCGATGCGCTCGGCGCCTGGTACAAAGAGACCCTCGACCTGGACCTCGAGGATCCGTTGGCCTCAGCCGGCGCCATCAAGAAGGGGCAGGACGCGGCCGCGAAGGTCATCGGCTTTGTCCTCTACCTGTGCGCCGAGAACGCAGAGTTCCGTCCCGTCGATGACACCCACCGGCCCGTACGCCAACCCGAGCACCCCGCGATCCGCCACCGCCCCCGGCAGATCGACGTGGGCTACCGGGTCGGACCGCTCCTCGCCCGCCAGCGCCAAGCGGCTGCTGCGACCGGGCACGGAGCGGGCGTGTCCCCGCACCTGCGCCGGGCCCACTGGCACCACTACTGGACCCGGCCCGATCCCGAAGGCGACAAGGTGCTTGAGTTGCGCTGGCTCCAACCGACCCTCGTGCTCGGCCGGCCCAGCACCCCACGGGTTCGCGACCTCTCCTGACCCGCTACCAACTCTGGCGCCGGCTCCTCACTGCCCACCCGCGACCTGCTTGTAGACCTTGGCTCCGGGGTCCGCAGGTCCTTGCGGATTCACGAGGACCGGTCGGATCCAGCGCCCCTCGTAGGCCCAGTCCACCCCGTTAACGCCTGACGTCGAGCCGATGATCCGGTCATCGACATCCCGCATCGACACCCGTACCTTTCGCCAGTGCCCACGACGCCAGTGCCGGATGGGGCTGCGCCGGCCCGGGCCTTCCTCATCGTCCGGCTCAGCTGGCACGCCCTTGGCCGCCGCCGGGATCACGAGCACGCGCACCTTGTGGAGCGCTCCCCGGGCGATGGCCTTGCGCACGGCGCTCTTCTTGAGCGCCTTGCGCCGTTCACGACTGCCTTCGGGCCCGAGGGCCTCAGGAGGAGACGGCGGCTCGACCCAGTTCTCCCACGTCAGCACCGCGCCGAGGTTCGCGACAGCTCCCGCGTACGCCGAGCGCTCCCATACCCCGGGCACGGCCGAGATTCCGCCCGCTGTCTCCACGAACCAGACCACCACCGGCGCAACGCCCATGCCGTCCCCACCGGCGGCCAACCACACCGCGGCGAGGTGCGGCTCGCCCTCAAGGGCCGCCTTCTCGCCTCCGGGTGCCATGGCGATGCGCCAGGTCTCGTCCTCGCCGGCGCCAAGGGCAGCGGCCGGCACCGGTGAGGCGAGACCCACCAGCACGCTCTCGAAGGGCAGGCGGATCCTGGCCATGAGATCAGGGTCCGGGGCCTCGGAGGTCAAGCACTCGCCCCCGAACGGGTCAGGGAGCCAGAAGAGCTGGCCGTCGTACACCCTCAGGCCGACGCCGACCGACCACACCTGGTGCTCGATGGTGTTGGTGCGGTCAGCGAGGTTGGAGACCCCTTCGAAGAACGAGGTCATACCTCGGTGACGAACCCCGATCAGCGTGCCGGGTTGGTCCACGCCCCTCGGCGAAGGGCCGATGGAACCCGCCATGGCCTCGTCGTCCGTGAAGCGGGCCAGCAGCTGCGGCTCGGCAACCGAGAGGAACCACTCCCGGTACACCCCCGAGGCGGCTCCGGATCTCTCAAGGCAGGAGTTGAACCAGCCCGTCCACGACTCCCCGTGACCCGCCTCCTCCGTCAGCGGGGTCCCGTACGGGTCGTAGCCCCCGAGTTCCCGCGGATCAGGGCCCCGGGGCTCTCGATCCCCAAGGTCGTCGAGCTTCGACCACATGAGGGAGTCCACGGCGGCACGGTCCCGGTAGTGGGCGCGGTGATGCTCGACCAGCTCGGGGCCGATCTCGGTGGGTCCGGAGGGCCCAGGCTCGGGTTCGAGCCGCCACCATGGCCGGGGGCCGACGACTTCCATGCTCCTACCGAACCTGACCACTGTGTCGGATCACGAGGGCCTCTGTTACGAGCCCGGGGTCGTAGCCCCCGAAGCAACATGGCGAGAGCCTGCTGCCTGTATTCATGATCGGTTGCCTCGGACCAGGTTCATCAGCCTCAAGGGTACTGACCAGTTGGTTCGCTGCGCCGGGGCTAACGCCTTCCTGGCCGACCCCAGCCGCCGCGCCAATCCTGGAAGCCTACGGGTCCGAGAAGAGAGGTGCGCAGAGGTGACGGTCAAGGGCCGCTCGCAGTCGCGGGGGCAGTCCTCTCGGAGCATCTGGGTGACTAGTAGGGCCTAGCGAAACGACTAGCGAAACTCGGGCCGAATCTGGCGCGGATGGCGGTGCATCGGAAGGCGACGGGTCCGGAGGCGATGATCCCCCAGGAGGCGATGAGTCCCCACTAGATAGGGCTTACCGCCCTGGCGGCGCCCGGTGAGCGAGCGGTCAAACCGGGGGAAGGAAGTCCTCAAGCCTCCCCAGAGCATCCTTCACGGCGTCCAGAATCCCAGCCCCAGGCCCAGCGAGGGTGGCCCTGGCGTTGTAGTTGGCAACGTCCTGCCCCCGACCAACGCGGATCGCTATCACCGTGGGACCGCGAACATCCACGTTCACTTCACTCTCTTGGAGTCCGACCATCTCGGGGCCGACCGGCGCGAACTTGGCGACTTCTGCGTCGTCGGGGCGAAAACCGAAGGCGTCTTGCTCAAGGGTCTGTCCTCGGGCACTGACGATCGTGTTCCCATTCTCGACCCCCGACCCGAGAGCGATCAGGCTTCGGTGTTTGTCTGCGTGTTCGAGCCTGCTGAGGACCCCGATTGGGTGGGCGGGGATGTCTTGGGGGGGATTGGTATAGGGCTGCAAACGTTTGATGCGTGTTACTGCTCCGTCGGGCATCCCATCGACCATGCTGTTGAAACGTTTCCGCGCCTGCTCGTCGTTACTGACATAAGTGCCGTCCGGGTTCTCTTTCCAAATGTCTTCAAAGCAGATGGGGAATCCAGCACTCTTCCATCGTTGGGGTGGGGCGACGGCAACGGCGATGTGGTCAAGCGCAGACCGCAAGTTGTGGACGAAATCACCGACGAGCACGGCCAGTGTCGGGTCGGGCTGATTGGTAACCCGCAGCACGTAACGCCAGATGTGACCCTGGCCCTGGGGTTGTGGGATCCGTTCGGCCTCGTACGGGTGGCTGTCCTCGTAGGGCCTCATTATGGCGTCGATGTCTTTCAAGTGATGTTCCGCCCGCTCGACCTTGAGCCACCACGATTCAGCCACGATGGGGCACTTTACGCAGCCAGCTCGGACGATGCCCCGTGACCACTTCGGGCCGTGTCCAGAGCACCCGTGAGCTGGGCCAGGATCGTGAGGTCCACGTGCAACCGCACCCGCTCGATTCGGCGCACCCGCAGGGGCAGCAACGCCCACTCGTGCTTGAGCCTGCCAAACCCGCGCTCGACACAACCGCGCTGGCGGTAGGTGTCTTTCCACCGCTTCGTGGAACGCGGGACGAGAGTGTGCAACCGGTCGGCCTTGACCCACACCGAAGCGGGCGAGCACTCGCCGGTCGGGCAGCGCCATTTGCTGGCCTGACGCTTGGCGTCGGAACCGGCGAACGTCCACGCTCCATGCTCGCAGGACGGCGGGTCAGCCTTCCCGGCCTTGACCCCGATGGTCTGGCGCAAAGGGACGATCGGACGGATGCCCCGGGCCTCGCAAGCGTCGTAGACAGGTGCGTTGTCGTAGCCGCGGTCAAGGATTGCTGTGGTCGGCTCGAACCCGCGGGAGCGCACGAGGTCAAGCAGCCCGGGCACCTTCGGGGACTCGGCTTCCCGCGCCGTCTCCACCTGCCACGCCACCGGCAGTTCGGTCGCCACGTCCACAACGGCGTGGACCTTGTACCCGTAGTAGCCCCCGCCCTTGCGCGTGGAGATGGCCGAACGGTGGCCCCACGACGCGTCGGGGTCCGAGAACTTCTTGCGCTCGGGTCCATGGTGGAACACGTATTTCTGGCCGTTGGCATAGGCCGGGAGGTCCGACCCGTCGATGGCCACGGCGTTGCCCATCTCTGGGCGTGCCTCGTGCAGTGCCGCGAGAACCGACCCGATGCACTCGGTCACCCGGTCGTGGTGGTCCCGCAGCTTGGTCGCGAAGCGGTAGCAGGCGTACACCGAGGGCGCGCATCCGAGGACCGCCTGCAAGGCGTCGTGGTCGGCCACCAGAGCCGCTGTACGCGTCCAGGTGGGCAGCACGTAGACCGACTTGATCAGGAACATGCCGAGCATCGCCCGACAGGGATAGCCCGGCCGACCCGTCCAGCGGGTCTCTTCAAGTTCGCGTGCCAACCCGGCTATCTCGGGGCTGTCGAGCAGGCGTCCTACCTGCTCTGCGTCACGACACGGTGGTACCGTCAAAACGGCCATGGAGTGCTTTCTCCTTGGTCCATGCCCCCGGGTGTTTGCGCACCGCGGGGGCTCTATTTGTCTGTCTCTACCTGTCCCATAGTACGTGGGGGGTGTGACAGTGAAGCCCCTGCCCAGGCCCTAAATCAGGGTCAAAATCGGGAAGTTATCCACAGATCACGGAGGCACCCCCGGAAAGCGGAAACCCTCAGCCGTAGGCTCCCTGAATGGCCGCACCCGACTCGTTTACCCCGGCCTGGTTCGCGGTCGCCGGCGCTCTCCTGGGGGGAGCAGTGACGGGGGGAGCCACGTATCTCGCGGCAAGCGGTGCGCCCGGCTCGCACCTGCCCCTGTGGCCCGTCGTGTTATTCGGGGTCATGTTGGCGGCCGTCTTCTACCTGCTGTTGGCGCTGTCGTGGGATTGGCCTCTCCCCGGTCGGCGGCGGCACAAGTGGAAAGAGGACCACGAGGTCACGGTCGTGGGCAATTCACCAATGCAACAGTCCTACGTCCAAAGGTCCGACGCCGGACGCATGCGTGACGCCCTGGAATCCGCCTACAGGACCGAGGTAAAACAGACGCGCAAGGAGCGGTGGGACCGCCTGCTCGGGCGGAAACGGTGACCCTCTCAAGCCGTCCGGGGATCCCCCAGGGTCTCAGACAGGCCGCGGATGAGGTCAGCCCCGTCGATCCTCAGAGCCGCGGCCACCTTCAAGATGTTGAGCAGGGAGGGGTTGACCTCGCCGCGTTCGAGGTGCCCGACGTAGGTCCGGTGCAATCCCGAAGCGTCCCCCAGATCCTCTTGACTCAGGCCGATCTCCAGCCGCCGTGCCCGGATGCGGTCGCCCATCTCCGCCTGCGCCGCCCCCCGCTGTCCCACGGTCTCCCAGCAGAGGGCCGATGCACTGGACGCGTCGACACCAAATCCCTAGCATCCTGCCGTGACCAGGCTTGGAGCCTGGGGCTGTCAGCGGGCGGAGGCGGGCATGAGCGACGTGAGCCAGGGTGCTGGATGGTGGAGAGCATCCGACGAAAAATGGTACCCGCCCGAGACCCATCCGGACTACACCCTGCCACCGGTCCAGGTGGTCCCAGTGCCCGTCCAGGTTCCCGAGGCGGTCCCTTTTGTGGCCACCGCTGCACCGATCGCCACCTATGCCCCGGGTCCCCCCATGGTGCCGATGACGCCGGTCCAGGACAAGCGGACCTACGCATCGCCCATGAGCTTCGTGGGGATCACGCGGCGCACGACAGCCTGGGTGCGAAATACGAGTACGTCGTCCGGTACAGCCGTCGCCGCATGGACCGCGGCGTGCCTATTCCTTATGGTCATGTACCCGTTTCTCCTCCTGTACTACTTCGTGGTCTTCGTCCTGTTCGGCATCTTCACGATTCCCTACCGGCTCGCCCGGCGGAGCCAGCGCAAGAGCCTTCACGTCCAGCAGAACCAACTCGCAGCGATGCAAGGAATGATGATCCAGCAGCAGTACGCGATGGGCCAGCCCCAACCAACGGCGGGACAGCCCGGGGCACCGTGGCCCGGAGATCACAACCCCCCGGGGTAGCCATTTCCGGGGGCATGACGACCACTTATCCAGAGATTTCTGGGTGGGCCAAATGACCTCTCGGGACGAACGCTTGCGAGCGGTGGTGGCGATCTACCAGGAGGCCCCGGACGTGGTCACCCTTGGGGAGATCCGCCGCTTTCTGGGGCTTCCTCCAAATCCGCCAACCTCTGAGCCAGATTGTCAATCACCACCGCCAGGCGCCCCGTGACGTTCATGAGCACCGTCAGGCATTCTGTCGTCGCCCCCCACCTTTCTTCGTCGGGGATGTCCGCCGCCGTGTCTCCGACCATCGGGCGCAACCTGGGAATGGTGCCTTCCCTGACCTCACGGAACTCGCGCCCGACTGCCTCGGCCAGTGATTTCGGATCATCCATCAATCGGCCCCCGTCGCTACTCGCCGTCTGCCTCGTCCCATTCGGGGTCGACAAGTTCCAGCCCTTCCGGCAGGTTGTTGACCGACACGGGTGTCCACCCGAGCGCATCATCGAACAGGGACCATCCACCCCCGGCGTCTCGGTGCCAGGCGGAACCATCCTCTGCCTCGAAATCGGCCGGTCGGCCCAAAGTCATCGGCCACATGGGCCGCGTGATCTGTTGGTGACGCCGGACCAGGTACCACGGGAAGGCGATGATCCAGATGGCGAGGACGCCTGCCACCCACCCAACGGGGTCTTTGGAGATGATGTCCCAGCCGTAGCGGCGTTTCGTGGTCCGATGATCGAAGCCGACCCAAATGGCCGAAAGAATCACCACGATGACGACGAACAGAACGATCACGAGGGGATGCTACGCCGCTGGTTCTTCGGGAGTCGATGGCAGGGTAAGACGCCCCGGATTTTGGGGTCTCGGGGTGAGATCGGAGGAGAAACCATAGCCCCCACCTGGGGGGCAGAGTTTCGCTATTCCCTACTAGCTCTGCATCGCGCACGGAGTGTTTCCACCACACCAGTCCGCGCCTGATCATGACCCCCGTGGTCAGGGAGCCAGACACTGACCCCGGCGTAGGGCATCTCGCGCTCGGCAACAATGGGCGCAGATAAAATGAGTTCCCATAGCTGCTCCCAGCCCGGGGATCGAGTGCGAAGCCTCCCGCTCTCGTGTTGCCGGTGGTACACGGTCGACCACGCACTGATCCTTGGGAGGGAGAAGGTACGGGTCAGTTGCCCAGGAGGGGAGCGCCTCGCCAATCTCGCACAGCGCTGTCGAGCTTGCCGTGGTCGACCCACCAGTAACCGAGGAAGTCCTCATAGTCCCCTCTCGACGCCGCGAGCGGATCCCCGATCGTGAGCCCGGCCTCGTCGACGTCCTGCGCTTCTTCGGTTCCATGCTTGTGCGACCACGGCCCGGATCTGTCAAGGCGGTAGAGGTGGAAGCCGAATGACTCCACGTCCCCCACCATCTTGGTGGCACATGCGGCGGCAACGAGGTGGCCCGAACCACCGAGGCGGGCGCGGCAGTGGGACAACGAGGCTCGCCTGGGGTAGCTCTTCAAGCCGAGATCCTGGAGGATTCGCCGCAGCTCCTGACTCGAGACAAGCCCGGTCCCGCCCGATGCGCAGAACCCTCCCGGCCGGCGCGCCCTCACCAGGGATCACGTTCAACGCGTACGCGTCGCACCAACCCCACTGGCAAACGAAACTGCCTCGTGCGCACCAGTCTGAAATGTGGGTCAAAGGTTGGTGCGTTCCTCAACAGCCATGCCGGCCACTTCATCGAGCATGGGGTCGGGCATGCCGATCAGCTGGCCCCCGTCCATCAGCCACTCTGCTGAGACCGCCGCACCCTTTGAGTCTCGCGTCGCTGCGCCTCTTCGATGGGGTCAAAAGGCACCGAGGCCTCCTTGGCGACGAAGGACTGGATCCGGGGTCCGACCTGTTCTACGAGGTCGGTGATGACTTGAGGATGGCGGCTCAGTAGGGCGATCTGAGGTGTCCACTGCGTCTAGCCGGTAAACCTCAGTGCGTCTGAACTGGGCCTTTCGTCCAGCCCGTGCGGCTCAGTCTTGCCAGTCGCGCTGACTTGATTGCCAAACTGATTGCCAAAAAGCGAGTGGACTCGGGAGGGGGTCGCAGACCCCGGCGGCAAGCGCTACCTGGAAATGGGTTCCCGACTCTACCTTCGGGCGGTGGACCCGACGTCTGGCCACCCATACCTAAATAGCGCTCACGTAGAGATGAACGACGCGATCAGTGGCAACGGAGCCGTCACAATCACTGCCAACTGTTCCAGTCTGTCACGCAGCACGATGTCGGCGGCTAGCGAGCAGGCATCTGTGATAGCCGTGGCGTGACCAGTGCCAGTGTCGATGCGTTAGCTGTACTGAAATGACACTTCGGATTCGCAATAGCCCAGCAGCTTCGACAACACAGATCGCGCTTCGCCATAGCCGCCGTTGAGATCCAATGCGGGATCGAGACCAAAGAAGGGGGCGATTGAAGTCCACGTAGGGATACTGGCGTTGCGTTCACTAGACGGCCTAACCCGAATGTGCGCCTCGAACTCACCCGTATCGTTGGTTACATAGGTCCACATCACGGTGGCGAACGCACCCGGTACGAATCGCTGGTTAGGTTCCTCGAGAAACAGCACCAGGTATGTGGTCCTGCCCATCGGTGGTCCTGCCGTAGCGTTGTCAACGCCTTCGATCGTCAGTGCAGCCCCGAGACGAGCGGCATCCTCAGCAGCGCGCTGCGTAGCTTCAGTGAGGGCGTCCTGTAAAAAGGGCTCTTCCATAGTGATCGCGACGCGATCCTGCAGATCGTTGAAAGCGTGAGCTCGTTTAGACAACCATGCCAACTCAGCAAGCACCGGTTCTTCCCGATGCTCGCCCTGACGCCATGTCATCAACCCAATGCGTTCTTCGGGCCCGAGAGCCAACATCTGGGCCATCTCCACTCGGTGAAAGCCACTTTCGATAGACGCCGCTGGCAAATGGGGGAGTGGGTGCGCTCCTTGGCTTCCGACCACTTGAGCTATCTCGCTTCGATCGGTATTTCCGAAGTACACGTATCCGATGGGTTGCTCCAGTCCATATGCGAGCATTTCCTCTGGCCCACACAGATCGCGAACCAGAGCAAGAACCGCTGCTCGCCTTGCCATCTCCTCATCCAGCGCCACCGGAACCTCCAAACGTGGCGTCGTCCCGGCTCCACGGATTGCGTTTGACAGCGACTGACCTGTTAGCAACTCGGCGGCCTGGAGGAACCGCAAGGACGGCACAGGGGTCATTGGATGCTTGAGCACATCCGTGACCACCAGTGGGCGATCCAAGACGGTGTCCGTGAAGCCGTCAATGCGACGGGCGGCGTCGTCGCGGCTCACTTCATCGTTGTATGCGACAGTTGCATAGAGCGGAAGCTGGTCGTACCGAAAGCGGACGAGGAGGTTAGGACCTTTACGCCCGAAGTGCATCGATCCGTCGGGCCGGACGCGTTGCATCTCAACTCCGAATTTCGAGAGTTCCGCCACGGATGGAGAGCCCACGCCATAGTGGCCCGCCCGAAATGGACTCAAGGCGTCGCGAAGTTCCACCTCAAATAGAGATGTCGCCACTTGAGGCACGGGCAGTCTTCCCAACTCTGCGGCTGCTCGGCCGGCGAGAAGGTTCACGACCTCAATGGAACCGAAGGTCGCAACGACCGCTGTTGCAAAGCGGTTGGATTCAAGGTGAACCAGATTGCGCTCAGCAAGCCCTTGCAACGCCGCGACCACGTCGCCACGAGCATGGAATACCTGCCGTGCGTAGAGCAGAACATTTTCGGCCAAGAACGCACTGGGGGTAGGCACTGCAAGTTCGATCAGCGAGGCAACGATCGCTATTTCATCCGCGTCCGCTGATGCTGCGGCCCCAAGCTTGGGATTCTCAGCCAACAACTGGGCCTGGTGTGGAACTAAGCGCGCGTACTCGACGAAGGCGTCTGGCTGCGCTATCGGGAACGCCAACTGAGGTGTCACATAGTCGATCGCTCGCCCTCGTGCGTCGTCTCGTTCCTCAGGGGTCAAAATCTGATCCCAGAGGTGACGACGGCGGAGCTGATGGAACCAAGGCGGAACCCCCGTGAACATTCCCGAGTCGCTGAGCCTCCTTTGCAACGCTCCCCACTCCGAAGGCCCAATTCCGAGAACTTCGGCTGCCTCTGTCGGATCGAGCGGGTCAGTGAACGCGGCGAGCCGTGCCGCGCTTACTTGGGTAATGATGTCAAGCTCGTTCCATGTTCGCTCGGTTTGAGTTCTGAGAACGGCTCGGGGTTCGAGGCCGACAAGAACACCCGTCGACTCAGCGTCGCGGAGTAAGTCGATTGCATCCGAGACATAAAGCGGAAAGCCATTGGTGGCTGCCCTTACGTCTGCCGCCCAGTCGGTTGGGAGACCTTCGGCTACGAGCCATTCACTAATCGCCGTCTCGCTGAGACCTTCGAGTTCCACGGGAGCGGCACCCGCCATGACGAGTTCTTGGCTCTTATCGCGACTGTGCGAATCCCAGGTCTTAAAAGAGAGCCGCAGAGCCATTCCGTCGGGCAGCAGTTCGATGAGGTCCATCACCCGCCGCTGATCAGGGTCACCAAGACGGTCCGCGTCGTCCAGCGCCAGATGCAAAGGTCGACCGTCGCCAAACGCAATCACCTCGCTGGCGAACATGATGACGAGATCGACAACGTCGGGGTCGGTAGCATCAGCGATGCGTCTGGCCAGTTCCTGGCTGACGGAGGTCGAGAACTGGTGGGCAACTTCCGCCAGTACGTCGGCGGCCTCATCGCTCACACGGTTCCGGACTATTCCAAGCAAGTGGTGCCCGACAGCTCCAGCTAGATCAGCCAGACCAACGTCTGCAGCCCGTCGAACGGTGTCCAAGAGAACCCTTCCGACTCTCTCAACCGCAGACTCGTCCCGGGCTAGTTCTGCGACGGCGGAGCCGAGTGATTCGAGAAGAGCCCGCTGAAGGGCCCCCGGCGCATGGCGAACACCAACGGGAGAAGGCGAGAGTGCGATGGTGTCGCTATCTTGCACCGCACGCAGAACTTCAGACTTGCCCACTCCCGAGTCGCCGAGGAGGACGGACACTTTGGCGGTGGATTGCACAAGATCGGCGATCGCACCCGTGCGACCGAAGAGAGGCACCTCGTCGGGGATGTTTTCGAGATCTACGTGGTTTTCCACAACGGGCGAACTCTACGTCGCCCACGGTCACGCTAGCGGCGAGTTCTCCGCAACCCCGAGACCTTACGGATCGAGGGCTCGCACGATCGGTGTCGCAACCAGCCCGATGGGGGCACCAGGCGGCCACACAATGGAACCGCCTCCTAATCCCCTAGCACCACCCACTACGTCGTCATTGGGGGCGAGAACACGGGTGCCCCAGATCGATAACGGCACGGTCCCGAGGTGGATCGCCAGGGCACCAGCAAACCTCGTGGAATCGGCGTACTGATGCTGCTCCGGAAGCAGGCTGAGGAACGAGTCGGCCGCCAGCGTCTCATTCTCTGAACTGGTCGAGTCGACTCTCTCGATTCGCACTTGATTTGCATCCCATCACCAGGGACGATTGTGCCCGACGGATTCGGAAGCGACAGGACGGAGGGTAGGGTGGGCGAGAAGCCAACATTGAGGGACGAGGACATCGAGAGAGTCCCACCAAGTCCCACGGATGCGGTTTCGCCGGTGGGAGGGCTTGCCACAAATGGCGACTGGCCAGATGACGACCCTCCGGATGTCCCCGACGGTCCAGTGGACCCTCCCGACGACGACCCCGGGCCAGAGTAGGCAATGAGCGCGGATGGCGCCGGTCACGAAGCCTTCCGTCGTTGTGTCGGGGACACCGATTATTTCGCTGCTCATGTTTGGGCAACCGAGCCCCAAGTGTTTCGTGGTGCAGATGAAAATGGCTTCGCGGACCTACTTAGCCTTCGCGACTTCGACAGTGTTGTTGGCAACGGTCTTCTCAGGTTTCCCGCCGTTCACATTGTTTGCGACGGCACGAAGGTTGATCCAGCATCGTTTACGCGGGCCGGCACCGTCGGATCGGTTTGCATTGACGACTTGATCGACACCGACAAGGTTAGGGAGCTCTTCTCCGGCGGGGCAACGATCGTCCTGACCTCAATGCACCGGTACTGGCCTCCACTAAGCAGGTTCTGTGCCGAACTGGCCAGTGTCTTGAGTCACCGGGTTCAGGTCAACACATATCTAACCCCCGCCGGTTCAGCAGGGTTGGAACCTCATTACGACACACATGACGTGTTCGTGCTGCAGGTTCACGGCACCAAGAGGTGGCGCGTGTCTGAGGGGATCCTGGAGTCACCGCTTCGACACCAGTACCGCAAGGAGGACATTGACGAATCTGCCTTGACGAGAGTCCTGGAATGCGAACTTGCTCCGGGGGACAACCTCTACATTCCCAGAGGCTTTGTCCATTCGGCCGAGACTGGTTCCGAGGGCTCCCTGCACCTGACCGTCGGGATTCTCTCGTACACGTGGTACGACCTCTTCAAGAAGATCAGCGAAACAGCAGCAGAGGAGCCCGAGTTTCGTCGCTCACTACCGTTGGGCTTTGGGAATGCAGGGAAGTCGGAGCTGGACACAACGGTCAAAGAGCACTTGGTCAAGATGGCCAATTTCGTCCTTGACAGTGATACGTCCCAGCTACTGGATGAGCTGCAAGCGCAGTCGACGGGGAAGCGGACGAGCCGTGGCGGCGAAATCGCCAGCATTGCGCGGCTTGGCGAGCTATCTGACAATACTCGGGTTAGACCGGTCGAACACCTCGATCCGATAATTCGATGGGACGACGATGGAAGGGTAAGAGTAGAGGCAGGAAAGATCATCCTCCTCCTACCAGCGCATGCTAAAGAAGCGGTGGAGTGCCTTCTGACCGAAGAAGAGACGATGGTTGCATACCTCAGCCTTTGGCTCGATGAGGGCGGGAGAGTGGCGCTCGTTCGACGCATGATAAGGGAAGGCCTAGTCGTAATGGACTGAATGCGTTCCGGCCGAGAGATGCTCAACACACGGCGCATTGGTTGAGCCGAGGGGCGACGGTGGTCCCGTGCCCTTGTTGGAATCGATGATGAGTTTCCTGAAGCGCGCCTTCAGGAGAGTCCCGGTCATTTGAGGCTGAGCACTTCCGAGCGCCTCCACGACTACCTGGCGAACTCTCTCACTCTCTACCCCCATTGACAACACCGTCGGTGACGAGAGGCAAGGAGATTAGGACCACGTCTGCGTGGCGGTGGCCTCAAGACACGCCCACCATGGACTCAGTTTCGCCGTACGCAATCCGTACCTCGTCTCGGTATGTTCCGAAGTAGTGATCACGAGTCCGGTCTTTGCCCTTGACACCATGACGTGAAGTGTCTGCAGCTCTTCCTGTTGTGCTTCGTCGTCAGTGGCACGAAAGTCCGGCACAAGCCCATCCTCCAGTCCGACTACGACGACCCAGTCGAATTCCTGGCCTTTTCCGATGTGGGCGTTCAACAAATGAAACCCGGATCCAACCGGGGCGTCAATATCGGAGGCGCGCTTACACGTCTGAATCGATTGCCGGAATGTCATGCCCTGCTCCATCAGGCTGCCTAATTCCTCGCACGCAGCCGCAAGCTCTCCGCGCAAGTCGATGTCCCACTCCTCCATGGATTCGCTGCATAGGTCCTCAAGCTTTGCAAGTTGCTCGTTCACTTCAATTGACGATTCTTCTGCAGCCATCGCATTCCGATACAGCAGTTCGACTACTTCAGGCACATGTGTGGGTGCCGTCCAATCTTCGACATTTAGGTTCCGAGCATCACACTCTCTTCTCAGTGCGTCGAGTCTCGGTCCTCGCCGAACGATGAAGCCAACGTTTCCATCCGAGTTTTGCTCGATGAGCCTGAGCGCATTCTCAACCAGAACCGCCGCTTCATCGCGAGGATTAGATTCCCTCACGGTTACGACCGATCCACCGTCTGGGAATCTATCGGGAGCAGCGCATTCCAGTTCAGTCGATCCCATTCGTTTCGCCAAAACGTTTACCGCTCGAATAACCGCTGGGCTCGACCTGTGACACTGATTGAGTCGAATAACCTCAGAAGCTTCGCTTTCGATTGCGGCGAACACTCGAGCGGGCTCTGCGCCAGCAAATGAATAGATACCCTGAGCTGCGTCCCCCGCGTAACTTCCTCGACCGGAGGCCACCGCCTGGGCCAACTCGAATTGATCCCAAGAGAGGTCCTGGACTTCATCTACTAGCACAGCGGCAAAGTGCCCACGATAGAGGTCGCGGACCTGATCTACCTCGAGCATGCGTCGACCGTTTCGCAGGAGATCATTGAAATCCATTCGGCCCTCTTCTCGTAAGAGCCGCTCAAATGCGATGGCAAGAGGATTCTCGATTTCTTCGAGTCGCTGCATTACGGTCGCATCGTCCACCGCCCCTGTCTTCGCCAATCTCATGGTCGATTCAAAGGTCGCCGAGTTTGTGTAGTTAACTCCGACCGAGGCGGTAGCACGCTTATACCAAACCTTCTCCGGTAGTTCCAATTCCGGATTCAGATCGATCATCTTGCCGTGAGCACATACAATTCTGGCGGAGAATCCGTGCAGATTCATGACGTCAGCATGGCGTCCCCAATTCGATCCCACTGTCGCCCGGAGCCTTGCTGCCAAATTTGCCTTTGCTTTGTTTGAAAACGTGAGTGCGAGTACCTTTCGCGGAGGTGTACACAGGTTTCGACGGACGAGACTCTCGACCCGAGCTGCGAGTGCCTCGGTCTTCCCGCATCCCGCCGGCGCGACCAATAGAACGTTTTCGATGCCGAGATCCGAGAAGCGTTGTTGGCCTTCGGTCAGGTCGTGCTTGGTGGGCTTCACTGTGAAGGTTCCTCAAGCAATGTCGCGATTGAAGCGAACAGTAGGGCATCGTCCGATTCGAGCCCGTTCGCGACTGCCAATGAACATCGAGCTTTGCGCCGCTTGTGACGGCAAAACTCAGCGAGCTGAGTCACGCTGATCTCGGTGCCCTCTGCCACCTGACATGCCCTTTGAATGTAGCGTTCGTCCATCCCAGAAGCACCCAGGAGCTGAAGCATCCGCTCCACTCCCAGAGTCTCGACGTAGAGACCCTCAAGGTCGGGGCAACAGACGAAGTACCCGGCATTTTCGAGGTCACCAGGGGCAATGCCGATGCTGCCGGACCAGTCCTCCTTCGCGTCATCATCGAGTAAACCCACGATCGGCAGATCGAAGCCCGCCGGTCCAAAGAATGAATATGCGGTTGAGAAAAACCCGCTCCCGTCGAGTTCGAAAACAACAGCTCCCTGGCGGTCCAAGTTGATACCCGATGCTCGTGCCAGGCCTTGGAGGAGAATCCGATCTGCCGGACCTTCGACGATAATTATGCGGCGAGATGTCAAAGGGTCTAACAGTCGGGTCGACCAGTGACGCGTCACTTCTCCGACTGAATTCAAGGGCGTTGTCTCAGACAATTGACGCACTCGGCGATCCGCGCCGAATACCACGATGTCGAGTGGATCCATCTGGCTCACCAGCGCCGCCGAGTGGGTCGCTATGCACCTCTGTCCTGATCCGCTCATAAGCGTCCGTCCAATCGTGCGCTGCGCTGCGGAGTGAAGATGGATCTCTGGTTCGTCAATACCGATGATCTTCGCCGCCTTCTGCGACATGCCCAACACCGCGAGGAGTGACATGGCTCGAACTCCGTCGCTTTGCTCTGACAGAGGCGCTTCAATTCCCTCGTTCTCAATCGTGATTGTGATTCCTCGAAGAAGGTCACCCGCCACGTCGGCCTCGCTACGCAGACGGAGATCTTCCTTGTTGACTGTCCTGGGAAGTGTCGCTGACAGTGAATCAGCGAGGCTCGCGCGCAATTCTCCGAGTGCCACGGATTCGTCGAGCGCAGATCTCACGTAGGCCATGGATTCGGTGATGGCCGTGGCGTCATCGCCGATATCAACATTCGAGAGCAAGGACTGGACTGCACTCCCACCCGCCGATCCCAGTTCACGGATGAGCGATCGGTTTGCTGGAACGAACGCCCAGCCAATCGTTTCAAGCTGTAATCTGGACGGAGGTCTCGGACGTCCCGAGTCTGGAAAATCCCGAATCACGCTCAGAGTCTCAGGGTCGCTGGGATCGACATTTGCGGCTACTGACAGCCTCAGGACTTCGGGAGGACCCAGGTCGATCTCATCTGGAAATGCATTTCTCTCTTCGGGGTTGAGTTCCCCAAAGGTGACCGTGAGCTTCAGTGGCGCCGACGTGTCGGTAAAATCCCTTTCCTGAATTGCAGAGGCGAGCTGATTGGCGGACATCCCAATACACAGGTGAACGGCCCTAAGGAGACTCGATTTTCCGGAGTCATTGGGGCCGACAAGTACCAGATGCTTTCGGACGTCAACATGGTCATCGGGCAGGCGCCGATAGTTCTCCCAGTCGATTCGAATTAACCGCATTGACCATCACCCCGTGACATCCTCACACCGTCTCGAGGGCTATGCCAGCTGTAGTAATCAGCGTTACCACCTTCAAACGCAAACTCCTCATTCCCGAGAGGAGCTGTTCAACACTTCCGCGATCCGGCAATTCCGGTCGAGGTGTACTCGGTCCAGAGGGCACCGTCCCACGACCTCAACCGCGCATGGGTGCTGCGATCGCGCTACATACCGGGCAGAGGACCAGGCAAGGGTGCGCTGCCCGGCTTCGCTCGAACCTCCATGTTCGAAGCGGTCTCCAAGCTCTCCGGGTTTAAAAGATGGTCACCGATAGCGAGCGGCGCGAAGGCATCCTTGATGCTTACGACGGTCGAACTGCGGACGGATCGGCGGCCAACGCGGGGGTCGGCTTTCGGTGTCCGCAGAGGATCGGCTTACGGGATCGCCCAGGTCGCGATCACGTATGGAGCGACAGCGCCGACGCCTGCTCCAAAAGGCTCGTCCATACGGCATCTTGGACTTCTCGGTCGATGGTTCGAGTGGCGAACAAAGGCAGCCAGCGACGGGCATCAGCACCTAGGACGACCTGAACGCGGCGCCCAATCGGACGAACGGGTTGTTCGGGCCGTCGTACTCGCCAGCCCCAGTACACGAGCAACGGCGTCACCATCACTCCTGGCGCGGTTGAAGGTAGGAGGTGTCTGACCAGGGTGGCGTTACGCGCTACTTGTCCTGAGTCGTCTCGCACCTGCTTCAATAGGCGCTCCGCATCGAGGTCAATCGGATTCGTGGAGAACTTCGATTCGACAACAAGGACGCCGTAGGGGCCTACCGCTACGTGATCGACATCGAAACTCCACGTGTAGGGAGGGGTCCCTTCCTTGAACGGCAGATTGTGAAGGACTCGCCAATCCGGCCCCAGTGCGGTGAGGGCCTTGGCAGTCCATCGTTCAGCTAATGAGCCGATTATCCAATTGACGCCGCCCGAGAGGACGGCAACAACGCCGGCGAGTACAAGCAGAGTCGTCGCCACAAGGGCACCCAGCATGAAGGCCGACAGGGAATCACTTGTCCGCATACCGATCGCTCGAGCAATGGCATTCTCTCCAACGACGGACGCAATTTCCACAGCGAGCGTGGCGCCGATGATGGCGGGAACCGCCGGCGTGAGAAGGCCGTCTCTCACCTTTCGCCACCCGCGGCGACTCGTGCTCGACGCGGCCACATTTGACATCGCCTTACAATCATTGCCTAGACGGATGGGCTGCTGGTTCATGCCCCGACGGACTCCGGCCCACCGTCCACGGTCTCAGTCACTCTTATAAGGATGGCGGATTCAAGCGGTGAGCGCAACGAACTCGGCGAACTTCTCCAATGGTGTCATGTATCCAAGTGTCTTGCGCGGTCGACCGTTGAGACTCCGTTGGATTCGTGCCAAGTCCCTCGCCGT
>Ga0182024_10004839_pt1 | contig 30619 bp, 26 predicted proteins | sample P32metaG_FD_120480 | JGI IMG/M metagenome (GOLD analysis project Ga0182024, IMG submission 120480) | Permafrost microbial communities from Stordalen Mire, Sweden - P3-2 metaG (Illumina Assembly) | ecosystem: Environmental > Terrestrial > Soil > Wetlands > Permafrost | place: Sweden: Stordalen... | reverse complement strand
GGGCCCACCGAATTCGCGAAGACGCGTGACCTAATAAGAGCTTGCCCTCGTCGAGTGGCCCGTCATTGGTCTGTCCGCTGTCTTTCCCCGAAATTCACTTGACTTCACCCATAGGAGCGTCGGATCTCGTAGTTCGGAAAGCTCGTGAAGCCGAAGGCCGACCGCTTCACCCGGTGCATTCCTACGCCCCGGGGCATCCCGACGACGCCCGGCGCCAAGAACCCGCTGCTCGCCGGCCATCCCCGCTCGCGTCACCTTGCATAGGCGTGCGTAGGCAAAGTTGACAGCAGGCCAACGTCCGTTGGATGGAACACCCAGCGATCCGCCGCGAAAACCTACCAGCGCCCAAACGAGCGTCCGGGCGATGAGGGACAGTTGGGTTCGGAGCGTTCACACGCCCATCACAGGCGGCATACAGGGACCTCACAAGAACGGCGGGCAGTCTCTAGCTACATGAACAAGAGGAGTGCCATCATGAACGACTACGAACCAACAAGCCCCGACGAGCCCTTTCCCGCTCGCCCCGCATCCAGCGCGACGTCAGGGCCGTCGGTTGCTGAAAGTGCAGACGGCGCCGGCGCTGCGCCGCCTTCCCCGCCAGCGCGTCCGGCAGCCCGGTCCGCCTCGGTGGCCGTGGCCAAGCAGGCACGCAGGCCGAGGGTACGGCGATTGCTGTCGAACAGAAAGAGTGGGCGGATCGTGGCCGCTGCGGTGATGTTTCCGGTGATCGGACTCTCCGTCGGTCTCGCGACGTCCCCCTCGGCATCAGCAGCGCAACTCGCGTCCGGCAGCCGCTCCGCTGGTGGTCCCGCATCCGGCGGTGGATCCAACGCTCGGTCTGGACCGGCCCCCGGGGGAGCAGCCGGCACGGTCGGCAGCGTGTCCAAGTCGAACTTCACAATGACGACATCAGCGGGTCAGAAGGTAACCATCGACGAGGTGTCCTCCACGAAATACGAGAAGGGGACGAGCTCGACCTCGGCGAGTGCCATTAAATCAGGCGAACGCGTCCTCGTACTGGGGACAACCAACGGAACGACCATCACGGCCTCGCAGGTCATCGTGCAACCGACTGGTGATGGCGGATCTGCGACGTCCACGGCGGCAAACGTAATCCCCTTCCAGCGCGGTGCAACGACCACGTCAAAGCAGGTCGGTCAGATCCCGGCGAGCTTTAGTCAGGGGTCGGGGACGATCGTCAGCGGAACGGCAGCGAATAAGGCGACGGAGGCTGCGCTGGCCGCCTACCCGGGCGGCATCGTCGACCGTGTTGTGAAGCTGAGCAACGGCGAGTACAACGTCCACTACATCGGCGTCAACTGGCCGCACCACGTCTTCGTCAACCCGGACTTCAAGGTCGTCGGCGCCGAGTAGGCGCCGAGGGAGACCATGCACCAGCTCGGACCGCTCTTCGAAGCCGGCAGGGACGTTGCATGACCAGCAGGCGTGGACCCTCGGGTGCCCCCGAGCCCCACTGATTTGCGAAGAGCCTTCCATGAAACCCGCTCCCGCAACCCTTCGAGGAACCAGATGCGGCATCCCCGAGTGTGCTGGATCTGTTCAGGCGACTTTGGACTCTGTCGACGCGACCCTTCGCAGCGCGCCCAATGAAGGGAAGCCGACGACCAGGGTCTGGAGCGCCCATCCTCCGACGGGTAGGCCCACTCGCCGTGCCGTGCGCCCGGCGTAGACCGCTTCGGCCACGTGGATCACCCCGGCGGCAACGAGCAGACGCCGAAGTACCCAACGTGGCGGCAGGAGAAGTCGGCGGGCGGCCTCCCGGTACGAGCGTTCGCTGAGCGATAGCGCAGTGAGGACCACTATTCCGCCGTCGAGTAGGGCAAACCATCCAAGCGATGGATGGATCACGCCGTTGCCCGTTCGCTCCATGACCCGGGCCTCCTTGATGTGGTCGTCGGGCACGACAACGAAAGTTACGCTGCCGGAGGCGACGGTGTCGTCGGCCCGATTATCGGGCTCGGGGTGGCCGTGGGCAACCAGAGCACCATGCGAGTGCCACCCTGCGGAGTGACCGGCGACTCGGCCCGGACCCCACCACCCATGACCGCCGCCAGTTCGGCGACGATGGCCAGTCCCAGTCCGCTGCCCGAGACGCGGGCGCCCGAGCGGTCCGAGGTGAAATCGGGTTCGAATACGTGCGGGAGGTCCTGCGGCGAGATGCCAGCCCCGTCGTCATCCACCCACACGATGGCCTGGCCCGAGTGCATCCGGGCACCGAGCGCGATGTGCGAACCGGCGTACCGGAAGGCGTTTTCGACCAGGTTGGAGAGCACCTGGAGCAGGCGGTCCCCATCAGTCAGCACCCACACTGTGGTGTCCGGCACGCTGGTCGTGAGCGTCAATGAGGCGTTGGTGGCCTCGGGCCCAAATCGCTCGGTGGCCCGGTGGACCACATCGCCGACGTCGACGTAGGTGTAGTGGAAGGAGAAGCGCCGGGCGTCGAGCCGGGCCAGATCCAACAGGTCTTGGACCAGCCGCTCTAGACGACGTGCCTCCGTCGCGATGATGGCTGTCGCCCCGGCCACGTCGTGGGTCGTCCCGTCGGCGAGGGCATCGGCGTACCCCTGTATCGATGTCAAAGGGGTCCGCAGGTCGTGGGAGACCGAGAGAAGGAAGTGACGTTGTTGATCCCTCCCCCGTTCCAGGCCGTCTCCCATCGCGTTGATGGCGGTGGCCAATGAAGCGAACTCGGGCATGTCGCGGGGGGAGACCGGGATCCGGGTCTCGAGGTCACCGCCGGCGATGTGCTTGGTGGCGGAAGCCGCCGTCTCGAGCGGGCGAGCGAAGCGATTGGCAAGCAGGTAGGCCACGACGGCCGCGACCGCCAGGCTGGCGAGGCCGATAACGAGGAACCACTGCAAACCCGAGACCGGTGGACGGACGGTGCGAGTGGCGACCAGCACCGCTTGTTGGGTATTACTCACGGGTCGGCGAAGGGCGTCTTTCTGTGTGGCCGTCAGCTCGAGGGGAATGAGGACGTAGACCACATCTCCGGTGGTCCCGGCGACCGATTGATTGTTGCTGAGCGCGTCGGTTCGCAGGTCCATGTCGGCCAGAGCCGGAGGGATGCCGCGGGTGAATGTGCCGTCGGTGCCCAAGGCCGCGACGGACAGAGTGCGGTAATCCCCGAGGTGCTTAATGAGGTTGAGGTTGCGTTGAGAAAGGCTGCCGAACCCGACGCCGTGTTGAAGAGTTGCGATGTAACGGGCCTGGGAATACAGCTCCTGTTCGGCGGTGGAGGCCGATGCCCGCCGGATGAGCAGCAAGCTGCCCACGCTGGCCACGAGCAGGGTGCAGGCAACGAGGAGCAGCATCGCCACCATGAGCCGCCGTCGCACGTGCCGCTGCTATCCGAGCCGGTAGCCGACGCCCCACACGGTGATCAGTGGGAGATCGTCACCGAGTTTCTTGCGCAACTGGCGGACGTGGACGTCGACGGTCCGTTCGTCGCCGTACCAACCCTCGCCCCAGACCCCGTCGAGGAGTTGTCGGCGTGAAAGGGCGATCCCGAGATTGGTGGCCAGATAGGCCAAGAGATCGAACTCCCGAGTGGTGAGGGCGACGGAGCCCGCGGGGGTCCGGACCTCTCGGCGCGCGGTGTCCACCTCGACCAGGCCGACGGCGTGGATGGCCGGGCTGAGTGACGGGGCCGACACACTGCTGCGGCGCAGAATTGCATGTATCCGGGCCAACAGCTCGCGGGCCGAGAAGGGTTTGGTCACGTAGTCGTCGGCGCCGAGCTCGAGACCGAGGATTCGGTCGAACTCTTCGTCGCGGGCGCTCAGGATGATGACGGGGATCTCGCCTGTTTTTCGCAGACGCCGACAGACCTCGAAGCCGTCGATCTCGCCGGCAAGACCGATATCGATGATGACGAGCCGGGGTTGCTCGCGCTCGATGTGGTCGAGGCCGGACTCCCCGTCGTCGGACTGCAGGACCCGGAACCCGTCGCGGCGCAGATACATGGCCACAAGGTCGGAGATGTGGTGGTCGTCTTCGATGACCACCACGGTGCCGTTAGGCGTCTCCACGTCGTAGAGCCTGCCACCTCGATGCCCTGCCCGGGCGGAGGTCCGCCACGCCACAACCCAGCCCGTTGGTGGTGGGAGTCGCCGCTACGCTGGGACAACCATGGCCACGTACCTCGCAGAGATCGTGACCGCCCATCGGGCGGCCGCCGCCGCCGATCGGCGGGATGTCGGGGATCTGGTCGAAGAGGCGCTGGCTTCGCCAGCCCCCGCCGGCTTTGCCGCAGCGCTGGTCGAGTCGTCCCGCTCGGGCCTCGCGGTCATTGCCGAAGTGAAGCGTCGGTCACCCTCCAAGGGCGCCCTGGCGCTTGACCTCGACCCCGCCGAGGTGGCACTCGCCTACGCCGCCGGGGGGGCCGCGTGCCTGTCGGTGCTGACCGACGCCGGCTTCTTCGCCGGGTCGCCGGCCGATCTGGCCGCGGCCAAGGCGGCGAGCTCGCTGCCGGTGCTGCGCAAGGACTTCACCGTCAGTGAGGCCGACGTCTGTGACGCCCGGTTGATGGGGGCTGACGCGGTGCTGCTGATCGTGGCTGCCTTGGCCGATGCCGAATTGAGTGCCTTTGCAGCGCTGGCGGAGCGCTTGGACCTCGACGTTCTCGTCGAGGTCCACGACGACGCCGAACTGGATCGGGCGCTCGCCATGGGGGCACGCTTCGTCGGGGTCAACCAGCGGGACCTGGCCACATTCGAGGTGGACCGGGAGCGGGCCGAGCGGATGGCGGGGTCCATTCCCCCCGGTGTTGTTGCGGTCGCCGAATCCGGGATCCGTGACGCCAGCGATGCCAAACGCCTGGCCGCCGCCGGTTACCAGGCCGTGTTGGTGGGCGAGGGCGTCGTGGTCGCAGACGACCGCTCCGGGGCCGTGGCCGCCTTGGCCGGGCACCCCGTTGCTCGGACCGGGGTCGCCCGGTGAGCGAGGATCTGTTCGTCAAGATCTGCGGTGTCACCTCCGAACCCGACGCCCTGCTGGCCATTGGGATGGGCGCCGATGCGGTCGGGTTTATTTTCGCTCCCTCTCCCCGTCAGGTCTCTGCCGTCGCGGTGGCCGATATCGTCAAACGACTGCCTCACGGGGTGCTGACCGTCGGGGTGTTCCGCGACGAGTCACGTCAACGGGTGGTCGAGATTGCCAACCAGATCGGGCTCGGTGCGGTCCAGCTGCACGGGCACGAGTCGGCCGAGGACAGCCGCTGGGTGCGCGACCGGGTGTCGCTCACCATCAAGGCGTTCTCTGCGGGCGATCGAACGATCAGCCGCTTCGAGGAATTCGGCGCGGACTACCTCTTGATCGACGGCCCGAGCCCGGGCTCTGGTGAGGTCTTTGATTGGCGGTTGGGTGAGGGGGTCGTCGATCCTTCGCGCCTGATCGTCTCGGGGGGCCTGCATCCCGACAACGTGGCCCACGCGGTCGCCCGGCTGCGCCCCTTCGGGGTGGACGTGGCCACCGGGGTGGAGGCCGAAGCCGGCCGTAAGGATCCCCAGCTCCTCCGGGCGTTCATCGCCAATGCCCGCCAGGCCGATCGCGCCGCCCAGGCCGAACACGACACCGAAGTGGCTCCGGATCAGGCCGACGGGGGCCCGTTGGTGGCTGGCGACGTCGAGGAGCCCTACGACTGGATGGACAGTTGAGCGCCCAGGCCAGCGGGGACTCGGTGCCGGGGCCCCCCACCGGGTTGATGGGGGAGCCCGGCCCCGCCGGACGGTACGGCGAGTTCGGCGGACGCTTCGTCCCCGAGTCGCTCATGCCGGCCTGCCTCGAGTTGGCCGACGCCTTCGCCACCGCCTGGGCCGATCCGGCGTACCACGCTGAATACTCGGGCATCCTCGCCACCTACGGCGGACGACCCACGCCTCTCACCGAGTGCGCCCGGCTGTCGGCCCATCTCGGGGTCCGGCTCCTGTTGAAACGTGAGGACCTGGCCCATACCGGTTCGCACAAGATCAACAATGTCATCGGCCAGGCGCTGTTGACCCGCCGCATGGGTAAACACCGGATGATCGCGGAGACCGGAGCGGGCCAACACGGGGTGGCGACCGCGACCGCGGCGGCCCTGCTCGGCCTCGAGTGCGTCGTGTTCATGGGCGAAGTGGATATCGAACGTCAGGCGCTCAACGTCTTTCGGATGGAGTTGCTCGGGTCCGAGGTGCGGCCGGTCGGCTCCGGCAGTGCCACGCTGAAAGACGCGGTCAATGAGGCCATGCGCGACTGGGTGGCGACGGTCACCGACACCCACTACTGCATCGGCTCGGTGATGGGTCCCCACCCGTTCCCTTACATGGTGCGCCAGCTGCAACGGGTCGTCGGCGACGAGGCCCGCCGGCAGTGCCGAGAGCTGCTCGACGGGGCCGATCCCGACGTCGTGGTGGCGTGCGTGGGCGGGGGATCGAACGCTGCGGGCACCTTCGCCGGGTTCGTCGACACCGAGGCTCGCCTGGTTGGGGTCGAAGCGGCCGGGGGTGCGGCCATCACAACGGGCATTCCCGGGGTGCTCCACGGGATGCGTTCCCAGTTGCTCCAAGACGAGTCCGGCCAGATCCTCGAGGCTCACTCGATTTCTGCGGGTCTCGATTACCCGGGCATCGGCCCCGAGCACGCCCACCTGGCCGCACTCGGTCGGGCGACCTATGCCACGGCCGACGACGACGAGGTGCTCTCCGCCTTCCAGCTGCTGGCCGAGACCGAAGGCATCATCCCCGCGCTCGAATCGGCCCACGCGTTGGCCTGGGTCGTACGCCAGGCCCGAGAGCTGCCGGCCGGATCGACGGTGCTCGTGACGCTCTCGGGCCGCGGTGACAAAGACGTGGCCCAGGTCAGAGACATCCTCGCCGCTCGACGGCGCTCGTGAGCGCGACCACGCCGATCGAGGGTGACCGAGCGTCGGTACCGGGAGCCCTCGAGACGACACTTCGGGACAGGCGCGACGCGGGGGCAAAGCTCCTCGTCCCCTACCTGATGGGGGGGATGAGCAACGACTGGGTCCAGGTCCTCCAAGCGGTCGTCGCCGCCGGGGCCGACGCGGTGGAGGTCGGGCTGCCGTTCTCGGACCCGATGATGGATGGTCCGGTGATCCAAGAAGCCGACGTGCGGGCCCTTCGACGCGGGACGACCCCCCAAGGGGTGCTCGACGACGTGATCGCCGCTGGGGTCGAGGTGCCGATCATCGTCATGACCTATTACAACCTCGTCTTTCGGGCCGGGCACCGCCGCATGGCCCGATCCCTGGCTTCCGCCGGCGTCGCCGCGGCCATTGTGCCCGATCTCCCCCTCGAAGAGATCGGTCCGTGGGCCGAGGAGGCCGACGCGGCGTCCGTCGAGACGGTCCTCATGGTGGCCCCCGCCAGCCCTCCCGAACGGGTCCGGGCCATCTGCCGACGCAGCCGTGGCTTTGTCTACGCGGTGGCCCAGATGGGGGTGACCGGCGAGCGTGCGGCACTCGGAGGCGAGGCAGCGACCGTCGTCGGACGGATCCGCCAGACCACCGACCTCCCGGTCTGCGTGGGGATCGGCATCTCGACGCCCGCCCAGGCCGTCGAGGTCTGTTCGGTGGCCGACGGGGTGATCGTCGGATCGGCCCTGGTGCGTCGTCTGGTCGAAGGGGGGGGCCCGGAGGCTGCGGGTTCGTTCATTGCCGAACTGCGAACCGCCCTCGACGCGGTGGGCTGAACGCCGGTGAACCGGGCGCGTCAGCCGGTGGGCGCCGTGAAGACCAGACAGCCGTTGTGGCCGCCGAAGCCGAACGAGTTCGACAACACCGGTCCGGGCTCAAAGGCCCGGGCCGCCCCCGCCACGATGTCGAGATGGATCTCGGGATCGGGCTGTTCGTAGCCGTACGTCGGGGGAATGAGGCGGTGGTGGAGGGTGAGCACCGAGGCCACGGCCTCGATGGCGCCCGCCGCACCTAGCCCGTGCCCGGTGACGCCCTTGGTGGAGGTCACCGCCGGTCCCGGCTCGCCGAAGACCTTGCTGATGGCGCGGGCCTCGGCCAGGTCGTTGAGGGGGGTGGAGGTCCCGTGGGCGTTGATGTGGCGGACGTCTGCGGGATCGAGTTGGGCGTCGAAGAGTGCCTGCTCCATGCAGGCGACGGCCCCGGCCCCGTCGGGTGCGGGGGCGGTGATGTGGTGGGCGTCGGCCGTGCTGCCGGCCCCGGCCACCTCGGCGTAGATGGTCGCCCCCCGGGCCACCGCCCGCTCCCAGTCCTCGAGCACGAGGGCGGCCGCGCCCTCGGTCATGACGAAGCCGTCGCGGCGCAGGTCAAAGGGTCGGGACTCGCCCGACGTCGAAAGGGCCGTCATGTTGGAGAACGCCGCGATGGCCACCGGATGCATTGAGGCCTCTGCCCCTCCGCCAATGGCCACGTCGCAGCGGCCCGAGGCGATCAGGCGGGCGGCCGCCGCGATGGCGTGGGCCCCCGCGGCACACGCCGTGATGATCGACTCGGAGGGTCCGCGCCAGCCGGCACGCATCGAGATGTTGGCCGCCCCGGCGTTGGCCATCATCATGGGCACGAGGAACGGTGAGACCCGGCGCGGGCCCTTTTCGAGATACACCTGCACCTGTTCGGCCAGGGTGTGGAACCCCCCGACGCCCGACGCGAAGATGACCCCGGCCCGGGCCGGGTCAGGGTCGATCTCACCGGCGTTGGACAACGCCTCGTCGGCCACCGCCACGCTGAACTGGGCGAAGCGGTCGACCCGGCGGACCTCTTTCGGACCGAAATACGCGGCGGGATCGAAGTCGTGCACACTGCGCTCGCCCGAGATGCTCGGGTGTACCAACCCGTCCCAAAACGACGCGACATCGAGACCGCAGCACGTGAGCGCACCGAGGCCGGTGACGGCCACCCGTCGCCCGGGCAGGGGGCCGTTCGGGCCGACTCCGAGGAGCATTAGAGCTTCGAGGAGATCAGGTCGAAGGCCTGCCCGACGGTCTCGATGTCCTCGAGCTCGGTCTCTTCTACGGTGACGTCGAAGGACTCCTCGAGGGCCATCACGAGCTCGACCAGGTCGAGGCTGTCGGCGTCGAGGTCGTCGGCGAATCGTGCCTCTTTGGTGACCTTGTCGGCGGGAACCTGTAACACCTCCACCGCGCACTCGCGGAACTTTTCGAATGCTGCGTTGCTGTCCACGTGGTCTGCTCCTTGTCGTAGATGTCTCGTCGGTGTTGACTGCAGCCTGTCTGTGCTCTAGAGCCCCATGCCGAGGCCGCCATCGACGGGCAGGATGGCACCGGTGATGTATCCAGCCCCGTCGGAGGCCAAGAATCCCACTGCTTCGGCCACGTCCTCGGGCGATGCGGCACGGCCTAAGGGCACCATCGTCCGGAGCTGTTCGATCCGGTCGTCGCCTAAGGCCGAGATCATATCGGTCGCCACCAATCCCGGCGCCACCACGTTCACCGTGATCGTCCGCGAGGCGACCTCTCGGGCGAGGGCCCGGGCGAGGCCGACAAGGCCCGCCTTGGAGGCGGCGTAGTTGGCCTGTCCGGGCAGGCCAACAAAGGCTCCCACCGAAGAGATGAAGATGATCCGGCCCTGGTGGAGGCGGAGCATCTTGGCCAGCGCCCGCTTGGCCACGTTGAAGCCGCCGGTGAGGTTGGTCTCGATGACGTCATGCCAGGCGTGGTCGTCCATGCGCAGGGCCAAGGTGTCCCGGGTGATCCCGGCGTTGGCCACCAACACCTCGACCGGCCCGAATCGCTCTTCGATCTGGTCATAGGCCGCCTCGACCTGCTCTCGGTCGGTGACATCACAGCGGACGCCGAGGTAGCGCGCCGGGACGGCACCTCTTGGCGGTTCTGGTGGCTCCGCGCCCCGGTAGGTCGTCGCGACCGTATCGCCCCGGTCAAGGAACCAAGCGACGCAGGCCGCGCCGATGCCCCGGGTCCCCCCGGTGACAAATACCACCCGGGGGTCTCCGGGCGCTCGGCCCGCCCGGCCCTTCGCCGGAGTCACCGGGCGGTGCCCGGAACCCTGAGCCACAGGAGTGGCTGGCCCTCTTGGACGCGCTCTCCGGCGGTCGCCAGCCAACGAACCACCTTCCCGTCGAACGGTGTACGGACCTCTGCCACCCCGACCCGGCCGACCAGGTCGCCTACGCCGATGTCGGAGTCGCCGGACCCACCGCCGTCGGTGCCGGGCAACAGCCCCGTGCCGGGGGCCACCAAGGACTCCTCGGGAGCAAAGATGCCCGCGCTCGGGCTGACCACGACCCGCTCGGACATGTAGAGGTGCTCGCCTTGGTGCTGGTGGAGCTCGTTCTTCCACGAGTCCGGCGCGGCCACTGCGTCCATGAGGGTGTCGAGGTCATGGGGGCGGGCCACCGCCAGGGCCGTCAGCTCGGGCACGGCCCGGCGGGCCAGGGCGCTCAACACTCCACCCGCTCCGAGTTCGACCAGGGTGGTGGCCCCGAGGCCGGCCAGGGTCTCGAGCGACTGGCGCCACCGCACCGGGCTGCAAAGCTGGGCCGACAGCAGGCTCGGCCACTCGGTCGGGTCGCTGTGGACCCGGGCGTCGACGTTGGCCACCACCGGCACCTCGGGAGCCATGAACTCGGCGTCGCCGATCGCCTTTCGCAGCGACGGGCGGGCGGCGGCCATCAGGGGCGTGTGGAAGGCGCCCGATACCGGAATCGGGAGGACCTTTTTGGCTCCGAGTTCTCGGGCGATCACGGCCACCGTCGCCACCGCGTCGGAGGTGCCGGCCACGACCACTTGACCGGGCGCGTTGTAGTTGGCCACCCAGACGTCACCTTCGGCCCGCTGGCAGGCTGCCTCGGCGTCGTCATCGGCGATGCCCAAAAGCACGGCCATGGTTCCCGGGGCGTCCTCGCCGGCCCGGGCCATGGCGTCGCCCCGGGCCACCACCAGGCGAAGTCCGTCTTCGAAGGACATGGCGCCGCTGGCCACCAACGCGGTGTACTCGCCCAGGCTGTGACCGGCGCAGGCGGCGGGGGAGAGTCCGAGCCTTTCGACCGCGTCGAGGATGATCAGGCTCTGGACAAAGGTGGCCAGTTGGGCGTTGGCGGTGTTGGTGAGTTCTTCAATTGGCGCGGCCAACAGCAACCGCTCGATGTCCCGGCCGGTGGCGGCGGAGGCCTCGGCCACGACCTCCCACGAGGGGTGATCGACCCAGGTTTCGCCCATGCCCGATCGCTGCGACCCCTGTCCGGGGAAGGTAAACACCAACATGATTCGCGTGACTCCACCAGACTGGGGTGCGAGTGCACCCGTGGAGGCCGGCGGATCCCGGCCGCTGCTGCCCAGTGTGGCACGCTCGGGAGCCCGACTTCTCATTACCCGATGGTCACTTTGCGCCTGGTGGGGGTCGAATGGACAGCAAGTGCTACCCATGGTGCGACCGAGTGGTGCCCGCTGGTACGACCCGACGGGCACCGGTGGTGCGACCAGCCACCGCGGGACGGGATCAGCGGTCCCCGGGGATTGGTAGTCGTGGCGCCATGAGGTCTTCTGACCCGTCGGAAGCGTCGTCGAGCGGTTTGGCTCACCGCCGATGCAACCTGGAGCCAGTGCCCCTCTTCGGCAGTAACGTGACCGGGATGAAGGTGGCGGCAGCGCAGTTCACTTCGAGTCTCGACAAGGCGGAGAACCGGGAACGGGCGGTCAAGGTCGTGAGCGAGGCCGCCGCCAATGGCGCTGATTTGGTGGTCCTCCCGGAAGCGACGATGGCCACGTTCGGCGAGGACAGCGTGAACTTGGCCGACCTGGCCGAGCCTCTATACGGCCCCTTCGTCAAGTCATTAACCCGGGTGGCCGGGGAGACCGGGATCACGGTGGTGGCCGGCATCTTCGAGCCGGCCACGGGCGATGACCGTGTCTACAACACGATCGTCGCCGTCGGCCCAGCGGGCCACATCGGCGCCTACCGCAAGTTCCACCTCTACGACGCCCTGGGTTGGCGGGAGTCGGCCCGTATCAAGCCGGGCGACCCTACGACCGACGAGATGGTCGTCATTCCCCTCGGTGGGCTGTTCTTCGGCGTCATGAATTGTTATGACCTGCGGTTCCCCGAAATGGCGCGTGCCCTGATCGACCTCGGGGCGACCGCGCTGATTGTCCCGGCGCACTTCGTCAACGGCCGCGGCAAGACCGAGACCTGGAGTGTGCTGCTGCGGGCCCGGGCCATCGAAAACGACGCGTACGTGGTGGGGGCGGGCAAGCCCGGTCCCGAGTGTGTGGGCCACTCCATGGTGGTCGACCCAGAGGGCGTCATCCTGGCCTCTCTCGACGGCGAAGAAGAGGGCATGGTCACCGCGGAGGTCTCTGCCGACACTGTGCTCAAGGCCCGAAAAGCCATCCCGGTGCTTGAGAACCGCCGTTTCGCCGTACGACCAAAAAAAGGCTGAGATCCGGGTGCATCGAGCACCCCCTCGGCCGCCGACGTGGCGCGCGACGGGCGACCCGCCATTGGTGCCCGGAGCGGGACTCGAACCCGCACGCCCTTTCGGACAGAGGCTTTTGAGGCCTCCGCGTCTACCGATTCCGCCATCCGGGCCGGATCACGAGCTTATCGTCGGCCGATGAGGTTGATAGGAGTGGAGCTGCGGCGCGTGGGACTGGCCCTGCGCCGCGGTGTCCGCACGGCGGCGGGCACTCACGGTCTGCGGCCGGTGATGTACGTACGGGTAGTCACTGATCAAACCGAGGGCTGGGGCGAGTGCGGCGCCCTCCTCGGCGGTACCGCCGCCGACCCGTCGGTCGATCTCGTCTACGAATCGTTGGTCGGCGGCGGGGTCGCGCGGCTGTTGACGGCGGCGGCGGCCCGCCACGGTGCGGTGCCCGAGGCGGTGGAGGTGGCCCGGCTCTACAACACCGACGCCGTTGGCAAGATGAGCGCGGCGGCCATCGAGATGGCCGTCCTCGATGCCGAGCTCCGGTCGGCCGGGACGTCGCTCGCCACCCGCCTGGGGGCGCCCCTGCGCCCGGTCGCGGTGGGCGCGGTGGCGGGCATCCCGGCGGGCCATCGGTTGGGCGCCCTGGTCGATGCGGTGGACGCGCTCGTCGATCAGGGTTACGCCCGGGTCCGGCTCAAGATCGAGCCCGGCTGGGATTTCTGGCCGGTCAAGTCGGTGCGCGAGCGTCACCCCTCATTGGCACTGCAAGCCGACGCCAACGGCGGCTACCAGATGGGTGCAGACGGGGAGGACGGGGCAGAGCGGCTGGTCGCCCTCGACCCGTTCGAGTTGGCATGCATCGAGCAGCCCCTGGCCCCTTCGGACCTTCCAGGCCACGCCGAGTTGGCCAAGCGGCTCGAGACGCCGATCTGCCTCGACGAATCGCTCACGTCGCTGCGTCGCCTGGCCGACGCCATCCGTTCGGGTGCCTGCGCGGTGGCTTGCCTGAAGCCGGCTCGCCTCGGTGGCCTCTTTGCGGCCCGCCGGGCCGAAATCATGTGCGTCGAAGCCGGCGTCCCCGCTTTCGTCGGTGGGTTCTTTGAGAGCGGACTTGCCCGCTCCGCCAACGCGTCGCTGGCCGCCCGTGGCGGGTTCAGCTTGGCCGGGGACCTAAGCGATCCCGGCGGCTATTTGGTGTGTGACCCGTGCGGATACCCCGAGGTCCGAGGCGGCTCGGTGATCCCTTCGGCCGAACCCGGGGTCGGGCCGCATCCCTCAGCCGCCGCCATCGAAGACCTCACCGAGGGTTGCTCGTGGTTCTCGGCCCTTGGCTGAACAGATGAGGGGGACGGGCCCCCTCCGGGGGGAGATGGCGACGGGCAGCGTAGAATCATCGCTCCATGCAACGGTTCCTCCTCGAACGACGAATCCGCGACGTGCACGCGCGGTTGGTGCGCGCCCGGGAGGAACTCGCCGTCCTCGACGAGCAACTCGCCGTGGTGTCCGAAGAGGCCGAGGAGGCTCGCGTGCGGTCCTTGGTCTCAGAGACACCGCTGGCGGCCCGTGAGTACGGCGAGGTGCGCCGCCACGCCGACGCCATGACCGGGGCTAGGACGGCCCTGCAGGCCACGGTGTCGGACCTCGACAGACGCCAGGACGAACTCTTGGCCCACGTCGGGACCGGCCGATGAGTTCTGAGGTCGCGCCCGGCTCGGTGCGTATACGCGTGGTCATCGCCGAAGATGAAGCCATCATCCGGCTCGATCTGAAAGAAATCCTGGTTTCGGCCGGCTACGACGTGGTCGGCGAAACCGGCCGTGGTGACGAGGCCGTCGCGTTGGTTGAAGAACACCAGCCCGATCTGGCCATCCTTGACATCAAGATGCCCGGGATGGACGGGGTCCGAGCCGCCCGCGAGATCACCTCTCGCCAGAAGGTGGCGGTGCTGATCCTCACCGCCTTCAGCCAACGGGACCTGATCGAAGACGCTCGAGACGCCGGGGTGTCGGCCTATCTGGTCAAGCCATTCCGCCGCGAAGAACTGCTGCCGGCCATCGATGGCGTGCTGGCCAAGTGTGCCCAGGAGTGGGCCATCGACGAAGAGATCGAGCGACTCGAGCCGGCGGACGCCAGTGTGCAGGACCTCGCCGACGACAAGATCGAGACCCGTCGGCTGGTCGACGTGGCCAAGGTGGTGCTCATGGACCTCCACCAGCTGAGCGAACCCGACGCCTTCTCGTTCATCCAGCGCACGGCCATGCAGACGCGAGCGCGCATGCGTGACGTGGCCCAGCGGGTCGTCGACGGGGAACTGCAGCCCTGAGCACATGAGCGAGCGCCCGCCCGGCTCGGGCCCGCTGTTCCTCCTCGACGGCATGTCGCTCGCCTTCCGGGCGTACTTCGCCCTGCCGCCCGATCTGGCCACAGCGGACGGGACCGTCACCAACGCGGTGCACGGCTTCGTCTCGATGCTGGTCATGATGGTGCGCGAACACCAACCGGGCGCGTTGGCCGTCGCATTCGACCCCCCGGGCGAGACGTTTCGCGACGAGATGGTCGAGGGATACAAGGCGGGACGGGCCGACACCCCCGACGACCTGACACCTCAGTTCGAGATGATCCGCGAGATCCTGGGAATTCTCGCCATCCCGGTGATCGAGGTCGAGGGCTACGAGGCCGACGACGTGCTGGCCACGCTCGCGAGCCAAGCGCGTGACCGAAAATGCGATGTCGTAGTGGTCACCGGTGATCGCGACTGCTTCCAGCTGGTCGAGGACCCACATATCCGTGTGCTCTACAACCGCCGGGGGGTCAGCGACTACTCGCTCTATGACGATGCCGGCATCGTCGGGCGTACCGGAGTGATTCCAGCGAAGTACCCGATCCTCGCCGCGCTGCGCGGTGACCCGTCCGACAACTTGCCGGGCGTTCCGGGCGTGGGCGAGAAGACCGCGGCCAAGCTGATCAATACCTACGGTGACCTCGACGGCATCTACGCCAACCTCGATGCGCTCACCCCCAAGCTCCGAGAGAACCTGGCGACCCACGAGGAGCGGGCGCGGTCGAACGTCGCAGTCATGCGCCTGGTGCGAGACGTGCCCGTCGGTGTGGACGTGACCGAACTCGAACTCGGGGGCTGGGACACCGACGCCGCCCGGGTGAAATTCGCCGATCTCGAGCTGCGCACACTGTGGCGGCGCGTAGCCGAGCTATTGAGCGACGGGAGTCTCGGGTCACCCGTGGCCGGCTCGGTGGCGCCCGACGCCCCCGTTGAACAGGCCACCTCTCGAGCCGTCGACGCGGTGGCCGGGGGCTCCGGGGGGATCGGATCCGACGCCGTCGAGTTGGCTCCGATCGTCATTGAACTCCACACCGTCGAGGTCGAGCGGCCGGCCAACGCCAGTCAGGTGACCAAAGCGCTCAGCACCCTGGTCGAGGCCGCTGCCGGCACGCCCCTGTCGGTGGCCGGGCGATGGGACGGCGACGCCGGACGGTCCCCTCTTCGCGGGGTCCTCGTGGCGGCGACCCCCGCACGACGGGCGGTTTGGCTCGAAGCGGTGCTGCTCGAGAGCTCCTCGGTGAAGGACGCACTCGCTGAGGCCTTGGTCGCCGGTGTTGTCGGCCACCACGTGAAGGAGCTCTTGCGCTCGCTGTTGGCCCTCGGAGTGGACGGCACGGTCGTGCGCATGGACACCGCAGTGGCGGCCTACCTGCTCGACCCCTCCACCGGGGACTACGCACTCGATGTGGTGGCCGGGACCGCGCCTGGTGATTCCGATGCGGCTCCGGCGCCCGGGCAGTTGGCCCTGTCCTCGGCCGACGACGTCGATCTGGCGGTGCTGGCGGCCACCGAGGCCGACATCGTCGGCCAGTTGTTCGATCCCCTGGGCCGCCGACTCGACGCCGAGGGCCTTGGCTCCTTGCACGACGAAGTGGAGAGTCCATTGATTCGCGTGCTCGCCCGCATGGAGGTGTTAGGTATCGCCGTCGACCGGGCCGAACTGCGCCGCATCGCCGACGAGCTTGTGGCCGACACGGCCCGACTAGAAGCAGAGATCCACACCCTGGCCGGTCACGAGTTCAACGTGAACTCCACACCGCAGCTGCGGACGGTCCTCTACGACGAACTCGGTCTGACGCCGGGACGCAAGACCAAGACGGGCTATTCGACCGACGCGTCCACCCTCGAATCGCTGCGCGATGTGCATCCCGTGGTCGACACCCTCTTGCGCTACCGCGAGGTCGAGAAGCTGCGTTCGACTTACGGCGAGAGTCTCTTGGCTGAAGTGGCGTCCGACGGGCGTATCCACGCCTCGTTCCGCCAGACCGTGGCACGCACCGGCCGGCTCTCGTCAGACCGGCCGAACCTGCACAACATCCCGGTGCGCACCGAGGGTGGCCGACGCTTCCGTCGCGCCTTTGTGCCGGCCGAGGGTTTCGGGTTCCTCGTGGCCGACTACGACCAGATCGAGCTTCGGGTCATCGCCCACCTGTCGGGGGACCCCGGACTCGTTGAGGCCTTCACCTCGGGGGCCGACGTCCACCGGGCGGTCGCCGCCGGGGTCTACGGCGTCGCCCAGACCGAGGTCACCCACACCCAGCGCGAGCGGGCCAAGATGGTTTCGTACGGCCTCGCCTATGGAATGGAGGCATTCGGGCTGGCCCGACGGCTTGCCATCGAGGTCGACGAGGCTCGCGAGATCATGGACAGCTACTTCCGGGCCTTCCCCGAGGTGCGCGACTACATGGAGGCGACCGTCGCCGAGGCGAGGGCCCGCGGCTTCACCCGGACCGCCCTCGGGCGCAAGCGCCCGTTGCCCGAACTGGCCGATCGCAACCGCAACGTACGCTTGGCGGCCGAGCGCCAGGCGATGAACGCCGGGATTCAGGGCCTGGCTGCCGATCTGTTCAAGACCGCCCTCGTCCGCCTCGACGCCGTCTTCGAAGATGGGGGACTGGCCAGCCGGATCGTCCTCCAGGTCCACGACGAGGTGATCGTCGAGGCGGCGGCGGGTGAGGAGGACGAGGTGGCCCGGCTGACCGAATCGGCCCTTGTGGGGGCGGCCGAACTCAACGTGCCCCTGGCGGTGTCCATGGCATTCGGCGACTCGTGGGCCGCCGCCAAGGGCGGCTGACCGCCGGATCGGCGGCGGACGCCACAAACCCGGGCTCCCGGCTGCTTCCGAGGCTGCTGGTGGTAGCCTTTTCACCCTGGCTGGCATCGGCGGCCGGGCCTGTCCTATTCCCTTTGTGATCCCGACGCGATCGATACCCACCCCGAAAGCGAGCAATTCGCAATGTCCGACGAGCGATCCACCACCCTTTTGTCCGATGAGCCCATGGGCAACTTCGATCCGGAAGGGAACTACATCCCGCGCAAGATCACCGAAGACGATCTCGGCGAGGTGCCGCTCGAAGGGGTGATGGCCGACACGATCATCGAGTTCGAAGACGGTGACCTGGTGGCGGGCACGGTGGTGAAGATCGACCGCGACGAAGTGCTGCTCGACATCGGTTTCAAGTCCGAAGGAGTCATCCCCGCCCGGGAGCTCTCGATCCGAAACGACGTCCACCCCGAAGAGATCGTCACCCTGGGCGAGCACATCGAGGCCCTGGTCCTGCAGAAAGAGGATAAGGAGGGGCGCCTCGTCCTCTCAAAGAAGCGGGCCCAATACGAGCGGGCCTGGTCCACGATCGAGAAGCTCAAAGACGCCGACGAGGTGGTCAAAGGACCGGTCATCGAGGTGGTCAAGGGCGGTCTCATCGTCGACATCGGGTTGCGGGGCTTCCTGCCAGCCTCGCTCGTCGAATTGCGCCGGGTACGCGAGCTCCAGCCCTATGTGGGCCGCGTCATCGAGGCCAAGATCATCGAGCTCGACCGGAACCGCAACAACGTCGTGCTTTCCCGCCGGGCCTGGCTCGAAGAGGCACAGAAAGAGCAGCGGGGCGACTTCCTCGCCAACCTCAAGCCCGGAGAACGCCGGCGGGGTGTCGTGTCCTCGGTGGTCAATTTCGGTGCTTTTGTCGACCTCGGGGGAATGGATGGGCTGGTCCACGTCTCCGAACTCAGCTGGAAGCATGTCGACCATCCCTCGTCGGTGGTCCAAGTCGGTGACGAGATCGATGTCGAGGTCCTCGACGTTGACCTCGACAAGGAACGCATCAGCCTTTCGCTCAAGGCCACTCAGACCGACCCGTGGCAGGAGTTCGCCGACAGCCACGAGGTGGGCCAGCTGGTCTACGGGCGGATCACCAAGCTCGTGCCCTTCGGCGCCTTCGTTCAGGTCGGCGACGGCATCGAAGGCCTGGTCCACATCTCGGAAATGGCGGTTCACCACGTCGACCTGCCCGAGCAGGTGGTGAGCCCGGGAGAAGAGCTCTGGGTCAAGATCATCGACATCGATCTGCAGCGGCGCCGGATCAGCCTCTCGATCAAACAGGCGGCCGAGGGCGGCGAGGTTTCCGAGGAGTACCGCGAGGCCTTCGGTGAACACGCCTACGACGAGGAGGGCAACTACATCGGCACCTATGAGTACGCAGATTCGGAGTTCACCCCCGAGACCGAGGCCCAGGCAGCGTGGGCCGACTACGTGGTTGAGAACCCTGGGGCCGTCGCTCCCGAAGCGACGCCGCACGGGGTCAACCCCGTGTCGGGTCCCGCACCAGACCCCGGATCGGCACCAGATCCCGCTCCCGCATCAGAGTCGGCATCGGCACCAGAGCCGGCTCCGGTCGCAGGGTCACTCGCCGATGAACCCGAAGCGCCAGCCGCACCAGCACCGCCAGCCGAACCGGCACCGGTAGCCGAAGGAGTGGCCGACGTCGTCGGCTCCGCCGCAGCGCAGACAGACGAACCGAGCTCTGTCGACTAGCCGGCCCGCTGCGGACCCCGCCAGCGCATGATGTGGATCAGGGGGCGACGGGGCCCACGAGCGGGAAATGGCAGGCCACGGTATGGCCCGGAGCGACCTCTCGGAGAGCAGGCACTTCGGCGGCACAGCGATCCTCGGCGCGCGGGCACCGGGTGCGGAAGCGGCAGCCCGACGGTGGGTTGATCGGGCTCGGCGGCTCTCCGGCGAGCGGTGCGGAGTGCTTGCGCGCACCGGGGTCGGGTTCAACCGCAGAGGCCAACAGGGCTGTTGTGTAGTGGTGAGCAGGAGCCTGATAGAGAACGTCGGCGGGTGCGATCTCGCAGAGTTTGCCGAGATACATCACGGCCACCCGGTCGCTGATGTTCTTCACGACGGCCAGGTCATGGGCGATGAACAACAAGGTGAGCCCGTAGCGGGTCTTCAGATCCTCGAGGAGGTTGAGGATCTGGGCCTGCACCGAGACGTCGAGGGCCGAAACGACCTCGTCGCAGACGAGTAGCTTGGGTTCCATGACCAGCGCCCGGGCGATGCTGATGCGCTGACACTGACCCCCGGAGAACTCTCTCGGGCGACGCCCCCCGGCCACGTCAGGATCGAGCCCGACCGATTCGAGCATCCGCTCTACGACGCCGTCGCGCTCGGCGGAATTGCCCCGACCCCAGATGTCGAGGGGCTCGGCCACGATGTCACGGACCCGGCGGCGCGGGTTGAGAGAGGAGATTGGATCTTGGAAGATCATCTGGATCCCGACGCGAGCGCGGCGCAGGTCGGCCCTTTTGAGGGCCGTGAGATCGGTGCCGCCGAAGGTCACCGAACCCGCCGTGGGTCGCTCGACCTGCACGATGGCTCGGCCCGTCGTGGACTTCCCACAGCCAGACTCGCCCACCAAGCCGAGGGTCTCACCGGTGGTGATGACAAAGCTCACCCCGGCCACCGCCTGGACCACCTGGTGGCCCCGGCGGAAATCCACCCGCAGGTCTCGGACATCGAGCAGCACGTCAGGGGCTTGCTTTCGGGCGTCGCCCGACGGAGGTTGGGTGTCGAGACCGGCGGTCATCAGGTACGGGTCTCTGCCGCGCCGGAGCCGACACCGTTGGTCGACTCCGAAGTGAGGGGGGTGAGGACAGATCCCGTCCCGGGCGCGACGGTCGTGGCCGGCGGCGTGGGGCCGGTGCGACCCCCAAGGGGGAACCAGCAGGCATAGAAGTGGTCGGGTTCGTCGGCCGGGACCAACGGTGGGATGGAGTTGTGGCAGATGTCCTGGGCGTAGTGGCAACGAGGGGCGAACGGGCAACCCTTCGGGAGGGAGGTCAGGTCGGGCGGCCGACCTTCGATGGAAGTGAGGCGGGTATGGCTGGGGTTGGCGATGCGCGGCGTGGAGCCGAGCAGGGCCTCGGTGTAAGGCATGGCCATGGCGGAAAACAAGGTGGCGGTCGGGGCTTGTTCGACCACGTGCCCGGCGTACATCACGATGATCCGGTCGGTGCGGGTGGCCACCACACCCAGGTCGTGGGTCACGAGGACCATCGCCATGTTCCGTTCCTCTTGCAGAGAACTCAAGAGGTCGAGGATCTGTGCTTGGACTGTGACGTCCAGACCGGTCGTCGGTTCGTCCGCGAGCAAGAGTCGCGGCGCGCAGGCCAGGGCGATGGCGATCATCACCCGCTGGCGCATGCCGCCTGAGAGCTGGCCCGGGTAGGCGCCGTAGCGCTCTTCTGGTGAGGGGATGCCCACCTGGGCAAGGAGGGAAATTGTCGTTGCCTTGGCCTCTTTGCGGTCCATGTCGAGGTGAAGGCGGAGTGGCTCGGCGATCTGGCGTCCGATGCGCATGACCGGATTCAATGAGGTCATCGGGTCCTGGAACACCATCGAGACCCGGGCACCCCACAGGGCGCGCAGCACTTTGGGCGCAGCGTTGAGGATCTCTTGGCCCTCGAAGACCACCGAACCGTCCACGCTCACGCCTTCACGCGGCAGCAACCCCATGATCGTACGCGAGAGCACCGTCTTGCCCGAACCGGACTCGCCTACGATTCCGAGCGTCTCACCGCGGGCCAATGAGAACGAGACGCCGTTCACTGCCCGTAACTCTCCCCGAGGCGTATGGAACGTGGTGTGCAGATCGGTCACCTCTAAAAGCGAGGTGCTGTCGTCAACCGGTGAGAACTCGTGGGTCGATACCGCTTTGGTCGGGGTCAAAGCCGAACCTCGGTCACGTCGAAGTGCTGGCGTAGCCGGTCACCGACCAAATTGAGGGCAAGCAGGAAACTGAACAGGGCGAAGGCCGGGGAGAGGAGGAGCGACAGGTTGATCTGGGATCCGGTGATGTAGCTCCGGCTCTCATTCAACATGTTGCCCCACGAGGCCGTCGGTGGGGGCACCGAAAGGCCTAAAAAGGCCAAGGTCCCCTCCAAGACGATCACCGTCGCCACACCAATGAGGGCGAAGGAGAGGATGGCCGGGATGATGTTCGGCAAGATCTCTTTGAACAAGATGCGGGTATCGGTCGCCCCGAGGGCGCGCGCCGCGACCACGAAGTCCCTGGTGGAATAGGAGAGGGTGGCCGCTCGAACCAACCGGAAGACCAGCGGTGCCGCCGCGATGCCGATGATGATGGTGATCTTCCACAGCTGGTTGCCCCAGAAGGTGACGATGGCAATCACCGCCACCAGAGCTGGGAAGGCGAGCAACACGTAGGACCCGGCATTGACGATGGTGTCGACGGTGCCGCGCCGGTAGCCGGCGATCATGCCCGTGACTCCGCCGAGGGCGAGAGCGATGAGGATCGAACCGAAACCGGCGACGAGTGAGACCCGGGCTCCGAAGATGACCCGGCTCAGAATGTCTCGGCCCAGGTCGTCGGTCCCGAGCCAGTTGGTGGCATTCGGACCGGCGTTCACTGCGCCGTTCTGCGCGTTGGGATTGATCAGGGGCAGGAGGTTGGCGACGATGGCGAGCACGATGACGATGCCGATCCACGCCGCGCAGACCCAGAAGAACGCGCCGAGGCGTTTTCTCGGGGTTTGCACCTCGGTGAACATGGCCGCCGCCCCGCCGACCGCGGCGGCCGCTCCGGACGTGGACACCACGCTCGCGCGTTCGGCCTGTTCGATGGGGATGAGGCGGTCAGTCACGGGCGATCCTCGGGTCGACGACGGTGAAGAGGAAATCGACGATGAAATTGATCACGACAACCCCGACGGCGACCACCAGGACGATGCCCTGCACGGTGATGTAGTCGAGTTGGTTGATGCTGCTGACGAGCTCGTAGCCGAGGCCGGGAATCTGCAGGAGGTATTCGACGACAAAGGTGCCGGCGATGAGAGTCCCGATGTTGATCCCCGCCGAGGCCAACAGCGAAATGGAAGACGGCCGGAACGCGTGACGCAACAGGATGCGGGTATCGGAGAGGCCTTTAGAGCGAGCCATGGTGATGAATTCCTCTTGCAACGTGGCGATCAGGTCGTTGCGCAGCAATCGGTAGTAGATGACGATCGAACCGAAGGCCAACACGATGGAGGGCAAGAGCATCGAATCGATGTTGGTCCAAAAATCCTGTGAGATCGGGACGTAGGAGGCGGGCCCGGGGAATATGTGCCAGTGGGTGGCGAAGAGGACCACGAAGATCGGGGCAATGATGAACGGGGGTAGGGCCAGTCCACCAAACGTCGTGGTCGTTGCCGCCTTGTCGAAGGCCTTGTTGGGTCGGCGGGCGGCGAGGAGGGCGAGGGTGATGGCGATGGGCAACGCGATCACCTGGGACAAGATGATGAGTTCGATGTCGATCGGGAGGGCGTTGGCGATGATGTTGGTGACCGTCTGGTGGGTGACGAAGGACTCTCCGAGGTTGCCCTCGAGCAAGTGGCCGGCCCAGATCCAGTACTGCTCATAGAGCGGCTTGTTCAGGCCGAGCTGACCCCGCAGTATCGCCGCATTGTGCGCCGTGTCATTTGGGCCCAAAATCGTGACCGTCGGGTCGCCCGGCAGGAGGTGGACGAGAAAGAACGCGCCGAGGGAGACCAAGAAGATGATGGCGACGAGAGCAGCTGCTCGCTTCGTCAGGTACTTCGCCACGCGGGTCTCCCTTCGGTCGCGTCCCCCCCCGGGCTCCGCCAGATCCTAGGCCTAGCCGCCCGCTCGGACCGAGGCGACCCACTTCGTCCGCCCCGGCGGCCCCAATGGCCCCGCTGTCGTGGCGGCCAGGGCAGTGTCGCGTACCATGCCCGGATGGACGGTGCGGCCATCGATGAGCTTCCGCGTCCCCCATCGGCGGATCGGGGCTCGCCAGCAGCGACAGGGAGTGATTCGCCGGTGAGCGGGCCGGGGGCGGGTACCGGAGCCCCGTCCTCGCGTCTGACCGGAAGATGGCTAGTGGCCGCCGGCATCGGGGTGGCCGTCGTAGTGGCGTTCGGGGTGGCGTTGCGGTTCTGGACCAAGTCGGCGCTGTGGCTGGACGAGGCGCTAACGGTCAACATCGCCCGCCGTCCCATCCACGAGATCCCGAGCTATCTGAAGCGAGACGGGGCGCCCCCCCTCTACTACCTGCTCCTGCATTTTTGGATGTGGCTCCTCGGTACATCTGATCTCGCGGTTCGCTCATTGACCGGAGTGCTTTCGGTGTTCACCCTGCCCATCGCTTGGCTTGCCGGGCGCCGTTTCGGCGGCCGAACGGTGGCCTGGATGGCCCTCGTGCTCCTGGCCAGCGCGCCATTCGCCATCTACTACGCCACCGAGGCGCGGATGTATGCGCTGGTTATGTTCTTGGTGGCTTGTGGATTCCTCGCGCTCGAACGGGTGCTGTCGCGACCCCAGGTGGGCAACCTGGTGGCGCTGGCCGTGGTGTCCGCGGCGTTGCTCTACACCCAGTACTGGGCCATCTACCTGATCGCCTCGCTTGCACTGTGGCTCATCTGGCAGGCATGGCGGGGGCGGTCGGACCGCCGCAGCCCCACCCGTTACGCCCTCGGGTCCATCGTGGTCGGTTGCGTGGCCTTTCTTCCGTGGATGCCGACCTTCATTTACCAGTCGGCTCATACCGGGACCCCGTGGTCCAAGCCGCCGAACTTCGCCGCCATCATCAATGCGGTCACCGGCTTCACCGACAACCAGGCGACCCTGTCGACGGCCGGGTCGAATCAGGGCCGGCTGCTCGCCGTCTTCTACTTCGCGCTCGGGGCACTGGCCCTCTTCGGCGTCGCCCGGGACCGGTGGCATATCGAACTCGACATCCGGACCCGCCGGCCCGGGCGGGGACTGACCTTTGTGGTGGTCTTCACCCTGGCTGCGGCCATCACCGGAGGGATCATTACGGGGAGCGCCTTCTCGCCCCGCTACGCCTCGGTGATCTTTGTGCCCCTGCTCGTCCTGGTGGCCTACGGCACCCTCACCCTGGCCGACGCCCGGGTGCGGGCGTGCATCATGGCACTGATGGCCGTGGCCGGCCTGGCCGCTGGGGTGGAGAACGTCTGGACCCAACGCACCCAGGCTCCTCAGATCGCCACCGCCGTGCAGGCCCATGCCGCGCCGGGCGACATCGTCGCCTACTGCCCCGACCAGCTGGGCCCGTCGGTCTACCGGCTGACCGGTCCGGGCTACCACCAGCTCACCTACCCCCGCGCGACCGGTCCGGCCTACGTCGACTGGGTCGACTACAAAACGGTCGCCGCCCGCTCGAACCCGGCGGACTTCGCCCGGCACCTCGAGCAGCTGGCCGGCACGACCCACGACATCTGGTTGGTCTCGGCCCCGGGCTATCAGGGTTTTGGGATCAAATGCGAGCAGCTGGCCGGGTACCTGGCCGAGGCCCCTGGCTACGGGGCCCACCAGTGGGTCAACGCAAATCCCGACCAGTACTACGAGCCGATGCAGCTCACCCAGTTTGCGCCGCCGTCTGCGGGCGCCGTTCCAACGCCTGCGGCCAGCGCCGCCCCGTGAAGGCCGGGGCCGTCGGCCTCCGCGCTGCGCGGCCCGGGCTCACCAACCTGGTTCCCCGGACGGGCCGAGTCCTGCGCTCGGTGCTCGCCCCGTGGATCGTGGCCCGGGTCATCGTGCTCGGGACCCTGGCCGTCGCCCACTTCGTGGTGGACCGGATCCACCCGGGGACCCCAGGGGTAACAGCCCGGGTACACCAGGGTCTGCTCGGCTGGGACGCCGGGTGGTACGAAGCCATCGCTCGCTTCGGCTACGCCCCGCTCGGACACCAGTCGCTCCGTTTCTTCCCGCTCTTCTCGTTGGCCGGTCGGGCCCTCGGGTTCGTGACCGGGCTGGGCGATGGTGACGCGCTGGTGATGCTCGCCAACGCCAGCGCCTTGGTGGCCACTGCCTTGGTATTCGTGTTGGTGCGCCGGGAGAGCGGCGACGAGGTCCTGGCCCGGCGTGCGGTCTGGCTGCTGTCGATTGTCCCTCCGGCTTTCGTGTTGGTCATGGGCTACGCCGAGGCCACCCTGCTCGTCTTTAGCGTCGGTTGTTTCCTTGCCATCCGACGAGGGGCGGGCCGCGGCCACTGGACGGGGCGACCGGGGCCGGCGTGGTGCTCCGCCGCCGCGCTCGGTTTTGCGGCCGGTCTGACCCGTCCGCTCGGGGTGCTCTTGGTGGTGCCTGTTGTGGTCGAAGCGGTGCGCCGGCGACGCTCGATGACCGGTCGCGAACAGGCGGCGGCCGCACTGGCCGCCTTCGCCCCCCTGGCCGGCATGGCGGTCTTCCTCGGTTGGAGCGCGCGGGTCTTCGGTGATGCGCTGCTGCCGCTTCGGGTCCAAGCCCAGGCCGGACACCACGGTGGGCTCTCGGACCCGGTGGCGACCCTGGTCCACGACGCCCGGGGGTTGGTGCACCACCACGTGGGCACCGCTCTCCACTTGCCGTGGGTGCTCGTGGTCGTGGCCCTGCTCGTGGTGTGCTGGCGTCGCTGGCCCGCCTCCTACGGCGCCTTCGCCACCGCCGTGGTGCTCGTGGCGCTGAGCGGGACCAACCTCGATTCCTTTGAGCGCTATTCGCTGAGCGCCTTTCCCCTGGTGCTCGCCGGGGCGTCGCTCATTTCCCGTCCCACCGTTGAGCGCTCGGTGCTGGTGCTGGCCGGGGCCGGACTCGCCGTGTATGCCCTCCTGGCCTTCTGCAATCTGCTGGTCCCGTAACAGTGGAGGGCCGGGTCCGGGGCGGTCCTGCACAAAGGGCCGGGTCGGCGCCGACGGACCTCGCCATCGCACCACCGGTTCCCAGCCACCAACTAACCTCGCCGTGGTCGGACGGCTGAGGCGCTCAGACCGGGTCTGGGGGGCCGATGGATGGCCCACGGTCGTCAGTGCCGTCCGCCTGTTTGGGCGCGACCCGACAGGAGCAGCCCGGCCGGCCCGGCCAGGGCTCGGTTCCCCGAAAGGAACACGTGGCAGAGGCAGGACCAGCGGAAACATCGGCCTCATCGCCCACGACCGACGGGGCGCCGGTCGTGGTGATCGGTGCCGGCCCGGCCGGGTTGACGGCGGCCTACGAGCTGGTCAAGGCGGGTCGCAAGGCGGTGGTGGCCGAGGCCGACTCGGTGGTCGGCGGCATCAGCCGGACCGTCGAGCGAGACGGTTGGCGCTTTGACATCGGGGGCCATCGCTTTTTCACCAAAGTGACCGAGGTCGAGGACCTCTGGCACGAGATCCTGCCCGACGAGGACTTCTTGCTGCGGCCGCGTATGAGCCGCATCTTCTACAAGAACAAGTACTACGACTACCCACTGAAAGCGGCGAACGCGCTCAAGAACCTGGGCATTTTGGAAGCCATGCTCTGCGGCTTCTCCTACCTGTGGGCGCGGATCCGTCCGCCCAAGGACCAGTCCAACTACGAGAACTGGCTGGTGGCTCGGTTCGGCTGGCGCCTCTACCGCACCTTCTTCAAGACCTACACCGAGAAAGTGTGGGGGGTGCCGGTGAGCGAGATGCCCGCCGACTGGGCGGCCCAACGGGTGAAGAACCTTGATCTGGGCAAAGCGGTCCTCAACGCGCTGCTCCCACGGCGCAACCAGAAGGACATCACCAGCCTGATCGAGGAGTTCCAATATCCGAAATACGGGCCCGGGATGATGTGGGAGCGTTGCCAGGATCTGGTCCAAAAGGGCGGAGGCGAGGTCATCATGCAAACCGCGGTGACCCGTATCCACATCGACGGCGGTCGGGCCACCTCGGTCACCTTGGCCCACCACGACGGCAGCACCGAGGAACGGGAGGCCTCCCACGTGATCTCCTCGATGCCGATGAACGCGCTCGTCGCCGCCCTCGACCCCCCGCCGCCCGACGAGGTTCGTCGGGCCGGCGCCGACCTGCACTACCGGGACTTTCTCACCGTGGCCTTGGTGGTGCCCGAGGCCGACGGTTTTCCAGACAACTGGATCTACATTCACGCCACCGACGTGAAAGTAGGGCGCATCCAGAACTTCGGTTCGTGGTCCCCGTTCATGGTGAAAGAGGGGCGGACGTGTCTCGGGCTCGAGTACTTCGTCTTCGAAGGTGACGCATTGTGGGAGAGCACCGACGAGGAACTGATCGCCCAGGGCACACGAGAACTCGACCGGCTGGGCCTGGTGAAGCCCGAGGTGGTGGAGGCGGGGTACGTCGTGCGGGTCCCCAAGGCCTACCCCTACTACGACTTCGACTACCGCGACAACGTGGAGATCATCACCAAATACCTCGACGCCGTTGCGCCCAACGTGCACCCCGTCGGGCGCAACGGCATGCACAAGTACAACAACCAGGACCACTCGATGTACACGGCCATGCTGACGGTCGAAAACATTCTCGGCGCGCACCATGACATCTGGGCGGTCAACGTGGAAGAGGAGTACCACGAGGCGCACGCCGATGACGGGTCGGGGGCCAAAGACCCTTCGCGGGGGGGAACGGGGCGCGACGCACCCGTGCTGCCCCGCCGATCACCCACCGCCTAGTGACCGTCGAGGTCGGCGGCCCTGCCGGGGCCGGCCCGGAGATCGACCCGGAGTTCGGGCCCGGTGACCTCGGTCCGCCCGCTCGGGCGCTCCACCGTCGGCGCAATAATGGACCCGCACGTCGGCGCGCCGTGGTCGGCTCCTTCGTGTGTGCTGCGGGCGGCTACCTGTTGGTGTCGATCGTGCTGTGGTGGCACGTCTGGACGACGCATCCGAGCACCACAGCCACGTGTGGGTGCGGGGACCCGGCCCTGTTCACCTGGTTTCTCGAGTGGCCCGCCTACGCGATCGACCACGGTGCCAACCTGTTCTTTTCGACCGCCTTGTTCCATCCCTCCGGGTTCAATCTGCTGGCCAATACCAGCGTGTTGGCCATCGGCGTTCCCCTGGCCCCGATCACCTGGGCCTTCGGCCCGATCGCCACCTTGAACGTCGCCTCCACCCTCGTCCCGGTCGCCACCGCGCTCAGCGCCTTCTGGCTCCTGCGTCGCTGGGTGCGTTGGACCCCGGCCGCCTTCGTGGGCGGCCTCTTGTACGGATTCTCACCCTTTGTGCTCCAGGGCCTGGCCGACGCCCACCTGATGACCGCCGCCCTGGCCGTCTTACCCCTGATGCTCGGCTGTCTCGACGAACTGCTGATCCGTCAACGCCGCCGGGCCATCCCCGTCGGGGTGGCTCTCGGTCTGCTCGTCTGCGTCGAGTTCTTCGTCAGCACCGAGGTGCTGGTCATCGTGGCCTTGGCCAGCGTGATCGGCGTCGTGTTGTTGATCGTCTACGCGGCGATCGCCGACCGGGCCGACCTGCCGGCGCGGGTCCGGCGGGCCGCGCCCGGCGTGGTGGCGGCCGGAGTGGTCACCGTGGCGTTGTTGGCCTATCCGGCCTGGTTCGCCCTGGCCGGCCCGGCCCATCTGTCCGGTGAGATCTGGCCGCACATCCCGGTGATCGGCGGCTACACGCCCCGCTCGTTTATCGACCCGGGCTTCGGGGCGCGGCGGAGCATCCTTCTCGACATCGGCGGCTACCTCGGTCGGCCCCTCCCGTCGTCTTCGTACATCGGCTGGGGGATGCTCGCCGTTTTGGCCGCCTCTCTCGTGATCTGGCGGCGAGACCGCCGGCTCTGGTTTTTTGGCGCCCTCGCGGTGGTGACGGCCCTGCTGTCGCTCGGCGAACGCAAACATCAGTGGGTGCCCTGGCAGCTCTTCGACCGCACACCCGTCCTCGACAACGTGGTCGAGCAACGCTTCATGGCGGTCACCTATCTGGCACTCGCCGTGATGCTGGCCGTTGTGCTCGATCGGGCCCGGTGGGTGACGCTGCCCAGACGCAGCGGCCGGGCGGGCGCCCCCGCTGTCGTGCGGTCCGGGGTGCGCGTCGTCGCGGTGTTGGTGGCCGCCGGCGTGTCGCTCGTGCCGTTGGTACAGGCCGTCGCCCCGAGCCTTCCCTACGCCGTGCGCCCGGTCGACCTGCCCACCTGGTTCGCCGTGCAAGGCCCGAAGGTGGCGCCGGGCCAGGTGCTGCTGGCCTACCCGCCCCCGTTCTCGGGCATCCAGTCGGCCCTGGCGTGGCAGGCCATCAACGGCATGCGCTACGGCCAGGCCGGTGGCGGCGGCCCCCAGGGCACGCCCGGACGGGCCGGGCGTGAGCGCCCGGGTTTTCTCGTCCTGGCCTCTGTCGCCTTCGGCTTTACGCCCCCACCGGCCGGCACGCGCCGGGAGGTCGCCGCGGTACGACAGGCCCTGTCGGCGTGGGAGGTCACGATGGTGGTGATCCCCGATCGCTCCGGAGTGCCGTCGTTCGTCGGCCATGACGCGCACTACGCCGCCGGTTTCATGACCGCGGTGCTCGGGAGAGGCCCGGTGTACCAAGACCACGCCTGGGTCTGGTCCGACGTCGGTCTGGCCCCCCCGGGCCTGCGCATCGACGCCGACACCCTCTCTGTGTGCACTGCATTTGGTGAGCGCCACCGACGCAGCCCCGGGGCGGTGCCGGCCTGTGTGATCCGGGCCGCCGCCGAACAGAAGGCCGCACCAGCAGCGGGCGGAACGGGGGCGACGACCCCGTTCGCCCCAGCCCCCTAGATGCCCGCAAATGGATGCCTCAGGGTGTGGGTACCCCGATGGCATGGCGATCGGTTCGGGCCGCGGCGAGCAGTTGGGGGACCAGCCACGGGTCGATGACCCTGTGTACCCCGGCCGCCGTCAGGTGCACCCGGTCGCCCGCTCGAACCCGGACCCCGTCAACGACCGGGGCCACACGACCGTCGGGGTCGAGGAGGCGTCGCAAGTCGAGCCGGGTCACCCTGCTCGAGCCGGCCGAGTCGACGAGAGTGTCCCAGGCGTCAACGTTGGCCCGAGGGGTGCCGTCGCCGAAGTACGGCGCGTCGAGCAGCACCACCCGGGCCCCGGCGGACCGGGCCAGGCGCAGCG
>Ga0182024_10004838_pt1 | contig 30620 bp, 23 predicted proteins | sample P32metaG_FD_120480 | JGI IMG/M metagenome (GOLD analysis project Ga0182024, IMG submission 120480) | Permafrost microbial communities from Stordalen Mire, Sweden - P3-2 metaG (Illumina Assembly) | ecosystem: Environmental > Terrestrial > Soil > Wetlands > Permafrost | place: Sweden: Stordalen... | reverse complement strand
GTAGACGCTGATCTCGGTCTCGCGGAGCTGCTGGACGAGGTCGAGGAAGTCCTCGGGGAAGTTGGTCTCGAAGGCGACGACGAACTCCTGGTCGTCGAGGCCGAAGGAGTAGGTGGTGTTGAGTTTCACCCTGGGATAGAGCAGGCCGATGCGGATGTGCTCGTCCATGAGGCGCTTGCGCTCGCCCATGGGCAGCAGGTACCAGGGGCGCGTCTTCCAGAAGGGGTAGATGAAGATGTACTTCTGGCCGCCGGGGCGGATGGCGCCGCGGCCCTCGCCCTCGCTTTCGTCGGGGCGGTCGATCTGATACTGCGAGCGCTTGGTCATGGCGAGGAAGTTGTGCGGGCAGTTAAGGTAGCCGCCGAGCGGGGTGGCCATGAGCTCGGAGCGCATCTGGTTGAGTTCGTCGACGCCGTAGCCAATGGACCAGACGCACATGTCGACGTCGCCACGCGTGCCGATGGTGGAGTAGGTGAGGGAGAGGAACTCGCCGGGCTTGTCCCACTTGGCGAGTACGGCGGCAAAGGCAGCCTTGTGCGCGGATTTTTCCTGGGCGGGAAGGCGGCGCCACTCGGGCTGCACCTTGTAGAAGCTGAAGCAGACGATCTGACGCTTGACGGCAGGCTTGGCGGGATCGTGCGGAGACGCGGAGGGCGCACCGGTGGGGCGGGCGGAAGTAGACGCAGGCGGTGCGGCGGAGGCGGCTTCGGCGACGGGTGCGGAAGATTGCGCTGAAGAGGCGGCGGCGTGGGCGCGCGGAGTTGGTGCGGGCGGCACTGTGAGCGGCCGGGAGACAAGAGACTCAGGGAGGAAGGGCGCGGGAACTTCGTGCCGGGGTGCGAGGAACTCAGCCATGTGTTGATTGTCGCATTTTCGACCCCATTCATCCCGCAAGGCGGGATGAATGGGGCACCCGGCCTAAGACGTTTCGGCCTTGAAGCCCTCACCGCCGTCGATTGTGCATCCGTAAGCTGCCGTCCTTTCGAATTTGCAGTCGCCGTTCAAGTTGTCTTTCACGAACCGACAATTGGTGAGAGTGCATTCGACGAAACTGGTATCGGGAAAGGATGTACCTCGAAAGACGCAATCCTTGAACTCGCATTTGATGAAGTTTGAATCGGAGAATAAGCCCCAGTACCAGTCAAGATTCTTAAACGAGCAGCGGGCAAAGTCAGAGGCTATTAGCCCGCCTTCAATCGAAAAGTACGCAAAAGTGCACCATTTGAAATAGTTCTCATCCCAGTCGATCTCGGAGAGCTTCTCCTGGGTGACAGTTACTGAATCGTAGACGGTGACGGATTCCATGGACATGTTTAATACCCTGCGGCTCTGCGTTGTGAACTAGCTACATCGTCTCATTTGTCTATCACCTAAGGAAGTCGAAGTTTCCGCCCGGCTGCGCGGTGACGTTGGCGAGGCGGTGGGTGTGGACGACCTCGCTTGATGGAAACCAGAGCGGGACGGAGGGCATGTCGATGGAGAGGATCTTCTGGAGGGAGATGTATTCGGCGCGGCGGCGGAGCTGAGCATCCGGGCCGGTCTCGGCGGCGGCCTGGGCGAGCAGCGCGTCGACTGCGGGATTGATGTAGTGGCCGCGGTTGGCGCCGCGCGGCGGAAGGCTGGATGAGGAGTACATGTAGCGGAAGATGTCTGGGTCTTCGTTGGAGCCGATCCATTTGAGGACGTACATCTGGAAGGCGCCGCGGGTGATGTCGGAGTAGAAGGTGCCGAACTCGGCGGAGCGGATGGAGAGCGCGATGCCCGCGGCGCGGAGCTGCTGCTGCAGCGCGGCGGCGAGCAGGCGGGAGGACTCGTCGGTGCTGATCTTGATGGAGAGGTGAAGGCGGACGCCATCCTTGCCGGCGGCATGGCCGGCGGATTCGAGCAGCGCCTGCGCGCGCGTGGGATCGTGCGGGTACTGGGCAAGGTCGGAGGGCGATGCGGCGGCCCAGTGGCCCGGCGGCAGCAGCGTATTGTCCGCCAGCCGGGCCTGCCCGCGCCACAGCGCCGCAACGATCGCGGGACGGTCGATGGCGAGGGCGATGGCCTGGCGCACGCGGCGGTCGGCGAGCGCGGGGTCGGCGACGTTGAAGTTGAGGTACCAGATGTTGGAGCCGGGACTGGCGGAGACCTCGACGCTGGGCGAGTTGCGCAGGGAGTAGATCATGTCCAGCGTGAGGACGTTCGAGGCAGCGTCGGCCGAACCTTTCTGCAGCTCGAGCGCGCTGGTGATGGTGTCGGGCACCACGTTGAACTGCAGCTGCGCGTAGGGCGCGAGGCCGTTGGGCTCGCTCCAGCAGCCGGGCGCGCGCTCGAGTATGACGCCCTTGTCCTGCATCTGGCTGACGAAGCGATAGGGGCCTGAGCCGATGGGATGCTGGCCGAGGTCGGAACCAGAGCCGCGCGGGACGACGCCGAAGAGGCCGTCGCTCATATTGAAGAGCAGTCCGGCATCGGGATGCTTGAGGTGGACGACGACAGTAAGGCGGTCGCGCACCTCGACGCGATCGACGCTGGCGAAGGCGCCCGAGAGCGGAGTGATGAGGCGGCCGCCGGGCAGCGCGTCGGTGAGGCCGGGATCGATGAGGCTGTCGACGGTCCAGGCGACATCTGCGGCCTCGAGCGGGCGGCCATCGTGGAAGCGCACGCCGTCGCGCAGATGGAAGACCCAGGTGAGGGCGTCGGGCTGCTCCCAACTGGTGGCGAGCCAGGGCTGAAGGTTGTAGTGCGCGTCCTTGCGCACGAGCGCGTCGAAGATGAGCCCACCTACGCGCGCGGATTGAGCGTCGGTGCCCTGGCGCGGGTCGAGGTTGTTGGGGCTGCTCTCCAGAAGGACGACGATGGTGCCGGGCGGAGGCGGTGGGGTGAGGCAGGAGGTGAGGGCGAGTGCGCAAGAGATGAGCAGAGCCGGCAGAAGGCGTATTGATGGCTTCAAGTCTCTGCCTCCCTATTGGCCATGAAGGCGGCCGTGATGATTCTTATAAGATCAAAGAACTCTGAGAGCGAGTTTGTGAGAAAGCTATTTCCCTTGAGTCCTCCTCCGTAGAAGATTCGTGTGTGCTCATGTGGGCTGCTATCAAGTTGAACGCACCACCAATTGCACCTGACGAGGAAATCTGCAAAGACGAACATCCCCGGTCGCCCTTCGGCTTCTGTCCACTCCGCTTCGGCGCAAATCGCAGACAAGGGAAGAAAGCTTATGCCCTCGTGGTCAAAGTCCAGTTTTTCTCCACCCTGTACTCCGTTCACTCGCGTGACGTACTCACGGAGATCGGCTGGAAGCACGACGTTGTAGCGTCGCTCCCATGCATCAATCTCTCCTTCGGTCGCTTTGTGCGCTGACGCTGTAACACCCTTCGTCTTCCAGAAGCTGGTTAGGTTGTCGAGGAAGTCAGACATAGCTTACCTTGCCAAGAATTGCAGGGTGCGAGGCGCCGGTGGCGGCGGGGACGTTGCCGGGAAGGCCGTGGAAGGTGAGCCATGCGAGCAGGGCGAAGGCGACGGCCTCCTTGGCCTGGGAGGGAATGCCGAGCGAATCGGTGGGGCGGAGGGTGATGCCAAGGTCAACGAGACCTTCGGCCAGCAGCGACATCAGCGTGCCGTTCTTCGTGCCGCCGCCGGCGGCGATGAGGTCGATTGCGGCAGCGCGTGACGCGTGGTGCGCAAGATGCCGCAGGCAGAAGGAAGAGATGGCTTCAACGATGGAGGTTGCGGTGAGGAAGGTTGCGGTGGCGACGAGGTCAGCGGCATCTGCTTTGGGGGCGAGTTGCTTGAGGCGCTGGACGAAGGCTGCGCCGAACTGCTCACGGCCGCAGGATTTTGGCGAAGGCGCGGCGAAGTACGGATCGCGCCAGAGTGCTGTGAAGAGATCGCCGAGGACGGCACCGCGCGCGGCGACGGCACCGTTTCGGTCGAATAGCTTATTGAACTCCGATTGCATCAGCGCGTCGACGACCATGTTGCCGGGACCAGTATCGAAGGCGAGCAGGGAATCGATGGTGCTACCAGCGGGAATGCAGGTGAGGTTGGCGATGCCGCCGAGGTTGAGCAGGATGCGATTGCGCGTGGGATGGCGGAAGAGGCACCAGTCGAGCATGGGGACGAGCGGCGCTCCCTGGCCGCCGGCGGCGAGGTCGGCGGGGCGGAGGTCGCTAATGACGGGGCAGCGCAGGCGCTCGGAGACGACGGCGGCCTCGCCAATCTGCCAGGTGGAGCGAACGGAAGCGCCGAGAAATTTATGCGGGGTGGTTTCGTGGTGGATGGTCTGACCGTGGAGGCCGACGAGCGCGGGCTTGAGCGAGAACTTCGCTGCGGCCTTCTCGACGCACTCGGCATAGAGCGCACCGAGTCGCCAGTTCAGGCGCGAGAGATCAGCTGCGGATGTAGGTTCTCCCTCCATAATGCGGAGAAGCGCGGCGCGCACGGCGCGCGGATAGGGGAAACCCGCATGGCCAAGGAGCTGGACGCGCGGTACGCCTGGAGCTTTGGGATTCGGAGCGATGCGGCAGAGAGCGACGTCGACGCCGTCGGCCGAGGTGCCGCTCATGACGCCAGCAACGATCATGCTTCGGGGTTTTGCATGAGGGACGGCGCGAGATTTACGACGCGTGGTCATGAGCTTAGTTCCTGCTTCAGCTCGGCGAGCAAGTTCAGCGCCTCGCGCGGCGTGAGGTTGTCGGTGTCGAGCGCGGCGATGCGATCGACGATCTTCTGCGAGAGCGGGGTGAACATAGTGAGTTGAAGGCTGGCGGATTCGGCAGCGCTACGCGCGAGGGCTGCGCCGACCTGCTGCGACTCGGCGCGCTCATGCAACTTGAGGACCTCACGCGCGCGTGCGATGACGCCATTGGGAAGGCCGGCGAGGCGGGCCACTTCGATGCCGTAGCTCTTGCTGGCCGCGCCCGATTCGACGGCGTGGAGGAAGACGATGCCGGCGGCGGTCTCCTTGACGGTGACGCGGAGGTTGCGCAGGCGTGCGAGGCGCTCTGCAAGCAGGGTGAGTTCATGGTAGTGCGTGGCGAAGAGGGTGCGAGCGCCGATGCGGTTGTGCAGGAACTCGACGGTGGCCCAGGCGAGCGAGAGGCCGTCGTAGGTGGCGGTGCCGCGGCCCATCTCGTCGAGCAGGACGAGCGAGCGCGAGGTTGCGGTGTTGAGGATGGCGGCGGTCTCCGTCATCTCGACCATGAAGGTGGAGCGGCCGCGCGCGACGTTGTCGCCGGCGCCGATGCGTGTGTAGATGCGGTCGACCAGGCCAAGTGACATGCGCTCCGCGGGCACGAAGCAGCCGGACTGCGCCATGATGACCAGCAGCGCAGCCTGGCGCAGATAGGTGCTCTTGCCGCCCATGTTGGGGCCGGTGATGAGAGCGATGGAGGCGGCGGATTGGGCGGGCTCGGAGCCTTCCTTTGCGGCGTCGCCGTTCCATGCTTCAAGCGAGAGCGAGTTGGGGACGAAGCGGCCCTCGGCGGAGTCTTCCATGCGGCGCTCGACGACGGGATGTCGGCCGGCGAGGACCTCCAGTGTGCCGGAGGCATCGACCTGCGGTCGCACCCAGCCGCGCAGTGCGGCGAGATGGGCGAAGTTGGCCAGCAGGTCGATCTGGGCGACGCGGCGGGCGGTCTCGCGCAAGCGAGGCGCGGCGTGGAGCAGAGTGCGGCGGAGTTCGGCGAAGATGCGGCGCTCGATCTCAAGCGAGGTTTCCTGCGCGGTCAGTATTTTAGTCTCGTAATCCTTGAGCTCGGGAGTGGTGAAGCGTTCGGCGTTGACCAGGGTCTGCTTGCGCTCGTAGTCGGAGGGGACGGCGCGCGCATTGGCCTTGGTGATCTCGATGTAGTAGCCGAAGACGGAGTTGAAGCGGACCTTGAGACTGCCGATGCCGGTGCGCTGGCGCTCGCGCTCCTCGATCGAAGCGAGGGCCTGGCGGCCGGAACGAGAGAGCTCGCGGAGCTCGTCCAGTTCGGGGTCGACGCCGGGGCGGATGGCGCCACCGTCGGCGAGCGAGACGGGCGGTTCGTCGGCCAGGGTGGTAGTGATGCGGTAGTGGAGATCTTCGAGGGTGTCGAAGAGTGGGTTTGCTGTGGAAGACTCGGCTTCCGTTGTGGAAGAGGCTGTGGAAATCCCGGATGAAGCTGAGAATTTTGTGGGGAGTTTCCTGCCTGAATCATCTTCAAAAGCTGAGGAAATACCTGTGGAAAACGCTGTGGAAATCTCGGATGCCGGGTCTGGTGAGAGAGTGCTTCCGACGCTCAAGTCTTTCCACCGTTGCGACTTGAAGGCCGATGCGGCTGCTTTCAGTTCCGGCAGACAAGCGAGAGTTGCGGCAAGGGCCGTAACTTCGCGCGGGCCAGCCGAGTCCAGTGCGACGCGGCCGAGCAACCGCTCGAGGTCGAGGACACCGGTCATGCTTCGGCGCAGGGCTTCGCGGCGGGGGAGATCGGCAACGGCTTCGGCGACGGCATCCAGGCGGGCGTTAATCTCGGCGAGCGAGGCGGAGGGGCGGAGGAGGGTCGAGCGCAGCAGGCGCTTGCCCATGGGGGTCGAGCAGGCATCGAGGGTGTGGAAGAGGGTGATCTGGGCCGATTCGCCGAAGAAGAGCGGCTCGATCAGCTCAAGATTGCGCACGCTGACGGCGTCGAGAACGAGGCAACCTGATCGCTCGTAAAAACGAATTGTGTCAATATGTTCCAGACTACCCTGCATGGTCTTCTGGAGGTAATGGAGGAGCGCGCCGGCGGCCGTAGCGGCGGCCTGGTGGCCAGCCAACCCCATGCCGTCCAGCGAATGCACGGCAAACTGGCGGCGCAGGAGGGGGACGGCATAGTCCGGGGCGAAGACCCAGTCCTCCAGGTAGGTTTTGGTGCGGACTCCGTCGAGAGGGCTTGCGGAGGTCGTGTCCTGCCCGGCCCTCTCTTTCTTCAAAGGCTCCGGTTGCGTGGGTACAGCCGCGCCATTCTTCGCGGTCGAGTTGTGGAGGTTGGGAAGAACGCCGCTTGCGGGGGCATGGAACGCGACTTCGTTCTCTGCGATAAGCACCTCCGCGGGATGCAGGCGACCGAGCTCGTCGGCAAGCTGCGCCCAGGCCGAGGGGCCAGCGAACTCGGTGGCGCGAAACTCGCCGGTAGAGAGATCGAGCAGCGCAAGACCAATCGAGACGGCGTTTCCGGAGCCCTGGACGCAGATGCCGGCGAGCCAGTTGCTCTGCTCCGCGCCCAGGCCGGAGTCGACGACGGTGCCGGGGGTGAGGACGCGTGTGACCTCGCGGCGGACGATCTTTTTGGTAAGTTTGGGGTCCTCCATCTGTTCGCAGAGGGCGATGCGGTAGCCCTTGCGCAGGAGGCGCTGGATGTACTGCTCGGCGGCGTGGTAGGGGACGCCGCACATGGGCTGCTTCTTCTCGCGGTCGCGCGCGGTGAGGGTGAGCTGCAACTCGCGCGAGGCGATGATGGCGTCTTCGTAGAAGAGCTCGTAGAAGTCGCCGATGCGGCAGAACATCAGGCAGTCTGGGTGTGCCTGCTTGGCGGCGAAGTACTGGCGCATGACGGGCGTCTGCGCGGAGGCGTCGTCGGCCGAGGACGCGGGTGCCGTGCGCGCAGGCTGCGTGGGTAGCTCGTCAACTGAATGCTTGGCCAAGGTTTCTTCGTCCGCCGGAGAGGCCAGAATATCGCAGATAGACGATGACCTTGCGGTGGGAAACGGGGTGGCAACGCCAATCTCTATAGTAGGCCCGATATACTGCAAAGTGGCTCCTATCCGATGATGACGCTGCTCTGGCTCAGACTCGCGGTCCTGCTCTACGGCGTTGCCGCGTTGGCGGTGTTGCCTGCGGCGCTGTACGACCGCGCGCGCTGGAGCCTGCTGGCCGTGCCTGCCGCTGTTGCGGCGGCCTTCTTCCATTTTGTGTCGCTGACCGAGACGCTGAACGCGGCGCACCATCGGCTGCCGGTGGAGACGCATGAGGTGCAGTCGCTGCTGGCGCTGTTCCTCGCGCTCGTCTTTCTTGCCGTCTATGCGCGCTACCGCAGCGTCTCGCTGGGAGTCTTTGTGTTGCCCATCGTTTTCCTGCTGGCGATGCTGGCGGCGTTCCGGCCGGGGCAGGAGACGTTCCCGATGCCGGCGCGGACGGGCTGGCTGTTTCTGCATATCGCATTGCTGATGACAGCGTATGCGGCATTGGTGGTCTCGCTGCTGGCGTCGCTGCTGTATCTGGTGCAGGAGCGGAGGCTGAAGTCGCGGCAGAAGGTGGGAGCGGCGCGCGGCTGGCTGCCGCCGCTGGACACGCCGCTGGAGACGATCGACCAGATTGCGCGGAAGACGCTGCTGTTCGGGCTGCCGTGCATGACGGCGGGACTGCTGATTGGCTCAGTGATGGCGTTGGAGCAGAATGGGCCGGGCTATTTCAGCGATCCGAAGATTCTGCTGACCTTTCTGCTGTGGATTGCGTATGTGGCGATGATCTTTGTGCGGCGATCGTCTGGGCTGCGCGGACGGCGGGCGGTCTATCTCTCGAGCTTCGTGGTACTGGTGGTGCTGTTCGTGTGGGCGGCGAACCAGGTCTCCGTGGTGCACAGGTTCAAGACGCCATGAGCCAGCGCCAGACACAGCGATTGTCGATTGTGAAGCCGGCCGCCGAGGCCGCGACGGGTTTTGAGGCGCTGGGCACGCTGGTGCTGGTGGGGGTGAACCACACCACGGCGCCGATCGAGATACGCGAGCGGCTGTCGATTCCTGCGGCGCGGTTGGCGGATGCGGTGCGCACGCTGCTGCAGCAGCCGGGCGTGCGCGAGGCGATGATCGTCTCCACCTGCAATCGTGTGGAGTTCCTGATCCATCAGGAGACGGACGATGCGGCGACCGGGGAAGGTTTGCTGCGATTTTTGCATGAATACTTCGCCGTTCCCGCGGAGACGGTCGAGCCGCATCTGTATGAGTATCGCGGACGCGAGGCGGTGCGGCACCTGCTGCGCGTGGCGTCGTCACTGGACTCGATGGTGGTAGGTGAGCCGCAGATTCTGGGACAGGTGAAGGAGGCGTACAGCGTGGCGCGCGAGGCGGGCGCGATTGCAGCGGCGCTCGAGCCGCTTCTGCAGCGGGCGTTTTCTGTCGCGAAACGGGTGAGGACGGAGACGCAGATCGGCAGTTCGTCGGTCTCGATTGCGTCAGTGGCGGTGGAGCTGGCGCGCAAGATCTTCGGATCGCTCGAGGGCAGGACGGTGCTGCTGGTGGGCGCGGGCAAGATGAGCGAGCTGGCGGCGCGGCACCTGATCCAGCAAGGAGCGAGATCGATTCTGGTGGCGAATCGGACGCAGGAGCGGGCGGCGCAGATCGCAGGACAGATTGCGCAACAGATCTCGATGCAGATTGCGAACGATGCGGCGGCGATTGCGTGCGGGGCGGAAGTTGTTCCGTGGGAGCGGCTGCACGAGCAGGCGGGTCGCGCGGACATCGTGATTACTTCGACCGGCGCGGAGCAGCACATCTTTACGCGGGCGCACGGGCAGCAGATGCTGGAGCGGCGTCGGCATCGGCCGATGTTCTTCATCGATATTGCGGTGCCGCGTGACGTCGATCCGCAGATGAACGAGGTGGAAGGCTGCTTCGTCTACGACATTGACGACCTGCAGCAACTGGCGGCGGCGCATCTGGCGGACCGCAGCAGGGAATCGGCGGCGGCGGAGAAGATTGTGGCCGACGAGGTCGCACGCTACCAGGAACATCTGCTGACGCGCGAGGCGGTGCCGGCGATCGTTGCGCTGCAACAGAACGCCGAGGCGCTGCGGCTGGCTGAAGTCGCTCGCGCAGCGAAGCGGCTAGGCCCGCTGACGACGGAACAGCAGGAGGCGCTGGACGCGATGACACGGTCGCTGACGGCGAAGCTGCTGCACGCGCAGATTGTGGAGCTGCGCAAGAAGGGTGAGTAGTACCCCCCTCCCCATACTTAGGTCCAAAGTATCCCGGATAAAGGACTTCGGCCATAAAAGGTCTGGGCCGAATCCTAAAGTATCCCGGATAAAGGGGTTGCGGCTAAAGTATCCCTTTCAGAGGACTTAGCTCCGGCCACTAAGCCGTCAAGTCGAGTTGAGAGACAAAAAGGCCCGGCGAGATGCCGGGCTTTTTCCATTCCACTGCTTCTATTGTAGCGGTCGGAGGGAAACTGTTCTGCCAACTATTTTGGTGGGGTAAGTTATGTGGGGAGAGTGGGTTGAAGGGAATTTGGGCGTGGGAGGGGGTTGACAGGGATTTCTCTCGCCATTTGGAGCGGCGGCCTTTGCGTGGGTTCGGGTCGCTGCGCCTGCGGCTTTGCTCCGGCCTTCGGCAGAGCAGGTGCGCTTCGCGCGGCGTTTCCTACCTAGGCCTTCGCCACCCCAACGATCAAAGAACGCTCGTTGGGGCCCCGGCTTCGACCTAGGCTGGTATATTTCGCGCCTTCAGCGCTTAGCACCCTGCGGGCGCGACTTGATGGCATGACTGAAGCCTTGCCCTATCCGATTAGGGCAGCCTGCCGAGTGGATTGATGTGTCGGGCCTTCAGTCGTCACAGATTGAGGCGGCATGCGTACCTAGGCCTTCGGCCCAGGCTGTTATGTGCCGCGCCTTCGGCGCTTGTCATTCCCACTCATGCGCGATGAGGCCGCGCATGGATGGGTCACCCAAAACGCGGAACAGGCGAGGGAATGGCGACCTCAGGGGCCAAAGCCCTGTCGAATGGCGACGAAGTTAGCTTTGCACGGGAACGAAGCGTCTGGGCGGCCGACGGCCGCGTCTGGGGGCCCCTGCGGTTCCTGCCAATCTACTCTCGGCAGCGGTTCGCAGAGCGTTCATGCTTTCCCAGTAGGTCTTCAGGATGCGGCGGCCCTGATCCGTCAGCCTTGCGGTCGTCAGGGTGCGTTTGTGTTCGATCCTCTTATCAATTTCGATGACGCCAGCCTCCTCCAGACGAGTGAGTTGCACGGACAGATTGCCTCGCGAGAGTTTCGTGGCACGCTCCAGGAAGAGAAAGTCGGCCTCTTCGCACGACGAAAGAACTGTGAGGATCGCGAGCCGCGCCGGCTCATGGACGACGCGATCGATCTCCGGCATCGGGAAGTTGCCGTCGTCTTTATTCATGGCTCCGCTCCGTGAAATCACCGTTGAGAAGGTGGTTGAGTAGCCAATGATCGTAGAGGTCGAGCATTAGAGGGAAGCTGAACAGCAAAGCCATCCAGGTCAATAAATCGATCCGAGCGAAGTAATATTCGAGATAGATCCCGAGCATGGCGATCATTGCAGTAACTGCGAGGATTCGACGCAGACGAACGGGCCAGTTGGTGGTTACGGGACTAATACATCTCGCGAAGACCTGGTATACGCCGACCATCATGGTGAACATTCCGGGCTGGACGCGATAGCCAAGGAAGATATCCGGCACGGGCATGAATGCCCAGAGGAGAAATAGAACCGCATTTACGTCGCTGAGGTATCCATAACGACGCGCTAGCGGGTTGCTCGATGCCTCCGGATGCATGATCGAGATCAGCTGGGACCGAACCCCCGGGTCCGGTTCTTTGACGACGCCATAGCGCCGCTCATACAGGCGTCCGCTCAAATAAAGCCAGCCAAATTGTGCCGCTATCAATATGGCAGCCGCCCAGGCCAGATGCACTTTTGAGTACGAGCCTGTCTTCGCCAGGCTTGTGAGCACCAGAAGTGCGACCCAAAAGGGCGCCATCCGAAGTCCCTGCAGGTCTCGGAAGTGGGCCGTTAGATAGCGAAGTTCCTGGCCCTGGCTCGGAGCATCACTGAGAGCCGTTGTCTGCATGCTGGCCTCCACGTTTAGGTCACTACAAATCAGTTTATAGCATAAACCATAAAACTGAGCGGCCAAAAACAATTGCATGATTTTCCGGATAGGAGGTATGACCGAGTCGATTGATGTGTCGGGCCCTCAGTGCTCCCGACGTCTCGAAGAGACGCAAGATCACGGGCCGTTATAGTGGTGGGTGTATGGCCTACACATTTGGCGATAATCAGGAGGCAAGCCGACGGCTTCGCCGTCTCGCTGAGGTCTACGAACCGGAGACCCACGATCTGCTCAACGCTGTGCAGTCCGTATATGGGGGCCGTAGCTTTGAACTTGGGCTCGATCTCGGCTGTGGTCCGGGTTGGTCGACACACCTAATAGAAACCGCGTTGAACCCAAAACGCATCGTTGGTCTTGAGGCATCCGAGGCCTATGTTGCCGAGGCCCGCTCCAATCAGCCCCAGCTAGAGTTCATTCAGCACGATGTTCTGACCATCCCATTCCCGGTTGACAACGCGGATTTCATTTTCTGCCGATTCCTCTTGACGCATCTTCCATCGCCGCGGGCTGCTATCGAATCCTGGGCCCAAGCGGCCAGGCCGGGAGCCATACTCGCCATTCATGAGACGGAAGGCTTGCATTCAACGCACCCGGCATTGTCTCGCTATTACGAGATGGTGGCCCAGATGCAGAAGCACTACGGCCAGGAGCTAAATGTCGGAACTTTATTGGATGAGGCGTTTACAGGCACGAGCTGGAGCTTGATTTGCAGCGAGAGTGTGGTTCTCGAGAAGCCTGCGCGTGACATGGCGCAGCTTCACGTAACGAATCTTCGTACATGGGGCGGCAATGATTTCGCAGTTCAGGCATTCGACAGACGCGAGATCGACCAACTCGAAAGCGAGTTGGATTCGATTGCATCCGGAAATAAAGAAGCAGGTGTGGTTCACAACACCGCAAAACGCATAATAGCCCAGCGGACGTGACTGTCAGCTCGCACACTTCGCACACCATGGCCGGCTAGGGCGTGTCTGGAGGGATTGTGTCTGGACGGTGGAGGGATGCGGAGTCTAAGATGGCACGCGATGCGAGACGGGATAAATACGATGAATACATTTGCTGGGAAGACGCTTACTCGGCGTACGGTTTTGCGCGGCGGCGCGCTGGCTGCCGCGGCGACGATGCTGCCGGGTGGAGCGAAGGCACAGGGTGCGCCGACGAGCGCGGCAACGAACGCGGCGCTGAAGGGGCCGAGCGCGGCGAGCGAGCTGCCGATCCGGCTGGGGATTGCCAGCTATACGTTTCGCAACTTCGATTCGGCGCACCTGATCGACTTCATGCATCAGCTGAAGACGCCCTACCTGAACCTGAAGGACGTGCACCTGCCGATGACGCCGCTGGACCAGGTGGCGGCGAAGGCGGCGGAGTATCGCGCGGCGGGCTTCATCCTGACGGCGGCGGGCAACATCACGTTCGACAAGGACGACGACGACGACATCCGCGCGAAGTTTGAGTACGGCAACGCGGCGGGAATTCCGATCCTAGTGTGTGCGCCGACGCTCGAAAGCCTGCCGCGGCTGGAGAAGTTTGTGCGCGAGTACAACGTGAAGCTGGCGATCCACAACCATGGGCCGGAGGACAAGGTGTTCCCGTCGCCGTTTGAGGTGCTGGCGGCGGTGAAGAACATGGACCTGCGGATCGGGCTGTGCATCGACCTGGGGCACGCGCTGCGCGCGGGCGCGGACGTGGTTGCGGCGATTCACGCAGCGGGCCCAAGGCTGTACGACCTGCACATCAAGGACCTGGCGGACGCGTCGGCGAGGGCGAGGCAGGTGGCGGTGGGCGAGGGAGTGATGCCGGTGCGTGGAATCTTTGAGGCGCTGATCGAGATGAAGTATCCGGGCGAGGTGGACTTGGAGTACGAGATCAAGCCCGACGACCCGATGCCTGGCGTGGTGGAGAGCATGGCCTACATGCGCGGCGTGCTGGCGGGGATGGGATACAAGTAGGGCTTCGGCTACAGGTTCTTGACCAGCATGGGCGCGGCGGTGTCCTGTTCGATCTGGACAGCGCAGCCGAGTGCGCGGAGAAATTCGCTGACGGCGGAGAGCGCGGCGGAAGCGATGTGCGGTGGGTGAACGAGGAGCGCGGGCGCACCGGGTGAGAGGCCGTTGCGAATGGCGAAGCAGCGATCGGGACGGTAGGTGCAGGAGGCGAGGTCGGCGATGGAGAGCGCGTCGGTGGGTGTGAGCAGGATGGTGCGCGGGGGGGCCATGCGGTCGACCATGGAGAAGATCTCGAGCTTGGATTCGAGCTCGTCGGGCACGAAGTCGACGGCGAGGTCGGCGGAGCGGACGGCGTCTTCGACGGTGAGGGCGGTGGCGAGAGAGCCGGGCTGGTTCATTCCCACATTGGTTGGAGATGTGGGGCGCGGAGTTGTGAGGTCGGCGAACTCTTCCTGCGCGCGGCGCAGATTGGCGGGCATGACATCTTCAAGGATGACGTGGAAGCCGGCGGCGGTGCAGGCCAGAGCGAAGCTGCGTCCTGCTAAGCCGGCGCCGATGATGGCGACGGTGCGGATGGGGGCTTGCGATGGATCGGGAACGTGCGTCATTTCATCCCCACTCATCCCGCAGTGCGGGATGAATGGGCCACCCGGGCCGAAAGGCCGTGATCACTTTTTGGCCTGGACGGCCTGGATGACGGAGTCGTAGCTGGGGTCGGCGGCCTTGATGTGGTCGGCGACGCGCTTGCGCTCCTCGTCGGTGAGCGAGGGCAGCACGGTGAGGATGCGGCGGAGGGTCACCGAAATGTCGTCCACGTAGTTCATGGTGCGGATTGCTTCGCCAGAGAGAGGCATGGTTGCTCCTTGAGTAAGGTTGTCGAGATCAAGTTTACAGTGCGCGGAGCGGCATGGCTCAACTTCAATGCAAATACGGAGATTCTGGAGACGCGCTGGGGCGCGCTCCAGAATGACGAGCGGGGGTTAAGAGGCGGCGGGAGATTCGCTCTTGGGTGGGACGTAGCCGTCGCGGTCAGTCATCTCCATCAGCGCGGCGAGTTTGGTGGCGAAGTCGGGATGGAGCGCGCCGGGAGCGTAGCGCCAGGTCCAGTTGCCGTAGGAGGCGGAGGGGGTGTTCATGCGCGCCTCGCTGCCCAGGTGGAGGATGTCCTGCAAGGGGAGGATGCAGAGGTTGGCGACGGAGCAGGCGGCGGCGCGGACCATCGCACCGACGACTTCATTCTCCGTGGCGGGGTCGAGATAGGTCTGGAGGTGGGCGCGCTCCTCGGCGGTTGCGCCGTCGCGCCACCAGCCGAGGGTGGTGTTGTTGTCATGCGTGCCAGTGTAGGCGACGGTATTGGGCACGTAGAGATGCGGCAGGTAGAGGTGCGCGCCGCGGTCGGAGAAGCCGAACTGGAGGATGCGCATGCCGGGCATGCCGAAGTGCTCGCGCAGCTCGTCGACCTCGGGCGTGATGAGGCCGAGGTCCTCGGCGATGAAGGGCAGGTCGCCGAAGACGTCTTTGAGGCGCTGGAAGAGCTCGTGGCCGGGCGCTTTGACCCACTGGCCGTTGACGGCGGTGGGCTCGTCGGCGGCGATGGACCAGTATGCCTCGAAGCCGCGGAAGTGGTCAAGGCGGACGAGATCGTAGAGGGCGAGGGTGCGGCGGATGCGCGCGACCCACCAGTCGAAGCCGCGCTCGCGCAGCTCGCCCCAGCGATAGAGCGGGTTGCCCCAGCGCTGGCCAGTGGAGGAGAAGTAGTCTGGCGGCACGCCGGAGACGCGGACCATGCGGCGCTCCTCGTCCAGCTCGAAGAGCTCGGGATGGGTCCAGACGTCGGCGGAGTCGTAGTTGACGAAGATGGCGACGTCGCCGAGGATGCGGATGTCGCGCGCCTTGCAGTAGGTGCGCAGGGAGCACCACTGCTCGTCGAAGAAGAACTGGACCGCCTGCTCGATGGCCAGCTCGCGGCCGTGGTCGGTGAGCGCGGCGGTGAGGGCATCGTGCTTGCGCTGGGCGAACTCGGCGGGCCATTCGTGCCAGCTGGCATAGCCGAAGCGACGGCGGAGGACGCTGAACATGGCGTAGTCGGAGAGCCAGCCGCTGTTGTCCTGGCAGAAGCGGAGGAAGCGGGCGCGGACTTCGTCGCTGGCGTGGTCGAGGAAGTTGGCTGCGGCCTCTTCGATCAGAGGGAGCTTGCGGGTTGCAGCTGCGGCGAAGTCCGCGGGGCCGTCCTCTCCGGCGAGGCCGGCGATCTGTTCCGGGGTGAGCCAGCCGTCGTCGACCAGGCGCTCGAGCGAGATCAGCAGCGGATTGCCGGCGAAGGCGGAGAGTGCGGAGTAGGGCGAGCTGCCGTAGCCGATGGGGCCAAGGGGCAGCACCTGCCAGAGGCGCTGCTTGGCGGCGGCGAGGAAGTCGATGAAGGCGTAGGCCGCGGGGCCGAAGTCGCCCACGCCGCCGAGCGAGGGCAGCGAGGTGACATGCAGCAGGACTCCCGACATGCGGCTCTGGTTCATGCGTTACCCATGGAGCGCGGCTAAGGGATCGTTACGCAATGCCGGCAGCGTTACGCAACGCGCAAATCCTATGATGCACGTCGTATGTGATGCGCGCGACGATCCGGCAGAATTGCATCGCTCCGTATTGCACAGTTGCATTCCGGACAGGCTAGCTGCCGGATGGAAGGCCGCCCGGAGTCTCGGCCTGTTTGGTGAGCCGGATGCCGCCGCCCTGCTGGTACTTCTGCGCCAGCGTGCCCAGGAAGACGTTGAACATCTGGCTGCGCTGGTTCTCGAGCAGTTGCTCACGCGTCTGGTCGAGGTTCTTGGCCATCTCGTCCGGCGTGGGCTCCTGCTTGTCGGTGACGGAGAGCACGATGCCCGCCTGGCCGGCGTCGATAGGCCCGGAGATGCCGCCGATGGGCAGCTTGAAGGCGGGCGCGCCGGGGCCGCTCATGGAGCCGAGGTCGGGGACCTGGCCATCCTGCGCGACGAGATCGCTCGACTTCACCGTGATCTTCATCTCGGCTGCGGCCTTCTTGAGATCATTCAACTGCTTGGCGCGGTCGTCCAGCTTGCGCGTCTGCAGCTCCATCAGCTCAGGGGCCTTCTCGGTGCGGTAATCGTCGAGGATATGGGACTTGTAGGTGGCGAAATCCGGCGCGTGGGCGGGCTTGATGTCCAGCACCTGGAAGACGGCGTAACCATCGCCGGTGGAGACGGTGGCGGGCGCTGCGCCCTTGCTGGCGGTGAAGGCCTGGGTAAGCATGGGAGCGCCGTCGGAGAGTCCGCCGATCACACTGTCCTTGGCGAGGTAGTCGGTGGTTACGGCGTGCAGGCCGTGCGCGGTTGCGGTCTTGTCGATGCCGTTATGCGCAGCCTCCGACGCAAGCTGCGCGGCGAACTGCTGCTCCGCGGCGCCGGCCTTCTGCTGCTCCAATACTTGCGTGATAGTGCCCTTGACCTCGGCCAGCGACTTTACGCCGGCGGCCTGCTTCTGCTCGGTCTGGATGATGTGGTAACCGAACTGCGAGTGGACGAGCGGTGAGGTCTGGCCGGGCGAGAGCGCCATGGCGGCTTTCGCGTAGGCGGGATCGAGCTGCGCGGTCGGCATCAGGGGCAGTTCGCCGCCCTGGTCCTTGCTGCCGGGGTCGTCGGAGTTCTTCTTGGCGAGGTCGGCAAAGTTGCCGCCGGACTGCACCTGCTTGAGTACGTCCTGCGCCTTGGCCTTGGCGGCGGCGTCAGTCTTGGCATCCGCGCCGGCCGCGACGGAGATGAGGATGTGCCGCGTCTTCACCTGCTCGTCCGTTTTGTAGTCAGCCTGGTGCGCGGAGTAGTAGGCCTGAATCTCAGCGTCCGTGATCTGCGGCTTGCCACCGGGGAGTTTGGACGCGTCGAAGGCGACGTACTCCAGCTTGCGCGTCTCGGGGATCGCGTTGGCGTACTTCGCGGCATTCTCCTTCAAGAAGGACTGGAGGTCCACGTCGGAGGGGTTGATGGTCTTCTTGATGTCTTCCTGCGAGACCACCGCGTAGTCGAACTTCACCTTGGTGCCCTGCACGCGGTAGGCGGCGCGCACGGCGGAGTCGGAGACGGAGACGCCGCCGGTGACAAGGGCCTGCAGGCGCTGCAGCTCCATGTCCTCCTTCACCTGCGTCTCAAACTCGGCGATGGAGGCCTGGGGGCCCATGGCCATCTGCACGAAGTTGGCATAGCCGTCATCACCGACGAACTTGCCTTCGGGGAAGAGGTACTGGCCGAACTGAGCGCGCAGCTCGCGGCGCAGGTCCTCGTCGGAGACCTGAAGGTGCATCTTGTCGGCCTCCTGTTTGAGGATGGTGCGCTGCACCAGCACCTCGCCGGCGCGGCTCATGGCGTAGGGCAGCAGGGTGCGCATCATCTCGTCCGGGACGTGCTGTTGCTGCATCTGGCGCTCGGCAAGCTGGGATACGTCGTCGGTCTTGATCTGATCGCTCTCACCGAAGATGCGGCCCCACGGGCCGGGTGTGTGCACGGTGGCGTAGACGCCGGCGGCGGCAGAGGTGCTGTCGGCGTTGTCCATCAGGCCGGGCACGAGGTAGACCACCATGGAGATGCAGACTATGCCGAGAACGGCGCCGAGAAGGATTTTGAGGAGCTGGTTGTCGCGCTGAAGAAAACGAATCATGCTTAACTGCCGACCTTAGACTGCGCGCACTGACGAAGAGCAGGGAACTGAAGTCCGGGTTACAGCCCGCATATTACGAGGCCAGATTTTCCGGCTGAGTCCGGCTCAGAGCCATTGCATCTGCCCGTTGATTTTGCTTGTTCCGCAGGGCCACAGAGCGCCGCAGTGCGAAGAGAAGCAGGGCAAGCAACAAGTATAAAGCACTGCTGCGTGCGGATGCCTATAAAGCGCGGTGCATATGAGCGTCGTGTGCGGCACAGCAAAAAGGGCCGCAGTTTGCGGCCCCTCTTGTGCGATCAGGACGTCGGCTTATTTTTAGTAAGGATAGGGATAGTAGCCCGGGCCCGGGTAGGGAGCGGGATAGCGCCTGCGCAGCGGCTGCTGTCCGCCGACTGGCCCCACGCCCTGTGCCAGGCGGTCCATCTCACCCTGCGAGACGGTGGCGACGGTTGCAGGTTGCGACAGGTGGAAGGTCAGCAGGCCTTCCGACGGGACGAAGACCTGACCGGTGTGCGAGGCCGCCGAGGAACCGAGGCCAAGCAGACCGCCTACGCCGGCCCCGATGGCCGCACCCTGTCCGCCGCCCGCGGCTGCGCCGACCAGAGCGCCGAGCGCTCCGCCGACCACTGTGCTGTTGACCGACTGCACTGCCTTGTCCGCGCCGTTGTGCGTCCACACGTCGGAGGCGATGGGGTAGCTCTTGCCGCCCATAGTGACGGAGGTGAGCTGCAGGGAGAGTTCGCCACGGCCGGCGATCGCGCCCGACTTTTTGGCGTCGACCACGGTGCCCTGGATGGCTGCTCCGCGCGGGATAGCAACTGCGCCATCGGCGGTAATGTCGTTGATCACGATGCCGTCGAAGCGCTCACCGGCCTTGGTCCTGGCGCTGTCCAGCGTCTGGTTGATGCGGATGCGCAGCAGCGCGCCTGCGGGGACGGTGACCGACTCACCCGCCTGCTGGCCGGCGTAGGCCGGAGCAGTGTAATAGCCCTGCTGCGGCTGCTGCGGATATGGCTGCTGCTGCGGGTATACCTGAGGTGGATAGCCCTGAGGCTGCTGTGCGTATCCGGGCTGCTGGCCCTGCTGTGGGTAGCCTTGTTGTTGCGGATACTGCTGCGGGTAACCCTGCTGCGGATAGCCGCCTTGCTGGGGATACTGCTGCGGATAGCCCTGTCCCTGCTGCGGATAGTCAGGGGGCGGCGGGGCATGAGGGCCGTTGTAAGGCTGGCGATATTCCGGCGCGCCCGGGCCATAGTTCGGGCCAGCAGCTTCGTTCGGGGACTGGTTCGGGTTCTGCGCGGCATCTGGCGGTCCCTGCTGGACGGGCGCCATGTTCTGCTGCGCGGGGTCTGGTCCCTGGGACTGCGCGACTGTTCCGTCGGATTGCAGATTGGGATTGGAGCCCTGCGCGTCGGCGACCGAGGAGCCACCGATGGGCGGCGGCGCGGGCTGGGCGTTGGCGTCGGTGGTCAGGGTCATCTCGTCGACCACCTTTTGCACGCCGCTGGTGCGGGCTACGAGATTTTCGGCCTCGGTGCGCAGGGCCTCGCTGGGGACGGTGCCGCTGAGGGTGACCGCGCCGTAGACGGTGGTGGTAGTAATTGCCTGGTTGGCGAGGTCGGGCGCGCCGGCGAGCGCCTTGAGGACGCTGGCTTCGACCTGGGCGTCGGGGACGGGCTTGGTTGCCGGGGCTGACTGCTGGGCAATTGCGGCTGCGCTCAACGTGGTAGCCAGTACAACTCCGCCAAAAATCGATGCAGTGATTCGGGATGCAGTCCCAAGCTTTTTATTACGGAAATCCATGCGTTCCTCCAATGTCACCGGGCGGGGCAGTTTCGCACGCGGCCCGTGCTCTTACAGACTCGGAAATGGGGATAAAGTTACGGTTGCAACGTGAGATTGTGCGCTGCCGGTCAAGGCGCAAATCTCTGATGCAATTGCGCGCCGCAGCTCAATGCATTCGATGCGGTTATGGCGCTTCACGATGGCGCGGTCGCATTGACCTGCCGTAACAGCGGAGGTATAGTTGAACTGCGGGGTGGAGCAGCCCGGTAGCTCGTTGGGCTCATAACCCAAAGGTCGGTGGTTCAAATCCACCCCCCGCAACCAATTTCAGAGGCGGCCCCGAGCGGGCCGCCTTTCTCATTTAGCACGCTCGGTGCTTCAGATCCCCCCGCAACCAATTTCGATTTAGGGGGTGGTCCCGCTGGATGGGACCGCTTTTCTCCTGTGTCACGCCCGGTGGTTCAAATCCGCCCCACGCAACCAATCTTAGATCTTAGATTTAGAGGGCGGTTAGGGATTAGGCTCCGTCCCATAGTGGAACTGCTCACAGTGTAACGAGGAGTACATATGAGCAAAACTGAACAGCCTTGAGACTTCCGCTACGGGATGATGCAAGCTGGGGGGAGGCCAACCATGCCGAGTACGAGGATCCTTCTAGTCGATGACGATGAGGTTGTGCGCTCTACGTACGAGGAGATATTCAAGCTGAAGGGCTTCTCCGTCACCTCTGCCGCTTCGGTCCACGAAGCGTTGAAACATATAAGCTCCGGACCCTTCGATGTGCTGTTGAGCGATTTGCACATGCCGGAAGCAGGCGACGGCCTGACGGTGGTCAGTGCGATGCGCCATGCCAATCCAGAGGCCGTAACCCTTCTATTAAGCGCTTTCCCGGAGATGGAAGCGGCGACGAAGGCGATCCTGCAGCAGGCGGATGAGATTCTGGTCAAACCGATGAGCACAGGCGTCCTGATCGATACGATCATGCAGCGACTTGAAAGTGGACCGCGTGCCGCTCGCCGGGTGATCGAGAGTGTAGCTACGATTCTCGAACGCACGACGCAGGATACGATTCAGCGCTGGCTGAAGCGTGTCCACCTGAACAAGAATGTGATGAAAATTGAAATGAGCGACGAAGCACGCAGCAGTTATCTGCCTAAGGTCTTTGCCGACCTGGTGCGCCTTCTTCGTGCCGGCAAACCGATCGGCGTCACGAACATTGAATCTGTTTCCGCGGAAAAGCATGGCCTGGACCGGCACGCGCGGGGTTATACGGCTGCCATGATGGTGGAAGAATCGCGGATGCTGCAGGTCAGCATCTTCGAGACATTGCAGGAAAATCTGCCGAACCTCGACTTCAGTGTGTTGCTGAAGGGCGTCATGGCGATTGCGGACGAGATCGACTCGCAGCTAGCCCAGGCGATGGTGTGCTTCGACGCAGAGACGGCCAAAGAGGGCGTCCCAACTGAGCGTTCGCCTGCCTTCACGCCCGCATCGGCTGCTTAGAGTCTCACGATTTCCCTAAAACATTGCGCTGGCGAACATCCGTTCGTGCGGGCGCGTGCGGGATATACCCATAGGTGTGCCCGCAAATTGTATTGACGCCACGCAAATAAGTCTCCATCTCCTGAAAAGTCATCTCGCTGGTTTTCGCCATGGGGGCAACTCCTGCTTGCTGCTCGGCAACGAATGACTTAGGAGATACCCCCATGACCCCCCGTTCGCTTATTGCAGCTACTGCTATGCTCTTTGCCTTTTCGTCCTTCGCCTTGGCCGACACCATCCAGCTTGGCAGCTTCGCCAGCGGCGCAGCCTCGTTGGGCGATGCGAATACCGCGGTGAACTATGCGGGATACAGCGCCGTCTCAACGGCGCCCACGGGCGGGACGGCGTCCACGTTTACCCTGAGCCCTGACACGGTGTGGGCAGCGCCGGACGCCAACTCGACGTGGGTGGGATATTCGTCCACGGCGGGTCCGGTGGGAACGTCCAACCCGGCCTTCGGCTACTACACCTTCACGACGAGCTTTACGGCGCTGTCCACCGCGCCTTATGACGGCACGTTGAGCATTATGGCGGACGACACGGCGGAGGTGCTGCTGAATGGCTCTGTGCTGGTCCCGTTCGGCTTCCTGGGCAGCGACGCACACTGCGCCGACGGTTCACCTTCATGCCTGGCAACCGAAAACGTCTCGCTGAACAACCTGGTGCTGTTGAGCGGCACGGATGCCAACACACTGACCTTTGTGGTGCAGCAGGCGGGCGCCGGCCCGACGGGTGGGACCCTCGACCCGTCCGGCGTGGACTTTGACGCATCCCTGTCGGCGGTCCCTGAGCCGAGCACGTTTGCTCTGATGGCGATCGGTTTGCTGGCGATCGGCGGAGCGACCTTCGGCAAGAAGGCGCTGACGCTCGCCGAAACACGCTCGTCTGAGCGGGAATAGCTGGCTGGTTCGGCTGAAGGGAAGATTTATCGCAAGATTGCAGGCCCTCCTTCCCGAAAGGGAGGAGGGCCGTTGTGCGCTTGCGGGATGTGTCTGATGGGCGAAGGTGCGCGGCAGGTTCCGTCCTGCGCTGGGGAATTGCTGCTCTTTCCTGCGCGTCGGGATTGCTGCTATAGTTCCGGCGACGCTTTGACGTGCTGCCGGCGCACTTGCTCGCGATGCGCGGGGCTGGTGTGCGGGGATGCGAACGAATCTGAAGAAACGGGAAGGGAATTCAATGCTGCGACCTGCGGGTATCGTGATTTTGGCTGGTTTTATAGGGGCGATAGTGGCTGATCCACTGCCGATGCCAGGGCAAGCGCCTGCGAGTGCGCCGGTGGGGGCTGCTGCGCCAGCTCCGGTGCGGACGCGGCCAGACCCGCCGCCGGTGCGCGATCCGCATACGCCGGGCTACGTGACGGCGCAGGACCTGCCGGACGGCACGCTGCCGCCGGAGAATGCGGACGGCAACTTTGTTCTGGGGCCGACGCATACGCGCGCGTCTGAGATGGTGGCACAGCTGGGCGTGCCGCAGGGAATGGTGATTGAGTTCACTATGACCTCGGAGGAGAGCAAGCTCTATCCGGGGATCGTGCGCGATGCGGGGACGTTTGGCACGCCGGACCCGAACGACCCGGCGAAGTTGATCGTGACGACGAGCCATCCGGGGCCGTACATGCGGCGCGTGGCAGTGTATGTGCCGAAGCAATATGTGGCAGGGACGGCGGCGCCGTTTATTGTGGGCGCGGACGGGATCGATCGCACGCTGTTTACGGCGCTGGACAACCTGATCGCCGAGCACAAGGTGCCGGCGATGATCGCGATCTCAATCAGCAGCGGCGGCGGGGATGCGCAGGGAAGCGAGCGGGGCCTGGAGTACGACACCATGTCCGGCAGATACGCGGAGTTTGTGGAGAGCGAGGTGCTACCGCTGGTGGAGAAGACGGCGGGAGTGAAGCTGACGCACGATCCCGAGGGACGCGCGACGATGGGCGGAAGCTCGGGCGGATCCTGCGCGCTGATTATGGCGTGGTATCACCCGGAGTGGTATCACCGGGTGCTGACCTTCTCCGGGACGTATGTGAACCAGCAGTGGCCGACCGATCCGAAGCTGCCGCACGGCGCGTGGGAGTTCCACGAGCACCTGATTGCAGACAGCGCGCGCAAGCCGATCCGGCTGTGGATGGAGGTGGGCGACCACGACAAGGTGGACCCGAACATCATGCGCGACAACATGCACGACTGGATGCTGGCGAACGAGAACATGGCGCGTGCGCTGGCGGCGAAGGACTATCACTACCAGTTTGTGTTTGCGAAGAATACAGGGCACGACGACGGCACGGTGAAGAGGCAGATTCTGCCGGAGGCGCTGGAATATGTGTGGCAGGGGTATCCGATCGTAGCCGGGAAGGACTAACGCGTCGTCCTGCGTCGGCAGAGGTGATTGCCATGTGGATCAGTTGGAAGCATGAGGATACTGACTTCTCAGGTCCACTCACATTTGAACAAAAGGTTGATTTGTTCTATGAGCAGACTCTGGGCTGGCAGCTGCACATTGCGGACTTGATTGCAAATGGCGGAACGGCTTTCGGCGAGTTCAAGCAAGGAGTGGAAGGCCGCAACGTTATTGCGATTAGGCACTCCGGCTTTGCGGTGCTCCACATCTGCCTTAGTTATTTTGAACTCGTGGGTTCGATGGTTACGCCGCAGACGAGCTCCACAGCACGATTCAACGCCGGCGTGCGTCATACTTTCCCGGGTCTGTTCAAGGGGTCTGCGAAGGAAAAAGCACTGCTCGCACGCCTTTATAAAGGAGCCCGTTGCGGGCTTTACCATACGGGGCGCACTCGCCAGCGTGTTGGCCTAGGTAGTCCGTCCGACGGGGGCGTGATTGGGTACAATCCGGCCAGCGATGGAGTCAGCGTCAGCCCCGAGCTTCTACCTAAGGCACTCAAGGCTCACCTGGACAAATTCAGGCTTGAGCTTCTTAATCCGTCCAACGGCACACTGCGCAAGCGGTTTCAAGACCGGTTTGACAGCGGATTTGCGTGATCGGCGGCGGTTTGTCGGAAGGCGAATCGCTGTGACGAATTCGCTCTAGATGAAGCCGAGGTTGGTGGTGGGGAAGCTGGCGATGTTGGGGAAGACGGCGGGCATCTGCGCGGCGGAGACGCCGAACCATGAGGCCAGCGTGGCGGCGTACTGCACGCTGCCGGTGGTGGGTACCCAGCGGCCGTTGGTACCGGAGTCGTCGGGACCGTTGAGGGTGAGGTTGGGGAAGGTGCCGTACATCTGGCCGCCCTTGACCGCGCCGCCCATGACGATGTGGTGCGATCCCCAGGCATGGTCCGAGCCAGTGTTGGAGTTGGGCTGGAAGGTGCGGCTGAAGTCGGACATGGTGAAGCTGGTGACCGAGTTCTGCACGCCAAGCTCGACGGTGGCGGCGTAGAAGGCGGCCAGCGCGGGGCTGATGGAGGCGAGCAGAGCGTTCTGCAGGGTGAGCTGATTGGAGTGGGTGTCAAAGTTGCCGACGCCGCAGAAGAAGATCTGGCGGGAGACGCCGAGCGCGGCGCGCACCTGGATGATCTGCGCGACCTGCTGCAACTGCGAGGCCAGCGAGTTGCCGGTGGGGAAGACGGTCTTGAGCGGAGTGATGGACTGCACGGCCGCGGAGAGCGTTTTGGCGTAGGCGTAGGCGTTGGAGGTAATGGTGTTGTCGGCCTGAACCAGAGTGAGGCCGGAGTCGAAGCCGAGCAGGGCCTGCGCGGTGAGCAACTGCGCGCCGCACTCGGTGGTGCCCTCGGAGCACGCCGCGCCGCTGAGGTTCCCGGGGCTGACGCTGACCGGAGTGCTGGCGCTGCCGTTGCAGAAGAGGGTGTCGCCGTCGACGGAGGTGATCATGGGCACCTGCGCGCCTGAGTTGTAGGCGGCGTTGAGCTGGTCGGCGATACGACCGGCCCAGCCGGTGGTCGTCGAGCCGGATTGCGATGCGTTCTGCCACTCGAGCTGCTGGTCGGGATGGGAGAAGAGATTGGTGGGCAGGTCGGTGCCGGCCTGGAAGAGCGCGCGGGTGGTGGGTTCGACCAGGGTACCGACGTTCGCGACGATGGCGGCGTTGCTGTTGTTGAAAAGGGTCTGGATGTCGGGCAGGTTGGGATTGAGGGCGAAGTTGGGCAGCGGAGTGAGCGGCAGCAGGGTGTTCTGCGGGATGGCGAGCGGACCGCGGATGGTGGAGTAGTTGCCGTAGCCCGTGGTGTCGAATGGGATGACGGTGTTGTTGGCGTCGTTGCCGCCGAAGAGGAAGACGCAGACGAGGGCCTTGTAGTCGGTGGGCGACTGAGCGAGTGCGTTGAGTGTGCCGAAGGGGCGCAGGGCAAGCGCATTGCCGGCGGCGGCCATGGATGCGTAGCGGATGAAGCTGCGGCGATTCGGTGTCATGCGGATTCTCCCGGTGCTTTGCTTCTAGTGCTCCACTTTGTAGAACGAACTGGTGATGACGAGATAGGTGGCAACGCGCACGCGCTCGGGGATGTTGGTGAGCGTGGCGACGTGGCTGACGATGGCGGACTGCATCTGGGCGGGCATCTGGCCGTGCATAAAGATGTTGTTGAGCGCGTTGACCGGGTTGGTGCTGTCCGTAGTCGCATTGCCGGTGGCCGAGGCCATCAGGCCGAGCGGGCTGGTGGCGCTGAGGTCGACGGAGAAGGAGCTGATCTTGTTGAAGACGACATTGTTGGCGAGGGTGAGGCGCAGGATGGCGGAGGCAGTGTTCTCAATGCTGAACTCGGGCGCGTTGGCTGTGGTTGCGGGGATGACGTAGCTGGGTGGGAAGAAGTTGAAGACGGAGCCGGAGGCGTAGGGCTTCTCACTGAGCGTGGTGGTGTAGTTGCCGAGCGTCTCGTAATACTCGGGGCCCGTGCCCGCGCCGCCGCCCGTGAAGGTGAAACCGAGGCCGCGGATGAGGTTGGTCATATACAGCATCGGCTCGCGGAGATGGCCGCCGTCGAAGCTGGGATTGGTGTCGCCGGAGCGGGCCTCTGTGTCCAGCAGAATGGCTTGTACCACCGCTTGCAGATTGCCGCGCGTGCCGGTGCCGTCGTTGGCGAAGACCGCGGCGACGCGCGAGACGTAGGCAGGGCTGGGGTTGCTGGTGACCAGATGCTGAATGAGCTGGCGGCAGACGAAGGGGCCGACGTTGGGGTGGTTGAAGAGGTTGGTGAGCGCGCCGGCGAGATCGGCCTCGGCAGTCTGCCCGGCCGGGAGGGTGGTCCCGTTGAGCAGAATCTTGGCGGTCATGTCGTGCTGAGTTTCAACCGGGGCCATGGGCGAGTCGAAGTTGGCGGTGTTGTTAGGGAACTTGGTGGGCGAGCCGCCGGTGGCCGTGGCGTAGGTCCAGCCGGTGTAGGCACGGGCAAAGGCCTGCACCTGCGCCTGGGTGTAGGTGGGGATCGGATTGCCGCTGCCATCGAGCTGCTGGGTGCCGTCCTGGTTGAGCGCGTAGAGGCCGATGGTGAAGAGCTGCATGAACTCGCGGCCGTAGTTCTCGTTGGCGATCTCCGTGCCGGTGGGCTTGGCGCTGTCGAGCATGTTGAGGTAGTCGCCCATGCCGGGCGAGAGCGTGACGTCGTGCATCAACGTATAGAAGTTGCCGAAGGCGTCGTTGAGCAGAATGTTCTGGAAGGGCGTGACGGAGCGCGCGTTGACCGAGTTGGTGGAGATGACGAACATCTCGCTGAAGGCGAAGGCCACGCGCTGGCGCAACTGGTCTGGTGCTGTGATGGCGCCCTGCCACCACTCGGCCTGCTGGCAGGGAGTGGTGTTGGTGGCGCAGAGCGTGGGCGGCGTGGCGGCGATGTCGGGCTCAAGCGTAGGCGCAAGGGCGAACTGTTGGGCGAGATAGGGCTGCAGGCCGATGCTCTCGACGTTCTGGATGTCGGTGAGTGTGGGGCCGAAGGTGGCCTGGTCGAGCAGGCGCGCGGCGGAGGCCATGGATGCTTTGAGGCTATTGACCTGCGCGGTGACGGTGGGCGATGTGGCGCCGCCGGGGTTGGGGTTGACCACGTCGACGGCGACGGTCGTGACGCCACTGGCGACGGGGATGGTGGCCTGCAGCTCGGTGGCGGAGACGAAGGTAGTGGTCGCGGTAATGCCGGCGGCCTGCAACTGCGAGCCGGAGATGAAGCCGGTGCCGATGACGTCGAGCAGGCCGGTGGTTGCGCCGAATTGCTGCGTGACCAGTCCGGTGGTGATCACGGGTAGGGGATTCCAGATGGCCTCACTGGCAGTGCCGGAGACGCTGGGCGCGGCAACGCTGACCGCGGCGATGGTGACGGTGCTAGGGGAGGGGATTGAGGCGGGTGGCGTGTAGAGGCCGGTGGTTGAGATGGTGCCGATGGAGGCGGAGCCGCCGGTGGTGCCGTTGACCTGCCAGGTGACGGCGGTGTTGGACTCGTTGAGCACGGTGGCGGCGAGTTGCGCAGTTGCGCCGAGGCGAACCTGGCCCGCGCCAGATATGGTGACGGAGGGTGACGGCGGCAGAGACTCGCTGCTGGAGGAGCAGCCGGCGATGACAGCGAGGACTGCCGTACAGGCTGTGAGAGAGAAGATGCGCGCGGTGCGGAGGGTGCGGAGACGAACGCAGCAGGTCATGCAGGCTCTCCCGGAGAGCTCATTTATATGGAGCGGGGGCCCTCTGAATGCGCAGTGTGGAGATGAGGGCCGACCTCCCGTCAAACAGCGGGAGTCTCGATTAGTTGCGAAGAAATATCACAACCGTGCAACTTTTGGGAAGGGTATTCGTCTTTGCGCAGGCAGCGGGGCCCGCAATCCGCCATGCGGACGCCGGGCACATGAGTTGGTAGGGGTGGGAATGTTTCAGGAAAGATGTGGCGGAGAGGGAGGGATTCGAACCCCCGGTACCCTTGCGAGTACGTCTGATTTCGAGTCAGGTGCATTCAACCGGGCTCTGCCACCTCTCCGCACCAGAGACAAGTTTATAACAGACGCCGATCGCTCGGGCACTTATGCGCCGCCAGTGCGATAGGTTGGCTGGCGTGAAGCCCATACGTGAAGAACAGCAAGAAGAGCGCAGAGGGAGCGTGAGAAAAACCGCTGGATGGCGCGCGCTGTGGCTCTTGAGCCTTATGTGCGCGGCTTTCTTCGGGTGGTGTCTTCTTGATGCCTGCCGTGACGCTTCCACGACCATAGTGGAGCGTTTTGAGTTTGCTGGATTGACTGCGATTTCACTGTTCGGTCTGTCGGTGGCTATGTGGAAGATGAAGCGGCTGGGCCACCTCTGGCGTAGCCGTCCCGCCACTCCATGGATTTCAACCTGAGCCGCTACCTGTCGCGCTTTTTGCAGGCGAGGATTGGCCGTCTTGTCGTAGAGTAATTCCGTTCACAAGGGAGACATTTATGGTGTATCGGAAAGAGACAGGGACGGGATGGCTCGCATTCTTTGCGTTGGCCTTTGGGTTCACAGCGTTGGCATCCGGGTTTTTAGCGCCAGGCATCGCGGCCGCGCAGACAGCCGGCAATTCGCTGGGCATCTTTGAGGGCCAGACCGATGTAGGCACCGTGACGCCGCCCGGAACGGCAACGTTCGATGCCGCAACCGGTGTGTATTCCATCCGCACGGCCGGCAACGACCTGTGGGCGAACAAGGATGAATTTCACTTCGTATGGAAGAAGGTCTCAGGCGACGTGTCGCTGACCGCCGATGTGAAGGTGCCCGAGAGCACCGCGACCTCGCACGTGCATCGCAAGGCGGTGCTGATGTTCCGCCAGACGCTCGACACCGACGCCCTGTCCGCCGAGGCGGTCCTCCATGCCTCAGCCGAGACGGCGCTGCAATACCGGCCCAGCAAGGGCGGCACGCTGCAGACCATTCTCTTCAACGTCGGCGCGCCGCAGCGGATGCGCCTGGAAAAGCGCGGTGACACCATCACGCTCTTCCTCAGCATGCACGGCGAGCCGCTGCATCAGGCTGGAGCATCCACGAAGCTGCACTTCGACGGGACGTTCTATGCGGGTCTGGGCATGTCCGCCCACAAGCAGGACGTGCTGGAACTGGCTACCTTCGCGCATGTCGAGCTGCAGCCGCTCCATCCCCCGGCGGCGTCTGCGGCCATGGAGATCTATAGCACTCTCCACACCATCAGCATCGACCCCAAGGCGCCCATCGACTACCTCATCCAGACCGGCAAGGGGCAGATGGAAGCGCCCAACTGGAGCCGCGACGACAAAACGCTGATCTTTGACCGCGCGGGCAAGATGTGGAGCATACCTACGGGGGAAGGCAAGGGCAGCCTCGCCGAGGCGACGCCGATCGATATCGGCAACGCTACCGGCTGCACCGGCAGCCACGGCCTCTCTCCCGATGGCAAATGGCTGGCCATGAGCTGCACCACGCCGGGCCAACCCGGCCTGCGCGTTTACATCGTGCCTGCCGCGGGGGGCACACCACGGCTGGTTACGGCGAATCCAGATTCTTACTTCCATAGCTGGTCGCCGGACGGGAAGACAATTGTCTTTACGCGACCCAGCCACGGCACGGGCGCGATCAACCTCTACTCCATCGCGGTGGACGGCGTACAGGAGACCGCGCTGACTACAGGCACGGGCGTCAACGACGACCCGGACTATTCTTCCGATGGCCAGTGGATTTACTTCAACTCCGACCGCGCGGGCGGAATGCAGATTTGGCGCATGCGGCCCGACGGCAGCAAGCCTGAGCAGGTCACTTTTGACGAGAGACCCAACTGGACGCCGCATCCCTCGCCCGACGGGAAGTCGATCCTGATCCTCTCTTACGACAAAGATGTGACGGGGCATCCGGCCAACAAGGACGTGACCCTGCGCATTCTCAACGTCAGCGGCGGGGAGATCCGCGATTTGGTGCGGATTGTGGGCG
>Ga0182024_10004837_pt1 | contig 30620 bp, 30 predicted proteins | sample P32metaG_FD_120480 | JGI IMG/M metagenome (GOLD analysis project Ga0182024, IMG submission 120480) | Permafrost microbial communities from Stordalen Mire, Sweden - P3-2 metaG (Illumina Assembly) | ecosystem: Environmental > Terrestrial > Soil > Wetlands > Permafrost | place: Sweden: Stordalen... | reverse complement strand
CCCTCCGCTATAATGCCGGGTAATCGCCGGCAGGCTTCGCGCTCGCGAAGGGTTGCGCCTGCTGGAGTCTTAGGCTGGAGTCAGTCGTTCGCAAGGAGTCCTAATGGCCGTAGATATCGCGCAGCTCCTGGCGTTCGCTGTCAAGAACAACGCCTCAGATCTGCACCTGTCTGCCGGTGTGCCGCCGATGATTCGGGTGGACGGCGACATGAAACGCGTAAACATGCCTGCGCTTGCGCATAAGGAAGTGCACAGCATGGTGTACGACATCATGAACGACAAGCAGAGGAAGGCATTCGAAGAGTTCTTCGAGACTGATTTCTCCTTCGAGATACCCAAGCTTGCACGCTTCCGGGTCAACGCCTTCAACCAGAACCGCGGCGCCGGAGCGGTGTTTCGGAATATTCCCTCGGTCATCATGAGCCTCGATGATCTCTCCGCGCCCAAGATCTTCCGCGATCTGTGCATGCTGCCGCGCGGCCTCGTGCTCGTGACCGGACCGACCGGATCGGGCAAATCAACGACCCTCGCCGGCATGGTGAATCACTGCAACGACAATCGTCCCGATCACATCATCACGATCGAGGATCCGATCGAGTTCGTGCACGAGTCCAAGCGTTGCCTCGTCAACCAGCGCGAGGTGCACCGCGACACGCTCGGGTTCACCGAGGCGCTGCGCTCGGCGCTGCGCGAGGACCCGGACGTGGTGCTGGTCGGTGAAATGCGCGACTTGGAGACTATCCGCCTGGCGCTGACCGCGGCGGAGACGGGGCATCTCGTGTTCGGCACGCTGCATACAAGCTCTGCTGCCAAGACCATCGACCGCATCGTCGACGTGTTCCCGGCGGCCGAGAAGGAGATGGTGCGCTCGATGCTCTCGGAGAGTCTGCGCGCGGTCATTTCTCAGACCCTGTTAAAACGCACAGGCGGCGGCCGCATCCCGGCGCATGAAATCATGATCGGCACGCCTGCGATCCGCAACCTCATCCGCGAGGGCAAGGTTGCGCAGATGTTCTCCTCTATCCAGACCGGCCAGGCGCAGGGCATGCAGACACTCGATCAGTGCTTGGTCGAGCTCGTTGCCAAGGGCCTTGTCAGTAAGGAGGAGGCGCGGTACAAGGCTCAAAACAAGGACTCTCTGTAAAACAGAGAGAAGATCTATGGATCGCGACCAGTCCATCAAGCTGATGCAGGATCTACTGCGGCGCGTCATCGAGAAGAAAGCGTCGGATCTGTTCATCACGTGTGGGTTTCCTCCGGCAATCAAAGTCGACGGCGAGATCCGCCCGCAAAGCGAGCGTGCGCTGACGGCCGAGCAGTCCGGAACCCTGGTGCGCGCGATCATGAACGACCGGCAGACGAAAGAGTTCGACGCCTCTAAAGAGTGCAATTTCGCCATCGCCCCGCCCGGCATTGGCCGCTTCCGCGTCAGCGCCTTCGTGCAACAGGGCGCGACGGGCTGCGTTATCCGCCTGATCAACGCGAAGATCCCCTCGTTTGAAGAGCTCGAACTGCCCGTCGTCCTGAAGGACGTCGTTCTCTCCAAGCGCGGCCTGTGCATCATCGTCGGCGGTACGGGCTCCGGCAAATCGACCACGCTTGCCACCATGGTCGGCTACCGCAATGAGAAGACCCGCGGCCACATCGTGACCATCGAAGACCCGGTTGAATACGTGCATCAGCACAAGGGCTGCGTCATCACGCATCGAGAGGTCGGCGTCGACACCGACTCCTGGCACAGCGCACTCAAGAATACTCTGCGCCAGGCGCCGGATGTGATCTTGATCGGTGAGATCCGCGACCGCGAGACGATGGAGTACGGCATCCAGTTCGCCGAGACCGGACACCTGGTGCTCGCGACCCTGCATGCCAACAGCGCCAACCAAGCGCTCGATCGCGTCATCAACTTTTTCCCCGATGAGCGCCGCGAGCAGCTGCTCATGGATCTGTCGCTGAACATCCGTGCGCTCGTGGCGCAGCGCCTCATTCCGCGCGAGTCCGGTGTCGGCCGGATCGCCGCGACCGAGATCATGCTGAACTCGCCGCTCATCCAGGACCTCATCTTCAAAGGCAACGTCTCGGAGATCAAGGAAGTCATGTCGCGCTCGACGCGTCTTGGCATGAAGACCTTCGATCAGTCGCTCTTTGAGCTTTTCGAAACGGGAATGATCTCCTACGAGGATGCCTTGCGTAATGCTGATTCAAAGAACGAGCTGCGACTGCGCGTCAAGCTGGAGAGCAAGCGCGAAGTGAAGAATGTTGACGATGCGGGCAATCTGCACATCGTCGAGGAAGAGCAAGGGCGGATAATTTAAGCGCATGCCCGCGAGCGAAGCGAAGTTGTCTCCCAACGAGCCCATCGATCCGCTCCTGCTCGAAATGACGGGCCAGCAGCCCGCACTTGGCGCGAGCGGTCCGTTTGCAACGCTCGCCTCCCCGGTCGCGACGTTCAATACCAAGCCGCTCTTCAAGCTCATGGTCGAGAAGAAGGCGTCCGACCTCTTTTTCACGCCCAACGCGCCTATCAAGATCAAAATCGAAGGCCACATCGTCCCGATCAATAAGCAGATCCTCTCCCCCGAGACCGTGCGCCAGACCGCCTACGCGATCATGAACTCGGTGCAGCGCGAGCAGTTCATGCGCGACCTTGAGATCGACTTTGCGCTTTCCGAGCACGGACTTGGGCGCTTCCGCGTGAACATCTTCCTGCAGCGCGGCTACCCCGCGATCGTGCTGCGCTTCATCACGGCGGACATGCCACGCCTGGAAAACCTCGGCCTGCCGGATATCCTGCGTGATCTTGCGATGTTGAAGCGCGGCCTTGTGCTGATGGTCGGCGCCACGGGTTCGGGCAAGTCGACGACGCTCGCCGCGATGATCAACTTTCGCAACGAGAACTCCTCCGACCACATCGTCACGATCGAGGACCCCATCGAGTTCCTGCACACCAACAAGCGCTCGATCGTCAACCAGCGCGAGGTCGGCCTTGACACCCGCTCCTTCGAGGGCGCGCTGCGCGGCATCATGCGCGCCGCCCCGGACGTCATTCTGATCGGCGAAATCCGCGATCGCGAAAGCATGCAGACGGCCATTAGTCTTGCGGGCACCGGCCATCTCGTGCTCGCAACCTTGCACGCAAACAACTGCGCGGAAACGCTCGACCGCGTCATCAACATGTTTCCGCGCGAGCAGCACTCGCAGATCTTTCTCGACCTGTCGCAGTATCTGCGCGCGATCCTGGGACAGCGCCTCGTCGTTGCCAAAGATGCCAAGCGTGTGGCCGCGGTCGAGGTCATGCTCAATACGCCGTACATCTCCGAGCGCGTCAAGAAGGGCGACGTCACGGGCGTCAAGGAAGCGATCGTCGCAAGCAGCGAGCGCGGCGTGCAGAGCTTCGACTCCGCGCTGCATGAGCTCTACAAAGAGAACCGGATTACGCTCGAAGAGGCTCTGGCGAACGCGGATTCACGCACGAACCTGGAAGCCAAGATCAATTTCGGCTGAGCGTACGCGCGTACGCAGGCACCACCCGATCCCTACCCTTATTGTTGCGCCGCAGAGCGGGCGGCTCGCTCGCGAGTTCTCGCATTGAACCTTTGAGGCGCCCCCGGGAACCTACCGCCTGATCTCCGGGTGGATATCGTGCGGCGGTGCCGCTGGGACGCCGCGGCATCTCGATCTTACTGCGCTGCAATAGGGGAAGATTCAAATGAAAACGCAACTCACGGCGATGCCGCGGTCCGGCTCGCTGATCGCAGGTCTATTGGCACTTTGCACTTTGGTTTCCGGCGCCGGCGCCCACGATGGTGACGATTCGATCCTGCAGGGACTGAAACACATCAACGTGATTGGATCCACGGTGCCCTCGAATGGGGATATCAACCCCTACGGGATGGCCGAGGTGAAGTACACGGTCGGTAATCTGAAGAGCGGCCACATCCTCATCAGCAACTTCAACAACGCGGCCAACGAGCAGGGTACGGGTACGACGATCGTCGATGTCGCGCCGGATGGAACCCAGAGTCTGTTCGCGGCGCTCGACGCTGCGAAATTGCCCGGCCCCTGTCCGGGAGGCCTGGGCCTCACGACCGCGCTTGTGGTGTTGAGCGGCGGCTGGGTCATCGTCGGCAGCCTGCCAACGAGCGATGGCATGTCGCCAACCATGAAAGCCGGGTGCCTCATCGTGCTCGACAGCATGGGTAAGCCTGTGGAGACGTTTTATGGCTCGCTGATCAACGGCCCCTGGGACATGACGGCGCTTGAGCGCGGCAACGAAGCGAAGCTCTTTGTCACCAACGTGCTGAACGGCACCGTCGCCGCGAAAGGGCAAGTGGTCATGGAGGGCACCGTAGTGCGTGTCGACCTTGAGCTCTCCGCGACCCAGATGCCCTCGCTCGAATCGCTCACCGTCATAGGCTCGGGGTTCGCAGAACGCACGGATCCTGCGGCGCTTGTGATAGGGCCCACCGGAGTCGCCTTGAGCGCAACGTGCAGCGATGGCGACGAGAACTGCGTTCGTGGACTACGGCTCTACGTTGCCGATACCTTGAATAACCGGATGACCGTAATCACGCGGCCGCTTGAGCGCAGGAGGACGGACGGTACGGGTTCGATCTTATCCGCCGGCGGCAGTTTGAACGCGCCCTTGGGCCTCATTGTTGCAGAGGGCAACGGCCATCTCCTGACCGTGAACGGCGGCGATGGTTTCATCACCGAAATCAACCCCGAAGGCATGCAGGTCGCCAAGACCCTGATCGACAACACGGGCTCGCCGCCGGGCGCTGGTGCGCTCTTTGGTTTGGTGTTTGATCCGGCCCACGGTGTCTACTTCGTGGACGATGTCAGCAATACGCTGAATCTGCTGCATTGATGTTTGCGACTCGGCAGGGCAATTGAGCCAAGGAGGGCGCAGCACTGCCCTGCCGAGTCCATCGCGTGCGTCGCCGATCCGCGCTTGCGCCTAACGCTTTGGCGCGCGCGGCACGTTGCAATAGCGCAGCCTGCCGGGCGCGACGCGATGGTCAATCCGTTCCCGGGAACACCGTGTAGGCATCGAACACCGGCCCATCCACGCAAACGCGCTTCATGGCGGCTCCAGCGGGCGTGTGTACGAGTACGGTACACCCCGCGCAGCCGCCGACGGCACAGGCCATGTACTCCTCAAGGCAGACCTGACAGGCGACGGCATAGCGGCGCGCGAGGCGCGCGGCAGCGGCGAGCATCGGGGTTGGGCCGCAGGCGAAGATCTCGACCTTGTGCAGCTCTTGCGGTGCGAGGGTGCGCAACCATGCATCCGCAAGCTCGGTCACGAACCCATTGAAGCATCCGGCAAATCCCGAGCGGCTCGCGAGTCGACTCGCAATGCCCCAATCATCCATGAGCGGCATGCTGGCGCTAACGTCCGTGGCGATTCCCGCCAGAGGCACGCGCGCGCTTTGCGCACGGAATGGAAAAGGCGCCTCGGACCCGATGAAGGCGAGAGGCGCCCAGGGGGCATCCTCGCGAGCCATCAAATGCTCGGCAAGAAACACCACCGGCGGGATCCCGACGCCTCCGCCGATCAACAAGGCGCGCGGCTGTGCGGGATGGAGAGTGAAGCCGCGTCCTATGGGCCCGAGAATGGAGAGGGTATCGCCCGAATGCGCGAGACTCAAAGCGTGCAAACCTGAGCCTTCGACTTTATAGAGTATCTCCACCCAACCCGCGCGTGGATCGGCGCGCATGAGCGAGAGCGGCCGGCGCATGGGGATGGTCTCGTGGCAGGTGACGTGCGCAAAGCTTCCGGGGGTTGCATGTGCCGCGCACTTAGGCGCCTCGATGCGGATCACGAACTGGCCGGCGTCAAATGCCGATTGTGCAAGGACGTGGCCTTCCTCGAGGAAGATCGTGCCGCGGCTCGCGGATGTCACGCGGGCGCGCCCGGCGCTCGGACTACGGCTGCGAGAACCGCCATCCGTACGGCGACGCCGTTCCTCACCTGATCGCGGATGGCCGATTGCGGCCCATCGGCGACGTCGGAGGCGATCTCGATGCCGCGATTCATCGGCTGCGGGTGCATCACGATGGCGTCGGGTTTGGCGAGCGCAAGGCGCTCGGGGGTCAAGCCAAACTTCGCGAAGTAGCGATCGCCGTCGGGTAGCGACGCATGCGTCATGCGCTCTTTTTGAATGCGCAGCATCATAACGACGTCCACGTCTTTAAGACCCGTCTTCAGCGTGCCAAAACGCGTGCAGCCGGCGAACTCATCGGTTTCTGGCATGAAGGCGGGCGGAGCTACGATGCGCAGCTCGGGAACCCCGAGGGCACGGAAGGCGTGATAGGCCGAGCGTGCGACGCGCGAGTGGCGGATGTCGCCCACGATGGCGATACTCAAATTCTCGAAGCTCTGCTTTCTCTGGCGCACGGTGAGCGCATCCAATAGCCCTTGCGTTGGGTGGGCGATGTGCGCTTCGCCGGCGGAGAGGACGCTGACATGCGGTGCCATGTGGCTCGCGACCAGTCCCAACACGCCGACTTCGGCTTCGCGGATGACGAGCACGTCGGCGTGCAGCGCCTCGAGCGTGTAAACAGTATCGAGCATGCTCTCGCCCTTGGCGCGCGAGGACAGCTGCACCTCAAGATTGACGACATGCGCTCCCAAGCGTTTCGCGGCGAGCTCGAACGACACGCGCGTGCGGGTCGAAGGCTCGGTAAAGAGATTGGCGACGGTCACGCCGGAGAGCAAGTTGCTCGCTGGCTTGCGTTCACCCGGTGCGCGTACGAAACTCTGGGCTTGCTCGAGGAGCTCTTCGAGCTGGGAGCGCGGCAGGCCCTCCAGTGTCAACAGATGACGCAGCGTACCGTCCGCTCGCAGCTGCTCGGTCGCGCCATGATCGTTCATTTCCTCTGCCCCTCGCCGGCGAGCCAGCGCTCAAGAATCACGGCTGCCGCGGCACTGTCGATGTGCTCACGGCGAATGCGCCGGCGCTGCCCTGCGGCGCGCTGCGACTTAAGCCTCGCGCTCGCCTCGAGGGAGGAGAAGCGCTCATCGATCCTCTTGACCGGTAGACCGAAGCGGCGCTGCAACTCAGCAGCGAAGGCGGACGCTGCAGGTGCCAACGCGCCGGGACTGTCGTCCACATTATACGGAGCTCCCACGACAAGAAGCCGCGGGTGAAGCGCCTGCACTTCGGAAGCGATCGCGTCCCAGTCGGGGCCGTGAGCCCCGACGAGGACAACGGGACGGGGACCCGCGGTGCGGGTGAGCGTGTCGCCTGCGGCGATGCCAATGCGCTTTAAACCAAAATCAAAAGCGATGACGCATCGGATCTCATTCATGCCCGCAGCGCAGCGCATGAAGACCCAACCGGGCTACGCATGGCCGGAGTCGGGGCTCAATTGATCGACGTCAATGCCGAGGAATCGCCAGGCCGCGAGCCAGCGCTCCTCGAACGGCAGCTCAAAAACGACGCGCGCATCGGCGGGCATGGAGAGCCAGGCGTTATCGCGCATCTCGCGCTCGAGCTGGCCTGAGTCCCAGCCGGCATAGCCGAGCGCAATGAAGGCGTCGCTCGGCCCCTCGCCGCGCGCCATGGCCGCCAGGATGTCCCGGGAGGTTGTCACTTGGATGAATTCGGAGACCTTGTGCGTGTGGTCCCACTCGCCGCCCGGCCGGTGCAGGACAAAGCCGCGATCGGTGTGCACGGGCCCGCCGCGCAGAACCGGCTTCGCGGCGATCTCAGTGCTCGAGGGCTCAAGCTGCATTTGCGTTAGAACATCGGAGAGCTTCATCGGCAGCGGCTTGTTGAGCACGATGCCGAGCGCTCCCTTGTCCGTGTGCTCGCACACCAGCGTCACCGCCTGCGAGAAGTTGGGGTCGTTCAACGTGGGCATCGCGATCAGCAGATGGTTGGTGAACATCGAGTCGCCCATGCCACGCAGTATGGGCATGCGGCGGGGCTTGCTCAAGGAACGGCGGAGACGCCGCCGGCTTGAACTCGGCCGCCGACGAACTGCCACTCGTAGGCAAAACGCAGTACGTGGTACTGGCGCTCAAGCTCGGGAGGGAAAGGGTCAAACGGGCTTGCCAGCTTCAGGATATCGAGGGAGGCCTGGTCGAGTTCGGGATCCCCGCTTGACTCGCGGATCACGGCCTTCTCGAGGGCGCCGCTTGCGTTGATCGCGACCTCAAGGACGGGGCTTGCCGCTTTGCCTGAGCGGCGCGCGGCGCTCGGGTAGTTCAGCGTGCCGATGCGCTCGACCTTGTGGCGCCACGCATCAAGATAGGGCGCGAGGCTCGCGGCGCGGGAGTCCGGGGTGACCCAGAGCTCGTCGCGCTTGGGGCCCTCGAGTTGGGCAGGTCCCGTGTCGTCCTCGGGTCCTACCTCATCGGCGCGCCGCCCGTCGAGGCGGATGGGCTGCTGCCCCGGCGTTTCTGCGCCGACGTCTTCCGCAAAATAACGCACCTGCGGATTCCAGCCGGTGGTCGTCAATACCCGCTCCTCGGCGGCGTCGGGCGCGGTGGCCTCCTCGGCGGCGCTCATAGCGCCCTTCTCAACGCCCGCCTGCTCGAGCACGGGCATGGCTGCAGCGCGATTGCGCGGCGCGACGTGCTCGGAGGTGTTGCCGGATCCGCGCTGCGTGCGCTGCGCAAGATACGTTGCAGTGTCATTCTTTGCGGACTCAGGCAACTCGTCGGAAACCAAGAGCACCTTCAGCCCCGGGGGACTGCCGCTCTTATCCGCCGCCGCGCTGAAGGTGAGGCCGAGAATGAGGACGGCGTGCGCGAGCGCGGCAAAAAAGAAGGTGACGAGCAGACGGTCGCGAACCGGAGCGACCCCTTCCCGTACTGCCAAAGCCCTCGATGTCACTTATGACCCAAAAGGTGCGCTCGTGCGTGGGGCAGCGAGTATAGCGGGGCGCGGCAGGTGAAATTCGTGTCGAACGTCGCAGCCTTTAGCGCGCTGCCAAGCGACGCTCGACGGCCTCGATCAGCCACGCGCCGATATCGGTGCCAAATTGCTTGTCGAGTTCGCGGATGCCGGTGGGGCTTGTGACATTGATTTCGGTGACGTATCCGCCGATCACGTCCAACCCCACAAACAACATGCCGGCCTGCGCAAGCTTGGGACCGATCTGTCGGGCAAGCCAGCGGTCGCGCTCGTTGAGCGGACGGCCGACTCCGCGGGCGCCGGCGGCGAGATTGCCCCGATGATCCGTGGACGTCGGAATGCGCGCCAGGGCGTAGTCCACGGGCTCGCCCTCGATGAGCAGAATGCGCGAGTCGCCACTTGCGACGATCTCCGGCAGATAACGCTGCACGATGATGAAGCGCCGGCCGTAGTCACTTAAGGTCTCGAATATCACGTGGGTGTTCTTGTCGTCGTGCTCGACCACGAAGATCGAGCGGCCCCCCATGCCATGCAATGGCTTGCAGACGATCTTGCCCTGCTCGTGCAGAAAAGCTTCCATATCGCCCATATCGCGCGTGATGAGCGTCGGGGCGCAGCACTCGGGAAACCAGGCGGTGTAGACCTTCTCGTTCATATCGCGCAAGCCGCGCGGCTGGTTGACGACGAGCGCGCCTTGATCCGCGGCGCGCTCGAGTATGTAGGTCGAATAGATGTATTCGGTGTCGAACGGCGGGTCTTTCCTCATGAGAATGCAATCAAACTCTCCCAAAGGGGCGACGCGCGGCTCGCCGAGCGTCGCCCACGAGAGTGGATCTGCGCGTACAGTGAGCGCCCGCAGACGTGCGCAAGCTTTGCCGTCGCGCAGGGCGAGGTCGCGCTGCTCGAGGTAGAAGAGTTCGAAGCCGCGTGCCTGTGCGGCGATGAGCATCGCAAGGGTGGAGTCCTTCGCGTACTTGATCTCTGCGATCGGATCCATGACGACGGCCAAGCGGCGCGGTGCTTTCATGGGGCGAATGGTAGCGGAAGCTTTGAGATTATGATTAACGCCGAGGCGAATATGTCGCAGCGGCGCAAAACCCTAGCGAAGCCGCGCGCTTAACTCGCAAAAACGTGACGGGCGTGGCATAGCGGGGGGTGTACCGATATGTTAAAAACTGCGCTGCGTTTCAAGCTTTCTTCGCGCGCAGACCACGCATACCTATGGCAGGAGTTCTAAGCACCGTGACGGGCAGCAACTCGAAGCTCCAGGGCCTGAAAGTCCTGGTCATCGACGACAGCAAAACGATCCGTAGAACGGCCGAAACGCTGCTCGCGAAGGAAGGGTGCGAGGTCTTTACGGCGATCGATGGATTTGATGCGCTCGCTAAAATCGCGGACCACCAACCCGACATCGTGTTCGTTGATATCATGATGCCGCGGCTCGATGGCTATCAGACCTGCTCGCTCATAAAGCACAACAAGGTTTTCCGTCAGATTCCAGTGATCATGCTGTCCTCGAAGGACGGGTTGTTTGATCGTGCACGCGGACGCATCGTAGGCTCCGAGCACTATCTGACGAAGCCCTTTACGAAAGATGAGCTCTTGAACGCGATCGAGACGCATATCGGGAGATAAGGCTCATGCCGCTCATACTCATCGTGGACGACTCGCCGACCGAGATGCATGTCATGCAGAAAGCGCTCGAGCGCCACGGCTACCGTACCGCGGCTGCCGCCGATGGCGCCGAGGGCATACGCTTGGCGCGCGAGATGAGTCCCGATCTCATTTTCATGGATATCGTGATGCCCGGGATGAACGGTTATCAGGCGACGCGCGCTCTGGCGAACGATCCGAAGACGCGCTCCATTCCGATCATCATGGTGACCTCCAAGGGTCAGCAGACCGACCGCATCTGGGGCTTGCGCCAAGGGGCCGTCGATTACATGGTGAAGCCTGTATCCCCGGACCAGCTCGTTGCAAAGGCACAGGCCACGCTTGCGGTCTGAATCATTGGCGCCCTGATGGCGGAAGTCGCTCTCAAATCACTGCGGGACAGGCCGTACGAGTTACTGGCAGAGCTCGAGCGGCGCGGGCGCGCGGTCTCGGCTCAAGTCAGCCACGACGGCGTGGTCGGGCGCGAGTGGGTGGGCGTCGCCTTGCGCATCGCAGGCGAGCTCTATCTGGTCGCGCGCGAGGAAACCCGCGAAGTGTCGAGCGTGCCGCCGAGCTTGACGCGCGTACCGGGAGCGAAGAGCTGGGTCAAGGGGCTTGCCAACGTTCGCGGCCACCTCCTCGCGGTCATTGATCTCAGGCAGTTCCTGGGCGGCAGCGCCACCGTCCTCACGCGCAACACGCGCATTCTCGTGGTCAATCATCGGGATATTCCGGCGGGGCTCGTGGTCGATGAAGTATTGGGCTTCCGGCGCTTTGCCGAAAATGAGTTCTCCGGAGATGCACCGCAGACGCTCGCGCAGTGTGATCGCTATTTGGCGGGTGCCTTTCGCCGCGCTGGCGAACAGTGGCCCGTGTTGAGCCTGCGCCAAATGCTCGAGAGCGCAAGCTTCACGGAGGCGGCCGCTTGATCCGTGCCATCGACACCTGGGTCGCAGCGGCGATCGTCCTCATCGCGGCCGCCGCCGGCGCCTGCCTCCTGGCGCACGGGGCTCTGCCGCGCTATGCGCTTCTGTGGTGGGCACCCCTTGTGCCGGCTGCGGCGGCCCTTGCGGTCCTGGCCGTCGTATGGTTCGGCGTGCGCGAGCAGCGCGCCGCCGCCAATCAGCAGCGCCTGGCGGTTGATGCGCAGCGCATGGAGAACGAGCGCAGCCAGCAGGCCATTCTGCGCCTGCTCGATGAGCTCTCGAGTCTCGCGGACGGGGATTTGACCGTGCAGGCGACCGTTACCGAAGACATCACCGGGGCGATCGCGGACTCGATCAACTACGCGGTCGAGGCGCTGCGCGGTCTCGTCATCACGATCAATCATTCCTCGATTCAGGTCGATGGCGCGACGCGCCAGACGCAGGCACTCGCGCAGCATTTGGCGAAGGCAAGCGGCGCGCAATCGAAGCAGATTGCGTCTGCGACCGAGTCGGCGGGCGGCATGGCCTCCTCGACCGAGGAGGTCTCGGGCAACGCCGAGCGCGCCGCGGATGTGGCGCGGCATTCGGTGGAAGTGGCGCACAAGGGCGGGGACGCGGTGCGCCGCACGATCGACGGCATGAACACCATTCGCGAGACGATCCAGGAGACTTCCAAGCGCATCAAGCGCCTGGGCGAGAGCTCGCAGGAGATCGGCAACATCGTCGAACTCATCAATGACATTGCCGAGCAGACCAATATCCTCGCACTGAATGCCTCGATCCAGGCCTCGATGGCCGGGGAAGCCGGACGCGGCTTCGCGGTCGTCGCGGACGAGGTGCAGCGCCTGGCGGAGCGCGCGGCGAATGCCACCAAGCAGATCGAGGTGCTGGTGCGCACCATTCAGACCGACACCAATGAGGCGGTCGTGTCGATGGAGCGCAGCACCACGGATGTCGTCGGCGGCGCGCTCCTCGCAGAGAATGCAGGCGCCGCTCTTGAGGAGATTGAACAGGTCTCGAATCAGATCGCAAGCCTGGTGCAGAACATCTCTGCGAGCGCCCGCCAGCAGACCTCCGCCGCGCAGGCCATCGCGCGCAACATGCAGGTGCTGAAGGAAATCAGCGCACAGACCGCGGACTCGACGAGCGCCACCTCGGGCGCGATCGCAAAGCTTGCGGAGCTCTCGGCGGGCCTGCGCCGTTCCGCCTCGGGCTTTCGGCTGCCGGGCGCTCCCGCTCCTGAGCCGCTCGCGCCAACTACCGGAAGTTTGCGAACTCCAGAGGAGGCCAAACTGACCCGCGGCCTACGGCCGGCGGTGGGCGGCTCTTAGGCCTTACACCATGGCGGATGTTGCGTCTCAAACCTTCGATTTCGTAGGCCGGGAGCTGAATGCGACGCTCACCGAGGCGCGCACCGCGCTCGAAAGCTACGTCGAGCAGCCGCTCAACTTTGCGCTCCTCGAGCGCTGCGCCCGTGAGCTGCACCAGGTGCAGGGCGTGCTGCGCGTCCTCGAGATCTACGGCGCGGCGCTTCTCGCCGAGGAAATGGAGCACGTCGCGCGCTATCTCCTCGCAACCGCCGCGGAGCGCAAGAGCCAGGCCGAGAGCTTGGATGCGTTGATGCGCGCGATGGTGCAGCTGCCAAGCTACCTTGAGCGCGTGTTGGCCGGCGGCCGGGATCTTGCGCTAGTGCTCCTGCCGCTGCTGAATGATCTGCGCGCCGTGCGGGGCAGCTCGCTCCTCTCCGAAGGCACTCTGCTGCTCTTGAATTTGAAGTCCGACAAGCAGGCGCAGCCCATCCCCGTGGGTCCCGGTGAGCTGCCGCTGACCGTCGAGCAATGGGGGCGGCGGCTGCGCACGCGTTTCCAGGTCGGGCTCATCGGCTGGATCCGCGGTGAGCGCATCGAGCAGAACCTCGAGATCCTGGCGGCCGTGTCCAGCAAGATTGAGCAGATTGCCACCCACCAGCCGGTGTTCCAGTTGTGGTGGGTGGTCGGCGCGGTCATCGAGGCGCTGCAGGAAGGCGCCCTTGAAGGCGGTGTGTCGGTCAAGCGTCTGTTGGGATTGGCGGACCGCGAGATCAAACGCCTCTACGAGCAGGGCGAGTCGCGCTACGCGCAGTCCCCGCCTGTCGAGCTTCTCAATAATCTTCTCTATTACGTCGGCCGCACTGAGACCACGGGCCCGCGAGCGGTCGCGGTGCGCGCCTCGTTTCGTCTCTCCGAGCTCTTGCCGGTGGATGAGAACATCGAGGAGGAGCGCGAGAATCTCTCCGCCCCCTCCGTCAAGCTCATGCAGACGGTGGCGGCTGCCATCCGCGAGGATCTCTCCAAGGTCAAAGACGTCCTCGACATCTTTGTGCGCCGCGGCTCCGGGCAGCCGCGGGAGCTCGGCTCGCAGGCGGCGCTGCTGCGCAAGATCGCCGACACGCTGGGCGTTTTGGGGCTGGGCGAGCTGCGCACCAACATCATGCGCGAGACCCAGCGCCTGGATCAGATCGTTTCGGGCGAGCTGAAGCCCGATGAGGCGCTCCTGGTTGAGATCGCGGCGACGCTCATCGGTGTCGAGGACAAGCTCGACGACCAGCTGGTGGGCATGATCCTGCCGAAGTCGGCGGTGCCGGGTCGCGACGAGGACGCCGAGTTCCAGCAGGTGCAAAGCGCGGTGCTGCGCGAGTGCATCCTGAACCTTGCGCGCATCAAAGAAGCGGTGACCCAAGCGGTGGTCGGAGCGATCGATGCGGCGGGGCTTGATAGCTGGCAGGAGTTGATGCGCGGCCTTAAGGCGGGCCTCCTGATGCTCGGCAAGACGCGCGCGGTGGAGATCGTCGAGGCGATCGGCGTGCAATTGCGGCGCGTCATGCAGCCGGGCGGGCGGGCGCTGACGCTGGCCTCGCTCGATCGGCTCGCAGACTCGATCGTCAGCGTCGAGTACTACATGGAGACGCTGCAATCCGGGCGCAGCGACCCGTGGTACATGCTCGATAACGCGGAGAGTGCCCTGCGTGCCCTCGAGTCGGAGCCCACACCCGTGGTGCCGACGGTGGAGGCGCTCGCGCCGGGCTCATTCGCGCGCACGGTGCAGCTGGGGCGTGCAGGGGAGGAGCCCGACGCGCCGAAAGTCGTATTGACGGGCACACACCCGGTGCTGCCGATCCTGCCAGCGCGCGAGCCTGCCAGTGTCGCGTTCGCGGAGACGGCCGATCCGGAGCTTCTCAAACTCTTCATCGAGGAGGCTCGCGAGGAGCTGCAAAAGATCACTCGGTATTTTCACGATTGGGAACAGAACCCGCTCGATCGCGAGGCGCTCGCTACGGTGCGCCGCTCTTTTCATACCTTAAAAGGCAGCGGCCGCATGGTGGGCGCGCGCGAGTTGGCCGAATTCGCCTGGTCCATCGAGAATCTCCTGAACCGCCTCCTCGACAATACCCTCTCGCGCACGCAGCCCATCGTCGCGACGCTCAACAGCGCCGTCATCACTCTGCCGCAATTGATTGATCAGCTGGAGACGGGCCGCGCGCAAGTGCATGACGCGGGGCCGATTCTGACGCGTGCCAACGCTTTGGCTGCTAACCAAGCGGACGCGTCATCCCCTGTGCCGGCACCAGCGGTGGAGCCGCCGCAGCCAAGCCTGGCGCAGGCCGCGCAGGTCTTGGCGCCGGAAGCGCAGCCCGCAGCCGCCCCGGCTGCAGCGCCGCAAGTCCCCGAGCCTGTCGCATTCAGCGCGGATGCTGTTCTCGCTGACATCTATGCGCGCGAGACGAGCGCCCACGTCTCGGCCGTGCGCGCCTATTTGGAGCGCGAAAGCAGCGCCTCCCCGCCGCATGCGCTGCCCGAGGAGATCTATCGCGCCGTGCATACGCTCTCGGGCAGCTCCAACATGGCCGAGGCGCGTCACGGCATCAGGCTCGCCCAACCGCTCGATCAGTGGCTGCGCAAGGCATTTGACAGTGCGCTGGGCTTGGAGGGCGGCGATCTTATTCTGCTTGCAGACAGCATGGCCGCCATGGAGGCGGTGGCGTCCAACCTTGATGAGTCAACCGGCTTTTTCCTATCGCACGAGAGCCTCCTCACACGCATCGCCCATGCGCATGCTGCGCTCGACCGGCGCATCGCCGACGCGGCGCACGCCGCGCATGCGGCTCAGCAAGCGCAGCCCCGCGCCGACGCCGTCCCGCTGTTTGATCCCGAGATCGCGAGCATCTTTACCGAGGAGGCGACCGAGCTCCTTGAAAGCGCCGAGGCGGCGGTAGCCGCCTGGCGCGCGGAACCTGAAAGCGCCGAGTTGCGCGCGGCGCTGAAGCGCCCGCTGCACACTTTGAAGGGCGGCGCGCGCATGGCCGGCATTCAGCCCATGGGCGACTTGAGCCATGAGCTCGAGAGCCTCGTCCTGCAGATCGATCAGGGCGCGGTGGCAGCCATCCCGGCAACTTTCGACATTCTACAGGCGAGTATTGATGAGCTCGCGCGCATGCGTGAAGCGGTCGCGATGGGCCGCGGACTGTCGCCGGCGCGCGCAGCAATCGAGCGCATCCAGGCACTGTCGCAATCGGCTCCCGCACCCGCGGCCGATGAGCCTGCGCCGATAGTTGCCGAGATTCTGGAATCTACGGCGCAGATGCCAGCTCCCGCGACTGAAGCGCCAGCGCCCACGATCGACATTCCCTCACCCGCGCCCGAGGTTCCAGAAGTTGTGGCCGAGGCTCCAGCCTCATTGGCTGAAATGTCGGCGCCCTCCCAGGAGATCGTTCCCGCTGCAGCACTTGAAGTGGGCACCCCAGAACCGATCGAGCAGGTCGAGGCAGAGGTGCCGAGCTATGAGTGGAGTGCCGCTCAACTGGCGCTCCCCGAGACGGCCGCGCCTGACGCGAGCCCCGCTCCCACGGAAGTTACGCCGCAGCAATCCGCCCTAGGCGAGCCGCCACCCGCGATGCCATCAGCGCCGGTGGCGCCTGTCGCCCCGGCGGCGGCGGCGGTGGAGGAAATCCTGTTGCCGGCGCAGTTGGTGCCTCCGGGCCGGGAGCCTGTGCCGCCCGGCGATCGGCCTGAGATGGCGCGTGTGGATGCTGAGCTTCTGGATCACATGCTCAATACCTCAGGCGAGGTCAGCATTGCGCGCGCGCGGCTCGAGCAGCAGTTGGGATCCATTGATTTCAATTTGGGCGAGCTGTCGAGGACGGTGACGCGGTTGAAAGAGCAGCTGCGCAAGCTCGAGATCGAGACCGAGACGCAGATCCTGCACGGTCACGAGGAAAAAGGCGGCAGCCATCGCGGTGACTTTGATCCGCTCGAACTCGATCGCTACTCCTCGATCCAGCAATTTTCGCGCGCGCTCGCCGAGACGGCGAGCGACGTCGCGAGCATTCAGCAGCTTCTGGAGACGCTCACCCAGGAAGCGCAGAACCTTCTCACCCAGCAGGCGCGCACGATCACGGAGCTGCAGAACGGCTTGATGCGCACGCGCATGGTGCCCTTTCAGCGCCACGTGCAGCGCCTGGCCCGCATCGTGCGGCAGGCCGCATCCGACAGCGGCAAGCGCGCGGAGCTCGTCGTCGAAGGCGCCGCCGGCGAACTTGACCGCCAGGTGCTCGAGCGCATGTTGCCGCCTTTCGAGCACATGCTGCGCAATGCCGTCGTGCACGGGATCGAGCCGCCTGAGGAGCGCCTAGCGCGCGGCAAATCGGACACGGGCCGCATTCGCCTCGAGCTGCGCCGCGAGGGCGCGGAGGTACTGGTACGTCTCAGCGACGACGGCGGCGGCATGAACCTGCGGGCGATTCGCGACAAGGGTGTCGCGCTCGGCCTCGTCGGCGCGGAGCAGGCGTTGAGCGACGAGGATGCGATGCAGCTCATTCTCGAGCCCGGCTTCTCCACCGCAGGCTTCATCACTCAGCAGGCCGGCCGCGGCGTCGGCATGGACATCGTTGCGACCGAGATCAAGCGCTTGGGCGGCGCGCTCAACATGGAGTCGACCCCGGGCGAGGGTACGACCTTCACCATCCGCCTGCCGTTTACGCTTGCGATCAGCCACGCGCTCGTGGTGCGCACCGAGCAGGAGTACTACGCGCTGCCGCTGCCGACGGTGGAGGGTGTGCTCAGGCTGCCGAAGGCCGAAGTGCAAGCTCACCTGGGTCCCGACGCGCCGGTCTTCGAGTCGGGCGGGCAAAAGTATCGCTTTCAGTCTTTGGCCACCTTCGTCGGGCTTGAGCCCGCGCCGCTGCCGGAGCAGGACGTGACGATTCCGGTGGTGCTGGTACGCGCCGGCGAGCACTCCACCGCGCTCATCACGGACGAGCTCATCGGCAGCCGCGAGATCGTCGTGAAGTCGGTTGGACCGCAGATCTCCGCGATCCGCGGGATTTCGGGCGCGACCATTCTAGGCGACGGGCGCATCGTCATCATTCTCGATATCGGCGCGCTGGTGAGAAGCGAATGGCGCGTGCGTGCGCAGCCGCTGGTTGCGCGCGATCGCGGCGACCGACGCATCTTTGCCATGGTGGTCGACGATTCCATCACGGTGCGGCGCGTGACGCAGCGGCTCCTCGAGAGGAACGGCATGCGCGTATTGACGGCGCGCGACGGCATGGACGCGGTCACGCTGCTGCAGGATCACGTACCCGACATCATCCTGCTCGACATCGAAATGCCGCGCATGGACGGCTACGAAGTCGCGGCGCACGTGCGCAACGATCCGCGTCTGCGGGATGTGCCGATCATCATGATCACTTCGCGCTCGGGCGAGAAGCACCGCGCACGCGCCATCGAGATCGGCGTTGATGACTACTTGGGCAAGCCCTATCAGGAAGCGCAGTTGCTCGATGCGATTGCGCCGCTCGTCGAGCGGCACCGCGCGACGCAGAACTCGCGCAAGCTTGCCGAAGCGCGCGTTCACTAACGGGCAAGCGATGGCCGAAAGAGTCCAAGAGGTCTATAGCCTGCTGATTCCGCTCGTCGAAGGACGGCTCATCATCCCGCGCGCCTGCGTCGCCGAGGTCATCGGCTTTCATACGCCCTCGGAGATGACCGGCGCGCCGCCTTGGTACATCGGCACGGTCGCTTGGACGGGCCGCCAAGTGCCGCTCGTCTCCTTCGAAGGAGCGTGCGGACAGATGATTCCGCCGGCCTCCGGGCGCACGCGCATCGTTATCTTTCATTGCATCGGCTCGCGCCTTGAAGGCGGCTACTTCGGCATCGTGTCGCAGGGCTTCCCGCAGCTCGTGCGCGTGAGTTCGGATGTGGTGCGACCGGATAATTCACGCGCCATTGAAGAGCGCGCGCCCATCGTCTGCCAGATCCGCATGGTGAATGAGACGCCTCTCGTGCCTGATCTCGAGCGCCTCGAGGACATGATCGCACAAGAGACGCATATCAACGCCTAAGGGCGCACGAGAGGTCGTAGGAAAGGTCGGATACGGACTCTTGCGCTAAAAGAGGCGCCACAAGGCTGTTGAATTATTGAACCGAGCCTTGCATCACGCGTGCCGATCACTTTTTCTTTGGGCGCCGAGTGGTGCGTGTGCGGGAACTGCTAGCCGTCGTTCCTCTTTCAACATGGTCCTTTGTAATTAATTTACCGTGGACCGAACCGCAGCCAGGACATCTGTTCGGATCAGCGCCGAACAGGGCCATTACCTTGCGGCAAATAAAGCACTCAAAGGCTTCGGACATACATTCTCCAGTTGCCTGGCAGAATGCGGCGGCCGGATAAAGGTTCCGCAGCCGTCGCATCGCGCGCGGTTCCTTCGGCGGCGCAAGCCTACAGGTCGCCGAATGCCTGCTGCAAAGCGGCGAGCGCCGCGATGGCCGCCGTCTCGGTACGCAGGATCCTGGGCCCCAATTGCACTGGCACAAAGCCCTGCGCGAGCGCCGCCGTGCCCTCCTCAGGTGCCAGACCGCCTTCTGGCCCAATCAAGAGGATGATCTTCCCAAGAGACTTGATGGTGCCGATGCGCAAGCTGCCCGCGAGCGACAGCAAAAGACGCATGGCTTCCTCGGGAGCCTCGGTGCCGAGAAATTCCTGGAAATCCACCGGCGCCGCCAACTCAGGCAAGCGATTGCGGCCGCACTGCTCGCAGGCGGCGATAGTGATGCCGCGCCAATGCTGAGATTTTTTCTGCGCTTGACGCGCATCGAGGCGAACGACGCTCCTTGTGGTGATGAGCGGGACGATACGCCGCACACCCAGTTCGGTTGCCTTCTGTATGACCCAATCCATACGCTCGCCGCGCGATATGCCCTGCGCGAGGGTCACGGCAAGCGGCGACTCGCGCTCCACCGCCGCATGAGCGCCGACCTCGACGAGTACGGCGTCCTTTTTCAATGATTCAATACGCGCGGCGTACTCACCGCCCGCGCCATCAAAGAGCGTCACGGCCGCGCCAACGCCGAGCCGCAGCACCCGCACCATGTGATTTGCCGCGCTGCCGGCGACAAGGCAGCGCTTGCCGCTTGCAAGAGGCTCCTCAACATAGACTCGCGTCAGTCGCACGTCGCCTTCTCAATGCCTTCCTCAGCCACGGTGACCATGAGATCAATCTCCTCGGGCGTGATCACGTAGGGAGGCATGAAGTAGACGACATTGCCGACAGGGCGCAGCAGGACTTCGCGCGCGAGGCCATGACGATAGACCCTGAGCCCGCGCCGCTCCTGCCAGGCATAGGGCTCTCGCGTCGCTTTGTCCTTGACGAGCTCGATCGCCACAATCATGCCGCGCTGGCGCACTTCGGCGACGTGCGCATGATCGGCAAGCGCGTGTGCGCGCGAGCCCATGTGTGCGGCCAATACGCGGTTCTTCGCAAGGACGCCGTCGGCGTCAAAGATTGCAAGACTGGCGCGTGCCGCCGCGCAGGCGAGCGGATTGCCGGTATAGCTGTGTGAGTGCAGGAAGGCGTTCATCTTCACGTACTCATCATAGAATGCGGCGTACACCTCGTCCGTTGTCATGACCACGGAGAGCGGCAGGTACCCACCGGTCAGTCCCTTGGACAAACACAAGAGGTCCGGGCGGATTGCGGCCTGCTCGCAGGCAAACAGAGTTCCGGTGCGTCCGAAGCCGACCGCGACCTCGTCGGCGATGAGGTGCACCTCGTAGCGATCGCAGGCTTTCCTCAGAAGCGACAGATAGACCGGATCGTACATGCGCATGCCGCCGGCGCACTGCACCAGGGGCTCGACGATCACCGCCGCCGTCTCCTCGTGATGGCGCGCCAGCGCCTCTTCCATGAGTGCAAATTTGTGGATCGAATGCTCCGCCCAGGTCGCCCCCGGCGCTCGCTCGAAGCAGTCCGGAGAGCCGACCACGCGCACATCCATGAGGAGCGGCTGATAAATCGCCTTGTAGAGCTCGACGTCACCGAGCGCAAGAGCGCCCAGGGTCTCGCCGTGATAGCTGTTGGCAAGCGTAATGAAGCGCCGCTTCGCGGTGCGGCCGATATTCCTCCAATAATGGAAGCTCATCTTCGCGGCGACTTCGACCGCGGAGGAGCCGTTGTCCGCGTAGAAGCAGCGAGTGAGACCCGCCGGCGCCACCTTGACCAGGGCTTCGCTCAAGGCGATCACAGGCTCGTGCGTGAAGCCTGCGAGAATGACGTGCTCGAGCTCTTCCAGCTGCGCGGCGATGGCCGCATTGATACGCGGGTTCGCGTGCCCAAAGAGGTTCACCCACCAGGAGCTCACCGCGTCCAGATAGCGGCGGCCTGCGTAATCCTCGAGCCATACGCCCTGGCCGCGGCGTATCGGCACGAGCGGCAGGTGTTCGTGATCCTTCATCTGCGTGCACGGATGCCAAACATGTGCTAGATCGCGTGCGACGTAGGGCGCATTGCTCTCATTCATAAGGCTATTTCCCGCGGGACGCGCGCCTATTGTGGCATTATTCTGCGCATGCAAATTGATTTGGCCACGGGGCTGCTCGCACGGGCAAGACAGGTGCTGTCGCCGCATTTCGATAGGCGTCCGCAAGACACCGTGCCTGACCTCATCGTGGTCCACGGCATCAGCCTGCCGCCAGGCGAGTTCGGCGGAGCGTGGATCGATCAGCTCTTTACCGGCAGTTTAGATCCGGATGCGCATCCCTTCTTTCGCGACATCGCCCAGCAGGGCGTCTCGGCGCACGCACTCATCCGGCGCGGCGGAGACATCGTGCAATACGTGCCCTTTCAGGCGCGCGCTTGGCACGCGGGCGAGTCTCAATACCAGGGAAGGCCCTTCTGCAACGATTACTCCATTGGTATCGAGCTTGAGGGCACGGATGATCTGCCCTACGAGGATGCGCAGTACGAGTCGCTTGCGCATCTTATACGCGCGCTCCTCGCGGCCTACCCGTCGCTCGCAAGCGAGCGCGTGGTGGGCCACAGCGACATTGCGCCGGGAAGGAAGACTGATCCCGGCAGCGCCTTCGACTGGCAGCGCCTGCGTCGAGGCTTGGCTTAGCGCGCGTTGCTCCGATCGTGGCGCCACAGCACCTCAGTGCCGCGCTCATGCCGCGCGAGTACGCGGGCGATCACGAACAGTAGATCGGACAGGCGGTTCAAATAATTCGTCAGGTCCGCGCTCAGCGCCTCCTTCTTCGCAAGCGACCAGACGCGGCGCTCGGCGCGGCGGGCAATGGTGCGGGCGAGGTGGCATGCCGCGGCCGCAGGGCCGCCGCCCGGAAGAATGAAATCCTTGAGCGGTGGCAGGCTGTCGTTCAAGCCGTCGAGTGACTCCTCGAGCCTTGTGACCTGGCCCGCTTTGATGGCGCGCGATCCGGGGATGCACAGCTCCCCGCCCAAATCGAACAGATCGTGCTGCACTTCAGTGAGCAAGGCGGCGATGGCTTGCGGCAATTGCGGCACGCTTAGGATCATGCCGACTGCGGAGTTGAGCTCATCGACTGTGCCGTACGCTTCGACGCGCGCGTCGTCCTTTGCGATGCGGCTGCCGTCTCCCAACCCCGTCGTGCCGTCATCGCCGGTGCGCGTATAGATCTTGCTCAGGCGGTTACCCATGGCTGGCTCCGTTGCGTTAGGCTCTCGTACACGTCATTTGGATGCGCGTCATGGTATCAAATGAGCTCCAGGCGGCACTCGATGCCGCCGAGGCGGCCGCCGAAGTCATTCGTGCGCACTATGGGCGTGGCATCGGCGTACACATCAAGCCCGATACCTCCCCGGTGACCGAAGCGGACGTGCTTGCGGAGAAGGTCATCCGCGGGATATTAAGCGCGCGCTTTCCTGCCTTCGGATTCTACGGCGAGGAGACGGGTCAGCACGACATGGATGCCGAGGCGATATGGATCGTCGATCCCATCGACGGCACCAAGTGCTTCGTGCGGGATATCCCCTTTTTCTCGACGCAGATCGCGCTTTGGCGCGACGGCCGACCGGTGCTCGGCGTCTCGAGCGCCCCGGTCTACGGAGAACTCGCCTGGGCCGAGGAGCGTGCGGGCGCATACTTAAACGGCCGACCGATTCGCGTCAGCGGCACTACGGATCTGTCGCGTGCGACGGTTTCGACTGGGAATACGAAAACAATCGCACGCTCGCACGCGTGGCTTGGCTTAGGCCGCCTTGTGGAACGCGCCTACAGCACCCGCGGCTATGGAGACTTCGTCCATTACCACCTGCTCGCGCGCGGCGCGCTCGAAGTCGTGATTGAATCCGACCTCAGCATTTACGATATCGCGGCGCTCACGGTCATCATCCGCGAGGCGGGCGGTACCGTCACGGACTTGCAGGGGCAGGCGGTGAGCCTCAATACGAATTCCGTGCTCGCGAGCAACGGGCCGCTGCACAGCGAGGTATGCGAGATGCTAAGCGGCGCGCGCTCATGAGCGCGCCGGTTTACTGCCCGGCTGCATGCTCACTCAGCAGAGGCACCAGAATCGTGTTCACGTCATCAAGTGTCAGGGCGCCAGCCTCAGCGTATCGCAGGACGCCATCGCGATCGATGACGTAATTGGTCGGCACACCTTTCAGCGGTCCGTAATCACCCTTGAATTCGCGTACCATCGGAATGGCCAGCGCCGCGGCCAATGACTTCAGCTTCCTGAGCGGAAGGGAGTTTTGCGTTGTCACGGCAAGAGCCCGCAGTCCCGCCTGTTGCTGAATTCGATACCCTCGACGCAGATGTCGTGTGAATCTGTTGCTTGGCGAGTTTGCCACACACGCTCATCGAACCAAGGACTCCCAGATCCCAGGGGTCGCAGGACCCAATCCGCGGTCTTTGGACTACGTTCTGCTGGCGAAATTGTTCTTGAGTTAGGCGCTTGCAAACACGCGCCGACCGCTCGCGGCCAATTCCACGATCGGTGTCGAATAGAGCTCGCTCAAGCTCTCCCCGGTCAGGATCTCAGCTGCTGGACCCAAGCGCCAGCCTCCGTCGCCGAACAGGAGCAGCACTCGGTCCGCAAAGCGGGCCGCAAGCGTAGGATCGTGTAGGGATGCAATGATGCTCGCGCCCCGCGACGCCAGATCACGCAGCAGCGCGAGGACCGCGAGTTGATGATGCGGATCCAAATGATTGGTCGGCTCATCCACCAGATAAACATCAGGCTCTTGCGCCAGAAGACCAGCGATGGCGACGCGGCGCTGTTCGCCGCCCGAGAGCGTGTCGGTGCGGCGGTCGGCAAAGTCGGTCAACTCCATTTGCTCGAGGGCCGCGCGCGCGATCCGCTCATCCTCGCCTCCTTCCCATTGCCATGGCGCAAGATGCGGATGGCGGCCGACGAGCACGCTCTCAAGCGCCGTCGTCGTGAAACTCTCCTCAAGATCCTGCAGCAGGACACCCATACGGCGTGCAATCTTGCGACGCGGCAGCGTGGCAAGCGGCTCGCCGTCTAGAGTCACGCTCCCGATGGCGGCCGGGCGCAGCCCCGCGAGCGTGTGCAGGGTGAGCGTTTTTCCGGAGCCATTTCTGCCCAGGATGGCGATGAACTCGCGCGGCGCGAAAGTCGCCGTAAGCTCCTTCACAAGCTGACGCGCGCCCGCCTTGACGCCGAGCGCGTTCGTCGCTAAGCACGTGCCGCCCCTTGGTATTGCAGACATGGTGTCTAAGGCTGCAGGCGCGCGACCGACCAGGGACTGGGCGTAAAGCCTTGGGGTCCGCCCGGGACCAACTTTCGGGTCCAAGAGAAGCGATCGTGGATACGGGACTTGCCCTCCTGCCACAGTTCCACGCTCTCGGCCCAGAGGCGGTAGCCCCCCCAGTGCGGGGGCCGGGCAATGCTGAAATCCACACCGTCAGGTGGCGGATCTGCGGGATTGGGCACGCCGAAGCGTTGCGCGGCAGCGGCGACCGCCGCGACCAGATCCGCCCGCGAGGCGATCGGACGGCTCTGCGCGCTCGCCCAGGCGGCTATGCGACTCGGCCAAGGCCGCGATGCGAAGTAGGCATCGCTCTCGGCGGGAGGCGAGAGCGTCACAGGCCCCGTCATGCGCACCTGCCGGTGCAGGTAATCCCAATGCATCACGGCGGCGGCGCGGGGAGAAGCCGCCAGGTCCTTGCCCTTCTTCGACTCGTAATTGGTGTAGAACACGAGATATCCCGGCTCCTCAACCAAGCCCTTGCAGAGGACGACGCGCGCGGAGGGCTCGCCGTTGGCTGAGGTGGTCGCGAGCACCATGGCGTTCGGGTTTGGTTGCTGGCGGCGCTCCCAGGCATCCTTAAGCCACAGGCTCACAATCCGCATGGGTTCTGCGGGCACAGGGTCGGACAGTGGCGGGCTCGGCGATGTCATTTGGCAAATGGTAGAGCCTCTTCCGCCCGGCTGCACTTGCGGCGCGCGCTTATGCTCGCTACAACACATATTGCCTTGGGCCATGAGTCCTTCGAATGTCGAGCGATGACATCACGCTTGAAGAGCTACGCTGCCGCCTGAACGACATCGATCGGCGGCTGCTCGCGATCGTTGCAGAACGCAAGACCGTGAGCGGCGAGGTCGCACGGGTGAAGCGCGCAACCGGCAGGCCGACACGCGACTACGAGCGCGAGCGCGAAGTCATTCTCGGCGTGCGCGCGGCGGCTTCGGAGCTCGGCGTCTCGCCGGGATTGGCCGAGGATCTCCTGCGCCTCCTCATCCGCTCATCGCTCACGACCCAGGAGCGGGCGAGCGTCGCCGCGCGCGGCGCGGGCACCGGGCGCCGTGTGCTCGTCATCGGCGGCGCGGGCCTCATGGGCCGCTGGTTCGTGGAATTCCTAAGCTCGCAGGGCTTTGCCGTCGAAGTGGCAGACCCGGCAGGCGTGTATGCGGGCGTCGTGTGCGTCGATGATTGGCGCAAGACCGATTTGCAGCATGATTTCATTATGCTCGCGACGCCGCTCGGCGTGACGGATGCCATCCTGCGCGACCTTGCGCTGCGCCGTCCGCCGGGCGTGATCTTTGACATCGGCTCGCTGAAGTCGCCGCTGCGCGCGGGACTGCTCGCGCTGCGCTCGCATGGCTGCAAGGTGACTTCCGTGCATCCGATGTTCGGCCCGGATACGGAGCTACTCTCCGGACGCCACGTCATCTTTGTTGACTTAGGTTCTGCTCTGGCGCTCGAAGCTGCGAAGGAGCTGTTCGCGCCGACCATGGCCGAGCAGGTGGTCATGAGCCTTGATGATCATGACCGATTGATCGCCTACGTGCTCGGGCTCTCGCATGCCTTGAACATCGCATTCTTCACCGCCCTCGCCGAGAGCGGCGAGGCCGCGCCCCGCCTGGCGCGCCTTTCCAGCACGACCTTTGATGCGCAGCTGGATGTCGCGAGCCGCGTCGCGCGCGATAACCCGGATCTCTACTACGAGATTCAAAGCCTGAATGACTATGGTGCGGAGTCCTTGGAGGCGCTGTCGCAGGCGGTGGAGCGCATCCGCACCGCCGTGCTCTCTCAGGATCACGCGGCGTTCGTGGCACTGATGCGCCGCGGTCACGACTATCTGCAGGATCGCAAGATCCTGACCGAACGGCGCGCCTAGGCGCGCGGCCGCCTTCCTTGACTCTAAGAGGTGTTCGCGCAATGAGCACAGTCCGGCCCTCCGCAAGTCGTACGGCGCTTGAGACTGAGAATCGTATCGTTAAGGCGCGCCTCCGCGCTCTCACTTCCCAGGCCGTGCGTAATCAATCGATTCTGCAGAAGTCTCAGGAGAGAGAGCTTGAGCTGCTGCGCGCGGGGTCCCTAGGCGATCTCCTCAAGATCCTCTTCCACGATCTCAAGGCCTCTTATCAACTCGAGGCCGTCGTGCTGGTGCTGTGCGATCCGGAGCACGAGCTGCGACACCTGCTCTGGGGCGATCCGATGGTAGAAGAGCATCGGCGGGAGGTTCTGTTCGTCGACCGCCTGGCGACGCTTGCGCCTATGGCCGAAGGTCTCGAGCGACCGTGGCTCGGACGTTACCGGGAGAAGCAGCATGCGGGGCTCTTTCCGGGAATCAAAGGGTTAGGCAGCGTTGCACTCATCCCGGTGCGTCATAACGATGCGATCGAGGGTGTCCTTATGTTTGGCAGCGCCGACAAAGCGCGCTTTGGAGCGCAGCTTGCGACCGACTTTCTCGCACACCTTGGGCTCGTGAGCGCAGTGTGTCTGGAAAACGGCGTGAACCGCGCGCGCCTTTTGCGGAGCGGCTTCACCGATTTTCTGACGGGGTTTTATAACCGGCGCTATCTGCAGGCGCGTCTGCGCGAAGAACTCGCGCGCGCGCAGCGCCTGGGCCACAGCCTCGCCTTATTGATGATCGACATTGATCACTTCAAACAAATCAACGATCGCTTCGGGCATCTCGCAGGCGATACGGTGTTGCATGAAGTCGCCGGGCGCATCGGCGCACAGATGCGCACCAGCGATACGGGCGCGCGCTTCGGCGGCGACGAATTTGCCATGCTGCTGCAAGAGGGCAGCGTCGTCGACGCCGAGCGCGTGGCATTGCGCGTTTTGCAGGCCGTGCGTGCGCGGCCGATTGCACTGGCAACAGACGTCGCGGAGGTGATCGGCCTCTCCATCGGCGTCGCTGCAGCAGCGCCGGCGCCGGAGTTGCGCGACCACAAGATGCTCGGCGACCGATTGATCGCGGCGGCGGACGCGGCGCTCTATCGCGCGAAGAGCCAGGGACGCAATCAGGTGGCGGTCGCGGAAGCTACCGTGCGCTAGCTTCAGTGCGTATTGCGGTTCTTCGAGCGCAGCAGAAAAAGAAAAATGGGCGCTCCGACGATGGCCATGATGGCCCCAACCGGCAGCTGGCGCGGGCTTGCGACGGTGCGTGCGATGAGATCTGCCGCCGCCAGCACCGTGCCGCCCGCAAGGGCGGAAGCGGGCGCCACCAGGCGATGATCGCTCGTCTTGAAGATAAGCCGCACAGCATGCGGCGTGATGAGGCCTACGAAGCCGACCGTTCCAGCGCTGACGACCGCGATCGCCGTGAGGATGGCGCAGGCGATAAAGACGAGGGTACGCCAGGTCTCAAGCTCGAGCCCCACTGCGCGTGCGCGCAGCTCCCCGGCAGCCAGCACGTTGAGCGGGCGCGCCACGACCACGGCGAGCACGGCGGCCAAGAGCGCGGCCGCGAGGCTCGCCCGCGGGGAGAGCGCCCAGCTCAAATCGCCCGCAAGCCAGAACACCATGCCGCGCACCTGCACCGAGGTCGCCAACGCGAGGAGCACGCTGACGAGCGCGCCGCAGGCGCTCGCCACCACGACGCCGGTGAGCAGGAGCCGTGCCGTGCCGCCGCCGCGCGCGAGGAAGTAGACCATGGCTACGGATGCGAGCGCCCCGGCGACTGCGCATCCTTGCACGACAAGCGCCACGCATCCGGCAAGCATCGCACATAACGCGCCCACCGCCGCGCCACCTGAGACCCCGAGTACAAACGGGTCGGCGAGGGGGTTTCTGAAGAGCGCCTGCAGCAGCACGCCGGACAACGCCAGCAACGCGCCGACGCCAAAGCCGGCGAGGAGGCGCGGCAGCCGCACCTGCATGAGCACACTTCTAACTGCCTCGTCGTGCCCGCCGGCGAGCACGTTTAACGCGCGCGTGAGGCTGATACCGGAGCTGCCGGTCATAAGCGATATGCAAAATACCAGAATGGCCACGGCGCCGAGGACGCCCATGCGCCTCCACGTGCCCGATCGCAAGACAGCTCTCGTCAACATCGACCGGTTCACGCTCCATCGACTAAAGGCGCGCTAGCCTAAAAGGCCGGGCTTGCTCACCACAAGCGCGGTTGTGGCAGACTTCCCAAAAGGCAGCATGAACGACGTCATCGACTCGGATGGTTTCCGCGCCAACGTCGGCATCGTCCTGATGCGCGGCGCCGGCGAGGTATTCCTGGGTCGCCGCGTGGGCGGACGCGGCTGGCAATTTCCTCAGGGCGGAGTGCGCAGCGGGGAGGGCCTCGAAGAGGCCGTGCTGCGCGAGCTGCACGAAGAGGTTGGCCTGCAAAGCTCTCACATCGAGATTGCCGGCAGCACGGCGCGCTGGCTGCGCTATCGGCTGCCGCCGCGCTATGTGCGGCGCAATCGCACGCCGCTATGCATCGGGCAGAAGCAGCGCTGGTTTCTCCTTAAATTGCGGAGCGACGACGTCGCATTTGATCTTGGGCTGACGGCGGAACCCGAATTCGATGCCTGGCGCTGGGTGGATTACTGGGAGCCCGTGCGCGAGGTGATCTACTTCAAGCGCCCGGTGTACGCCCGGGCGCTGACCGAGCTTGCGGATAGCGCCTTTCCACAGGGGCATCCGCCTCTGCCGTCATGGTGGACCGAGGTCACGCGCCGCGACCGTGGGGCAGCTTCCGAGACTCAGGCCTCCACAGGCTGAGCGCCTTCCTTTTTCCGATGCGCGAATCTGGCAGCAACCCGGTCATCGTGCGCACCTATGCGCCCGCGCGCCGCGTCGTGGCGATTGTCGCGGTGACGCTCCTCGCCGCTTTCGCTCTCTATGTGATCTATGAACTTGGGCGCTACGACGCAGGCTACGACCGGCTGGCCGTGGCGCAGCAACGCGCGGAGCTTGAGGCCGCCATCGAGCATCTCAAACAGGACAATCACGAGCTCAACTTGCGCATCGCCGAGATTGATACGCAGCGCATCGGCTGGGCGCGTGAACAGGCGGAAGTTTCGCGCACGATCGGGGATCTGCAGGCGCAGGTCGCGCGCCAGGGCCAGGATTTAGCGTTCTATCGCGGTGTCGGCGCGCAACCAGCGACCGCGGCGCTCGGCGTCAGCATTCAACAATTGCGCATCGGCGCCACGCTTGAGCCTGCACACTTTCGCGTGCATCTGACTTTGGTGCGCTCGGTGCGTGCCGACGACGTCGTCAACGGCTCAGCTGTCTTGCAGGTGCAAGGTGAAGCTCAGGGCCGGGAGGAGAGCCTCGGGCTTGCCGCGCTCACCGCGGGTGCGCAGCGCGAATTGCCTTACAGCTTTCGCTATTACCAAAACCTCGATCAGGAGATCACGATCCCGGCCGGTTTGCGTCCCGAGCGCCTGAGCATCGAAGTGCGCTCGAGCCGCAAGGGCATTGCATCGCTCTCCCAGACCTTCATGTGGAATGTGGATGCCTCCTAAAGATCACAAAATCGAAACGCTAATCGGCAAGACGGCGCATCTTAAGGGCGACTTGGAATTCTCCGGCGGCCTGCATCTGGATGGGCGGATCTCGGGCGACGTGCGCGCCGATCCAAGCTCGGACTCGACCTTATCCGTGAGCGAACACGGGCGCATCGAGGGTGCGGTTAACGTTGCGAATGTTATCCTCGATGGGACGGTGACGGGCCCCATTCACGCGCGCGGCCGCGTGGTGCTCGGGGCGAGCGCATGCGTTGACGGCGATGTTTACTATGGGGTCATTGAAATGACCCTGGGCGCCGAAATAATGGGGAAGCTCGTGCCCGTGACGTCAGGCGATCCTGTGGTGGCCGATAGGGCTGCCAAGGTAGAGGTCAAGTTTGGCGGAGCTTTTTGACCGGGGCCCTGCTGGGCCCTAAACTCTTGGCTGGACAGCGTATTTTTACGCCGAGGCGAACGAAATGGAAACTGTGGAAGCATCTGCGCCGACGCTCGTACTGACGGACGCCGCGGCCAAAAAGGTCGGCGACCTCATTCAGGGCGAAGGCAATCCCAAGCTTATGCTGCGAGTGTTCGTTCAGGGGGGCGGATGCTCCGGCCTTTCCTACGGCTTCGAGTTCGATGAGCAGATCGGCGATGGGGACACCTGCGT
>Ga0182024_10004836_pt1 | contig 30629 bp, 32 predicted proteins | sample P32metaG_FD_120480 | JGI IMG/M metagenome (GOLD analysis project Ga0182024, IMG submission 120480) | Permafrost microbial communities from Stordalen Mire, Sweden - P3-2 metaG (Illumina Assembly) | ecosystem: Environmental > Terrestrial > Soil > Wetlands > Permafrost | place: Sweden: Stordalen... | reverse complement strand
CGGCGGCACCCACTTCACCTTCGACCGCCCCAGCGACCAGTTCGGCAGCTTCGGCACCCCGCAGATCACGCAGGTGGGAACAGAACTCGACAAGAAGCTGGCCGCACTCCTGGAACACCTGGGCCTCGACGTCCCCAGCCAGCTAACAGCAAACGGAAGAGGAAAGGGAGAATAGCGTGACGGCGACATACTCTGAGCTGCCCAACAAGCAGGTCAGTGCGGTGAACGGCATCCGACCGTTGCTATGACCTGGCCGTCCACCACGACCAGGTCACGGGCGTTGTCGTGCTCGAATACGCCTCGCAGGGCCGCGCCATCCCGACTGGGCACGCCTACAGCAACCGCTACATCTCGGTGCTGTCGATCGTCGGCCGCAAGATCGCGCACTGGCGGGACTACCTCGACCCGCTGGCAGTCTTCGACGCCATCGGATGGCCGGCCGCGGCGACAGGCAACTACTGGCTTCTCCCGGCGAGTGGCAGGCGGCGTGCCGTGTGCGCCATGGCGGGGATGACGGCGGCCCCGACGATCAGGTGCATCACGATAAGCCCGGCGGCAGCTGAGGTGGTCGTCGCGGCGGCCAGCGGCAGCGCCAGCGACGCAGCCAGCGCGGCCAGCGCGATGCTGGCCCACAGGCGCCGGGGATGCGCGGCACGCCGTTCGAGCTGGGTGAGCAGCAGCCAGCCGAGCAGCGACGCAGCCACGGTGACGCCGATGACCTGGCCGACCGTGATCGTCTGGATGTGGCCGGCGCCGAAGCGGAAATTCAGGTGGATGCCCAGCAGGGGGACTTCCACGACCCAGGCGAGGGCGGCGGCCAGTGCGCCGCCCGCAGCGCACAGCGCCCGGGTGCGGCCGTGCCTGGTGTCCGGCGCGGCGGGGGTGGTGGTGGTGGTGGTAAGCATGGCGTACTCCCTGATGAGGCTCGCGGCGCACGGTTGCGCCGCTGATCACGAGGCTCTCCCGGGCTGTGGTAATCGGGCATCCTCCTGCTGGCGCCCGGTGACGTACCGCTCCGGCAGCAGCGGGTACTCCCAGGGCAGTAGCCCGCCCGCCTGCGCAGAGACGATGGCGCTGACCCGCTGCCGATATACGCTCCGGGTGATGGGCATCAAACGCGTGGTCAGGCTGCCGCGGCGCTGGCTGGACGCTCTGGGCGTCGCGCTGGTGACCGCGCTGGCCGTGGTCGGCGCCTACGTCGAGGCCAACCCGGCGCACCGCTACGGTGGCCTGCACCTGACCAGTCATCCGCCGCTGGCCGCTTACCTGCTGCTGGCGGTACCTGCCGTCGCCCTGATCTGGCGTAACAGCCGCCCGGTCGAGGTGCTCGCCCTGGCCGTGGCCGGCGCGGCCGGATGGGCGGCGCTGGGCCAGATCGACGGTGCCGCGCTGGTCCCGGTGATAGTCGGCGTGTACTGGGTCGCGCTGACCCGGCCATGGCGCATCGCAGTTGCCGCTGGGCTCGCCGGCGCGGTGGCTATCTTCGTGACCGAGGGGCTGCTCGGGCCGTTCGGCTGGTTCGGGGGCCCGAACGCCACGATGTGGCCGGAGCTGCTCGCCGCCGGCGCGGTCGGCGGCTACGTGGCGGCGCGCCGCCAGTGGCTGGCCGCCGAGCATGACCGGGGGGTGCGGGCCGAGCAGGCCCGCGAAGAGGAAACCCGCAGGCGCGTGGATGCCGAGCGGATGCGGATCGCGCGCGAGCTGCACGACGTGGTCGCGCACTCGATGGCGATGATCAACGTGCAGGCCACGGCGGCAAGCATGCAGCTGGCCGCCGATCCGGCGAGCGCGGCCGGGGCCATCCAGGCGATCCGGAAGGCCAGCAAGTCCGGGCTGCGCGAGCTGCGGGCCATACTTGAGGTGCTGCGGCAGGTCGACGGCGGAAGCCCTGCGGTGCCGGTTCCGGACCTGCGCGCGATCGCCGCGCTCGTCGAGGCAACCAGCGCCGCCGGCACGCCGACCACCCTGGAGCCGGCCGAGCTGCCAGCCCCGCTGCCACCGCCGGTGGCGCTGGCCGTCTACCGCATCGTGCAGGAGTCGCTGACCAACGTGATACGTCACGGCGGCCGGGTCGCCGCGACCGTGGGCCTGCGGCAAGACGGCGGATACGTGTATGTGGACGTGATCAACGAGGGCGGGGCCGCGCCCGCGGCGTTCGGTGACGGGACCGGGACGGGGCTGGACGGGATGCGGGAGCGCGCGGCCGCTCTGGGCGGCACCCTGGATGCCGGGGCGCGTCCTGGCGGCGGATTCGCCGTCCGGGCCCGGCTGCCGCTGCCAGCAGCCGCCCCGGCCGCAGAATCAGGGCCGCCGGCCGCGCCGCGCGCCCGGCCGGTCACGAGCCGGCCGTGATCAGGGTCCTGCTCGCCGACGACCAGGCCCTTGTCCGGGCCGGCTTCCGGGTCCTGGCCGGCTCGGCGCCGGACATCGAGGTCGTCGGGGAGGCCGCGGACGGGGCGGCTGCGGTCCATCTGGCCCGGTCGCTGCGGGCCGAGGTGGTGCTGATGGACATCCGCATGCCTGGCACCGACGGGCTGGAGGCAACCCGGCAGATCGCCGCCGACCCGGCGCTGAGCGGCGTGCGCGTCATCATTCTCACTACCTTCGAGGCGGACGAGTATGTCTTCGACGCGATCCGCGCCGGGGCGAGCGGCTTCCTGGTCAAGGACATCGAGCCGGAGGACCTCATCAGCGCCATCCGGGTGGTCGCCCGCGGCGATGCCCTGCTGTCGCCGAGCGTCACCCGCACGCTGATCTCCAGCATCGCCGGTCGCGGTCCGGCCCAGCCAGTCGACGCCTCCGTGCTGTCGGTCCTTACCGACCGGGAACGGGAGGTGCTCGCCCGGGTCGCGGCGGGCATGAGCAACGACGAGATCGCCGCGGCCCTGTTCATGAGCCCGCTGACCGCTAAAACCCACGTCAGCCGCATGATGGCCAAGCTCGGCGCGCGAGACCGGGCCCAGCTGGTCGTGATCGCCTACGAGACCGGCCTGGTCCGGCCGGGCCTGTCCTGAGGCGGCGGCCCGGACGGCTATTGCGCCGGGCTCTCGTACCCGGCCGGGCGGCCCTCGAGGATCACGGTCTTGGTTTCGAGGAACGGGAGCAGGCCCTCGCGGCCGCCCTCCCGCCCAATCCCGGATTGCTTGAATCCACCGAACGCCATGCCGAAGTCGGTACGGAACGTGAGCGGCAGGCTGCTCTTGACGGGTGCGCCGCCGCCCGGATACGGGCTGACCGCGGCCATCTGCACGACTGATGTGGCGCGGGCCGGCCAGATCGCGCAGCGGCTGGAGGCCGGCATGGTGTTCGTCAACAACTACATGCGCCGCGCGTTCCTCGGCTCACCGTTCGGGGGCGTGAAAGGCAGCGGCTTCGGCCGCGAGAACGCCGTGGAGACGCTGCACGAGTTCGTCCGCTCGAAGAACATCCGGTTCCCGTCCGGCCGCGGCCAGATCCCGGTGTGGCCACCCAGGGATTGATCAGCCGGGCCGGGCGGTGATGAGCCGGAGCGACCCGGTGAATTCCGGCTGCCTCCTGAGTGCCCCGTAGCGGCGGTCCCACGCGCCTGAGTCAAGGTCGGCGCGCAGCTGGGCGACAGCCCGCTCGATGGCTGCCTCCTCGACGAAGCCCCACGCCGACTGGGACTGCCGCACGGCCGGATCCAGGAATCGTTCGGGCCGCGCGAAGAACGCCTCGGTAAAGCCGTCGACGCAGTCGGCCGGCACCGCGACGGGAGTGACCGTGCTGGTACCGCCCAGCACATCCCTGATGTGCTGGATGGCCGGGTAGCGCCGCCGCTCGGCGGCGATCAGCTCAGGCACGTAGCCGGCCAGCCAGAGCAGATCGAGGGCATCGCCGTCAAACGTCAGCACGACGACCGGACCCCGGCTCACCCTGCGCATTTCCCGTAGCCCCTGGTCGGTGTCGGCCCATTGGTGCACGGTGACCATGGCCATCGCCGCGTCGTAGCTGGCATCGGCGAACGGCAGGTGCTCGGCGGTGGCGTCGATCGCCGGCCCCAGATGCGCCGGCCGCTGTGAGCGCATCGACGCGGACGGCTCGACGGCGGTGACGTCACGGTCCTGGGGTTCGTAGGAGCCTGCTCCGGCGCCGACGTTCAGGACCGTCCGCGCCTCGCCAAGTGCCGCGTGGACCAGGGCGGCGATGCGCGGATCGGTACGGCGCGCCGCGGCGTAGCCGCCGCCTCCCGCGTCGTAGTCGAAGTCGCCGGCGGTGCGAGCGTTCATGGTGTCGCGTCCCGATTCCGTGTCGTGGGCTGGCTAAGGCAGGTTACGGCAGGCCCGTCTGCAAACTGGTGGTGGCGTGCTCACCCGGCCGGCGCGAAGATGGCCTCGGGATCGCAGTGGGGCACGAGCCATCTGGCCAAGGCGGAAGCGCGAGTGATGCGGCGCTGGGGCCTGCCAGCTGACTGCGGTGAAGTCCTAGCCGCCGTCGTGGCTCTGCCGCCTGGCCTCGGACGGGGTCATCCCGTACCGGGCCGGAACGCCCGGACCAGATGCGGCATGTCATGGACTCCCCATCGTGCGGCGATCCGGCCGTTCGAATCGTTAGAGGACCCGTTAGCCCTCCCCGCCCAGCATGGGCAAAAGGGCATATTCCTCGTCAAGCTATGCGAAGCGCGCCGCCGACCCGGTCGGGGGTCTCCCGGATAGTGAGTGATGCGTCAGGTCTTGCGGGCGACCGCGACCAGGTTGGCATGCACACTGGGGTTGGCGGGCACGTCGCCGGGTGAGTCCGGCCGCCACTGGGAGACGTAGACCAGCCCGGGATCCACGAGCTCGAAGTCGCCGAAGAAGCGCAGGATCTCCGCCTGGCTGCGCATCTGGATGGCCGTCGCGGAGCGGCTGTTGTAGACCTTCTCGAACGCGGTGGCGGTCGAGGGCTTGTCGGCATTGGTGCCCTGGCCCAGTACCAGGTAGCTGCCTGGTGCGAGCGCGTCCCGCAGGGTGTCCACGAGCTGCCACGGGTCGTCGGCGTCGGCGATGAAGTGCAAGACGGCGACCAGCAGCAGCCCGGCCGGCTGGCTGAAGTCGATCAGGCGCCGGGTCGTGTCATGGGCCAGGATCGTGGCCGGGTCGCGCAGGTCGGCCTCGATGATGGCGGTAGAGTCCTGGCCCGCCAGGATGGCCTTGCTATGCGCGATGGCGACCGGGTCTGTGTCGGCGTAGACCACCCGGGCAGCCCGGTCCGCTTCCCGGGCGGCCTCGTGCACGTTGCCCTGCGTCGGGATGCCCGACCCGATGTCGAGGAACTGGCGGATGCCAGCCTGCGAAAGGAACCGGACCGCCCGTCCCAGGAACGCCCGGTTGGCCCGGGCACCGTCCCGGACGATCGGGTCGACCGCCGCGATCGCCCGGCCCAGGTCCTGGTCGGCCAGGAAGTTGTGGGTGCCGCCCAGCCAGTAGTCATACACGCGGGCGGAGTTCGCCTGCCGGGTATCGACCCCCGGCGGCACCCACCCTTGATCACCGGCCATCACGCCTCCTCAGCTCGCCGGACGGGCGCGGCTGGGCGGGTCCCGCTGCCTGGCAGCCGCGAGGGTGCCTGAGCGTCCTGCCGCGCCGCCAGTATCGCAACAAAGAGGGGTGAACGCTGGGGATCCCGGCTCCGTCAGTGAGCTGCCCGGCCAGAGCGGCCGGGCCTGGCTGGGTCAGCGGGCTTCGAGGAATCTGAGGACGGCCAGGACCCGGCGGTGCTCGGTGTCGCTTTCGGGGAGGTCGAGTTTGGTCAGGATGCTGCGGACGTGTTTCTCGACGGTGCCCTCGGTGACGTAGATCTGGCGGGCGATGCCGGCGTTGGAGGCGCCTTCGGCCATCAGGGCCAGTACCTCGCGTTCGCGGGGGGACAGGACGTCGAGGGGGTCGCGCCGCCGGCGGGCCTGGACGAGTTCCTGGACCAGGGACGGGTCGACGACCGAGGCGCCCGCGGTGATCCGCCCGATGGTGTCGATGAACGCGGCGACGTCGGTAATCCGGCTCTTGAGCAGGTAGCCGGTGCGGTCACCGCCGGCCAGCAGGTCCATCGCCTCGTCCACCTCGACGTGCGCGGACAGCACGATGATGGCCGTGGCGGGCAGTTCGGCGCGGATGACCCGGGCGGCCTGCAGGCCCTCGGTGCCGTGCCCGGGGGGCATCCGGATGTCGATGATGGCCAGTTCCGGCTGCGCGGAGCGGGTCAGCGCGAGCAGTTCGGGGCTGTTCCCGGCCTGGCCGACGACCTCGAATCCGGACCGTTCGAGCAGGCTGGATAGGCCCTCGCGGAGCAGGACATCGTCATCGGCCAGCACGACCCGGGGTGCGGGCCGGCTCAGCGGCGCTACGCCGGCTGTCCCGGACGGAGATGGCATCCCCCGATTATCGGCCACGGAGGTCGCCGCGCCCAGCGGCCCGGGCCATTCGCCGCCCACCGGTTAATTCCCGGGAGCGGCGTCCGGCCGCCCCAGCGCGGCCGGAACCGGAAGCTCGCAGCGCACGGCCGTCCTACTCCGGCCAGTCCGAGCTCTCGATGATGTCCACGAAGTTCGCGCGCTGGTAACCGGGGACGAACCGCTCCAGGACGTCGGCGTTGACCGTGCCGAACGTGGTGTCCGGCCTGGGCGCCATGCCGTCGGTGAATGCCTGCAGGATGTTGCGCTTGAAGTCGGGCCGCGGGTGCAGCGCGGTGACTGCGGCCCGGTCGGCGTCGCTGACGTCGTGGTAGCCGATGCCGAGAACGTCGTATTCGACCCCCGCGGTGACCAGGGCGACCTCGGGCTCCATGAACTCCGGGATGCCGGGCGTGGTGTGCAGCGCGATGGCCGTCCATACCCGGCGGATGCTGTCCTCGGGCACGCCGTGGCCCTGCAGGAAGCGGCGCGCTTCATCCGCGCTGTCTACCTCGAAGCGATGACCGCTGCTGCGGAACTCCTCGTTCAGGCCGAGGTCGTGGAACATGGCCCCGATGTAGAGCAGCTCCGGGTCGAAACTCAGCCCCCGGTTGCGGCCCTGCAGGCTGCCGAACCAGAAGACACGCCGGGAGTGGTGGTAGACGAGGTCGGTAGCGGACTCGCGTACCAGCTCGGTGGCGTCACGGGCCAGTTTCGTGTCGGGGACTGCCACCCCGGCTACTGCCTGTCCGGTGTGCAACATCACTGCCTCCCTATCGTGCGCGCCAGCCAGCCGCGTAGCGGGTCGAGCCGTCTACTGCTCACCATCGCGCGCCGGGGGCGGCCCGGTCTGCCCGGCAGGCGGGTAACCCTTTTACCGGCTAGCTGGAACCTGGACCTGGGTGCTGCCCGGGAATTCCTGCTAGCCGCAATGCGGCGGCGGCATATGGCTGCCAGCATGATCGGATGCCACTGCGGTGCCTGATCGTTGACGACAGCGATGCCTTCCTCGCGACAGCGCGTGCCGTGCTGGAGCGGGACGGCGTGACAGTGGTGGGGGTGGCCTCGAGCACCGCCCAGGCGCTGCGGCAGATTCAGGCGCTGCGGCCGGACATTGTCCTGATTGACATCGGGCTGGGCGAGGAGAGCGGTTTTGACCTGGCCCGGCTGGTGCGGGATGGTCACGAGGGCGGTCCCGACGTGATCTTGATCTCGGCGCACGCTGAAGCGGACTATGCGGAGCTGATCGCCGCGAGCCCGGCGGCCGGGTTCCTGGCGAAGCCGGAGCTGTCGGCCAGGGCAATCGGCCGGATCCTCGGCCACACGCCGTGAACGACGGGCCAGCGCGGTAAGCGTCCAGCCGCCCAGCCGCCCGGTAGCTGAATTGCTGCCCGCCCCCCCGCGCCCGTATTGGAAGGTTCCCGCGCCTGTCCAGCGGCTCCGGCGGCAGGCGCCCCCGGCCAGGGAAGCTGCTCACCAGCGTAATTACAGCTAGCAGGAATTCGACTGGCCCGGCTAGCCGGGGGCCCGAATGGCTGCTGGCCACGATGCCGGCGCGGCGGCATGCACGGAATCGTTTCACTGGCCACCTGCTGGACGGCGTGACCGGGCCAGTGCTGCAGGGACCTTCGAGTACTGGCGCAACGTTGACAGGGACCCGGGCCAGCGGGTCGGGGAAGGCATCCACGCCGGCCAGGACTGACGGGCAGATCAGACCGCGACCGACGGGGGGCTGAGGGCCTGGCGCCCACATGGCCGCCGGGCCCTCAGCAATGGGGGCCAACGCAGAACGCGGCGTGCACGCCGCGAGGAGGAAAGGCGGAGTGATCCTGATGAGTAGTGACACCAGCCAGGGCCTCCTCCGGCGACAACAGGACGCCGGGGACACGGATTGGCGTGACGACGCCGCTTGCCGCGGCGTAGATCCCGACCTGTTCTTTCCCATCAGCACATCGGGGAAGTCCGTGCCCCAGATCGATGAAGCCAAGCAGGTATGCCGGGCCTGCCCCGTGTGCGGACCGTGCCTGCGGTGGGCGGTGGACAGCGGCTCGGCTGGTGTCTGGGGCGGCACGACCGAGGACGAGCGGCGCATCCTCAGGCACCAGATCACAGTGCGGCAGTGACGGACGAGCTGTGCTGGCCGGAACGGCTGGCCAGGTGGCCAGGACGCCCTAGTCGTTGGCGCCGATGACCTTGAAGTCCTGGTTGACGAAGATGTGGTGCGGCCAGTTGACGCCGATGGTGTGGACCTCGTAGTCGCCGTTGCCCAGCTGCACGACGCGGTCGACGACGCCTCCGGGGTAGGCGGCCAGTGCAGCTTCCGTCGCCTTAGTGGCTGCCGTTCCGCTGACGATCGTCCCGGACCCCTGGGTGTAGTCCGCCGGGATCTGGCCGACCGTCTTGGACGTGCTGGGTGCGCCTTGCTGGAAGGGGACCACCGCGGCCGAGGTCGCCGTATAGGGGTTGCCGGCCGGTTCCACGGTGACCTGGGCGGCGGTGATGGTCGTGCTGCTGGTCGTGCCGAGGACCAGGACGGGCTCGCCGGTGGTGATGGCGCTCGCCGAGGCCGGGGCGGTCCCCTTCGCGTAGGTGGTGGAGGACGCCTCCTTGACGGTCACCTTCTGGCCCGCTGATGTCGTCAGGGTGAAGCCCGACGTGGACAGGCTGCTGACCGTGCCGGCTGATCCCCCTGCGGCCGGCCCGGACCGGGCGTTGGATCCTCCGCCGCCGGATGCGGGACCGCCAGCGGTGCTGGTGCTGGTGCTGGTGCTGGTGCTGGCGGCGGCTGGGCTGCTGCCGGAGGTGGCGCTGACGATCCCGTAGGAACCGCCCCCGACCGCGATGGCCGCGACGCCGACAATGATGGACCTGGTGACTTTGCGCGAAGACATGTGCTGGGCTCCTAACGAGTCAAATCCCCCATATCTGAGAGTGGCAGCGCGCGCTGGAAGTGCGCTGGAAGCAATCCGGACGGTGCCCGAGAGGTTGCCCGGGACAGGCTGAGGCTTAGCTCTGAGGCTCTGCTGTGAGCTCCTCAGGGCAGCGTGCGCCCGGCCACGAGTTCGCGGACGCGCGGGATGACTTGCGTGCCGTAGAGCTCGATATTGATCATGAGCGATTCATGGGACAGGCCTCCCATGCCGTACTTCAGGTCGAAGCGGTTCGCGCCGAGAGCGGTGAGGTTGGCCGCGATTTTCCCGGCCACAGTTTCCGGTGATCCGACGTACAGGGCTCCCTGCGGCCCGACCTCACGCAAGAAGGACTGCCTGGTCGGGACCGCGAACCCGCGGATCTTGCTGTACCGGCTGATGACCTCCTGGTAGCGGGGCCAGAAGTCGTCGAGTGCCTTCTCATCGGTCACGGCGACATGTCCCGGCGAGTGCACGCCGACCGGCAGCGGGGCTCGCCCGAAGCGGTCCAGGGCCTGGCGGAACAGCTGGGAGAACGGCGCGAAACGCGCGGGGGAGCCACCGATGATGGCCAGCATCAGCGAGAATCCGTAGCGTGCGGCGCGGATGACCGATTGCGGGCTTCCGCCGACGCCGATCCACGTCGGGAACGGCCCGGATTCGGTGTGCGGCACGACATCCTGTTCGTGCAGCGATGCGCGGGTCGTGCCTTGCCAGGTGACTGGCCCGCCCTTGAGGAGTTCGGCGAAGAGGTTCGCCTTCTCCTCGAAAAGGTCCTCGTAGTCGGCCAGGTCGTAACCGAACAGCGGGAACGAGTCGATGCTGGAGCCCCGCCCCAGGATGACTTCGGCCCGGCCGCCCGAGACGGCGTTGAGCGTGGAGTAGCGCTGGAACACCCGGACGGGATCGTCGGAGCTGAGCACCGTGACCGCGGACCCGAGGCGGATCCGGTCGGTGCGCGCGGCGATGGCACCGAGCACCACGTCCGCGGTGACTTGAACAGTCAAGTGAAGGTGATAACGTCTGCGGCGTGCCCCCTGAGCCAGGCGTGTCCTCCAAGCGAGCGGATGTGGCAGATCAGCCCCGCTGGCTGGACGACGAGCAGCAGGAGTCCTGGCGCGCCTTCAGCAGCATGATGCACCAGCTGCGCTGGGCGCTGGAGTGCCAGCTGCAGCAGGATGCCGGGCTGAGCTTCATCGAGTACCACGCCCTGGCCAGGCTGTCGGAAATCCCCGGCAGCATAATGCGGATGAGCGAGCTCGCCGAGGTCACCAACGCCTCGCTGTCCCGGCTGTCGCACCTGATCAAGCGCCTGGAGGCGCGCGGCCTCGTCCGCCGGGAACCCGACCCCACCGACGGCCGGTATACCAATGCCATCCTCACTGAGACCGGGCTGCGGCTCCTGACCGCCAGCGCACCCGCTCACGTGAAAGAGGTCCGCGAGCTCGTGGTCGACGCGCTGAGCCCGGACCAGCTCCGCCAGCTGCGCACCGCATCCGAGCAGATCCTGCAGCGGATCGGGCCCGCCGCTCAGTAGCCGGCGGCGGTGGACGCCGCGGAGTCTGCTATGTGCCTGCCAGCCACGGATAACGCGCGGTGTCCTGTCCCGCGTAGTCGGGGTCGAGGTAGATGAAGCAGCGCTGGATTTTCCAGTCCCGGATCTCGAAGACGTCGCACCAGCGGCCCGCCGCCCACTCAGGCACGCCAGCCCGCCAAGGGCCATCCTGGTGCTCGCCGTGGCTGGTGCCCTCGCAGACGACGGTGTCGCTGCCGGAGAAGACCCAGTTGAAGAGCGAGTAATCATGGGTGATCGACTTGAGTGTCCCCCCCACGTCGGAGAAGAGCTGGCCGATCTCCTCCTTGCCATTGGCCAGCCCCCATTTAGGGAAGCACACCTGCGCGTCGTCTGCGAACAGGTCCAGGATGCTTCCGCCGCTTGAGGTCACGCCACCATTGTCGAATGCCTTGAGATATTCGATAGCGACCGACTTTCGCTGCTCGTCGGTCATGGATTCATGGGTCAGCGCCATTGCCGGTGCTCCGCTCCTCGTGGACTGAATTCCACTCAGCGAACGCGCGCAGTATTTCTCCCTGGCCGGAAGCCTGTCAAGGCTGCGCTGCCCCGCCCGCCCCGGGCCAGGTGACCCGGGCCAGGTGCCCTAGCCGGCGCCGACGACGTTGAAGTCCTGGTTGACGAAGATGTGGTGGGGCCAGTTGACGCCGATGTTGTGGACCTCGTACTCGCCGTTGCTCAGCTTCACCACGCGGTCCACGATGCCCCCGGGGTAGGCGGCCAGCGCGGCTTCGGTCGCCTTGTTCGCTGCCGTCCCGCTGACGATCGTCCCGGATCCCTGACTATAGTCCGCTGGGATCTGGCCGACCGTCTTGGATGTGCTCGGTGCACCGCGCTGGAAGGGAATCACCTTGGCCCCCGAGGAATTCGCGGATCCGCCACCAGCCGGCTGGACGGTGACCTGCGTGGCGGTGATGGTCGTCCCGTTCGTCGTCCCGAGCACGAGGACGCTGTCACCTTTCGTGATGGCACTCGCCGAGGCCGAGCCCGTCCCCTTCTGGTAGATCATGGACGACGTCTCGTTGACGGTCACCTTCTGGCCCGCTGAGGTCGTGAGGGTGAAGCCCGACGCGGACACGCTGCCGGTCGTGCCGGATGCGCCTCCTGCGGCCGGCCCGGACCGGGCGTTGGATCCGCCGCCGCCGAATCCGGGACCGCCGGCGGAGCCCCCTCTGCCAGCGGGTGGGCCGCTGGCAGCGGGTGGGCTGCTGCTGGCCGTGGCGGGGCCGCTGCCGGAGGTGGCGCTGACGATCCCGTAGGAACCGCCCGCGATCGCGATGGCCGCGGCGCCGGCCACGACGGCCCTGGTGTGTGTTCGTGAAACCATGTGGCGGGCTCGTTTCGCGGGCTCAGGAGATGGGGTGAGTGGGCCGGGCCCCGACGGTGATCCGGCCGTTTTCCATCAGGCCGATTCGCTGGGCCCGGGCCGCGACGATGCTGTCGTGGCTGACCATGACGAGGGTGAGCCGCAGCTGTTTCCACAGGTCTTCCAGGAGCGTCATGATCTCGTCCCTGGTGCCTTCGTCGAGGTTGCCGGTCGGCTCGTCGGCCAGTAGCACCGCCGGCTGCTTGACCAGGGCGCGCGCGATGGCGACCCGCTGCTGCTGGCCGCCGGACAGCTCGGACGGCAGGTGCCGGCCCCGGTCGGCGAGGCTCACGTCGGCCAGCGCGCGCAGCGCGCGCTCCTCCCGCTCGGCCCGGGCCACCCCCAGGGGGACGAGGGCGGTCTCGACGTTCTCCTGGGCGGACAGGGTGGGGATGAGGTTGAAGGACTGGAAGATGAAGCCGATCGAGGTGGCCCGCACCCGCGTCAGCTGGCTCTCCCGCAGTCGGGTCAGATCCCGGCCGCCGAACAGGACCGTGCCCGAGGTGGGCCGGTCCAGCGCACCGAGGATCTGCAGCAGCGTGCTCTTCCCGTGGCCGGTGGGTCCCTGGATAGCGAGCCAGTCGCCGTCCTCGATGACCAGGTCCACGCCGTCCAGCGCGTGGACGGTCTGCCGTCCTTTCTGGTAATCCCTGGTGACGCCCTTGAGCTCGTACATGCGGTTTCCCTTCGATCTGGTTAGCGGCTCTGCCGGGCGGTGCTGCTGATTGGGTGCCGGGCCGGCTAAACGACGCGGGCCAGCGCCGCGGCCGGGCGCAGGCGCACGGCCCGCCAGCCGCCGAACGAGCCCGCCACGAGGCCGCCGGCGAGGGCGAGAAGGACGGCCAGCAGCACCGCGCCGAGGGTCACGGGCGCGGTCAGGTGCACGGAGACGGTGTGGCCGGCCGACTGCGCGGCCCGCGCGAAGCCGCCGCCGCCCGGGCCGCCTGGGCCGCCCGGGCCGCCGGCACCTCCCGGTGCGGCCGCACTGCTGGCCTGGGTGGTGGCGGTCAACGGCGGCGCGAGGGCCTGGACCAGTGCCGCGCCGCCGAAACCGAGCGCGACCCCGGCCACGCCGCCGATCAGTCCGATGGCGAGCGCCTCACCCATGATCTGGCTGAGGATCCGGCGGTTACGCCACCCGAGCGCCTTGAGCGTGCCGAACTCCCGGACCCGTCGCGACACCGCCGACACGGTGAGCAGGCTGGCCAGGCCGAACGCGGCCACGAGCACGGCGACGGCCAGCCACTTGCCCAGGTTGTTGGCCAGGCTCGAGGCGCTGGACAGCGAGCCAGTGACCTCGCTGGCCAGGTCGCTGGACGTGGTCACCGTGGCCTTGGGCAGGGCACCGGAGATCGCACTGGACACCGAGCTGATGTCCGCGGCGCTGGCCGCGGACACGTAGATCGTGTTGACATCGTTCTTCATGCTGGCCAGGGCCTGAGCGCGGGCGAGCGGGATGTAGACGTCCGCGGAGGTGCTGCCCTGCGCCACGCTGACGATCCCGATGACGGTGAACTTCGTCCCGGCGACCTTGAACGTGGACCCGGACTTCAGGTTCTGCGCCTTGGCGTAGTTGGCGTCCACCACGGCGACGTTGCTGGTGGAGTCAGCCGAGCTGAAGTTGTGTCCCGAGGTGACCGTCCCGGAGCTGAGCGGGCCCAGTGCGCCGTTGGACAGGTCCACCCCCGTCACGGTGAAGCTGCTGCTCTTGATATTCGACCTGCCGCCCGACGCGCCGGCGGCACCACCCGCCCCGGTGCCGGATCCGCCCGCGTTGATCGTGCCGGACAGTTTGAGATCGGTGAGGGTGAGCGCGCCGGCTGCCGCGGACACGTTCTTCAGGCCGGAAACCGTCGCCACGTCGGAGGAGGGCAGTGTGCCCAGCCCGCCGCCGGTCAGCACGCTGCGGCTGAAGCTCGTGCCCGCGGACGGCTTGCTGCCCGAGTTTCCGCCACCGAACCCGAACCGGGTCGGCCCGCCCGACCCCGCCGTGGGCGTCTGGGTGACGGTGACGTCGGTGCCCACCCCGTAGAGGGAGTGCAGGACCGTCCCCTGGGAGCTGGATACGCCCGCCGAGGCGGCGGTCACGGTGATGACCAGGCCGATCCCCAGGGCCAGGCCCAGGGCGATGAAAATGGCCTGCCGCATTCTCCGGCGCAATTCCCGCCGCAGGTAGGTGATGAACATGTGCTGTCAAATTCCTTTCCCTTAAAAATTTTGCGGCTGGTGCCATCCAGCCGGCTCAGCAGCCCCGGTTCAGCAGCCCCGGCCCGGTAGCCCGGCTCAGCCAGCTGGGCCGCCGCCTCCCTGGAATCCGCCGCCCGGGAACCCGTGGCCGCCGCAGGCCTTCATGGCCTTCTGGAATGCGGACGCGGCCGATCCGGTCGGCCGGGCATGCGGCTGGCCGCTGCCCGCTGAGGGGCGTCCCTGCGGCAGGCTCACGCCCTGCTTCTGAAGGCACTGCCTGAAGCTGGCCTGGCTGCCCGAACTGGACGAGCCAGACGAGGCCGGAGTGGGGCTGGCGCTGCTGGCGCTGCACCCGGCGGTCAGGGCGCCGGCCAGCAGCAGGGGCCCGAGCACGGGCAGCCAGGCCCGGCGCCGGGCCGGGTGGTGGGACGGGCTGGTCAACGTGTCTCCTTCGTGGTGGGCGGCAGGCGCCGCCGAGGTGCCCGCCGGGCAGGCCGGCTGGCCCGCCGCCCGTAGTCAATGGCGTACGGCTTGCGATCTCGTTGCGGTGGGCTGTGAGGTCCCTGGCCGGGAGGGCCGCGTGCGGTTAACGGCGGCTGGACGTCTCGCTGCCCGTGCCGCTGCCCGTCTCGCTGGCCGTGTCGCCTGCCGCAGCGGCCAGGGGCAGCCTGACCTGGAATGCGGCGCCGCGGCCCGGCTGGGTATCGACGGTTATGGTCCCGGCGTGCGCGGCCGTCAGGGCGGCGGCGATGGACAGGCCGAGGCCGGTGCCGCCGCGCGCGCGGGTGCGGGCGCGGTCGGTCCGGTAGAAGCGCTCGAACACGTGGGACGCCTGGTCGGTGGTCATGCCGGGACCGCTATCGGTCACGGTGAGCCGAGCCTGCGCGGCCTGCTCTGCCACGGTGACGGTGACCGCTGATCCTCGCGGGGTGTGCTGCAGGGCGTTACCGATCAGGTTGTCGAGGACCTGGCGCAGGCGCTCGGCGTCTCCGTGCACGATGACCGGGGCGTCCGCGTAGAGCGTGATCGGGCGGTCGGGCTGGATCAGGCGGGCGGCCACCACCGCCCGGACGGCGATGCTGGACAGGTCGACGGGGTACTGCTCCAGCGGGCGGTCCTGATCGAAGTGCGCGAGCATCAGGAGGTCGTCCACCAGCCGGCCCATCCGGGTGGCTTCCAGCTGGATCAGTGTCATCAGCCGGATCAGCTCCGCGTGGCTGGCGTCCGTCCCCTGCTGCAGCGAGAACTCGGCCAGGCCGCGGACCGACGTCAGCGGGGTGCGCAGCTCGTGGCTGGCGTCGGCGACGAACCGCCGCATCCGGTCCTCGGAATCCAGGGCGCGGGCCTCGCCCTCCTCGCGGGACCGGTAAGCGGCCTCGATCCGGGCCAGCATCGTGTTCAGGGTCCCGGCCAGCCTGCCCACCTCGGTGCGCCGGGACGGATGATCGATGCGCCGGGACAGGTCACCGGCGGCGATCGCCGCCGCCGTCTTCTCGATCCTGGCCAGCGGGGCCAGGCTGATCCGCACCAGGGGCAGCCCGATACCGGCCAGCAGCACGATGGCGACGGCCCCGGCCACCGCGTCGGCTATCTCCAGGCGGGTGACGGTGCTGTTCAGGTTGTCCAGGCTGAAGGCGACGACGGCGTGCCGCCCGCCGGGCAGGGTCCGGACCAGCACCCGCCAGGAATGCCCCGGATCGCCCGCGGCGGGGGCCGTGAACGGTCCCTGGGGATCCTCGAGGCGCGACGAGGCGATCCGGGGGAGGGAAGCCTGGTGCAGCGGCGCTTCCGCGACGGTGACCCGGCCATCGGCGCTGATGATCTCGATCAGGAACTGGAAGGGCTGACTGGGCTGGCCGGGCTGGCGGGCCTGGGGGAGTCGCGGCGGGCCGCCGGCCAGGTTGCGGCTGGCCACTGCGGCGAAGTCGCGGAGTTGCTGATCACCCCGGCCGAGCAGGTACCCCTGCAGCAGGGTGGTCCCCAGCGAGCCCATCACCACCGAGGTGATCATGACCAGGAACGCGGCGACGGCCATCACCCGGACCCGCAGCGAGGCGTTGGCCAGCGCCGTCCGCAGCCTCCGGTGCGGCCGCGATCTCACGGTGGCGGCACCCTCAGCATGTAGCCGACGCCGCGGATCGTGTGGATCAGGCGCGGCTCGCCTTGATCGGCCTTGCGCCGCAGGTAGCTGATGCAGGGCTCGACGACGTTGCCGTCGCCGCTGAAGCTGTAGTCCCAGACATGGTCGAGGATCTGCGCTTTGCTGAGGACCTGGCCGGCGTTGACCATCAGGTACCGCAGCAGCTTGAACTCGGTCGGGGTCAGGGTCACGAGCTCGCCGTGGCGCCGTACCTCGTGGGTGTCCTCATCCAGTTCCAGGTCCGCCACGGCCAGGCGGGAACCCCCCGCCGCGGGACCGCCGCAGCGCCGCAGCACCGCCCGGATGCGGGCCAGGACCTCATCCAGGCTGAAGGGCTTGGTGACGTAGTCGTCCCCGCCCAGGGTCAGGCCTGCCACCCGCTCATGGACGTGGCTGCGGGCGGTCAGGAAGATGACCGGCACGCGCGGCCCCCCGGCCCGCATAGCGCGGATCACGTCGAAGCCATCGCCGTCCGGGAGCATCACGTCGAGCAGGATCAGATCCGGCCGCGACGCCGCCGCGGCGCGCAGCGCCTCCCGGCCGCTGGCCGCGGTCAGGACGTCGAACCCGGCGAAGCGCAGCGACCCCGATAGCAGTTCGAGGATGGTCGGCTCATCCTCGACGACGAGCAGCCGGGCCTCGAGAGGACCGGCCGGTGCCTGCACGCCGCTGGCTGAGGAGCTCACGGTCCGACGTTCGCCGCTCAACCTTGCGATTCAATGACCGCAGGCTGAGAACACGCTGTCCGCTCACTACGTGAGCCTGGCACTCAGGCGACGGCAAGGTCGCGCTGCTCACCGCGGAACAGCTTCGGGGATCAGGACCTTGACCATGCCGCCGCCCGGTTCCGTCACTGCGGCGCACCAGGAGACCACCCGGTGCCGGGAGCCGGGGATTGCGAAGCGGGGTGCGTGCGGGATTCAGTTCGCCGTCACCGGGGTGGCCGGTGCGGGCTGGCTTGCCTCGGTCCACGGCCGGGCCGAGCGTTCCGCGACAGCGATCAGCCTTTCCAGCCGCGGCAGCGCGACAGAGGTGAGGAACTCCTGACGCTCCTGGCCGGCGAGGCTGACGACCTCGCGCCACACGGACCGGCCGGCGATGAAACCGGAGGCTCCCCCTTCCTCGGCGGCGATCCGGATGATGTCGGTGAACTGGCCGAAAGGAACGCCGGCGGACAAGACGGCCCAGGGCCGGCCGAGGATCCCGGCCAGCCGCCGGCAGCCTTCCGGTGAACCGGGATACTCGAGCTTGAGCAGGTCGATGTCCAGGTCGTTGAGGGCCCGGGCCGACTCGATGATGGCGTCTTCGCGGGCCTGCCCCTGAAGATCTTCCCCTGGCCGCGTGTACACCAGGTTCTCGATGACCACGGGGACACCGGTGGCCCGGCAGTCGCGGATGATCTCTTCGCAGACGGCCAGTGCCTCGGCGACCAGGTCCGGCTCACCGGGGGAGGGGGCCGGGCGGTCGGCGCGGAGCTGGACGAAGAACTTGAGCACGTCGCCGCCCTGGTCCAGGACCCACCTGGCGTCCAGGGCCGGGTCGCGGTGGGTGCGCGGCTCGCCCTGGTAACTGCGCCGCTCGGCGGGTTCGGCGGCGACGAGCAGCCCGCAGTCCGGGGCCAGCGCGCCGGCGTCCGTGATAGCCGGGACACCGTAGGTCGGGTCGGACAGCAGGCCGCTGGCGGCAGGGGTCAGGACCCGGGCGACGTCCGCTTTCGCGGTGCGCAGGTCGCCGTCGCTGGCGTCGGAGCCCGCGGCCGTGAACATGCGGCGCAGGGTGTTGCGCTGATCCATCGCGATGATGGAGAACACCTGACTGTCGGGGGCGATGTCGTCCAGCGTGCCGGTGCGGGTTCTCGTGGCGTGTGTCATGTCTTTCCCTGGTCGAGGATGAAGCCGGCGAGCGGCAGGCCCTCGCCGTCGAGGGCGAATGAGGCCAGCAGCGCGGCCCCGGTGACACCCGGCTGCGGGGCAGCCGAGAAGCTCATCGCGCCGATGGCGGCCGCCTTGGCCGCGCGCACGCTGGCCATCTGCGTCCATCCCCCCGCGGCGACGGCCCGCCGGTGCGGGCCGACGATCTTCTCGATGTCATCGAGCAAGAGCCGGGTCTGGGCCGCCGTGTACCGCGCGGCGGCGGTCCAGATGGAGGCGGGGGAGGCGCCGTCCTGGATGCGGATGACAACGTCGTCCTGGGTCCGGCCGTCGCCGGTGACCGACAGGCCCGCGGGCAGGTCACCGACCTGAAGGCTGGCCTGGTCAAGCCCGGCCCGGGCCGGCCCGGACTCGGCTCCCAGGGCCGCCAGCACGCGCCGCAGCAGCAATCCGCCGCTGACCCCGGCCAGGAGCAGGCTGGTGCCCGGCAGCACGTGCCGCCCGATCGACCATCCGGCGCTGACGACGAGCTGGCGCTCGGCGCCGCCCAGCGTCCCGGGAATGGACCGGGCCAGCACGTCCGCGGTGCCGCCGGAGTTGAACAGCTCGTCCGGCCCGACCGCGCCGGCGCCGATGGCCGCCACCGGATGGTCGTGCCCGGCCACCGTCAGCACGGCGCCCGCGGCACCGGAGGCCACGCCGTCGTACCGCAGATAACCGGCCGGGACCCCGGCCGGCCGCTCCTCGGGCAGGATCCGGGCGGGCAGCCCGGCCACGGCCAGGGCCTCAGGCCAGACCTCGCCGGTGCCCTGGTCGATGAGGCCCGTCCGGGACGCCAGCGACGGCTCGCGTACCGGATCGCCGCCCAGGGCGAAAACGATCCATTCGGGCACGCTCATCCAGGCCGATGCCCGGCCGGGCCGGTATCCGCTGGCGCGAAGCCACAGCAGCTTGGCCAGGCTGGCCTGGCTCGACCACCGCAGGCCGGTCGTGCGCTCGAACGTGGTGCCAAACCCGGGGAAGTCCCGGCCTGCCTGCTCCAGCTCAAGGTCGCCGCGGTGATCGAACCAGGCGATCACCGGCGCGGCCGGCCGGCCCGCCGCATCGAGCAGCACGCCGCTCTCGGCCAGTCCGGCCACGCCGATACTGCGCACGCGGACCGGTCCCCACGCTGACTCGGCCGCCTGCACGGCGGACCCGATCAGTTCGACGGTCACCCCGAGGAGGCGGCCCGGATCGATCTCGGTCTGGCCGCAGCTGCCGGTGTGCCACGGGGTCCGCTGCTCGACATAGGCGCTGCCGCGCTGCGGCCCTCCATGCGGGGTGCCGCGCTGCGCCGGCCGGGCCACGGCCTTGGCTGACGTGGTCCCGATGTCGAGGCCGAGCACGACATCCGTGCCGCCGGTCACGGGCGCAGTTCCCCGGAGCCGCGGGCGATGATCCTGGCCGGGACCTGGATGCGCTCCACGGGCAGGCCGGGCTGGCCCAGGCGGGCCAGGAGCCGGGCCGCGGCCGCACGCCCGATCTCATGACCGGGATGATCGACGACGGTGACGGCCGGACGCAGCGCATCGGCCATGGGGAAGTCGCCGAACGAGACGAGGGCGATGTCGGTGCGCCCGGCCGCGTGCAAGGCCGGCACCACGCCCAGCGAGGCCCGCGTGGTGGCGCTCAGGATGGCCGTCGGCGCGGTGGCCGGCGGCGGGCCGGAGCCGCCGATCAGGGCGGACACCGCTGCCGCGGCGGCCTGGCTGGTGGCGCACCCGGAGTTGACCAGTTGCTCGTCCGCCTCGATTCCGTGATGAGCCAGGGCGTCGCGGTAACCGCGCAGGCGGGCGGCCGAGGTCGGGATGGCCGGCGTGTCGCCCACGTAGGCGATGCGCCGGTGCCCGTGGGCGATGAGGTGGCCCACGGCGCCGAAGGCCGCGCGATGGTCATCGATCCCGACCAGGTCCGCGGACAGGCCCGGCGCCGGCCGGTCGATGAGCACGACGGGCACCCGCCGCGCGTCGAGCCAGGAATGGTCACCCCCGGTCGGGACGAGGAGCAGCCCGGCGATCCGCCGCTGCATCATGCGCCCGACGATGTCCCGTTCCCATTCCGCCTCACGCCGGGTGCTCGTGACGAGCACCGACCGGCCGTGACGCGACATCTCCTGCTCCACGGCGTCGATGACTTCCGCGAAGAACGGGTCGGCGATGGACTCCACGACGAACCCGACCGCGGTATCCGTTCCCGCCCGCAGCGACCGGGCCATCGCATCCGGCTCGAAACGCAGCTCGAGCATGGCTTCGCGGACGCGCTGCCGGGTGGCCGGCGCGACCCGCGGATCGTCGTTCAGGACCCGCGACGCGGTGCGCAGGCTCACCCCCGCCGCCTGCGCGACATCGAGCAGCCTGCTCGCGGCCAGCCTGCCGACCGCCTCCGGCGCGCCTTCAGGCGCTGATGTTGCCATCGATGGCATAGCTCGATTGTGACTGATCGTGCCATCGATGGCAAGACCGGGGCAGAACCTACCGGGAGAGGTGATCCAGGACGGATCTGACCAGCGTGCCCGGGGCCTGGGAGGCGTCCAGGGCCAGGTGCGGCACCACCGGCGGCTCAAGATCCAGGCCGGTGAGGAACGACGCAGGGTCGCGGATCTTGTTCTCGTCGCGGGACAGCGCGCGCCCGGTCAGGCGCCGGATGAGCTCCCGCGGTGGCAGGTGCAGCCAGACCATCAGGGGGTCGGCCCCGATCCGCCGCGCGGTGGCGGCCCAGGCGGAAGGCTCGGCCCGTTCCCGGCTGAAGGGCGCCACGAGAACCACGGGCAGGCCGGCCCGCAGATTTGCGTGCGCCAGATCGAGCAGCGTGTCGTAGCGCGCGTCCCGCGTCAGGCCGGCCAGGACCGGATCATCCAGGTCACGTGCGCCGATGAGCCCGGACACGATCCGGGTGAGCGGGCCGGTCACCACGTCCAGGTCGAGCAGGGCGGCGCCGAGCTCGGGAGCCAGGGCGGTGGCCAGCGTGCTCTTGCCCGTGGCTGGCGGGCCGCCGATCAGCACGGCTGCGGCTCGTTTCATGATCTAGGCGGAGGACTGATCACGAGGCGCCCCGCGGGGCGGGCTGCCGGGCGGGCTGCCCGGCGCACCGCCGGGCCCCCGCCGGGCCAGTGCCGTGGCGGCGGTCGGGCTCAGCGGGAGCGACGGGAGCAGGAGAGCCTGGTAGGAGTGGTAGAGATCCGGTTTGCCTGACCACGTGGACGCGGCCGGGGTCATGTCGGGGGCCAGCTCCTGGAACCAGCCGCCGTCCCTGCGGTCCAGGAAATAGCGGTCGATCTCCGCCCACCACCGCCGGGCGGCCTCAGCGAAGCGTTCCTCCCCGGTGCGCCGGTGCAGCGCGTCGGCGGCGAGGACCGCCTCGCAGGCCACCCAGTGCAGCCGCGACGTCACCACCGGCTGGCCGCTGGCGTCGACGGTGTAGAGCAGCCCCGGGTGACCATCCCGCTGCCACGCGTCGGCGACAGCCCGGTCGAAGAGCGCGGCCGCCGCTTCTGGCAGCCACGCGGGGGGTGCCGGGAGCGCCGCCTCCAGGGTCACCAGCAGCCGGGCCCATTCGAAGGAGTGGCCGGGGGTGGTGCCGTACGGCCGGAACGGGTCGTCGCGGCGGTCGTGGTTGTAATCCGGCCGGGGCTGCCAGTTCTCGTCGTAGTGCTCGGGTATCCGCCAGGCATGGGCCCGGGCGTGATCATTGATCAGGCGGGTGGCGATAGAGGCGGCCCGGGCGGGCCAGACGGGGTCGCCCGTGACGTCGCCCGCGGCGAGGTAGGCCTCCACCGAGTGCATGTTGCTGTTGGCGCCGCGGTAGGGCTCGAGTTCGGAGAAGCCGGCGTCCCAGCTCTCCAGGGCGCAGCCTTCGGCGTCGGACCAGAAGTGCTGGTCGATGGCGGCCGCGGCCACCGCGAGGGCGGCCTCAGCGCCGGGTAGGCCGGCGGCCACCGCGCTGGCCGCCGCCAGCAGGGTGTGGGCGTGGGCGTAGTTCGTCTTGGCGGAATCGGTGACCTTCCCGGCCAGGTCAACGCTGTTGAACCAGCCGCCGTTCGCAGCGTCGGCGTACCGGCTGGCGAGGGCCCGGAGCCCGGCGGCCGCCAGCGCATCCGCGCCGGTGACGCCGTCAAGGTGCGCCAGTGCGAAGGTGTATGTCATCCGCGCGTTGATGTACAGCGGGCAGGGCTGCGACACGTCGACCTCGCCGTTGCTGCCCAGCCACCCGAATCCGCCGCCGGCCAGCGCGGCTCCCCGCCCGAATGCGATCAGCCGGCTGGCTTCCGCGCGACGCCATGGCGCTGTCCCGGGCTCGCTCACAGTCTTCCTTCTCAGTCAAGGTCACGCGGACTCACGTCAGTCGCGCGGGCTCACGTCAGTCACGCGGAGGGAGCTCGCCCGATCCTCTCGGGATCAGGTGCACCGGGAGAACGGTCCTGCGGCGTACCGGCGCCTCCGGATTCTCGATGCGCTGGACGAGTCGTTCGACGGCGATACGGCCGAGCCGGGCCGGGTCCTGGTCCAGCACCGTTACCGGGGGCGTGAGCGCCTCCGCCATCGGGAAGTCACCGAAGCCGACCACGGCGATGTCGCTGCGGTCGGCCCGCTGCAAGGCCTGGACGAGCGCCATCGTGCACAGGGTGGTCGCGGAGAAGACCGCGGTGGGGGCGTCCGGCGCGTCCAGGAGCTTCACCAGCTCAGCGGCGCATTCGTCGGCGGACGCGGCGGGCATGCAGATGAAGTCGGGACGGCCGTCGAGTCCCAGCTCGGCCACGGCCGACCGGTAGCCCCTCAGCCGGCGCAGTACCGTCGTGATGGGGGTGGAGATACCCAGGAAGGCCACCCGCCGGTGACCGTGACCCGCGAGGTGCGTGACCGCCTCGCGGGCGCCGGCCAGGTCGTCCTCGATCACGTACACGCCGGGGATCCCCTTCGGGGGCCGGTCCACGAACACCATCGGCGTCCGGTTCTGCCAGGGGGCCAGGTACGCCTGGTCCGCGCTCGCGCAGGCCACGATCAGGCCGCTGATCTGGCGCCGCAGCAGGGCTTCCAGGGCCGAGCGCTCGCGTTCGGCGCCCTGGCCGAGGCTGCTCACCACGACCGCCATGCCGCGGCCCACCAGGTCTATCTCGATGCTGCTGGTGATCTCCGCGAAGAACGGATCGCCGATGTCGGGAACGGCCAGGCCGACCGCCGGGTCCGAGCCCGCCCGGAAGCTCCGGGCCAGCAGGTTGGGGACGTAGTTCAGTTTCTGCATCGCCCAGCGGACCCGCTCGCGGGTCTCCTCGGTGACGTGGGGGTCTTCGTTGAAGACCCGGGACACGGTCTTCGCGCTGACGCCGGCGACCCGGGCGACGTCGCGCATGGTGGTCATCGAGGAGCCTCCAGACTGGGCGCCTGCTCAGCGACTGCAGGGGTGGTTCGGCAGATGCGAGCGACGCAGCTCCGGCGACGAAGGGCCCCCCGTTGACCGGGGGACCGTTCGCCTCGGAGTATACCGGCGTCCCAGGTCAGCAGCTTGTCTTGTAGATCGCTGCCTGGCTGGCGGCCGAGCTCAGGTTGGACTTGGTGATGATGGTGAACTTGGTGCCGATCTTCTTGGTCGTCGGCTTGCCCGACAGGGCCGCGACCGCCTGGTCCACCGCGTCGGTCCCGATCGTGTACGGCGACTGGGCGATGAGCGCCTGCACGGTGCCCTGCTGGAGGGCGGTGATCTCATCGGGTTCCGCGTCGAATCCGACGATCTTCACCTTGCCGGACTTGCCCGCCTGGCGGACGCCGGTCGCGGCCCCTTCCGCGGAGAACAGGTTGGTCGCGAAAATGCCGACGATGCCCGGATTCTTCTGCAGCGCAGCGAGCGTCACCTGCGCGGCAACGGATGCGCTGTCCTGGTCGTACTGCACGCCGACGTAGTGGAACTTCGGGTCGGCCTTCGCCGCGGCCGCGAAGCCCGAGGTGCGCTGGTCGGTGGTGCTGACGCCGGGCTGAACATTGACGACCAGCACCTGCCCGCCGCTGGGGTCGAGTTGCTTGATGGCGGTGAAGGCATCCGCCCCGCCCGCCAGGTTGTCCGAGGAGATCTGCGAGACGGCGCCCGCCGGGTTGTTCAGCGTGGTGTCCACGAGCACGACCTTGATGCCCGCTTCCATGGCCGCGTCGACCGGGGTCTGGCTCGCCGACACGTCGTCGGGAGCAATCATGAGCGCGTCAGGTTTTGATGCGGTGACCGATTGGATGATCGGGTTCTGCAGCGTGGGATCGAACTTCGTCGGCCCCTGGATGTTGACCGTGGCGTTGCCGAGCTTCTTGGCCTCCGCCTGCATGCCGCATCCCATCGTGACGTAGAAGCCGTCGCCGGCCACGCCCTGGATGAACGACAGCTTGTATGTCTTCCCGCTGCCCGACCCGCCCGATGAGGACCCGCCGGACGAGGATCCGCCGGACGCGGATCCGCCGGAGTTGCCCGATGACGAGCAGCCCGCGGCGAGCGCCATCAGGATGGCTGCCGCACCCGCGGTTGGTGCTACCAAAGACCGCTTCATACCTACTCCTTCGTACGTGAAGACGTGGGCCGGCTGCCGGTGCCCGATGACACCGGGTGCAGGCCGTGGGGGGTGATGTGTCTCGCCCTCTGGTTCCTGTGGGCCGGGCCTGTTCAGCGGCTGGCAATCTCCCGGAAACATGTTTGCTAGATCTTGCATCTACGTGTCATCGGTGTCAAGGCTCGAGTCCGAAACTCCTCATTCGGTCTTGCTCTCCCTTGGAGAGGACCTATTTTTGTTTCCAGTCCACCCTTGACATCGGTGACATACGAGAGCACCCTCTTGGTACGCATATTGCGGCATGATTACAGCAGCGTTGCCGGTCGAAGCCGGGTCTGGCGGCTCCGCCGTTCATCAGGGACTTGGGGTCGGGAAGGAGTGGATCGATGAGCCTTGCGCTGGAAGCTCGGGGTATCACCAAGCTGTACGGTCACGTGAGCGCGCTCTCGGGCGCTGACTTCGGGGTGAAAGCCGGCGAGGTTGTCGCGCTCATCGGGGACAACGGCGCCGGAAAAAGCACGCTGGTCAAGATCCTTTCGGGGACCGAGACGCCGACGTCGGGTGAGATCCTGATCGACGGCCAGCCGGTGACGATCCCGGGGCCGCTGGCGGCGCGCCGGCACGGGATCGAGACCGTGTACCAGGACCTGGCGCTCGCGCCCCATCTCAACCCGGTGCAGAACATGTATCTCGGCCGCGAGGTCATGCGCCCGGGGATCATGGGCCGGCTGGGGTTCATGAACAACGCGGAGATGCGTGCAGGCAGCAAGAAGGCTTTCGACCAGCTCGGTGCCACGGTGCGCAACTACGCCGGCAGCATCGGCGCGATGTCGGGCGGGCAGAAGCAGGCCGTCGCGGTAGCCCGCGCCGCTGCCTGGGCCAATCGCGTCATCTTGCTGGATGAGCCCACCGCCGCCCTGGGAGTGGTGCAGACCAAGGGTGTGCTGGACCTGATCCGCCGGGTGCGCGACCGCGGGCTTGGCGTGGTGTTCATCAGCCACTCGATGCCGCACGTGATCCAGGTCGCCGACGAGGTGCAGGTCATGCGGCTGGGCAGGCGGGTGGCCACGTACAAGGCTAAGGAGACGACGATGGAGGAGCTGGTCGGCGCGATGACGGGCGCCGTGACGCAGGAGAGCCAGCCGTGACCGGGCAGACGACCGCGCCTCCTCCCGCGCCCGCTGAAGCTGCGCCGAGCGAAGAGCAGCCGACCGGCCGGCTCGCCCGGCTTAGCCGGCTGCAGGCGCTGCAGATCATCATCGTGCTCGCCGTGATCGTCGCCATCTTCGCGGCGCTCAAGCCGGGCAGCTTCCTGACGGTGTTCAACATCCGCGGGATCGTGCAGGACACCTCCATCCTGGCGGTTCTCGGTGTCGGGATGACCCTGGTCATCGTCACCGGCGGCATCGACCTCTCGGTGGGCAGCGTCCTGGTCTTCAGCGGCGTCGTCGCCGACAAGGCGATGGCGGCGATGGGCGGCCAGGGCTGGGGCGCGGCCATCGTCGGCGGGCTGGTCGCCATCGCCTGCGGGCTCGGCTGGGGCCTGCTTAACGGAGTCCTGATCGCGAGGGCGAAGGTCCCGCCGCTCATCGTCACCCTCGGCACGCTGGGAATGGCCCTGGGCCTGGCCGAGGTGATCACCGGAGGCGTGGACCTGCGCGATATCCCCACCGTCATGGTCAACACGGTGGGTTTCGGTAACGTCGTCTGGCAGATCCCCACCCTGGCGGTCATCGCCGCGATCGTCGTCGCGCTCGGCATCGTGCTCCTGCACCGGACCCGCTTCGGGCTGTACACGTACGCGCTCGGATCAAACCCGGAAGCAGGACGGCGTTCCGGCCTGAACGTGACCCGTCACCTGGTCATGGTCTACGCCTTGTCCGGGCTGCTGGCCGGATTCGCCGGCTGGCTCAACCTGGCGTTCTTCCAGTCGACCACGATCGGCGGCCAGAGCACGACGAACCTCAGCGTGATCGCCGGCACCGTGATCGGCGGCACCAGCCTGTTCGGCGGGTACGGGTCCATCCTCGGCACCACCATCGGCTTGTTCATCCCCAGCACGCTCCAGAACGGATTCGTGATCATCGGTATCCAGCCGTTCTGGCAGCAGGTCGTGGTGGGGGCCGTGCTGATCGCCGCCGTCTACGTCGACCAGCAGCGGCGCGCTGCCGCCCTGCGGGGCGGCAAGCCGACGATGAGCGGCCTGCTGAATCGCATGACCACCATGACACGGGCGACGCCTGCACGGGAGTGAGCCCGGACGCCCCGGGGCGGCTTCCGCCCCGGGGCGTCCGGCCCGCGGCCAGGGCCTGCGCCCGCGGCGGGTCTGGCCGTCCCTTTCGCGGGCCTGATGGACCACAACGCGGCTCAGCCGGCCTAAGGAGCAGCATGAAAGCCGTTGTCTACGACGCCCCGGGCCGGTTCTCGGTCAGGCAGATCCCGACCCCGGATCCGGGACCGGGGGAGGTGCGCGTACGAGTTGAGCAATCGGGCATCTGCGGAACCGACCTGCATATCCACAACGGCAAATTCTTCGCCGAGTTCCCCCTGACTCCCGGGCACGAACTGGTCGGGCCGGTCGACGCGCTGGGCGACGGCACCGAGGGGTTGCGCATCGGCGAACATGTCTCGGTCAACCCCAACATGAACTGCGGGCACTGCGGGTACTGCCGGACCGGGCGCACCCTGATGTGCGCCAACCTCAAGGGACTCGGCACGAACTGGCCGGGGTCGTTCGCCGAGTACGTCGTCGTCCCGGCCAACCTGGTCTTCTCCGTGAACGGCATCGACCCCGACGTCTCCGTGTTCACCGAGCCCACCGCGTGCGCCGTGCACGGCCTGGAGACGCTGGCCCCCCGGCCGGGGACGTCGGCGCTGGTCTTCGGGGCCGGCCCGACCGGCCTGCTCCTGGCCCAGCTGATCGCCCGCGGCGGCGCGGCCAGCGTGACGGTGGCCGCGTCGTCGGCGTTCAAGCTCCAGCGGGCCGGGCAGCTTGGCATCGACACGACGTTCCTCATGGACCGCGCCAACCTGGCCGGTGACGCCGAGAAGCTCAGGGCGGCATCGGCCGGCGGGTACGACATCGTGGTCGACGCCACCGGCTCGGCCGCGGTGTCCGAGCAGTGCGTGCCGCTGGCCCGCAGCGGCGGGACCGTGATGTTCTACGGCGTGACCGAGCCCGAGGACCTGGTCCGGGTCAGCCCGTACGACGTGTTCCGCCGCGAGATCACCATCAAGGGATCCTTCGCGGAGATCAACTCGTTCCCGGCCGCGATCGCCGCGCTCCGGACCGGGCGGGCCGGCACCGAGGGCCTGATCACGCACCGCTTCAAGCTCGATGACTACGCTGGAGCGCTGGACGCGCTGCGCGGCGACCGGACGGTCCACAAGATCATTATTGAGTGCTGACCGCATGACTGCTGATGCCCGGCGCCCGGCCAGCGCGGCTGCCCCGGATACGGCCGGCCCGGTCTGCGCCCTGGGCCTCGACCTGGGGACCAGCTCCGCCAAGGCGGTGGTGGTCGACACCAGCGGCACCGTGCTGTCCCAGGCATCCGCCGGGTACACCGTGACCTCGGCGATGGCCGGTTACGCGGAAACCGAGCCGGCCCACTGGTGGGCCGCGGTGACCGCGTGTTCCCGCGAGGCCGTCCACGCGGCCGGCGCGCAGCCGTCGGCGATCGGGCTGTCCGGGCAGATGCACGGCCTGGTGCTGGCGTCCGGGGATGGCCGGGCCCTGCGCCCGGCCCTGCTCTGGGCCGACAGCCGGGCCACCGGGTCGCTGCGCGCCTACCAGCTCCTCGGCCCGCGTGCGCTGGCCCGGCTGGCCAACCCGCTGTCCCCGGGGATGACCGGGCCGCTGCTGAAGTGGATCGCCGAGCACGAACCGCGGGCCTACTCCGAAGCCCGCTGGGCGCTGCAACCCAAAGACTGGATCCGGGCCCGCCTCACCGGCGAGTTCCACGCCGAGCCCAGCGATGCCTCCGCCAGCCTGCTGTATGACGTGCCGGGTGACCGCTGGGACCTCGAGGTGGTCAGCGCGCTGGGCCTGGAGGCCGGGTTGCTGGCGCCTCTGCTGCCCTCGGCCGGCGCACCCGCCGGCCACCTCACGGCCGAGGCGGCCGCCGCGCTGGGGCTGCCCGCCGGCCTTCCCGTCGCGGCCGGGGCCGCCGACACCGCGGCGGCGGCCCTGGGCAGCGGGATCACCGGCGGTGACGGCATCCAGCTGACCGTCGGCACCGGCGCGCAGGTCATCCGGCCTCTCGCCGCGCCGGTGAGCCGGGCGGACGCCGGGGTCAACCTCTACCGGTCAGCGGCCCCGGACGGCTGGTACCACATGGGCGCCACCGTCAGCGCGGGCCTGGCCCTCAACTGGGCGCGGGAGACCATGAACGCCGCCTGGGCGGAGCTGTACGCGAGCGCCGAGCATCCGGGCCACGCTCACGACCCGGTCTTCGTCCCGCACCTGTCGGGGGAGCGGACGCCGTACTGCGATCCGTCGCTCCGCGGCTCCTGGACCGCGCTGTCGCTGGCCTGCGACCGGGCCTCGCTGCTGCGCGGCGCGCTCGAGGGAACCGCCTTCGCGATCCGTGACGCGCTGGACGCCCTGCTCGGAGATCACCGGCCGCCTCATCTCCGGCTGGCCGGCGGGGGCACCCTGGCCGCCGGCTGGCGGCAGATGCTCGCGGACGTGCTGGAGTTCCCGCTGTATGCCGTGGACGTGCCCGCCGCGTCAGGCCGGGGCGCGGCGCTGCTGGGAGCCAGCGCCGCCGGCCTGATCAGTTGGAGAGATATAGAAGGGCCGCTCGCCCCGGCCGCCCGTCTGGTAGCCGAACCGGACCCGCCGATGGCCGATTTCCACCGGGAACGCCACGCGCGATTCCGGCACATAGTCTCCGCTCTCAAAATTACCCCGGCATCCGCCGGGCGTCCGGCCGGGCCCTCAGACGGCGCGGGAGGGGCATCATGACCGTATTGACCGCAGGAACCCTGAGCCAGCTGGGCGCCCGCGTGTCGCTTCCCCGTTACGACCGCCGGGACGTGAGCACCGGAATCGTCCATATCGGGGTCGGCAATTTTCACCGCTCACACCAGGCGATGTACCTCGACACGCTGATGAATGACGGCGCGGCGATGGACTGGGGTATCTGCGGTATCGGCCTGCAGCCGTCGAACCGCCGGATCCGTGATGTGCTGGCCGCCCAGGACGGCCTGTACACCCTGGTCCTCCGGCACGGCGACGGCACCTGGGACGCCCGCATCATCGGGTCGATCACCGAGTTCCTGTTCGCGCCCGACGATCCCGAGGCCGCCATCGAGAAGATCGCCGCGCCGGCGACCCGCATCGTGTCGCTCACCATCACCGAAGGCGGCTACAACCTCGACGACGTCACCAGGGAATTCAATGCGTCAGACGAGTCGGTCGCCGCCGACCTGCGTCCGGGCGCGGCACCCCGCACGGTGTTCGGGATGGTGACCGAAGCACTCGCCCGCCGCCGCGAACGGGGCATTCCCGCTTTCACGATCATGTCCTGCGACAACATCCCGGGTAACGGCCACGTGAGCCAGCGCGCGTTCACGGCGTTCGCCCGCCTGCGTGATCCGGGCCTGGCCGGCTGGATGACCCGCCACGT